>Ga0164241_10000129_pt1 | contig 181300 bp, 149 predicted proteins | sample OricomyardsoilBY_FD_108780 | JGI IMG/M metagenome (GOLD analysis project Ga0164241, IMG submission 108780) | Backyard soil microbial communities from Emeryville, California, USA - Original compost - Back yard soil (BY) | ecosystem: Environmental > Terrestrial > Soil > Unclassified | place... | reverse complement strand
CAAGCTGCTTGCGGAAGGCATCCTGCTCGGTGATGTCGGCGTCTTCGTGCTGGGTGACGTGCGGAATCATCGCCCAGTTGCGCGCAAGATTGGCGCCGGAAATCTTCTGGATCCGCGACAGCGGCTTTTCCTCGATCTCGCCGAATTTGCTGAAATCGATCTTCGGCCACGGCAACAGGCTCAAGCCGCCGACCGACCCTGCGGCACCGGCGACCGGACGCGCGCCCGAAGCCAGTGCGTGCTTGACGTAGGCGCTGACATCGTCGCGCTGGATGCGGCCACCGCGCGCACTGCCCTTCACCTGCTGGATATCCACACCCAGCTCGCGCGCGAAAGCGCGTACGGCCGGGCTGGCATACGGTGCGTCGCCCGGCATCACGACGCTGGCATCGACCGGCGGACGGGCCACTGGAGCACTCGGCTCGGCGGCCTTGACTGGCGCGGGCTCAGCGGCCGGCTTTTTCTCTTCGAGCTTTTCGGCAGGCGGCGCAGGTGCGGCGGCTTCCGCTTTCTTCGGCTCATCCTTGCCTGCGTCTGTGCCATCGGCCTCGATGATGGCGATTACTGCCCCCTCGGACACTTCGTCGCCAACCTTGAGCTTCAGCTCCTTCACCGTACCGGCAAACGGCGCCGGCACTTCCATGGTCGCCTTGTCCGATTCGAGCGTGATCAGGCTTTGTTCCTTCTCGACCCGATCGCCCACTTGCACCAGCACTTCGATGACCGGAACGTCATCGTGGCCGATATCGGGAACGCGGGCTTCTTTAAGGTCGGCCATGGGGACTCCTGCAATGGCGGGGGCGGACCGCGCGGGGATGGCGGTCGCATACAAGACGTCAATCATAACCAACGAGCGCGCATTCCGTATGCCTTGCGACCAACATTCGCATGCGTATGCATTACCTTGAGCGCACGCACATGCGCGACGCATGGCTTAACCTGACCTCTACAAGGACGCCGCGCGGGCGGCGTGGGAACCGATCCATGCTGACCATTCGTGACCTGTCAAAAACCTATGCCAATGGTGTGCGTGCGCTGCGAGGCGTGTCGCTGGACATTCCCAACGGCATGTTTGGCCTGCTCGGTCCCAACGGCGCGGGCAAGTCGTCGCTGATGCGCACGATCGCCACACTGCAGGATCCGGACGAAGGCACGATAAGCCTCGATGGCGTGGATCTGCTGGCCGACAAGCAAGCCACGCGGCGCCTGCTGGGTTATCTGCCGCAGGAGTTTGGCGTCTATCCGAAGGTTTCGGCCGAGGCGATGCTCGATCATTTTGCCGTGCTCAAGGGCGTGACGATCAAGAGCGAGCGGCGCGAACTGGTCGAGTCGCTGCTGCGCCAGGTCAATCTGTGGAATGTGCGCAAGCGCAAGCTGGGCACGTATTCCGGCGGCATGCGCCAGCGCTTCGGGATTGCCCAGGCACTGATCGGTGATCCGAGCCTGGTGATCGTGGACGAGCCGACTGCCGGCCTTGATCCGGAAGAGCGCAACCGTTTCCTCAACCTGCTGGCCGAGATCGGCGAACGGGTGGTGGTGATCCTGTCCACGCATATCGTCGAGGATGTCACCGATCTGTGCCAACGCATGGCGATCATCGGTCAGGGTCAGGTGCTGCTTACTGGCGAGCCCAACGAGGCGATCCGCTCGCTCGATGGCCGGGTCTGGCGTCGCAGCATCGACAAGGTCGAACTGGGCGCCTATCGCGCGCGCATGAATATTCTGTCGACCCGATTGGCCGGCGGTCGCACCTTGCTGCACGTGCTGTCTGATAGCCGCCCGGAGGAAGGCTTCGAACTGATCGCGCCCGATCTGGAGGACGTCTATTTCGGCCACCTGCGCGCGCAAGCCACCGACAAGGCCGCGTGAGAGCTTCCCCGAATTCCGTGGGAACGCACCCTGTGCACGAACTCTTCGCAATGTGATCGAAAGGCATTCGCGCACAGGGTGCGCTCCTACACCCGAGTCAGGATCATCCATGTTTTTCGAGATACTCCGCTTCGAATGGCGCCAACAGCTGAAGTCACCGCTGTTCTGGATCACTGCGCTGTTGTTCGGTGCGCTGGCATTCGCCCTCAGCAGCACCGACGCCGTGATGCTTGGTGGCGCCAGCGGCAACGTATTGCGCAACGCGCCGTTCGTGACTGTGCGCCTGCTGATGCCGATGGCCATCTTCAGCATCTTTCTGATCACCATGTTTGTGGCTGGCGCCGCGTTGCGCGATTTCGAGCTGCGCACCTCGGAGCTGATTTTCAGCACCCCGTTGACGCGGGGCGCATACCTGGGTGGACGCTTCGTCGCCGGATACCTGGCTTGTCTGGCGATTCTGCTGATCTGCCAGCTTGGCATCTTGCTCGGCAGCTTCATGCCGTGGATCGACCCGGCGCGGCTTGGGCCGACCTCATGGCAGGGCTACGCCTGGGCGTTCGGCGTCATGGCAGTGCCCGACATGCTGTTCATGGCCGGCTTGCTGTTTCTGCTGGCCACGACGACACGCTCGCTGCTGGTGACTTATCTGGGCGTGCTGATCTACTTCGTGCTGCAACTGGTCACCGGATTGCTGACGCGCGACATCAGCCATCACCTGCTCGCGGCCGTGCTGGATCCGTTCGGCCAACGCACGCTTGCCATCGTCACGCGTTACTGGTCAGCCGATCAGCTCAATCATCAGCTACCGCCGCTGGAGGGACTGCTGCTGTTCAACCGGCTGCTGTGGGGCAGCGTGGGACTGCTGCTTTTTGGCGTGGCCTTCGTGCTGTTTCGTACTGATCGCGAAGGCCTGCGACTGCGTCGCAAACCGCGCAGCGAGCCACCCGTGCTGGGCACCACAGCGCCAGCCGTGACCATGGTGCGCAAAATAATGCCCGGCGACGGACTGCGTGTGCATCTGGCGCAGTGGCGTGCGCAGTTCCTGTTCGACACCGCCGCCATCCTGCGCAGCGTGCCGTTTCTGGTGATGCTGGGGTTCGGGCTGATCAACTTGCTGGCGATCCTGGCTTTCTCCAACGAGCTCTACGGCACGGCGACCTATCCGGTCACGCACCAAATGCTGGAGGCGGTCCAGGGCGGCTTCCAGTGGCTGCTCTACATCATCATTACTTTCTATGCCGGTGAACTGGTGTGGCGCGAGCGCAGCGCCAGCGTGGCCGAAGTCACCGATGCCTTTCCGACCCCTGACTGGGTGCCGCTGACCGCCAAACTGCTGGCGCTGTTCGCGGTGATCCTGGTGTTTCTGCTGGTGGGCAGTGTGACCGGTCTCGGCTGGCAACTTGGCCACGGCTACACCCATGTCGAGCCGGGTCTGTATCTGGCCATGTTGCCGCTGGATGCGATTCCGTTCCTGCTGCTGGCCGTGCTGGCGGTGTTCCTGCAGGTGCTCTCGAACAACAAGTTCCTCGGTTACCTGCTGACGATTGCATGGCTGGTGATCAGCATCATCGGCTTCGATCTGCTGCATTGGGAACATCATCTGTACAACTACGGCACGGCACCGGCAACGCCGTATTCCGACCTCAACGGCTTCGGCCACTTCCTGGCCGGGAAGCTGTGGTTTGACGCGTATTGGGGATTGCTCGCCATCGCACTGCTGGTGCTGGCGTCGCTGTTCTGGGTGCGCGGCACCGGTCAGAGCTGGCGCGAACGCTGGCGGGAAGCGCGCCGACGCTGCAAACCGGCCACCGGCGCGTTGCTGGCGTTGACCATGCTGGCTTTCGCCGCCTGTGGCGGTTGGATCTTCTACAACACCAACGTACTCAATCACTACCAGAACAGCCAGCAGCTGCTCCGCCAGCGGGCTGACTACGAAAAGCAGTATTCCCGTTACAAGGATTTGCCGCAGCCGCGCATCACCGCGGTGCAGGCGAATGTGGACATCTATCCGTACCAGCGTCGGCTGGATATCCACGGCCATTACACCCTGGTCAACAAGACCGGCGCGCCGATCAGCGAGTTACACGTCAACACCGATACCGACCTCCCCACCACGCTCGACTTCGCTGCGCACGACGTGGTGCGTGACGACAAGACGCTGGGCTATGCGATCTATCGTTTGAAGACACCGCTGGCACCCGGCGCATCCATGCGCTTCGACTTCACGCTGGCCTATGCGCCGAAGGGTTTCAGCAACAGTCCTGAAGGTCAGTTCCTCGCCCACAACGGCACGTTCTTCAACAGTGATGTGCTGCCGCAGTTCGGTTACCAGAGCAGCAACCAGATCACTGATCGCAATGATCGGCGCAAGTACGGGCTGTCGGCAGCAGTGCCACGCATGCCGAAGCTGGGTGACGAGAAGGCTCGCGCCAATACCTACATCAGCAATGACTCCGACTGGATCAGCTTCGATACCACGGTATCCACCGCCGACGACCAGATCGCCGTGGCGCCCGGCTATCTGCAGAAGGAATGGCATGCCAATGGCCGCCACTACTTTCATTACACGATGGACAAGCCGATCCTGAATTTCTTCTCCTACCTGTCCGCGCGTTATGCGGTGAAGAAGGACAGCTGGAACGGTGTCGACATCAATGTCTATTACAACCCGGCGCATGCCTGGAACGTGGACGACATGATCCGCGGCGTGAAGGACTCGCTGGCCTATTACGAGGCGCATTACACGCCGTACCAGTTCCGTCAGGTGCGGATTCTGGAGTTTCCCAACTACGCCCGCTTCGCCCAGTCGTTTGCCAACACGATTCCCTATTCCGAGTCGGTAGGCTTTATCGCGGATCTGCGCGACCCGTCCAAGATCAACTACCCCTACTACATCACTGCACACGAAATGGCGCATCAGTGGTGGGCGCACCAAGTCATCGGCGCCAACATGCAGGGTTCGACCATGCTCAGCGAATCACTGGCGCAGTATTCCTCGCTGATGGTGATGAAGCAGCGCTATGGCGCCACCCAGATGCGCAAGTTCCTCAAGTACGAACTGGACCGCTATCTGGCGGGTCGCGCTTCCGAGCAAGTTGAAGAGCAACCACTGGCCAAGGTGGAGAACCAGCAGTACATCCACTACCAGAAAGGCTCGTTGATCTTCTACGCGTTGCAGGACTATATCGGCGAGGCAAAGCTCGACGGCATCCTGAAACAGTTCCTGCTCGACAAGGGTTTCCAGCCACCGCCGTTCACCACGTCAGCCGAATTCATGGACTATCTTGCGCGTGGCACCGATCCGCAATGGAAGAACCTGCTGGATGACTTCTTCTGGAGGATCACCCTGTACGACAACCGCATGACCGACGCGAGCGCGAAGCGGCTGCCCGATGGCAAATACGAAGTGACCATGCAGGTGCATGCGGGCAAGGTCCATGTCGACGGCAAGGGCAAGGAAACATCAGCGAGGCCGGATATCCCGATCGAGATCGGCGTATTCGCCGCTTCACCCGGCGCCGGCAAAGATGGCAAGCCGCTGTATCTGAAAAAGCAGATCGTGGCTGACGGCGACAGCACCATCACGGTCACCGTCGACGGCAAACCCGCACTGGCCGGCATCGATCCGTACAACGAGCTGATCGACAAGGTTTCCAGCGACAACCGTCGTGCGGTGTCCGTGCCCTGAGCTTTGGCGCGGGAAGACCGTTGAGCCGATCTTCCCGCGCCCGGATCAGCTTTGCCTGGTGGGTGAATCTGACAAGCCGCCCTGGATTACCGTCAGCTCGCGCTGCGGGAACGGGATACTGATGCCCGCCTGGTCGAACTGATCCTTGATCGCCTTGAGGAAATCCGCCTTGGTCTGCCAGAAATCTTCGGGCTTGGTCCAGCCACGCACGATCAGGTCGACCGAGCTCTCACCCAGTCCGGACGTCCATACGCCCGGCTCCGGATCCTTGAGTACCCGCTCGTCCTGCTCGAACAACTGTCTGATCTCGGCCATCGCCTTGCCGATATCCTCCTTGTAGCCGATACCGACCTGCAGTTCGAAACGTCGCGTACCACGGCGGTTGTAGTTGAGGATCGCATCACTGCCGACCTTCGCGTTGGGCATGATCGCCTCGCGTCCATCGGGTAGCAGCAAGGTGGTATGCATCAGGCTGATGCCACTGACGGTACCGTCGACGCCACCCACGGTGACGAAGTCATCGATGTTGAACGGGCGGAAGATGATCAGCAGTACACCCCACGCCAGGTTGCTCAACGATCCCTGCAGTGACAGGCCAATGGCCAAGCCCGCGGCACCGAGAGCAGTGACCAGCGGCGCAGTCGAAACGCCGACCTGGTTCAGTACGACAACTGCCAGCAGGGCAATCAATGCCCCATAAATCACCTTGCGCAGGAAGCCGCTGAGCATGACGTCCACCGACGCCCTTGTCATGGCCCGCTCGCTGAAATTGGTCAACCGCCTTACCAGCCACAGACCGGCCAGCAGGACGATCAACGCCAGCAGAAGTTTCAGACCGATATGGATCGCGTTCTCGACGAACTTGGCGCCGAGAAGCTGGGTAAATAGATCATGCATTGGTAGCGCCCACACAGTGAAAACGGCACCAGCCTAACAAATGCCCATGCGAAGGAACCGGCAACATCGGTGATGAAGCCGGCCCTGATCTGCGCATTTCGTGCCACAAACATGCTTGATCGATCAAAGCCGATGGTCGTCGATCTCGGTCACCATGCCATCGACCAGAGTCACCACGGTGACGTGATCGCCACGCCGATAGCGCCAGCGCTCGCCGCCTTGTTGACTATCCGGCGCACGCTCACCGCCATGTGATCGATGGTGGCTGCCGGAACTGCGTCGATGCGATTTCGATGACGGTTTGCCGAGCAACTCGATGACCCGCTCGCGACTGTCACCGGCTGTCAGCACCTGACTTCCCACACGCAAGGTGCTGGACGCCTGCACGGCGGCACTGAATGCAAACAAGGCAATGATGAGTGATGTACGCATGACCTTCTCCCTGGTCGATTGATTCGGATCTGGTGTAAAGATCCGGGCTTCCATTCAACGTTTCCACGATTGCTTCAAGCCTGGTCCTGGTCTGGACGGTCTTCTATTGATGAGACCTTGCCCGCAATGATCGTGATGATAAGCACGTGATCATCACGACTGAACTGCCATCGCTCGCCAAGCGAGGCACCAAATTCGTTCTGCACCGGTTCCTTGTACCCCGGCGTGCCCAACAGATCGATCACATGGACCGCCGTATCACCAACCGACAGAACCTGCTGTCCAACGCGCAAGGTTTCTCCCGCTGTCGCATTCATGCCGAATGCCAACATGAGCATGAAAATCAGACTACGCATGTCGTTCTCCTTCGCTTCAAAATCCGGAACCCGGTTGTGCAAGATAGTGCTGCTCTTCCGGCGTGCTGGCACGCCCTAGAATTTCATTGCGATGAGGAAAGCGCCCAAAGCGTTCAATCACCTCGCGATGACGCCGAGCATAGTCCAGGAAGCCTTCAAAACGGGAACGCTCCGACTCGGGTACCTCGCGGCACAAAGCCTCGAATAATTCGACGGACCGCTGCTGCAGGCGCATGTCTTCGGCGTGTTCCATTGGCAGGTAGGCAAACACACGCATCACGACCGGCAGTGCGCTGTCGTGATTTTGAGCCAGCCCCGACAAGGCAACACGCTGCGCACTGACATCTTGCGCCCAAGCACGGGCGTCACCGCGATACAGGTTGCGCGGAAACTGGTCCAGCAGCAGCAATAGCGCCAACCAGCCCTGTGGCGTGGCTGACCAGTCGTCCAGATTTCCTGCAGCAGCAGCCTCAGTCGCCGCGCCGAACCGCTCGGCGATACGACGGTCGAAATCATCATCGCGCGTGAACCAGTGACCGGTGCTTTCCGGGTCGAACCAGAAGTCGAGCAACTGTCGCGGAACCACGCTCATCATCGATCTCCATGGCAGTCTTGCCACAGTCATGCAGTTTACGCATGCCGATGAACGCGAGCGTGAACTGCTCGAACTGACCAACCAGCACTACTAGATACGCGGTGCACCGCCCAGATAATGCATATCCATGTGGATGGCCCGCAGTCGTGGCAATTGCTTGCGCAGTAACGTTGTGGATTCAGGCGGTGCCACGGCGATCGCGTCTTCGAACAAACCCAGCAAGAGCTGCTCACGATATCCCAGGGCATGGATCCACGCATTGTCGCGTCGCGGAGCTGCACGCATCAACCAACCGGAAAAGTACCGATGCAGCACACCGCGCCAACTGCCACGCGGGCGTAGCTGCAGCCCGCTCTCATGGATATGTGCCTGCAGCTCGATCACCAACTGGTCGAGCGTTTGCGCGTTCTCGGCCAGCACCATTCGCAACCCGGGCTCACATTCGCGAGCGGCATGCCTGTATAGCTGACGCAGGTCGATGCTACGGCGGATCAGACGGTTATATATGGATTGAACGGTGTGGGGCGACATCACGAGCTCCGGCAGCATGGGACGTGAGTACGGCCATACTCATCCCCGCTCGCTTAGCCCAGCATTAACCCTTATCGCAGACCGCGCTCAGCATCACGGCTGGTCGATCTGCAGCAATCGCAGCGGCCTGCCGTCAGCTCCAGGCACACCTTGCTGCAAGCTGGCGAGCTTCCGGATAGAGGGGCACAGGGCCTCGATCTGTGGACGCAGCACCTGCATCCGTTGCATCAGACGCGGCTGCAGGTCGGTCGTCAATGACGCGGCACGATCGCGCAGAGTGGCAGCTGCCTGCAGGTCACCGCTCAACGCTGCATTGATCGCTTGCTGACCAAGATCGGCCGCCAGCAATGGCAGCACATCGGCAGCAATCTGGTTGGCGTATTGCGTGGCCAGATCGCCCTGCCAGTCATGACTGCTGCGACTGCGCGCAATCCGCTGTTTCAATTCATCGGCATGAGTTGCAAGACGTCGATTGAATTCATCGCGCGTGGCTGTAGTCAGGCCCATGCCATCAGCCTCACTGCGCAGCGCACCAGCGGCGACGTCCACGCCGTTCTGCGCCACCTTGCGCACCTTCGGCACCAATACATCGAGGTCGCGCTCGAACAGCGCCAGCCGGTCCTGATTTTCGGGATTCAATTTGACGTTGACGCCATCGGTGCGCAGCGTGCCGTGCTGCAGCTCGACTCGCATCGGCGCAGGCGCCGCACGATCAAACAACACGCCACTATCCTGCAGGGTGATGTCGTAACTGCTGCTGGCGTGGCAGGTATTCGCCAGATCCTGCGCGGCAACGCCGCCGGCGGCCAGGCCAAGGCCCAGCCAGACAAGCAAACGAGAAGAACGGCGCATGATCACTCCACTTTCGGCAAACAGATTACCCAGCGAATACCGACCTGAGCAGCAACTGACGCTGAACCGGCAACCAGCGATTTCGGCAACGCCAAGGCAAGGGTGACGTCAGGCCATCGAACCTGGCTTCGCCTTGCCATCGCGGCCACGGAACTGCGCCACTACCAGCGCATGGCCCAACTTCCAGGCAAGCCACAACAGCACGGGGATCGACAACGCCTTGAGCGCAATACCCACCTGCCAGGTGCGCTCGGCACGCTGGATCATCCACAACGCCAGCTCGCGGGTTTCCGGCTGGGTCATCGCGTGTTGGCGGGCGGTCTCGAAATCACCGAATTGCTGCAGCATCAAGCCACCGCTGACCAGCGCCCATACCGCCAGGACCACGGCCACCAGCTGCATCGGCAGGCGTGCCCATGCTTGCCGCAGGATGCAGCCGGCACAGCAGATCACCACCACCAGCGCCGCAACAAGATAGGCGTATGCACCCTGTCGCAGATATTGCATGCCACCAAACGCCGAGAACAGCAGCACGACCCACAGCACGATGCCCCACATGCTGAAACGTTGCGCTGCAGCCGACTCCTTGCGAATCATCAACGGCATCAGGGTGCCGCCTTCAAGGTCGCCAGATCACTCAATACCTGCGCAGAGTTCTTCTCCGGATCGACATCCGCATAAACCTTGGCAACCTTGCCTTCGGGGTTGATCAGGAACGTGGTGCGTTCGGCGTAGTGGGAGCCCATGCGTGATGTGAGCACGCCATACGTGGTGGCCACGGCCTTGTCACTATCCGCAAGTAGCGGAAACGGCACGTGATACTTGGCGGCAAACTCGGCATGCGACTTCACGTCATCCAGGCTCACGCCCCCCACCTCGGCACCGGCCTGGCGCAGCTTGGCGATGTCATCGCGGAAGGCGCACACCTCGGTGGTGCAGCCGGGTGTGAAATCCTTCGGATAGAAATACACCACCAACCAGTGACCGCTGAATTCCTGTGGCGTGCGCCAATGGCCATTTTGGTCCTGCAGGCGAAATGCTGGTGCGCTATCGCCCACTTGCGGACCTGCCGCAAACGCCGGTGCCGCCAGGGCACACAGCAAAGCCAGCATGAGCAAACGACAAAGACGACGCATGGCACTCTCCAGATCGGCAAAACATGAGGTTCAACCGGCACAGTCTACCCGTCAACACGAACAAGGGCGCCGCATGGCGCCCTTGTTCGTGTCTCTTGATGGCATCGCCACCAGCGGTTGCATCACATTTTGCTGATGGTGAACTTGCCAGCCGAAATGCCCAGATTCACGCCTTCACCCGTACCTGCAAGCGCCAATGAAGTCTCGCCCTTGGTCAGCACCTGCGCGCTGGAGCTCTTGACCACGCCCGCATCGGCACCAGCCTGCGCATAGTCGCCATACACATCAGCGATGCTGTGTACTTCACTGATCTTTCCCTTGCCATTGTCGATGTGGTACTTGCCAGCCGTGAGGCCACCACCGACCACGGCGATCTTCACCTTCGAGCTCTGGCCGTTGTTGCAGGTGACCATGCCGGTGCCCTCGGCACGCTTGTAGATCAAGGACCAACCCGACAGGTTGTAGACCAACTCGCAGTCCACGTTTGCCTCGGCGGCGTGGGCCGTGCTCACCGGGATTGCACTGAACGCGCCGGCACAGGCCATCACCAGGGCAGCCATTCCAAGAGTACGTTTGATCATCGTTTTTCTCCTTGTGGGTCGACGTATGAATACCGCGGCAGCAAAGCCGGGATCGGCGCTGCTCGGGGAATTAAGCGTGTCGGCCCACACGTGATGATGCTGTGGAAACTCAAATGCAGCGTTCAGCTTCACGATTTTGATCCTGCGCTAACGGAGTCACAGGCAAACTGCACACCCTGACCACGGGCGCGGGTCGCAAAGCGACTTGTAGCGCATCAAGAATCCTGCCTAGACTGGACTGGCGAGGTTCCGCGCATCATCGCAAGGGGAAGATCATGCTCAAGTATTCACTGGTTGGTTATGACGGCTCCGAAGCCTCCCGCCGCGCGTTCCAGTTCGCCATTGATCTGGCCCGTTGCGGCGGCGGTCGCGTTCGCGTGGTTTCGGTGCTGCAGGTCACCGAGGGTGGCGCTGATTCCTGTGCCTTGATGATGGCCGACTCCGGTACGCAACGCGCACAGGAGTTGCTGCAGGAGCTGACCACGATCGTGCCCGATGCCAATGAACTGGTGGATGTCGAATTGACTCACGGCACGCCGGGCGATGTGCTGTTGAGCCAGGTGCAACAGCATGTAATCGACCATATCGTGATCGGTCACACCGAACGCGGCGCACTGGCACGCTGGCTGCTCGGCTCGGTTTCGGACAATGTGCTGGCGCGCGCGCATGTGCCGGTAACCGTGGTGCGTTGAAGCTCGCCACATATTCGACGCAGCGAGTCGGCTTGCGTTAATCCCATGGCGGCGGCGCCACCCTATCCTGTGTCATCCCCTCCGGTCATCGCTTTCCACATCGACCGTGCCGCACAGGACATCCGATTGAGCCCTTCCAGCACCACACCATGGACTCTGCAGAGTCTCGATCTCGATCGTATCGAGTTCAGCCGCATCCGTCACAATGAAGATCTGTTCTTCCTGCTGTGCAGCGCTTCGCTCGTCGAAAGTGGAGCCGACCTGCATATCGGCAAGCTGGTGGATCATTTCGTGGGTGACCAGGAGCTGCAAACCTGGCTGAGCCAGCACTGGGCGCACGACAAACTGCAGCATGGCCGCGCGCTTGCAGCCTATGTGCGCAAGGTCTGGCCCGAGTTTGACTGGAACCGTGGTTTCGAAACGTTCTGGAAGGATTACCGCACTACCTCGGCCAAGCCACTTGAACCTTCGCGAGGCCTGGAGCTGGCCGCTCGTTGCGTGCTCAAAACCGGCACGGCCAGCCACTACCGCGCACTGCACGAAATCACCGACGAACCCGTGCTGAAACAGTTGACCGACCTGCTCAAGGCTGATTCCGTGCGCCATTACCGGCACTTCTATCATCACTATCGCCTGCATCGACAGCGCGAAGGATTCGGTCGCTACAAGGTGTTCCGCACGATCCTGCGCCGGGTCAGGGATATCCGCGCCGAAAGCAACAGCACGGCACTGCGCCACGTGTTCGATCAGTGTTATCCGCAACACCAAAACAGCGAAATCGAGTTCCGCCGCATCAGCGACCGCGCACACGGCCTGATGCGCCAGAACCTGCCGGCAACGATGACCGCAAAGATGCTGCTCAAGCCACTGGAGCTTCCAACTTCACTTCAGACCGGGCTGGAAAAACCGGTGGCACGGCTTACTGAAAGATTCCTGATGCGCTGATCGGATGTGGGTTGATCCACACCGGCCGGATCAAGGTTTATCTGTCGCCGAGGCGGCAGGTCGTGGCTGCGTATCGATCGGTCGCGGGCCTTCCTTCTCCAGCTTGAACTGGTTGAGGTCGAGCGGGCGAATCTGGCTGATGGTGCAGGGAAAACCATTGTTCCCGGTCAATACCTTGTCGAAATTCACCGATACCTGGCTGACGTTTGAGGTGACCGCCAGCGCGTTGGTGAATGGCAGATTGGTGCAGCCAGGCACATCCAGCAGCCACGCTTCTTTCGGCTTGGTATAGATCACAACTTGAGCATCTCCCAGCGCTTCCCACGAATACAGATCAAAGAAGCGGAAGTTGTTGACGGGTGCACCGGCCGCCGCGCGATAGGCAGCCTCGCGCTGGGCTATGCGCTCGGCGCGCGGGGTATCCGAGGCACATCCTGCCAACAAGATGACAAGCGCCAGGCACAGCCAGCGCGCCGTCGACATGATCCATGCTGATTTGCTCATCGTGGCTGTCTCCATCACGTTACCAGTCAGCCGTCGCGTGCCGAAGAGTTACTTCTTCTTGCCCTTCGGCAACTCCTGCCACTTCGACGGATCAAAGCCGGCGGTCTCGAACACCAGGGTCTCCTTCTTGTCGGTCTCGACCAGGGTGACATCCATGCTGATTTTCCCGGCCTTTTCCAGCGTCTTGATGAAGCCCTTGTCCTCGCGAATCATCAACGCCGGCTCACCGCCTTGCGGCGCGTAGGCCTTGATCCTGGTCGGCTTGCCATCGATCTCGGCATTGATCGTGCAGTTCCCTTTGCAGACGAAGCCGGGCTTGCTGCCGTACAGAAATACATTCAAGCCCCACTCCGTGTGGCGACGCAGAATCAGCTTTATGCTGTCGTTACCCGCAGGTTTGCTGCTGTCGATCGCGGCAGTGGATTGAGTGCCACCGGCCATTGGCGATACCTGATACAGCCATAGCCGATCCAACCGGCTCTTTTCACTGGCCTCGGTATAGCGCCTCTCGATCTCCGGTAGCGTTTTTTGCACTTCTTTCGCTGCATCGCTATCGGGGTATTGCTTGACGATGCTTTTGCCGATCGTCACCGCCATTTCGTCGTTGTGGATGCGTAGCAATTGACGATAGGTGTCCAGATTGCGAGCGGCCGCTGAATCAGCCTGAGCCGCAGGTTGGGCTGCACTCGATGCCGAGTTGCCGGCTTGCTGCGAGCACGCGGCCAGCAAGGCCACGCATGCAAGGATCAGGATCGGGCGACGCACGGGGACAAAACGTTTCATCAGCAGGCTACCGGACAGGAACAGATGACAAGCTTGGAACGAGCGCCCTGCCGAACGCAACTCACCGAGCAGGCTCTGCCGGAGCAAAGCGATCGCGCAAGGCGCCGCGATAGCGCCGACTGCAGGGAATTTTTGCACCGTCACGCAGTTGCAGGCGGGCATCGCCAGCCTCCAGCGGCTCGATCTCGGCCAGATAGTCGAGATTGACGAAATAGCTGCGGTGTACCCGCACGAAACGCGCCGAGTCCAGCCGCTCCTCGATACCCGCCATGGTGACGCGCAAAGGATAATCGCGACCACGAACATGCAGGTTCACATAATTGCCGGATGCCTGCAGCCACTCGATCTCGCTGGCATTGAGCAGAAACTCCTTGCCCAGCTTGCGCACCAGGAAGCGCTCGGGCCGCTCTACTGGTTCAACCGGCTCGCCCTCATCTGGCGCGGCCAGCAGTTTGGCCTCGCCTTTCAGCCGCAGCAGCCATAGTCGATACAACGCCAGCATGGCGATGATCCCGAAATAGGTGCGCACATCCTTGAGGTATTCGTAGCCGAAATTGGCCCACCATGGGCCGAAATCGTAATACTGCCCTTCAATGGAATAGGCCAGCTTGCGCAGCATGATCATGCCGCCCACGTGGATCAGGCTTATCGGCACACTGGCCAGCAGATGCAGCAGCAGGCTATGGCGCCAGGTATCAAAACGGAATGGCCAACGTCGCTCAAAGGCGATCACTGCAGGTAGCAGGGCCAGGAACATCAGCGCGCTGCTCCATTCCCATGACCACGGCTGCCATGCCGGCAGCCCGGCATGATCGATCGCCGATGTCACGCTGTTGAACGTCGCGTTCAAGACACACGATGCCAGCCAGAAACCGATCTCGAACGGCCGCTGCCAGCGCTGGAAGTCCCGGTAATCGAAAGTCGCGCGATTCGTCATGCAGCGATTCTACGGGCAGCGCTGCCAATTGCCCCGAGTTTCGTCCCCATCCACCTACCGTTCATCACTATCAACCATCCATCAGTCACTTGGCGCAAGACAGCGGCGCGACTGCGCACCAGCATGAGGGTACTTTCCAGTGGAGTTCCGGCATGACTCGTCGCCATGATATCGACGCACTGCGTGTGCTCGCCTTCGCCCTGCTGATCCTGTATCACGCCGGGATGCTTTATGTAGCACCCGTGTCCGACTGGCAAGGCATGCCGCTGCACAGTCACTACCTTGCCACATGGCTGCAGTACCCGATGCTGTTCGTGAATCGCTGGCGGCTGGAACTGTTGTTCCTGATCTCGGGGCTGGCGATCCAATTCATGCGCGGAAGGACTGGGCTTGGCGGGCTGGCGTGGAAACGCACGCTGCGGCTGATGGTTCCGCTGATCTTCGGCATGCTGGTGGTGATACCAATCCAGCCATACGTGGCGGGGATGACAGATCATGCGATTGCGCCTGGCTTTGGCGCCTTTCTGCTGCACTATTGGACACACGGCTTCAGAGACTACGGACTGAGTTGGGCGCATTTGTGGTACCTGCCCTATCTGTGGGTCTACACGATGCTGTTGCTAGCGCTATTGCCTGCGATGGAATCGCGCCTCGGTCAGCGCCTGCGCGGAACTTGCCTGCAGCTGCGCGGTGCCAGCGTGCTGGTGCATCCAGTGTTGCCGTTGTTCGCGTATGCCGTGCTGCTGTCCTGGCGCTATCCGGAAACGCATGCGTTGATCGGCGACTGGTATGCGCTGACACTCTACGCCACGATGTTTTTCTACGGCTACGTGCTTGGCACCGACAGCGGCATGTGGACGGAATTGGCGCGGCTTCGCCGCGTTACGCTGCCGCTTGCGGTGGTCTGCTTTGCATCGTATCTCGGGCTTGAGCGGTTCGCGGAGCCGCTCATTCATGACCACGCCGCGCTGGTCGTGGTCAAGCTACTCACCGTCTGGCTGCGCTACAGCTACACCTGGATCGCGATCATTGCCGTACTCGGATGGGGCCATGCCCTGCTCAACCGCCCGTTCCGCTGGCTTCCGTATGCGCGTGAAGCGGTGTATCCGTGGTACATCCTGCATCAGAGCCTGTTGCTCTTGTGCGCCTGGAAGCTGCTGCCGCTGCGGCTCGGCCCGGTGGCCGAGCCGGCACTGCTTCTGCTCGGCACCATTGGGGGTTGCGCCGTATTGCATGAGTACGTGATTCGCCGCACGCGCTGGTTGCGACCACTATTCGGACTTGACGGACTCCGCTCCACCACCGCGACGGACATCGCTTCACCGCACCGAGCCGACACACTCCCAGACTCAACTTTCGCTCACCGAAATTGAATCAAGATGTTCGACCCGCATCACTTGATCCAGCCAGATATTGCGACGCCATCCCGGCACATCCGGTCGTTGCAGCAGCACGCGGGCATTGATGCCTTCCTGGGCATCTGAGTCGCGAAATACCTGCACGCTGGGGCGAGCACTGACCACACCATCGCAAGTACTGCCATCTTGCATTACCAGCACGACCTGACCATTGGCCGGCAACTGCTCGACCAGCAATTCCAGTCTGCTGATGCTTATCTGGTCAGTACACACGCGTTTCGCCTGGCTACCCATGGCATTGCACTCATCGGGTTTGATCCTTCGCGAAGCTAATCCGCGGTTTGGTAACAGCATGTCAATTTGGCCGTCTGCAAGCTGAATGCGCTTTTGACCGTTCGGGCTTTGCTGCAGCGCACACAGGCCCGATAATGGCGCTCCCACAGGGACTGCCCATGTCATCTTCCACGCCAGCAGCCAATTCGCTGCGGCAACACCACGCTTTCGTCGCCTTCTGGTTCGCCCGCATCACGTCGGGCTTCGGTTTCCAGATGCTGTCCGTCGCCGTGGGCTGGCAGATCTATGCGATCACTGGCCGCGCCTTCGACCTGGGTTTGATCGGACTGGTGCAGTTCGTGCCTTCTGTATTGCTGGCCTTGCCTGCCGGTCATGTCGCCGACCAGTTCGAGCGTCGCCGGATCGTCTTGCTCGGCCAGGTGGTGGAGTGGATCGCGATTGCGCTGCTGGCCGGCATGAGCCTCGCGCACGGCATCCACGAGCTTGGCATCCTGTTGCTGGTGTTCGTGATCGGCGTGGCCAAGGCATTTGAGTTCCCCGCCATGCAGTCACTGCTACCGGCTTTGGTACCACTGCGTATCCTGCCACGCGCAATGGCGGTCAGCGCGTCGGCCGGACAGGCAGCGATGATCATCGGGCCGGCGATTGGCGGCTTTCTGTATGTCGCCGGACCGGGTGTGGTGTATGCCGTATGCGGCGTGCTGTATCTGGTCTCGATCGCGCTGATGGCGCGCCTGCGTTACCAATACACGCCGGCGAAGCGTGAGCCGGCCACGCTTAAAACCCTGTTTGCCGGAGTGCATTTCATCCGCGCGCGCAAGGCCGTGCTGGGTGTGATTTCGCTGGATCTGTTCGCGGTGCTGCTCGGCGGCGCCACTGCGCTGCTGCCGATTTTCGCCAAGGACATCCTGCATACCGGCCCGTGGGGACTGGGCTTGTTGCGTGCGGCGCCGGCGGTGGGCGCGTTATTGATGTCGCTGTGGCTGGCACGTCACGACATGCAGCGCCGGGTCGGCGCGATCATGTTTGCCTCGGTCGCAGGCTTCGGCGTGGCGACACTCGTATTTGCGCTGTCCACCACGCTTTGGCTGTCGTTGCTGGCCTTGTTCGCACTGGGTGCGTTCGACATGGTCAGCATGGTGATCCGTGGCGCACTGGTGCAGCTGGATACGCCCGACGCGATGCGTGGCCGGGTCAGTGCGGTCAACGCGATTTTCATCAATACCTCCAATCAGCTGGGCGAGTTCGAATCGGGCATGCTGGCCGCCTGGCTCGGCGCGGTCGGTGCCACGGTGATAGGCGGCATCGGTACCTTGGTGGTGGTCGGTGCGTGGATGGCGATGTTCCCGAGCCTGCGCCGACGCCAGCAGCTACATGTCGAGGCCGCCGTCGCGGACAACCCGGCCGCCGATACGGTCTAGCGGCCGTGCCGGTTATGCTTTCCCGTTCAGCGGCCAGCGCTTGTCGAATCGGCGAACCGCACGGGGCTTGAAATGATCACCAACTCACCTGACGAATTTCTCGACGCGTTCCGCGACCTGGCACCGTTACCAGATGCGCGCGCCACCGCGCGGGCGGCCTTTCTCGTAGCGCCCGCGGAGTTCACCCTGGCCCCTGAATCGGCGCGCGACAATCGCTACATGGCCATGGATCACACGGTCGATCCACTGCGCGCGCTAGCCCAGCACGCGGCGCTGGCGCAGGCCTTGCGCGCCGAATTGCCGGTGATCACTTTTCCAGGTGATTCCGCCACACCGGATGCGGTTTTCCCAAACAACGTGTTCGCCACCGCACCTGGACGACTGATCGTCGGACGCATGCGCCATCCAATACGTCAGCGAGAAACCGAGCGCCACGATATCCGTGAATTTTTCGGCGACGTGCTTGGCTATGACGAAATCGATCTGTCCGGATGCACCGATCTGGTCGCCGAACTGACCGGCTCCCTGATCATCGACCGGGCGCGCGGCGTGGGCTATTGCGGCCTCAGCGAGCGTTGCGACATGCCTGGTGCCGAAGCGATGCACAAGGCTTTCGGCCTGCGTCTGACGTTCTGTTTCGAGCTGGCCGCATCCGAATACCACACCAATGTCGTGATGGCACTGCTGGCCAGTCGCGCGGTGATCCTCGCTGCCGATGGCTTCGCCGATCCCGCTGTGCCGCAAGCCATCGCACATGCCTGCGGCGATCGGGTGATCTGGCTCAACCCGGAACAAAAGGCCGCCTTCGCCGGGAATGCCATCACACTCTCCGATCAGCAGGTCTGCATGAGTGCCCGTGCTGCCAACGCGCTCACTGACACGCAGCGCCAAACGTTGGCCAACTACGGCTTCAGCGTGACCGCGGTGGAGCTGGACGAAATCGAGAAAGCCGGCGGCAGCCTGCGCTGCTGCATCGGCGAGATCTACTGATCGCCACGTTGCATCCGCGCACCAGCCGGCGCATTGTCGACAACCATGTACAAATTGATTGATCCAGCACGTAGACGATGCCGTGTGGTGCGGTGGCTAGCCATCATCGCCGCGATCCTCTCGTCGCCAGCTTTCGCGGCGCACGCGGCCCGGGTTGGGCGCACCTGGACCAACCCGATCGACATCGACTATCGATACAACTACGAACAGATGAACAAGGGCATCTCGTATCGCACAGGTGCCGACCCGGCCTTTGTGCGCTACCACGATGAGTACTATCTATTTCAGACCCTGGCCGATGGCTACTGGCGATCAAAGGATCTGGTGCACTGGAATTTCGTGAAACCCGACCGCTGGCCATTCAACGGCCCGGTAGCGCCAGCAACTCTGGTGGCCGGTGACAAGCTGTTCCTGATGCAGTCATCGATGGAGCCGCGACCGCTGCTGGTTTCGACCGATCCCGCCCACGGCCACTGGGATTTCTGGACGCGCATGTTGCCGGGCATACCCGGTGCAGTCGCCGGCGGCCACGAGGCGGAGATGAAATCCGGCGACTTGCCACCCGGGCCTTGGGATCCCGGCCTGTTTCTGGATGACGACGGCAAGACCTACCTGTACTGGAATTCCTCGAACGTCTTTCCGATGTATGGCATCCAGATGGACCTCAAACTGGATGATGCCGCCGAGGGCCAAGGCAAGCGGCTGGCCTTTATCGGCAAGCCACAGACCATGCTGAGCCTGCATCCGGGCCTGCACGGCTGGGAGCGTTTTGGCCAGGACCACACCGACGAGAAAACCCTGCCCTTCATGGAAGGCTCATGGATGAACAAGCACGGCGGCACCTATTACCTGCAATATGCCGCGCCGGGCACCGAATACAACGTCTACGCCACTGGCGTGTACACCAGCGACAAGCCGTTGGGCCCGTTCCACTACGCGCCGTACAACCCGGTCGGCTACAAGCCCGGCGGTTTCGTGCAGGGTGCAGGGCATGGCTCGACGTTCGAGGATGCCTACGGCAACTTCTGGAATTCCGGCACGATGTGGGTGGCGGTGAACTGGAACTTCGAGCGCCGCATCGACTTGTTTCCCGCCGGCTTCCACAACGACGGCCAGATGTGGGTGGACACGCGTTTCGCCGATTTCCCGCAGCGCATGCCCGACCACAAGCTCAAGCCGGGCGAAAGCACGTTCACCGGCTGGATGCTGCTGTCTTGGCACAAGCACGCCACTGCCTCCAGCGCGCTGCCCGGTCACGGCCCTGATCAGGTCACTGACGAGAACGTGCGCAGCTACTGGGTCGCCGCCAGCAACACGCCGGGGCAGACACTCACGGTCGATCTCGGCGCTGAGCGGACGGTGCGCGCGGTCCAGGTGAACTTCACCGATTACAAAGCTGGTCGCTACGGCGATGCGCCTGACCTCATCACGCGGTTCACGCTGGAAGGCTCGCTCGATGGCAGCCATTGGGAGCAGCTTGCCGACCTGTCGCATGAGACGCGTGATCGACCCAACGCCTATATCGAACTGGCCGAGCCTGCGCACATCCGGTACGTGCGCTATGTGCATGGCCATGTCGGCGCGAAATACCTGGCCATCTCGGACCTGCGTGTCTTTGGCAACGCCGACGGCCCACCACCCTCTGCACCGGAACTGATTTCTGTCACGCGCCAGCATGACAGCCGCAACGCCGAAATCGTGTGGACGCCGGTTCCTGATGCAGTCGGCTACAACGTGCGCTGGGGACTTGCTCCAGACCGACTGCATGAAACCTATCAGCGTTTCGCCGATCAGCCGGCTCGACTGGAATTGCGTGCGCTTAACAAGGGCGTGAAATACGTGGTGGCGGTGGAAGCCTTCGACGAACACGGTGTCTCGAAGCTGTCGAAAACCATGACGCTGGAGCCCTGACGCCTCCGCCGACGCTTGCCCGATACCACCTCGCCCCTCATCATCGATGGATGATCACTCTCCATCACCTCAACAACTCGCGCTCGCAGCGCATCCTGTGGCTGCTCGAAGAACTCGGCGTGCCCTACGAAATCACGCGTTACCAGCGTGATCCGAAGACCATGCTCGCACCGCCTGAACTGCGCCAGATTCATCCGCTAGGCAAGTCACCCGTCATCACCGACGGTGAACTCACGGTGGCCGAATCCGGTGCGATCATCGAATACCTCGCCGATCGATACGGCGCGGGCAACGCGCTGTGTCCCGCTCACGGGACCGCCGAACGACGCCAATGCAATTACTGGCTGCACTACGCCGAAGGCTCGGCTATGCCGCCACTGTTGATGAAGCTGGTGTTCAACCGTGTTCGGCATGCGCCGGCACCGTTCTTCGTAAAGCCGATCGCCAAAGGCATCGCGGACAAGGTCGAGACGAGTTTCATCAACCCGCAACTGAAATTGCATCTCGACTATCTCGAAAGCCAGTTGGGAACGCGCGACTGGTTTGTCGGCGACACACTCACTATCGCCGACATCCAGCTCAGCTTTCCGCTGGAAGCATTCGCCGCACGCGGCGGCCTCGGCGCCAACTACCCGAACCTGAGCAACTTCCTTGACCGCATCCATGCCCGGCCTGCTTATCAGCGGGCATTGCAGCAAGGTGGCGAATACAAACTCGGCTGAACACGCAATCGTGGCTGAACGATTCACGGTTGGCATCGGTGGCATATACACGTCGGTCACGAGCTGACTGCCAAGCTGTTCGACAGTCAGCCTAGGAGAACAGCCATGCGCAACCGTGATATTCAGCGTCAGATCCACGAAGCAGGCGAACATGCCGGTGAGCACGTACGACGCTACGCCGATGGTGCCGCAGGCCGTGCGCAGACGCTACTCGATCGCGGTCGCGGTCTGGGTGCCAAACTGGGACGTCGCAAGAATGGTTATCGACGCCAGCTCTCGAATGCCGCAGAGGATCTCGCCGATGAGGCGAACTACCATTACCGTCGCTTGCGTCGTCAGGTGAACCGCCATCCGGCAGCCACCGTGGCGATTGTGGCGGGTACCATCGGCGCGTTCCTTTTACTGCGTCAGGCATTTCGCAGCGACGATGACGAGGATTGATATCCGCCTCGCCAGTCGCACTACGGTGCAAACAAAAATCCCGCCGAATGGCGGGATTTCTGTTTGTGTCCTGCGCGTGGATCAGACCGTCAATGGATTCGGCTTGTCCTGGTCGAGTTTGTATTCCTTGATCGCCCGACTGACGTCCTTGGCGTTGACCTTGCCCTCTTTCGCCAATGCCGCCAGCGCGGCCTGGGCGATCCAGTAACGATCAACTTCGAAGAACTCACGCAGATGCGCGCGGGTATCCGAGCGACCGAAACCATCGGTGCCGAGCACGGTGTAAGACATGCCGTCCGGCATGAATGCACGGATCTGGTCAGCGAATTCGCGCACGTAATCGGTGGCCGCAATCGCCGGACCCTGACGACCTTCGAGCAGGTCGGTGACATATGGTACGCGCTGCTCGGACTCCGGATGCAGGCGATTCCAGCGTTCCGCATCGAAACCGTCACGACGCAGCTCGATGAAACTCGGGCAGGACCAGATGTCGGATTTCACGCCGAAATCCTTCTCCAGCAACTCGGCCGCCGCAATCACTTCACGCAGGATCGTGCCCGAACCGAGCAACTGCACCCGCGGCTCGTTCTTCTTGCCTTTGCCACCATCCTTGAACAGGTACATCCCCTTGATGATGCCCTCCTCGCTGCCCTTGGGCAGATCGGGGTGGGTGTAGTTCTCGTTCATCACGGTGATGTAGTAGTAGATGTCTTCCTGCTCCTGCATCATCCGGCGCGTGCCGTCCTGCAGGATCACTGCCACTTCGTAGGAGAAGGTCGGGTCATACGACTTCACGTTCGGGATCACGCCGGACATCAGGTGCGACTGGCCATCCTCGTGCTGCAAGCCTTCGCCGTTGAGCGTGGTGCGACCGGCGGTGCCACCAATCAGGAAACCGCGCGAGCGCATGTCGCCGGCGGCCCAGGCCAGATCGCCAATGCGCTGGAAACCGAACATCGAGTAGTAGATGAAGAACGGCAGCATCGCCTGGTTGCTGATCGAGTAGCTGCTCGCCGCCGCCATCCATGAAGCCATGCCGCCGGCTTCGCTAATACCCTGCTGCAGCACCTGGCCCTTCTGGTCTTCGCGGTAATACAACAGCTGATCGGAATCCTGCGGCTTGTATTTCTGGCCGAAGGGCGCGTAGATGCCGATCTGCCGGAACATGCCTTCCATGCCGAAGGTGCGCGCCTCATCGGCGACGATCGGCACCACGCGTTCGCTCAGCTGCTTGTCGCGCAACAGCAGGTTGATGCCGCGCACCAGCGCCATCGTGGTGGAGATCTCGCGCTCGCCCGAGCCCTTGGTGATCTGCTCGAAGGCCGACAATTCCGGTGCCTTCAGCTTGGCATCGGCCTGGCGGCGACGCTGCGGCAACGAGCCGCCAAGTGCCTTGCGGCGCTCCAGCATGTATTCCACTTCCGGAGAATCCTTGCCCGGGTGGTAGTACGGCACGTCCTTGAGCTTGTCGTCGGAAATCGGGATCTGGAAGCGGTCGCGGAAATGATGCACGGCCTCTTCGTCCAGCTTCTTCTGCTGATGGGTCGGATTCTGCGATTCGCCGGCCGCACCCATGCCGTAGCCCTTGACCGTCTTGGCCAGGATCACCGTCGGCATGCCCTTGGTATTCGAGGCCTCGTGATACGCGGCATACACCTTGTGCGGGTCATGGCCACCGCGGTTCAGGCGCCAGATATCGTCGTCGCTGAGGTTGGCGACCATCTCGCGCGTCTCCGGATACTTGCCGAAGAAATGCTCGCGGGTATACGCGCCACCGAAGGCCTTGCAGGCCTGGTATTCGCCGTCGACGGTTTCCATCATCAGCTTGCGCAGCACGCCCTTGTGGTCGCGCGCCAGAAGCGGGTCCCAGTAGCTGCCCCAGACCAGCTTGATCGCGTTCCAGCCGGCACCGCGGAACTCGCCTTCGAGTTCCTGGATGATCTTGCCGTTGCCGCGCACCGGACCGTCCAGGCGCTGCAGGTTGCAGTTGATCACGAAGATCAGGTTGTCCAGACCTTCGCGCCCTGCCAGCGAAATCGCGCCCAGCGACTCCGGCTCGTCCGTCTCGCCGTCACCCAGAAAGCACCAGATCTTGCGGTCGCTCTTGGGAACCAGCCCGCGGTTTTCGAGGTACTTGAAGAACTGCGCCTGGTAGATCGCCTGGATCGGGCCCAGGCCCATCGAGACGGTCGGCACCTGCCAGTAATCGGGCATCAGCCACGGATGCGGATACGACGACAGCGCACGCCCCTTGCCGACCACTTCCATGCGGAACAGATCCATCTGCTCTTCGCTGAAGCGGCCTTCCAGGAACGAACGTGCGTAGATACCCGGGCTGGAATGGCCCTGATGGAATACCAGGTCGCCCGGATGATCGGCGCTCGGCGCGCGCCAGAAATGATTGAAGCCGACGTCGTACAAGGTTGCCGACGAAGCGAAGCTGGCGATATGACCGCCCAGGTCGCCCGGCTTGCGGTTGGCGCGTACCACCATCGCCATCGCGTTCCAGCGGATCAGCGAACGGATGCGCCATTCCATCGCCGCATCGCCTGACATCTTTGCCTCATTGGCCGGCGCGATCGTGTTGACGTATTCGGTGGTCGGGGCAAACGGCAGGTAACCGCCCGAACGACGGGTAGTATCCACCATACGCTCAAGCAGGAAGTGCGCGCGCTCGGTGCCGTCATGGCTGATCACCGCATCCAGCGAATCCACCCATTCACGGGTTTCGGTGGGGTCGATGTCCTGGTCAAGGATATCGTCAAGCTGATCCATGAAATTCTCCGCGGCGTCGTTGCAACGCCAGACTGGGTGGGGATAACGCCGCCGGGGATGCGGCTGGTGAACACCTGAGTTTAGCCGCCAGCGCGTGCACTCGCCAAATGGAAGTCCATCCGCAGGCGCACGGACAACTTGTCATGTGCGCTGCGCTGGCTGTAAATCTAGATACCGCGACGACCGCCCTGGCTGGCACGGATTTGCGCATCCACCGCGGCAATCGCAGTCATGTTGACCACGCGACGGGCACTTGATGCCGGCGTGAGGATATGCGCCGACTTGTCCAGACCCATCAAAATCGGCCCGATCGCCACGCCGTCGGTCATCACCCGCACCATGTTGTAGGCGATGTTGGCCGCGTCCAGATTCGGCATCACGAACAGGTTGGCGCGACCGCTGAGCGTGGTATGCGGAAACATGCGCTGGCGCAGGATCTCATCCCAGGCCGTATCGGCCTGCATCTCGCCATCCACCTCGAGCTTGGGCATGCGTGCCTTGAGGATTTGCCAGGCTTTCCGCATTTTTGCGGCACTGGGGTTGTCGTGGCTGCCGTAATTGGAATGCGAAAGCATCGCCACCTTCGGCTCCACACCAAACAGCTTGAGCCGGATCGACGCCTGCATGGTCGCCTCGGCGATCTGCTCGGCGGTGGGATCCACCTGCACATGCGTATCGAGGAAGAACCACGCGCCTTTGTCGTTGATCACGCCGGTCATCGCCGAAGTGCACTGCACGCCCGGATCCAGTCCGAATACGCTGCGCATGTAGCCGAGCTTCTTGTGGAAGCGTCCGACCAGACCGGTGATCATCGCGTCCGCCTCGCCACGCTCGACCATCAGTGCGGCAATCAGGGTGGGACGCGAGCGCAGCAGATTCTTGGCCGCTGCCGGGGTCACGCCGCGACGCTCGGTCAGCGCATGGTATTGCTGCCAGTATTCGTTGAAGCGCGGGTCATCGTTGATATTGGTGAGGTCAAAATCCTCGCCCTGACGCATGCGCAGGCCAAGCCGCTCGATGCGCGTCTCGATCACGTCCGGGCGGCCGATCAGAATCGGACGCGCCAGCTTTTCGTCGATAACCGCCTGCACCGCACGCAGCGCCACTTCTTCTTCGCCCTCGGCGTAGACCACGCGCTTGAGGTCGGCGCGGGCGCGCTCGTACACCGGCTTCATCAACAAGCCGCTGCGGTAGATGAACTGGGCGAGCTTTTCCTTGTAGGCGTCCATGTCGACCAGCGGTCGCGTGGCCACGCCCGAGTCCATCGCGGCCTGCGCCACGGCGGGCGCCAGCATCACCAGCAAGCGCGGATCGAACGGCCGAGGAATCAGGTACTCGGTGCCAAACGTGGGCACTTCGCCGGCATACGCGCCGGCCAGATCGCCCGCTTCCATCCGCGCCATTTCCGCGATGGCCCGCACGCAGGCGAGTTTCATCGCCTCGTTGATGACACTGGCACCCACGTCCAGCGCACCCCGGAAGATGTACGGAAAGCACAGCGCGTTGTTGACCTGGTTCGGGTAGTCCGAACGGCCGGTGGCGATGATGCAGTCCGGACGCACGGCCTTGGCGTCCTCGGGAAGAATCTCGGGGTTCGGATTGGCGAGCGCCAGGATGATCGGCTTGTCAGCCATCGTGGCAACCATCTCGGGCTTGAGGATGCCGCCGGCAGACAGGCCCAGGAAAATGTCGGCGCCATCGACGATCTCGGCCAGAGTGCGCTTGTCGGTGTCACGGGCGTAGCGCTGTTTGTCCGGGTCGAGGTGGTCGCGGCCGGTATAGATCACGCCGTCGCGGTCATAGGCGAGAATGTTTTCCGGTTTGAGGCCCAGCGCCACCAGCATGTCCAGACAGGCGATGCCGGCCGCACCAGCACCGGCAGTGGCCAGCTTCACCGTGCCGATATCCTTGCCGACCACTTCCAGCGCGTTGTAGATCGCCGCACCGACGATGATCGCAGTGCCGTGCTGGTCGTCGTGAAACACCGGGATCTTCATCCGTTCGCGCAACTTGCGCTCGACGATGAAGCACTCCGGCGCCTTGATGTCCTCGAGATTGATGCCGCCGAAGGTCGGCTCGAGGCTGGCGATGATGTCTACCAGCTTGTCCGGATCGTTCTCGTCGATCTCGATGTCGAACACGTCGATGCCGGCGAATTTCTGGAACAGCACGCCCTTGCCTTCCATCACCGGCTTGCTCGCCAGCGGCCCGATGTTGCCCAGACCGAGCACGGCCGTGCCGTTGGTGATTACCGCGACCAGATTCGAACGCGCAGTGAACTCGGCGGCACTGGTCGGATCCTCGACGATCGCATCGCAGGCCGCGGCAACCCCGGGCGAATACGCCAGCGACAGGTCGCGCTGGGTCAGCAGTGCCGTGGTCGGCGTGACCTTGATCTTGCCGGGGCGCGGATGGCGGTGATATTCGAGTGCGGCAAGGCGCAGTTCTTCGGGAAGGCTCATCGGATACGATTTTTGTCGGGAGGGAGCGCCACCCGCAGTCGCCGATGACGTGCGCGAATGTTAGCACCGGCACGGCCTGAACCGCCGATCTGAAAGCGATCAGACACGCTGGATCAGGTCGTCGCTCTCAACCTTGTTGATCTGGATGCCGTTGATGAAAACCGAGAACGCCAGTTTGCCGGCAAGTCCATGCACATGTTGCATCCACGGCGGCAACCATTGCGCTGGAAGAATGGCACCGGATTCAAAATGCGGCTGCAGCGCCACGACATCCTGCAGGGACATTTTCCCTGCGAACAGATAGCGCAGCAGATCCATCCGCCGCTCCTTCATCGCCCAGCGGAAAAACGTATGCACGGTGAGCAGGCCAGCCAGGTAGACATTGTCCTTGGCGAACGCCGAACCGCCTCCCAGCGGCACGCCGCGAAACACCCGCTGGGCCGAATGAAAACTGTCTGCCACGCTCTGGCCGCAATCGCTGAAGTAGCGGTAGACCTCGACGAAGTCGGCGCCATTGAGGGCCATGTCGATCGCCAGGATACGCAAGCTGATGCGCTTGAGCCGCGAGATGTCGATGGCGCCGGAGATCAGCTCGGCAAACACCGCCAGTCCTTCCTGGGTGGCGGTGACGCGAGGCGAGGTGCGCCCCAACGATCCAAGCAGCGGCTGACGCCGGCCGTTCAAGGCCGTCAGTGAATGCACGAAAGCCTCATGCGCGAGCAACTGGTGTCGATCGTACTCACTGAAACTTGCGCCGCCACGCAGGCGGATGCGCGTGGCACCAGCCGCGGCCTTGGCGGTGAGCTCGGGATCTACAGCTACCGTGATGATGTCGGGGCCGAAGAACGCATCCAGTGTCGCAGCCAGCTCGTTGCGCAGAGTTTCTGCCGGGATATGGATGCTGGTTTCATCGGCCAGCAAATCGGCACCAAGTTCGTCAGACAACTCAACGAAGTAATGTGCCGCATCCAGGTTGCTGCGCGCACTCCCCGGAATCAGATCGTCCGGGCGCCCGTACAAGCTGATCGACGGCGCGGTAACGGCGGCGGTACCCAGCGACTCCAGCATCTCGGTAGCAATGCGCCATGACTCGGCGGTGCGACGCAGATAATCACCCAGCGGGTCGATATCGGCAGGATCGTTACCACCAGCGGATGCCTCAATCGCCGCCAGTTCAGCGCGCACATCGGAAAGATCGGGTCTCTGGTATGAGACTTCGGGCAGGCTATAGCGACGCTTGCCGTACGCCTCGATCAACCGGTTTTCCAGCGAGGCCGGCCACGCGACGGTGGACAGGATGTGGATGCCACGCACCGCCACCAGCAAACGCTGATCAAGTTCGGCGTAACGCTGCAAGCCGGGGGCAACGCTGGCAGCCGCGCTGTTCACCGAGCGATTTGTCGCGCCGCATCGACGCGCCGAATCAGCTCGAGCGCGATCGGGTCCGGCTTGAACACACTGAGAAATCCCAACGTCGTCGCGGGCATGAAAGTCACCTCGGAGCCAAAGCGGGTTTCGGTGCGAAGCATCACTGTGACCCGCCGGGGATTGGTCGAGGTGGTGGCGTTGACATTGATCACGTCGGCCAGCGCGACACGACGTTTCTCACCACGGTTTTTTACCACCAGCCAGTCGCCATCCAGCCAGGCTTCATCGACCAGGTCGGCAATCAATCGACGGTAAATGAAGAAGCCAACCACCGCCATGAACGCCGGCATCAGCAAAAACATGATATCCGGCGGCGTTCCGCTCACGGCTTCCGGATGCCATCTAGCCCACAGCGAGAAGCTGAAGAAGAGAGTCAGGAAACCGATCCACAACAGCGGAAATACGCGCTTGTAGAAGCCGGTTCTGGTTGATGAAAGTCGCCGCATTCAGACACCCCTCGATGACGGCGATCATAGACGCTTCGAGAGCACGGGTGACAATTAAGGCAGCACTGATCAAGTATCGCCCGTCACCCGTCCTGCCTGTTCGCAGACCACAGGGCCGTTGGCGAAGGCAGGGAGCGGCCAGGGATAGCCACGGCTTTGAAGAGCGAGGAAGGCAGACTGGCCGTCTGGCGAGACGACGGACCGAAGGTATGCGGACAGGCAGGACGGGCCCAACATGTTGAATTTCAAATGCGGAGTGATCGCGATACTTGATCAGTGTTGCTTTAGCGCGAGCCTTTGTCGTCCCGTTCGCGCTGCCCACGATGGCCGCGCGGCTGTTCGATCGGGCGCCCGCCGCGCTGACGTCGCAGGCGCGCCTCCAGCGTCGCCGCCTGCTCTTCGCGCTCGTCATGCAGCTTGAGGTAATTGCGCCAGCGATCAGCGGGCAGATCCCCCGTATCCAGCGCGACCTGTATTGCACAACCGGGTTCACTGCCGTGACCGCAATCGGCGAAACGGCAATCCTCGGCCAGTGCCGCAATATCGGCGAACAAGTCGAGGTTTTCCTCGCCGGTGAGCTTGAGCTCACGCATGCCCGGGGTGTCGATCAGGCAGCCACCAGTAGGTAGTTGCAATAGAGCTCGATGGGTCGTGGTATGCCGACCGCGACTGTCATGCGTGCGCACTTCGGCGGTGGCCATGGTGGCCGTGCCCAGCAAGGTATTGGTCAGCGTCGATTTACCGGCGCCCGATGAACCCACCAGCACGGCGCTGTCGCCCGGCTGCAGGTATGGCTCAAGCTGCGACACGACGGCTGGATCCTTGCCATTGATCGCGTGAATCGGCACCTCGTCCGGCAGGCGCGCACGCAGCTCCGAAATCATGGCATCCGCATCGTCTCGGGTATCCAGCTTGCTCAACAGCACCACGGGCTGCGCACCGGACTCCTCGGTCAGCGACAGGTAGCGCTCGATCCGCGCCGGATTGAAGTCGCCATCCAGACCGGTCAATACCAGCACGTAATCGATATTGGTCGCGATCAGCTGGCGTTCGTAACGCTCCCCCGCCGCCGCACGCGACAGCACACTGCGCCGCGATGCCACCGACATGATGTGCGGCGGCTTGCCGTCGGCCACCTCGACGAAGTCGCCGACGACCGGTCGTTCACCCGGGTCGATGCCACGCTTGAGGAAATGTCCATCCGGCTGGGCGCCAAACAGCGTTTCGCCGTCGTGCAGTTCGTAACCCGCGCGGTGCTGAGCCACCACCCGGGCCAGCCGCAGGCCGTTCGTAGGCAGCACGTCACCCCGCCAGCCGATGCGCCGCAGACGTTCGATCGTTTCAACATCGCTCATGAGAGTGGTCTGTTCGCTTGATTCGGCAATTATGCCTTGCCCGGGGATGGCCAGATGATGAACCGCAACCCGCTTCAAACAAGCTCGCGCTGCACTGCATCACGCTGTTAGCATCGGTCTGTCGGCATCTCGGCCGGCACAACACTATATAACTTGAGGATGGCGGCGTTGGCTTCGATCACTCCCAGCACACACCTGGCAGACGTACGTTATGAAATCCGTGGTGCCCTGACTCGGCGCGCGCGCGAACTCGAAGCCGCCGGCCATGACATCATCAAGCTCAATATCGGTAATCCCGGCCGCTACGGTTTCGAGGCGCCAGCGCACCTGCGCCAGGCTATCGCGAGCCACCTGCGCGACAGCGAAGCTTACGATCACGAACAGGGGCTGGAAGTCGCACGCCAGGCCATCGCCGCGCAACAGCGCGCGCGTGGCGCGACCCATGCCAACCCAGAGCGGATTTTCATCGGCAATGGCGTCAGCGAGCTGATCGACATTTCCCTGCGCGCCCTGCTGCAGCCCGGCGACAGCGTATTGCTGCCCAGCCCGGACTACCCGTTGTGGAGCGCGGCAACCATCTTGAATGGTGGGACGCCACGCTATTACAGCTGCCATGCCAAAAATGGCCACCTGCCTGACCCGCGCGAGATCGAGGCACTGATCACCCCGCGCACCCGCGCCTTGGTCCTGATCAACCCCAATAATCCGACCGGCGCGGTCTATCCGCGTGCGTTGCTGCAAGAACTGGTCGCGATCGCCGCACGGCATCAGCTGCTGCTGCTTTCGGACGAGATCTACGACGAAATCCTCTACGACGGCGCCAGTTTCCAGCCGCTGGCAGCGGTCGCTGGCGACGTGCCCTGCCTCAGCTTTGGCGGCCTCAGCAAGGTCCATAGAGCCTGCGGTTATCGGGTTGGCTGGATGAGTCTGTCTGGTGATCCGGCACGCAGCGTGGAATACCGCGATGCATTGCAATTGCTCGCGGCGCTGCGGCTGTGCGCCAACGTGACCGCGCAGTGGGCAGTGCGGCCAGCCCTGCACGATGCACCAACCATCAGCGCGCTGACCGCGCCCGGCGGACGCCTGCATGAGTCTCGCCGTGTCGTCCTGGAGGCAGTTGCCGCCAGTGATTTCCTCGAACTGGCGATTCCGGCCGGTGCCTTGTATGCGTTCCCGCAAATTCGCAGCGAGCGCATTCCGGTTTTCAACGACGAGGCTTTCGCCCTGCGTCTGCTCGAAGAGGAATCCGTTCTGGTGGTCCCCGGCAGCAGCTTCAATGTACCCAACAGCCGCCATTTCCGACTGACCCTGCTGCCACAATCGGAACAATTGCGCGAAGTATTCCTGCGGATCGAGCGGGTACTGTCCCGCATGGCTCAGGAACAGTCACCGCAAGCTGTGGTTGCATTGGCCTGAGTCCGCCCGATGCCGGCTCTCACACCTCCCTTGCATTACCTTGCCCTGGGTGATTCGTACACCATCGGTGAGGCGGTAGCACCCGAGCATCGCTGGCCCGTCGAACTGGTGCAACGCCTGCGCCGGCTTCACGTAGCGATTGATGAACCACAGGTCATCGCCGTAACTGGCTGGACCACCGACGAGCTGGCGCAGGCCATGGGCGCGGCAACCCTGACCCCGTCCTATGACCTGGTCACCCTGCAGATCGGCGTCAACAATCAGTATCGGGGTCGCTCGGCCGACAACTATCGACTGGAGTTCGCCGGACTTCTGCAGAGTGCGATCCATCTGGCGGGTGATCGGCCATCGCGCGTGGTGGTGGTATCGATCCCGGATTGGGGCGTCACCCGCTTCGCCGCCGAACAGGCGCGCGATCGTGAACAAATTGCCCGAGAACTCGATACCTACAATCGCCTTGCCCGCGCCGAGTGCCACCAGGTCGGGGCCGGTTTTGTCGATATCACCTTGATCTCGCGCCACCACCCCGAGCTGACTGCCGACGATGGCCTGCATCCATCGGCCGAACAATACGCCTTGTGGGTCGATGTCATCGAGCCGATTGTGCGAAGCGTGCTGGGCACGTCCTCTTAGTCATTCCGGTCCTGGCAAACCGCAACGCCGCTGCAATCTGGCCGCCATCGAACGGTGATCTGGACTTTGCATACTGATGCCCCGGCAACCACCGGGGATTCGCAACATGTCGACCTTCCATTGCCGAAGTGCCTTCATTTCCGACGTGCATCTGGGTACGCCAGACTGCAAATCCGGCTACTTGCTCGACTTCCTGCGCAAGCTGCGCTGCGAAAAGCTCTACCTTGTCGGCGACATCATCGATCTCGAAGCACTTGCACGCCGGCACTGGTGGCATCCTGAACACAGTGCCGTGATCGCCGAAATATTCGACCTCGCCCGGCGCGGCGTCGAGGTCACCTATATCCCCGGCAACCACGATGCGCCGATGCGTGGCCTGCATGGCCAGGTCTTCGGCGGCGTGCAAATCGAGCTCGACGCCATTCACCTGGCTATCGACGGCCGTCGATACCGGGTCAGCCACGGTGATGAGTTTGACCCGGAACGGGTCGGACGGCGCTGGATGCATCATTTCGGTGAAACGATGCATCGCGTCGTCTGCTGGAGCAACCGCCGTCTGCACGCAATGCGTCAACGGCTTGAACTGCCTTATCTGCCACTGTCGATCATTGTGAAGTCACACATTGGCAGGGCGCTGGCTTATATGCGGGCCTACGAGGAGCGTGTTTCGCGCGACGCGCAAGAGCGAGGCCTCGACGGACACATCTGTGGCCACATCCATTTTGGCCACATTCGCCAGCTCAATGGAGTGCTCTATCTGAACGACGGCGATTGGGTGGAACACTGCACGACATTGATCGAGGATCACACCGGCGCGATGGAGCTGATCCACTGGAGCGAGGCGCATACGGCCTTGGGCCGTGCAAGTCGCGAACTTGTATGGCCATCGCCGGCGGCCGCCATGGCGCTGGAGCCGCTCGGCACGACCCGGCGCGATTTCAGCGAGCTTCATCGAGCCGCTTGACCCTCCGACATCTTGAAGCCCTGCAGGATCGCCGCATATAAGGCGGCGTATCATCACTCTTTTTACCGGAGCTTCATCCATGTCTCTCGACAGCACGACCCGCGAACGTATTGAAACCCTGCTCAAGGACCACCGCGTGGTGCTGTTCATGAAAGGCGATCGCCAGCAGCCGATGTGCGGCTTCTCCGCCGCCGCCACCAACATGCTCAACGAGCTGCTGCCGGACTATCACACAGTGAACGTGCTGGAAGACCAGGACATCCGCGAAGGCATCAAGGCCTACGGCAACTGGCCGACCATTCCGCAGCTGTACGTGGAGAACGAGCTGGTCGGCGGTGCGGACATCATCCGCCAGCTATACACCAGTGGTGAGCTGCACCAGCTGTTCGGCGTCGCGATGCCCGACCGCACCCCGCCGGAAATCACCATCACCGACGCCGCTGCCAAAGCCATCCACGACGGCACCGCCAATGCCCAGGGCGTAGTACTTCATCTGGAAATCGGCCCGGACCACAGCGCCGGCTTCCAGCTGGCACCAGCCGGCGAGCACGACATCGTGGCGCATGCCAATGGCCTGGAGATCCATTTCGACCCCGCCAGCGCACAGCGCGCCAAAGGCATCGTGATCGACTGGGTCTCCACCGTGCAGGGCGAGGGCCTGAGCCTGAAGTTCCCGGGTGCGCAGGAAGTCGGATCGCTCAGCGTACAAGAGTTGCAGCAGCGACTGGCCAACGGCGACCTCACCCTGATCGACGTCAGGCCGGCCCATGGCCGCGCCCAAGCTGCCCCGCTGGCCGCTGCGCGCGTGCTCGACGACGAGGGTTACGAGCAACTCGTCAGCCTGCCGAAGGACACGGCGCTAGCCTTCATCTGCCATCACGGCATCTCCAGCCGCGGCATGGCGGAGCGCTTCGCAGCTCATGGTTTCAGCAACGTCCATAACGTCGAGGGCGGCATGGACGCCTGGGCCAGCGAAGTGGATCCGCAGGTACCGCGCTACTGATAGTCACTTAAATAGCCGCAACAATCCTGAGACGCCCGCCTTTGCGGGCGTTTTTCATGGGCGCTCCATCAAGTCCATTCATTATGCATTCATGAAAAGTAAGCTGAACGGAGGATTGGCAGCAAAATCAAATGATGAAAACCGCAATTTCTTACGAATAAAAAAAGCAAACCTCATTAACTTGCGATATATCCGAATCCAACAAATGGATTGTTGCGAAATCCATGAGTTATTACGTCAAAGCATGAATCAAGCCAACGATCTTATATGCACTTTGTTAGTGATTTCATAACTATTGCGTAACGTTTTCACGCGTCGTAACTTGTCCACACGAAGCGCACCGAAGCATTCGTGGGTCCCGCGAAAGCCCGAACCACGAGTCTGAACGGATCGACAGGACGCATTACAAGAACAGGTCTGACATGACCAGCCATTCAAGTAACCGAACCGGCGTTTTCAGAAACAAGTTTCAGATCAGTTCGCAGTCTCTTTCAATTGCTGCGTATTTTTGGGGAGGCACTGCGCAAGCAGTGCCAACCACTCAACGGAGGGTGAGTTAATGAAGTCGAATTTGAATAAACCTGTATCAAACAGGGCTTTCGGACGTCGAACGGCCATGGCACTTGCCATTGCCATCGGTTTCGGTGCCAGTGGCGCCGTCTTGGCGCAGGCAACCACCGGCAGCATCTTCGGTCAGGCACAGCCTGGCGAAAGCGTCATGGTCAAAGGCAGTTCGGGCGTGAGCCGGTCGGTCGTCGCTGATGCCAGCGGACATTACAGCATCGGCTCATTACCACTGGGCAACTACACCGTCAGCGTGATGCAGGACGGCAAGACCGTCGATTCGCGTGACAACGTGACACTGCGCGTAGGTACCGGTACCGAAGTCTCATTCGCGGGCAGCCAGAATGCGCAGAACCTGTCTGCGGTCACCGTGCAGGCCAATGCCTTGCCGACCATCGACGTCACCGGCGTTGATTCACGCACCGTGATCACCGCTGGACAGCTGGCTACCCTACCACTAGCACACAGCGCCGAGGCGATCGCACTGCTCGCTCCGGGTGTGGTTCAGGGCTCCGGCCTGTTCGTCGGGCCGACCGGTGGCCCCGTAGTGTCCTTTGGTGGTTCGTCCGTCACCGAGAACGCCTATTACATCAACGGCTTCAACACCACCGACCCGCTTCAAGGCTTCGGCGGCCTGACCCTACCTTACGGCGCCATTGATCAGCAGGAAATCCTGAGCGGCGGTTACGGCGCGGCTTATGGCCGCTCCGATGGCGGCGTGATCAGCCAAGTCGGCAAGCGTGGCACCAATGAATGGCATTTCGGCGCGCAGGTCCAGTGGACCCCCACCGCACTGATGAGTGACCCGATTGACTGGTACTACCGCAACAGTGATGGCTCACGCGGCGATATTTATCGGGAGCGCAGCGACAACAAGGCCTGGACCACCACGGTTGACGCCTATGTCGGCGGCCCGTTGATCAAGGACAAGTTGTACTTCTTCGGTGCGGTGGAGGCTCAGCGTCAAGAGGGCACAAACACCCAACCGGAGACAATTCCATTCACCATCAATCAGCGCTACGACAATCCGAAGTGGTACGGCAAGCTGGACTGGAACATCACCGACAGCAATATCCTGGAAATCACTGGTGCATCGAACAAGTCGTCCTACCAGGGCAAGGAGTATGACTACGACTATGACACCCAGACCAAAGGCGATTTCAACAGCTACGACACTTCGCACAAGTACGGCAGCGACCTGTACTCGGCCAAGTTCACCAGCTACATCACCGACAACCTGACCCTCACCGCCTTGTACGGCGAGATGAAGGGTGTGCGGTACGAGTCCACTCCGGGCTATTCCGACCAGTACACGTACCTGTTAACTCCAAATCTGCAAAATCCCGCGTTGAATGGTGGAAGCACCATCACCAACCCGCAAACCTTGCAGCAATTGACTAATCCGGCGCACTCGACCAAGAACACCAACCTGCGCTTCGATCTCAGTTACAAGATCGGCGACCACACGATCACCGCCGGTATCGATAACCAGACAGTAGAGGATCTGAACGACGGTCAAGTGACCGCCGGCCCGGGTTACGCGTGGGCATACGGCTCGCAGGCGCCAAAACTTACTCCAACTGACTACATCACGGGTGGTCCGGTTGCCAATGGTGCCGACTGGCAGAGCTTGCCGTGGGTTGCGCCACCGGCCAATTATGCAGGCGGCAGCACGGGCTACTACGTCTCCAAGTACATCTACAACAACAATGCTTCAGTCAGGACGACCCAGCATGCCCAGTACATCGAGGATTCCTGGCAGGTCAGCGATCGCTGGCTGCTCAAGCTCGGACTGCGCAATGACCAGTTCACCAACTACAATCAGGATGCCGTGCCGTATTTGCGCCTGACCAGCCCGCAATGGGCTCCGCGTATTGGCGCCAGCTGGGACGTGAATGGTGACTCCAGCTTCAAGGTCTACGGCAACGCCGGCCGTTATTACCTAGCCATGCCATCCACCGTGGCGCTGCGTTCCGCCGGTGCTTCGCTGTACACGAATGAATACTTCACCTACACCGGCATAAATGCGGACGGCACACCGGCCGGCCTGACGCCGATCCCCACCAGTACTGGCGGGCCCATTTCGGCCAATCTGGAATACGGCATTCCGCGTGACCCGAAGACGGCGGCGGCAGCCAATATCGAGTCCGAATACCAAGACGAATATATCCTCGGTTTCGACAAGACACTGGGCGATTCGTGGGTCTACGGAGCCAAGGCGACCTACCGCAACCTTCGCAACGCGATCGACGACGTGGGCGATTCGTTCGCGATCCAGGACAAGATGAACGCGCTGGGTATCGATCCAACCACCTACGACCCGGACTCGATCCAGGGCAGCTACCTGATCAACCCGGGTAGAACCAATGTCATCAACATTCCGAAATTCGGTGGTGGCTACTACGCCGTGCCGATGGACTGGAAACAGGACTTCAAGTTCAACACCACATTGAAGCGCCACTACTACGGTATCGAGGGCTACCTTGAGCATCCGTTCGACGGCACGTGGTACGGCAAGGTCGACTACGTTTACTCCAAGAGCTATGGCAACAGCGAAGGCCAGGTGCGTACTGATATCGGCCAGTCCGATGTTTCGGCCACGGTCGACTGGGATTACTCGGCTGTCATGGATTACGCCAACGGTAACCTGGCCAATGATCGTCGCCATGTGCTGAAGGCCTATGGTTCATACCAAGTGGCCGCGGAATGGATGCTCTCCGGCAACCTGCAGGTCGCATCGGGCGCCCCGCAGACCTGCCTCGGTTTCTACGGTCCGGATCAGACCAACCCGGGCTTGGGCTACGGTGGGTACTACCACTTCTGCCAAGGGGTGGGCACACCTCCGGGCACCACCCACAACCCATGGACCTATACCTTCGACATTGGTGCTGAATACCGTCCGCTCTGGGCCGACAAGAAACTGGCTTTCAATGTGAACGTGTTCAACCTGTTCGACCAGCAGGAGATCACCCAGCGATATGCCCGAGAAGTAAACATCAACTACCTGCGTCCGTACAGCTCGCAGACGCCGCGTTACGTCCGCTTCGGTATTTCGTACGACTACTGATGCCCGTCCAGGGGCGGGTGCAAGCACCCGCCCCAACCTTACGCGATACATCCCCCCGCTCTGCGGGGGTTTTTGTGGTTTCGTTGTTTCCAGCCCCCATCGACGCGCCTACTTCGCGCCATCAGCAAACAGCCGCAATCGCGCGGTACATGCTATGTTTTGGCTGCCATTCTTGACGAGGTGACGCCATGCGAATCGGCTTGGCTATTGATGCAGCTTGTGATCTCTCGCAGGCATTCATCCAGCAACACAATATTGCCGTCATGCCGATCAAGGTGAAGGTTGATGGCGAGGTGTTCATGGATGACCGCCAACCCGCAGAAATGCAGCGCTTCATCGATCGCCGACTGGGGAGTCGCAGTCATTCTGCCGAAACCGAGCCAAGCCCGGTGGAAGAGGTGCAGAAATTGTTTCTGGAGCGGCTGGTGCTGGAACAGGATTGCGTGTTCTGCCTGACCATCACCACCACCCGCAGCCCGATCAACGAGCACGTCAACCGTGCCAGTTTCGCCATCCTCAAGAACTACCGCCAGGTGCGCGAGCAGCACGGTGTACCCGGCCCGTTCATGATGCGCATCATCGACACCCGAAACCTTTTTGCCGGCTCAGCCTCCGCCGTGTACGAGGCAGCCCGAATGATTGAAGCCGGCGATGCACCCGCCGCAATCCGCGAGCGTCTCAGCCATATCGCCAACCACACTTACGGCTACATGTTGCCGCGTGATCTGTATTACCTGCGAGCGCGTGCCAAGAAAAAGAACGACCGCAGCGTCAGCCTGTTCAGCGCAGTGCTCGGCTCAGCGCTCGATATCAAGCCATTGCTGCGCTGTTTTCGCGGCGAAACCGGCCCGGTCGGCAAGGTTCGTGGATTCGAGCAAGGTGCCGAGTCACTCTTCAGCTATGCCGCGAAGCGCGTACGCGATGGCCTGCTGGTGCCGATGGTCTGTGTAAGCTATGGCGGCGATCTGAACGTACTGCCGAAGCTGCCCGGTTACGACAATCTCCGCACTGCCTGCGAGGAATGCGGCGTGGAGTTGATGGAAGCTCCAATGAGCATCACCGGCATGGTCAACGTCGGCGAAGGCGCGGTGACGCTTGGCTTTGCAGCCGAGGAGCATGAAGCCGACTTTTCATGACTGCAACGCCCTGTGGCACATACAAGTGGAACGACCAAGCTGACTGGGCTCAACAGGCCTGAAGGTGCGGGCTCGCCATTCTCGCGATAACGAGAAGAGCGTTTGAACTGTGGAGCTGTTCATCCCGCTTGATTGGCAGATCGTGAAATCCCCATGTCGCCCGGCTCCTGCACTCGCCCACTTTCGGGATGCGCAGAACCCTACCCGAATGTTTGCGCAAGACGAACTGGTGGAAAGTGGCGGAGATTTTGATCTACCTGTCATCAGGTTGGCATGCGCATAGACAGCCTGGCCGAGCATGCGCTCTAAACAACCGTTCTGGACAGCCGCGTGCTTGCGCATGAACAGCGGCCGGGATGGTGATGTACGGAATCAGCCAACGTAACCTCGGAACCGCTTTGGCTCAGAAGCCGTAACTGATGAAACCACCATCCACAGCCAATACTTGCCCGGTGATGTAGCTGGCCGCAGGCAAGCAAAGAAACGCGATTGCTGCAGCAACTTCTTCCGGCTCACCGATCCTTCTCAATGGTGTGTGATCAAGTACTTCATCCAGATAATCGACGTCGGCCAGAGCCGGTTCCGAACGCTGGGTGCGGATGTACCAAGGCGCCACCGCGTTGACACGGATGCCATCCACCGCCCATTCGACCGCCAGGTTGCGGGTAAGTTGATGCAACGCCGCCTTGCTAGTGCCGTAGGGTGAGCCGGTACGCACATGGGTAATGCCCGAGACCGAGCCCACGTTTACGATGGCCGCATTCGCATGTTGAGCCAATTGCGGATGCGCCAGTCGGCACATTTCGATGGCGGAAAATAGATTCTGCTCAAAGATCGCGCGTACCTGATCGATGCCGTAATCGAGGGAGGCTGCGGGTTGATTGCCGCCAGCGTTGTTGATCAGAAGTGTCAGCGGCACGCCAAGATCGGCAACCCAATCGAACACCGCCAGTCGATCCTCGGGCTCGGTCAAGTCTGCTGCCAACGCGAATATCTCGACGTCGACAAATTCTTCCGCCAGTTCGTCGCGCACCTGTTCAAGGTAATCCTCGTCGCGCGCCACCAGCAGCAGATTTGCCCCGAGCCCGGCCAGTTCACGGGCGACGGCATGACCGATGCCTTTGCTGGCTCCGGTGATCAGGGCGGTGTGGCCTTGCAACTGCCATGCATCATTACGACTGTTCATGCTCGCAGCATAAAACGTCACGTCCATCGCGCCTACGTCTGCGCTCCATCTCGCAGCCTCGTAACCACACCCGACCTTGTCCACGACGCAACAAGGGGAGACACTGGTTTCTTTCATCATGCAGGAACCGACCATGAAAATGCTCTCTGCCCTGCTCTGCGTAGTCGCTCTCAGCGCCTGCAGCGGCAAGCCGCCGGAAACCAAGGCAACGCCCGATCAGGCCCATGTGGAATCCGCCAAGGGCGTTACTGACCCGTTCAGCGCCATGAAAGCCGACGAACAACGTGCCAAGGATGTGCAAAAGGTTTTGGACGACAGCGCCGCGCGGCGGGATCAACAGTTGGAGTCCGCGGAAAGCAATAATCAACCGCAACCGACTACCAGCGATCAATAGATCATGGTCTGAGTGGCGCTCGTCCAGCGATTTCGGACGACCTGGCTCAGAGAGCACACGCCAATACCCGCTTGGCTGAACCCAGTTCAGTCGTCTGGTGCGCTTGAAATACTTGCTCGACCTAACGCGGACTGCACAAGCAGTCGGCGTAGATATTCGGTACGCCGGCCTTGGCCGAGCGCAACAAATTCAGCTCGGGGCTCTTCGCTGGCAATTGCGCCATCCAGCCAGGCAGACGAATACCCCAGGACTGCATCAGTCGAATGCTGGCGTTGTGATTCAGGCCGATCAGGAAACGCTCGAAGCCACCCAGTGGTTGCTCCTGATAACGCACCGAAAAGTCCTTGCCCAGCTTGGCCAGCTTGGCGGCGTCAGCCACCGCGTCGCGTAGACCACCCATCTGATCGACCAGCCCACGCTGCAGCGCCTGCTTGCCGGTCCACACCCTGCCTTGGGCAATCGCATCGACGGCTTCGAAACTCTTGCCACGCGCCTTGGCCACCCCACCGACAAAATCACGATAACCCTTGTCGATGATCGCCTGGATCACGCTGCCGACTTTGGGATCCAGGGGCCGGGTAATGTCATAAGCGCCGGCCATCGGCCCGGTGCCCACGCCATCACTCTGGATGCCCAGTTTGGCGAGCGTATCGGGGATCGAGTAATACATGCCGAAGATGCCGATCGAGCCGGTGATGGTGTTGGCTCGGCAAAGATGCGATTGGCATTCATCGAGATCCAGTAACCACCACTGGCCGCGACATCGCCCATCGAAACCACCACCGGAATGCCGGCCTCGCGGGTCAGCGCCACTTCGCGACGGATCTGCTCGGCGGCATACACCTCACCACCAGGCGAGTTGACTCGCAGCACCAATGCCTTGGTTTTCTTGTCCTCGCGTGCCGCGCGAATCAGCGCCGCGGTGGACTCGCCACCAATCGAACCGGCTGCGCGCTTGCCGCCGGCGATCTCACCCTCGGCGACCACAATCACTGCTCCTGGATCCGATGCATTGGCACGATCTGGCAGAGTGTCGGCATAGCTGGCCATATCCACCTGGCGGAAGCTGTGGCCCTTGCGGTCGGCCGGCACGCCTTGCTTGCGCAACATGGTGATCAATTCGGCACGCGTGGCCAGGCCATCAACCAGATGTTCGTTCACCGCCAGCTGGGCCAGATCGCCCTGGGTGCTGGCGATGGTTTGCGGCAGGTTGTCGATATCGGCGCGTAATGCCGCTGGATCGAGCTTGCGCAGGTCCGCCACTTCGTCGAGATAGCTGTCCCACACGCCGTCCATCCAGTAGCTGTCGGCCTGCTTGGCTTCCGGTGAAGCGTGGTCGAGGATGTACGGCTCTGCGGCACTCTTGAATTCGCCCACCCGGAACAGATGCACGTCGACGCCAAGTTTGTCGAGCAAATCCTTGTAGAACAGCCGGTAATTGGCCAGCCCGGTAATCATCACCCCGCCCTGCGGATCGAGCAGCACGCGATCAGCATGTGCGGCAAGGTAATACTGGCTCTGGTCGAGATTGACCGCCCAGGCGATCACCGGCTTGCCGGTCGCGCGAAAGCGATCCAGCGCGGCGCCTACCTCGCGCAAGGCCGCGAAACCACCGCCTTGCAGTTCGTCCGGCAGCAACAGGATTCGGCTGATGTGCGAATCCTTCGCTGCGGCATCGATAGAACTGACCAGATCGCGCAGCTGCACCTGCTTGGGTTCTTCGCCGGACAGACCAGCCAGCGCACGCTGGATTGGATCAATGCTGTACTGCTCAACCAGCTGGCCTTGCGGCTTGATGATCAGCACGCTGTCGTCCTGCACCGAACGATCCTTCCCGCTGCCCACCACACCCGCCCAAATCAATAGCAGGAAGAGAAAGAGAAATCCGAAAAACACCACGTTGATGATGACCAGCCGCGTCGTATTGATGACACGCCCGACGGCACGCAGACCAGACTCGGAACGAGGACGACGAGCTGGTGGCGGTAACGGTGGCGTCATGCGGGCGAATCCAGGAGAGATACGTCAAGCGTACCCGTTCAGGCCGGCGCGGTCATCGCGCCGTGTCGCCAGCGTTGCTTCCAGGCGCTGCGCCAGAAACGGGTGAACAACATCACCGCAGCCACTGAAAGTCCGGCAATCAGACCCACCCACATGCCACGCGCGCCCATGCCGTGGTGGAAGGTCAGCCACCAGCCCACCGGCATGCCGATGATCCAGTAGGCAAACAAGGTGATGACCATTGGTACGCGGGTATCCTTGAGGCCACGCAACGCGCCATTGGCGGCCACCTGGATGCCATCGGAAAACTGGAACAAGCCAGCCAGCATGATCAATTTCGCGGCCAGGTCGATGACGACCGGATCATGGGTATAGAACGAGGCGATCAGATGCGGAAAGCTTAACAGCAGGCCGGCGGAAACCATCTGCGTCACCAGCGTCAATCCGATGCCGCAAAAACCCGCGTAACGGACACCACGATCGTCACCGCGCCCCACCGCGTTGCCGACTCGTACCGTGATCGCCATCGCCAGACCCAGCGGAATCATGAAGAACAGCGAGGCGATGTTCAGCGCCACTTGATGACTGGCAATCACGTCCTCGCCCAGGGTGGCGATGATCAGCGCAGTAGCCACGAACAAGCCGGCTTCAGCCAGCAGGCTCACCGCCATCGGCAATCCGATATGCACCAGTGCGCCAATGCGCCGCAGATCGGGCTTTTCGAAGCGATCAAACAAGCCCAACCCGTGATAGTGCCGCCGGCACAACACGTAAGTGCCAAAGGCCAGCAACTCCAGCCACAACACGATCGCCGTAGCCATGCCGCAACCATGCGCACCCTGCGGCGCAATGCCGAGCTTGCCGAACATCAATACGTAACCCAGCGGCACCAGCACGACCAGTCCAGCGAGACTGAAGTACATCGAGGGCCGAGTCAGCGAAAGCCCCTCTGACAAACCACGCAGGGCGAAATAGCAGGTCAGCGCCGGCGCCCCCCAGCTGATCGCAAGCAGAAAGCGCTGCACATCATGACGCAGGCTCGCCGTCACGCCGATCATCTCGATCAATGGCCCGGCATGACGCACCGCAAACCACAGCAACACACCCATACCCAAGGCCAGCCACAAGGCCTGATGAAACACCTCACCCACTTCGTGCCGACGCCCGGCACCATCGAGCTGGGCCACTGATGGCGGCACTGCCATCATCATGCCGATACCGCTGACGATCGCCAGCGACCAGATGCTGGCACCGACCGCTACTGCCCCAAGCACATGCGCGCTGACATGGCCGGCCAGCAAGGCATCAATTACATTGCTGCCGATCGCGGCCAGTTGCGCCAGAATCAACGGCAGGGCCAGACGCACGGTGGCACCCAGCTCATGCATGAGGCGAGTGCGTTCGGGGCGGAAGGGTTTCATTGGTATAGCGGACTCCACGGGCGGTCATTCTACCCGAGCCCGCCCAAGTCACATCTCTCAAGCCAGCCCGTATGCCAAGATGCCGCGTGGAATGGAACGGGACGCAGCATGAAACAACTGAGCAAGATTGATGGTGATCATTGCGCCAATTGCAGCACCCTATTGCAGGGGTCGTACTGTCATGTCTGCGGGCAATCCGTTCACAGCGTGCTGAAGCCGGTGCACGGCTTGCTGGAGGACACCCTGGACATGGTGTTCAACTTTGATGGTCGCGTGGTGCACACGCTGCCACCACTGTTCACCAAGCCCGGCTTTCTCACGCTGGAATATTTCGCCGGTCGTCGCACACGCTACCTGACACCATTCCGGCTGATGTTCACGCTGTGCCTGCTGACATTCTTCGTCTGCCAGCTTGCGTTCAACAACGTCGACCTGAATATCGCCAGCGACGGCAAAGCCGACACAGGTGCCTTCGCTGCATTGCAGACACCCGCTGCCGTGAAGCAGCAACTGCAAAAGAACCTGGCCGACCTCGACCGCACGGCAAACTCCTCGGGCGTACCAGCGGTAGCCAAGGAAGCCACCAACGTAGGCAAACGGGAACTGCAGAAGCAGGCCAGCCGGCGACTTGCCGAACTTGGCGTATCCACCGCACTGGCAGCACCTGACGAAAACGGCGTCGGCACGCCCGTCAGCGCAGCAAACCCGAAAGATTGGCTAAACCGGTCATCGCACGTCGACATCGCATGGTTGCCCGACTTCGCCAACTCCTCGCTGAGCCATTCGGCGGATCGATTCAAGGCCAATCTACGGGCTTTCAATGCCGACAGCGGAACCAGCCGACGCGACGCCATACAGCACATGGTCGCCGGCACATTCGCCTTGCTGCCACAGACCATGTTCGTGCTGGTGCCAGTGTTCGCAGCGCTGCTCAAGCTGCTCTATCTGTTCCGCCGACGCCTGTACATGGAGCATCTGATCGTGGCGCTGCACAGCCATGCCTTCCTGTTCTTCAGCCTGCTGCTGGGTGTGCTGCTTGAGGTGCTTTCGAGAGCCATCACACCCCATGCCGCGTGGGCCGGCCAACCGATCAGCTGGCTGCAGGCGTCACTGTGGGTCTGGGCACCGATCTATCTGCTCTTGATGCAGAAGCGGGTCTACCAGCAAGGTTGGCCGATGACCGTGTTCAAGTATCTTTTCACCGGATGGAGCTATCTGTGGCTGTTGATGACGGCCTTGGGTTTCGCCCTGCTGCTGGCAATGGCCAACTAGCACAGAAACGTGAAATACCGCACAAAACAAGCCAAATCCAGCGTCACTGAATCGAGCCACGACGATGGTTTTGCACAGCGTCAGCAAACTGTCAAGGCGAACCCCGGGATTGTGTCAGTTTCGTGAACAGCCGTTTAGCTTCACTTTCAAGTGATTGAAAAAAAATGCTTTTTTTGGCTGTCCAAAATTTAACCAAGCTGTACAGAAAGGCGCTACCACGCGCTTTGAGGCCCGCCCTCCCCGTTGCATCCACAGACTTATCCACAGTCACTGTGGATAAGCGTAAAAAGTCACGCTATAGAGTCACTTACCCCGGGTTCCTAGATCTTCGGGGAAAAGATGGATGCAAGTTCATGTATCAATCCATTCGCGCATAACCACACGCAATCGGCGCGGCGACGAGGCCAACGCAGTTACACTGGCCCGCCGTGAGGTGACCATGCCTGCCGTCCTGCGCATCGCCCTACCCGTGCCGCTACCGACACTGTTCGATTACCTGCCGCCGGCCGAAGGTGCCGCGCAGCCGGGTAGCCGTATCCTGGTGCCGTTCGGACGGGGCAAGCAGGTCGGCGTGGTGGTCGAAGTCGACGCCGCCTCCGACATTGAGGGTCGCCGGCTGAAACAGGCGATACGCCTGCTCGATGACGCGCCTTTGCTGGATGCAGAACTGATGCAGACGCTGGCCTGGGCCGCCGACTACTGGCTCGGCGCGCCCGGCGAAGCCTATGCCAATGCCTTGCCGCTGGCTCTGCGCGAAACCCGGCCGCTGCCGGCAACTGGCGAGGAGTACTGGTCGCTCAACCACGCCGGACGCAGCGCCCATGATGCAGGCAGCCGGCGTGGTGGTAGCAGGGACTTGTTGGCCCAGCTCGCCGACGGCGCCAAGAGCGCCACCGAACTGGGCGAGTTGCTGCCGGGCTGGCGCGCAGCGGCACGGCGACTGGCCGCAGCAGATCTGCTCGAACGCAGCGAACGCCCACCTGCCATTCCGGACATGCCGGCATCCCAGACGCCGCAACTCAACGACGAACAGCAGCAGGCCGTCACCACCGTCGGCGCCAGCCTCGGTCAATACCAGCCATTCCTGCTCGATGGCGTCACCGGCAGCGGCAAGACCGAGGTTTATATGGCGCTGATCGAACAGGTGCTGGCGCAAGGCAGGCAAGCCATGCTGCTGGTGCCGGAGATCGGACTGGCACCGCAAACCGTACGACGGTTGCGCCAGCGCCTCGGGGTGGCGGTCGAGGTGCTGCACTCGAACCTGTCCGAAGGTGACCGTGCGCGCGCCTGGCTACGTGCCCGCGAAGGCAGCGTGCGGGTGATTCTGGGTACACGCTCGGCGGTGTTCACCCCGCTGCCACAGGCCGGTCTGATCATTGTCGACGAAGAGCACGACAGCGCCTACAAGCAGCAGGAAGGATTCCGCTATCACGCCCGCGATCTGGCGCTGGTACGTGCACGAGCGCTGGGCGTGCCGGTGCTGTTGGGTTCCGGCACACCCTCACTGGAATCGCTGGCCAATGCAGCAGCCGGCCGCTATCGCAGCGTGCACCTGCGCGCACGACCCGGTGCCGCCAAACCACCGCAAGTGCAGATCATCGACATGCGTGCGCAGCGGCTGGAACACGGCCTGTCTCCTGCCTTGCTCGGCGCCGTCCGGGAAACCCTGGCTCGCGGCGAACAGGTGCTGGTGTTCCGCAATCGCCGCGGCTATGCGCCGGTGCTGATGTGTCATAGCTGTGGCTGGAGCGCAGCCTGCCCGCGTTGCGATCGACCGCTGACCTTGCACGCGCGACAACGCCGACTGATCTGCCATCACTGTGATTTCCAGCAGCGGGTACCGGCCAGCTGCCCCGCGTGCGAGGCCAACGAGCTCACTGCGCTCGGCCAGGGTACCGAGCGGCTGGAAGAAGCCTTGGTCGCACAATTTCCCGAGGTACCCGTGCTGCGCGTGGATCGCGAAACCACCCGGCGCCGGGACGCCTTCGAAAATTTGCTGGCCTCACTGCAGGACGACAAGCCAGCGATCCTGGTCGGCACCCAGATGCTGGCCAAGGGACATGACCTGCCCAACCTCACCCTGGTGGCGATTGTCGGCGTGGACGAAGGACTGCACAGCATCGACTTTCGTGCTGGCGAGCGCTTGGCCCAATTGGTAGTGCAGGTCGCCGGCCGCGCCGGCCGTGCACGCAAACCCGGTCGGGTATTGCTGCAGACACATCAGCCGGAGCATCCTTTGCTGCGCAGCCTGCTTGCACAGGGCTATGCCGTGGCCGCGCGTGAGCTGCTGGTCGAACGCCGGCAGATCAACCTGCCTCCGTATAGTTACCAGGTACTGTTGCGCGCCGATGCGGCGCAACGGGCGGACGTCGATGGATTCCTGATCGATGCGCAAATGGCGTTGCCAGAAAATCCAGCACTGCAGATTGCCGGCCCCATGCCGGCACCGATGCCGCTGCGGGCAGGTCGCCATCGTGGTCAGTTGTTGCTGGAAGCCGACAGCCGCCAGACCCTGCACTCGATGCTGCGCGCGTGGCAGCGTGCACTCGCGGCCTTGCCACTGTCACGTCGCGTGCGCTGGTCACTTGATGTGGATCCGATCGACCTCTATTGATCCGCGAGGCCTCAGTTCTCCTCGGGCTTCAGCGAGCCCGGCTTCACCAGCCAGCGCACGGCCAGCACGCCCAACTCGTACAGCAGACACATCGGGATGCCGAGCATCATCATCGAGATCGCGTCCGGCGGCGTGATCAACGCGGCAACAGTGAATGAGCCGACGATGGCGTAACGGCGACCACTGCGCAGCTTCTCCAGATCAACCACACCGATCGCAGCCAGCACCACCACCGCTACCGGCACTTCGAAACAGAAGCCGAAAGTGAAAAACATCAACATCACGAAACTGAGGTAGTGATTGATGTCGGTCATCATCTCCACACCCACCGGCGTCACCGCAGTGAGGAAGCGGAACGCGGCCGGCAACACCAGAAAGTAGGCGAACGCAGCACCGAGATAGAACAACACCAGCGAGGCCACCAGCAACGGTCGCGCCAGCCGCTTTTCATGCTTGTACAGCCCGGGACTGACGAATGCCCACAGCTGATACAAAATCACCGGCATGCTGATGAACAGCGCCGTATAGAAGGCCAGCTTCAACGGTGTGATGAACGGACTGGTGACCTCGGTCGCGATCATGTGCGCGCCATGCGGCAACTTGGCCACCAGCGGCGCAGCCAATTCCGTATACAGCCGGTTCGCCACCGGCATCAGCGCCAGCAACACCAGCATCAGCGCCGCGAGCGCCTTGATCAGGCGCGAACGCAGCTCGAGCAGATGCGAAAACAGACCTTGCTGCAGATCGTCGGTGAACGAGCCCTCGTCTTCAGGCGTCGCCATGCGGACGCCCCCCGATACTGGGCGACTCGGTGTCTGCCTTGGTGGACGGCTGACCCAATGGCAGTTCGGCCTGCATAGCGTCGTCCAGTTCAGCCACTGTCGACGCGACAGCCGCAGTGTCCGATCCAGCCTCCAGAGACGCGGCCTGCTTCATCATCACTGCCGCTTCGTCGAGTGGTTCGCGCGCTTCATTCAGCGCATCCTTCATCGCGTTCTGCGCCGCCTCGGCCTGGGCCGCGGCTTCACGCGCATTGCGTTTGATCTCTTCGATTTCCAGTTCGCGCTCTACTTCGGACCGCACGTTTTCCCAACCGCTGCGCACGCGGCGCAGCAACGCACCGGCCGTGCGCGCCGCGCCTGGCAGTTTTTCGGGGCCCAGTACGATCAGCGCGATCAGGGCAAGCAACACCATTTTGCCGAGACTGATCTCGATCATTGCCGCGCTCCACCCATGGCACGCTTACTTGGTTTCGCTGGAGTCGCGCTGACTCTGCGTGCTGGTGTCGGCAGCCGGAGGCGGATCCGCGCGCAGCTGTTCCTCGGTCTGGCGGGCCTGTTCCTGCTTCTTCCTGGCCTCATCCTCGTCGCCACTGAGGCCTTTCTTGAAGTCACGAATCGCGGCACCGAGATCGGGGCCGAGATTGCGAATCTTCTTGGTGCCGAAAACCAGCAGCACGATCACCAGAAGGATCGCCCAATGCCAGATACTGTCAAAACCCATATTCAACCTCGTGGCGAATTTCAGCCAATCGTGACGACGCGGTTTGCGTCGATATTTCCGTCAATTACTTGTCAGTGTACTCCTCAAGCCGGTCGCGGAAATCGACCACCTGATTCGGCACGTTGGTGACGCCGCCTTCAAAAATGCGCCTCGGCGTGATGCCTGCGCCATAAATCGCCTTGTTGGCATCGTAGTCGATACCCAGCTTGGAACCATCCAGCGCCACGCCGGCAAACAGACCCTTGCTGCGCGAGTAGGAATAGATTTCCGCATTCAGCTGTGCGTCGGTGGCGGCTTGCGCGGTGCGACCGACCGGGCCAGCCGCCGCCGCAGCATCCGCGCCGAGGGTGAACTTGCCATCGACGATCGAATCCACGCCACGCTGGGTGCGAAAGACCAGAATCACGTCAGTGGAGGACACCCCGGCCTGGAAGCCAACGCTACCGCCAGTCATGGTGATGAAACTGGGGTTGGACCAGGTGCCGTTGGCGCTTTTCACCGAAATCAGTCCTTCGCCACGTCGCCCGCCAAAGACGAAGCCGACTTTGAGCAGGCCGGGAATTACCGCGATGGCCTTTGCATTTTGCAGCAGATCCTGCGGAATCGACTTGTCCGGCGCCTGCATGATTTCGTTGAGCACGCGCGTCGCGTTGGTCGCACGTACCAGCGGCGGATCCTCCGCGTGCACAGCCATGGCCGGCAACAACAGAGCGGTGCCGATCAACAACAGACGATGCAGAGATTTGTTCAACATAAGCGACTCCGTTTCGGTTCGGGATCATGACGCGTCTCGCGACACGCCAGGCTTGTGGCAGACTTGAAGGCCAATTCGGCCACACTTTCCACGATGCCATCAAGCCGCAACTATACCGGCCTTGCCGGACATTCCGGTCCGCCGGCTGCGTCAGCCGTTCAGGCTGGCGTGTTGCTGGTCAATCTGGGTACGCCGCGCTCGCCCACAGCCAGGGATGTTCGCCCGTACCTGGCCGAGTTTCTGGGTGACCCGCGAGTGATCGAGTACCCACGCTGGCTGTGGTGGCTGATTCTGCATGGCGTGATTCTGCGCGTACGCCCTGCGCGTTCGGCACACGCCTACGCGAAGGTCTGGACTGAAGAAGGCTCACCTCTGCGGTTCGGCAGCGAGCACCTCGCCACCGCCCTGCAGGCGGAACTCGCACGGCAACTGCCCGGCCACCCCATCAAGGTGGCACTGGCGATGCGCTACGGCGAGCCGTCGATTCGCGAGAGCATCGAACAGCTGCAGCGCGAAGGCGTGCGCCGGCTGCTGATATTGCCGCTGTATCCACAATACTCCGGCACCTCGACGGGCTCGGTGATCGACGCCGTCGCCGATGCGATGAAGCAGCAGCGCTGGCCGCCGGAGCTGCGCATCATCAATGATTACCATGATGATCCCGGCCACATCGAGGCGCTGGCCACGAGCATCGAACAATGGTGGCAAGCGCACGGTCGTGGAGACAAGTTGCTGCTGTCGTTTCACGGCATCCCGGAGCGCTATGTGCATGCGGGCGATCCGTATTTCTGTCACTGCCACGCCACCGCTCGTTTGCTGGGCGAACGACTGGGTCTGAGCGACGAACAGATGGTGATCAGCTTCCAGTCACGCGTCGGCCGCGAGCGCTGGCTGCATCCCTACACCGATGCCACGGTGCGCGAACTCGGGGCTTCCGGCGTGCGAAAGCTCGATGTCGTCTGCCCGGGTTTTGCAGTGGACTGCCTTGAAACACTGGAGGAGATCGCCATGCAAAATCGCGACTTCTTCATTGCCGCCGGCGGTCAGGAACTACGCTACATCCCGGCGCTGAACCACAGCGCCGAACAGCTCGCGAGCCTGGCCTCGCTGGTGCGACGTCATGCACAAGGCTGGCCGGAGTTCGAAGACAACTACGACGTTACCAATGCGCAGCAACGCCAGCGCGACGCCGATCGCCGTGCACGGGAATTGCGTGAACGCGCCGACTGAACATCGCGTCGCACTGAGCCAGCTGAGTCTGGCGGCCCAGGTCTGGGGCGATCCGGATCAGCCCACGCTGCTGGCGCTGCACGGCTGGCTCGACAACGCCGGCAGCTTTGCGCGACTGGCTCCCTTGCTCGCATCGCACTTCCGGGTGATCGTCCTGGAGCTTCCCGGTCATGGGCATTCCGGGCATCTTCCCGCCGGCTGCAGCTATCACCTTGTCGACTACGTGCGCTACGTACTGGCCGCGTTCGATGCATTGGAGCTGCAGCGGTGCAGTCTGCTCGGTCATTCGCTGGGTGCCGGCGTGGCCTCGTTGCTGGCTGCCGCCGCACCGGATCGGATAGAGCGATTGTTTCTGATCGAAGGGCTGGGTCCGATTGGCGACGATGGCACGCATACGCTGAAACGCTTCCGCGACGCGCTGACCACCACCAATGCGTCTGGCAAACCGCTGCGGGTCTTTCCCGACATTGATGTGGCGATCAAGGCTCGCGGTATCGCAAGCGGCTTGCCCGCCGATCAGGCACGCCCGATCGTCGGGCGCGGCCTGATCGAAACCGAGGGCGGCTGGCGCTGGCGCAGCGATCCCCGCCTGACCGGAATCACCCCGATCCGGCTCACCGAATCACAAATCCACGCGCTGCTGCGCGGCATTGAAGCACCGACGAAGCTGGTGCTGGCAGAGCCTGCCGCACCGTATTTGCCGATCGAACCGATGAAGATCCGCGCCGCCTGCGTGCCGAACATCCACGTCAGCCACATGAGTGGCGGCCACCATCTGCATCTCGAACACCCGCAGGCCATAGCGGACTGGATCACAAACGAAATGTAGGAGCGCAACAGCAGAGCGGAGGGTTAGTGAGCGTTTGAGCCGAACGGCTTCAGCCCCAACACCTCCAACCCCTGCTCAAAGCGGATATCAACCGGGATATGCGCCGTGTCCAGGCGCTTCAGGTCGGCCGCCAGCTCAGGCCCGACCGTACCCATCTGCTCGGTGAGCTGCTGTGCAGCCGCGTAATCGCCGTTGCCCTGAATCGTCATCAGCTTGTTTGACAGCGCGTCCATCGCCGCGGTCATCTTGTCGAAATCGACGCGGTAGCGGCCGGTCTTCGCATCACGACTGATCGCGCCCTGCTGCATGAAGAAATTGAAACGCACCATGTTTGCCTTGGCATGCGCATCGCTAGCGCCGAAGCGTACCGAGCGCAGGATGCCGGCGAGGAAGGTGACGTAGTTGTCCATCAGCTTCGATTTGTCCAGCTCGCCCTTCTCGGCCAGCTTGCGCACCATGAACAGGCCAAGGATATCGGCCTTGCCTTCCTCGAAGCTGGAGGCCTGATCCTTCAGCGCCTTGCGCACCGTGCCCTTGCCATCCAGCGCCTGCTTGATGCCCAGGCCGTGCGCCACTTCGTGAAACATGGTGTTCTGGAAGAACGCGTCGAAACTGAGGTTTTTCTGCTGGTCGTCGGCAATCAGTTCATGCGCAATCGGCAACATGATCTTGTCGAACTTCGCCTGCATCACGTTTTCCAGCTGCAGCCGGCGCGTACCCTTTTTCAGCTGCACCTGCTCGTCGTTGGGCAGGTTGATCGCGATGGTCTTGGCGCCGACGTTGGCATCACCGCCGTAATAGATCGCGAAGTAGGCATTGAGGTCAGCATCGGAGCCTGGCTTCTCGGCCTTGTACTTGTCGGCCACCGGCAGCTCACGCTGCAGCTCTGGCAGATATTTGGCGAAGCGCGCCAGTTTGGCGCTCCAGGCCTGGTCCTTGATCAGTACGTACGATTCGTAACTTGCCTTGTAGCCGAACAACTGGTCTTCGTAGGTTTCAATCGGGCCGATGACGATATCGACCGGATTGTTCTTCATGTCCATCCAGGCGAAGTCGCTGGGCTGGTAGTCGTCGTTGAGCAAGGCATCGGCACGCATGTCGAGGTACTTGCCGAACTGCTTGTCCCTGGCCAGCTTCGACGCCTGCCGCAGCAAACTGGCGGTCTTTTCCAGCTCGCTCTTGTAAGCCTCGTGATACGGCACGCTGACCAGCCCGCCCTTGGCATCACGACGCAACACCGTATACAGCGAGGTCTTGTCCTTCAGCGGCGACTTCTCGAATTCCGCCTTGCTCATGTCAGCCGGATAGAACTGCACGGCTGGCGGACGCGGGCCGATGCCTGCGACGAACGGCTTGTCGTTGTCCAGTCGATCCCACGGGCCGAAGTTGATCTCGGCAAATTCGCGCGTGTCCGGATCGTCGATTTTCTGCATCAGCGCGGACTTGTCGCCCCAGGCCTGTTTCCAGTACAGCGCGTTCATGCTGTCGGCGGCCTCGACCAGCAAGGCGATCATCTGCTTCTGGTTGGCATCGAACGATGACAGATCGGCGATGAGCTTGACCGTCGCGTAATCACCCAGGTTCTTCTTCACGGCCGCAGCACTTTCCTCAACAGTCGCCGCCGCTGCCGTTGTGGCAGGCGCTGGCGCCAGCTCCTCTTTGGACACCGGCGCGATCGGTGCCGCATCATGACTGGAGGAGCAGCCGGCCAGGGCCAGCAACAGGCAAACGGGGAGCAGGCGTCGATACATGGTGATTCCTTGACGAGTGGATTACCCATGGTATCGCGCCCAACCGGTCCTCGCCCGCCGAAGCCCGGGAGGCGCCGAAGGTGTCGGCGGTCGCCGGTTGGGATATCGTGCAATTCCCTTTGCAACTGCCAGCCCATGGATCCGATCCAAACGCCGCTCCCGCGCCGCCGCGCCGCCCTGGTCTTCATCTACGTGACCGTGCTGCTGGACATGCTCGCCTTCGGCATCATCATTCCGGTGCTGCCGCATCTGGTCGAGCAACTGGCCGGTGGCGGGATTGCGCGTGCCGCGTTCTGGGTGGGGGTATTCAGCACGGTGTTTGCGCTGGTGCAGTTCATCTTTTCACCAGTACAAGGCGCGTTGTCTGACCGCTTTGGTCGTCGTCCGGTGATCCTGATCTCCAATCTCGGCCTGGCGGTGAATTTCGTGATTCTCGCGTTGGCACCGACACTATGGATATTGTTCGTGGCGCGCGTTCTGCTGGGTTTGACTGCCGCCAGCTTCAGCACGGCCAATGCCTATATCGCCGACGTCACGCCCAAGGAAAAGCGCGCCGCAGCCTACGGCATTCTCGGCAGCGCGTTCGGGTTAGGCTTCATTATCGGCCCCGGCGTGGGTGGCCTTTTAGGCGCGATGGATTTGCGTTTGCCATTCTGGGCCGCCGCCGGACTGGCACTGTGCAATTTTCTGTACGGCTTTTTCATCCTGCCCGAATCGCTGCCGCGCGAACGCCGCACGCCGCGACTTGAGTTGCACAGTGCGCACCCACTCGGTTCATTGAAGCTGCTACGACGCCAGCGCCAGGTGTTCGGACTGGCGGTGGTGCTATTCCTGGTTTACCTGGTGCACTACGTCCTGAACACGGTGTTTGTCCTGTACGCTGATTATCGCTACGGCTGGGGGCCACAAGCGGTCGGCTACGTGTTGATGCTGGTGGGTGCCACCGACGCCATGGCTCAGGGCCTGCTGGTCGGCAAGCTGGCACCACGATTCGGTGAGCGGCGCGTCTTGATCGCCGGCCTCTTGTTCGGTGTGGGTGCATTTCTGGTCATGGGCCTGGCATCCACTGGCATGCTGTTCCTGATCAGTATCCCGCTGATGGCGCTGTGGGGGATCGCAATGCCGCCGATTCAGTCCATGCTGACACAGCAGGTCGACCCTTCCGAACAAGGCCGCCTGCAGGGAGCGATCACCAGTCTCAGCAGTTTCGCCGGCATCTTCGGGCCGTACCTGTTTGCACAGCTGTTCGCGTTGTCGATTGCGCCGGGCTCACCGCTGCATCTGCCGGGGTTTACCTTCGTGTTCGCGGCCGCATTGATGGTGGTTGGACTGGTGGTCGCCATACGGGTTACCAGGCATCTGGCAGCCCCGCACCTCTTGCAAGCGGAAACCTGCATCCCCAGTTCGACTTCAGATGATGTGCCGCCACTGGCTACGACATACCTTTCAAACCATGCCCACACACCGCAGGAAGATCACCCATGACCACCTCCATGTATCAGACTTCTGTCCCCGTCTTCGTCCGCGCCTTGGGCAACCTCGCCAATGTGATGAAAAAAGGCGAGGAACACGCCAAGTCAAAAGGCGTCAGCGATGAAGTGCTGCTGCAAACGCGCCTGATCCCCGACATGCTGCCGCTGGTCAAACAGGTGCAGATCGCATGCGACATGGCCACTCGCGGCGCTGCACGACTGGCCGGCGTGGAACCAAAATCGTTCGAAGACAACGAGACCACGCTGGACCAGGCGCAGGAGCGTATCGCGCAGTCGATCGCTTACCTGAAGACCTTCACTGCGGACCAGATCGATGACAGCGAAGCGCGCGCCATCCAGCTGAAGATGCGCAGCGGCGAAATGAACTTCGAGGGCCAGGCCTACCTGCTTCATTTTGTGATTCCGAACCTGTTCTTCCACTGCACCACCGCGTACGACATCCTGCGCGTAGCGGGCACCGAACTCAGCAAGACCGACTTCATCGGCGGCGCGTGACCCAATGCAATGCCTGCGGGAGCGGCTTTACGCCGCTTCGGCAGGTAACGCCACGCCATATCTGCGAAAATCGCCGGATCTGTTTCTGCCGCCGGATTTTTCAGCCCCATGTTGCGATTGACCGACCTCAAACTACCGCTCGATCACGACGACGAGGCGCTCCACGCTGCCATCCGCAAACGGCTTTCGATCAAGCCGGCTGAACTGCTCGGCTACACCGTAGCCAAGCGTAGCTACGACGCGCGCAAACGCGGGGCGATCGCGCTGATTTATGCGATCGATGTCGAGACCACCTGCGAAATCGATTTGTTGCAACGCTTTGCTGATGATCAGCACGTGCAACCATCCCCAGACACCAGCTACCACCAGGTCGCCAAAGCGCCTGCGCAGCTGTCGCATCGCCCGATCGTGGTCGGCTTCGGCCCGTGTGGATTGTTTGCCGGCCTGATTCTGGCGCAAATGGGCTTTCGGCCCATCATCCTGGACCGCGGCAAGGCCGTGCGAGAGCGCACCAAGGACACCTGGGACCTGTGGCGCAAGCGCAACCTGCACCCGGAATCGAACGTGCAGTTCGGCGAAGGCGGCGCCGGCACGTTCTCCGATGGCAAGCTCTACAGCCAGATCCGCGACCCGCAACACCATGGCCGCAAGGTGTTGACCGAGTTCGTCAAGGCCGGCGCGCCGGAAGAAATTCTTTACGTCAGCAAGCCGCACATCGGCACCTTTCGACTGGTCTCGATGATCGAGCAGATGCGCGCCTCGATCGAATCTCTCGGCGGCGAAATCCGCTTCAGCCAGCGCGTCGATGATGTACTGATCGACACGGCCTCTGATGGCACCCGCCAGATCCGTGGCGTGACTCTGGCCAGTGGCGAACAACTGCGCAGCGACCACGTCGTGCTGGCGCTGGGCCACAGCGCCCGCGACACCTTCGAAATGCTGCATGCACGCGGCGTGTACATGGAAGCCAAATCCTTCTCGGTCGGTTTCCGCGTCGAGCATCCGCAATCCGTCATCGACCAGGCACGCTTCGGCCCGCAGGCCGGCCACCCGATTCTCGGCGCGGCCGACTACAAGCTGGTGCATCACTGCAAGGGTGGGCATGCCGGCCGCGGCCGCTCGGTCTACAGCTTCTGCATGTGCCCGGGCGGTACCGTCGTCGCCGCCACCAGTGAGCCCGGCCGGGTGGTGACCAACGGCATGAGTCAGTACTCGCGCAACGAACGCAATGCGAATGCAGCGGTTGTGGTGGGTATTGATCCGACCGACTTCACCCCGTACGACGACAGCGACAGCCCGCTGGCTGGCATCGCCTTGCAGCGAGCATTGGAAAGTCATGCCTATGTACTGGGCGGCAAAAATTACAGTGCGCCCGGCCAACTGGTCGGTGACTTCCTTGCCGGGCGTGCCTCGCAGGCCTTCGGCGACGTGCAACCCTCGTACAAGCCGGGTGTCACATTAGGCGATCTGGAAAGCACATTGCCCGATTACGCCATTGCCGCAATCCGCGAAGCGATGCCCGCGTTCGAACGGCAAATTCGCGGCTACGCAATGCAAGATGCCATCTTCACCGGCGTCGAAACCCGCACCTCCTCACCCGTGCGCATCAAGCGTGACGACAGCCTGCAAAGCCTCAACACCCGTGGCCTGTACCCCGCCGGCGAAGGCGCCGGATATGCCGGCGGCATTCTCTCCGCGGGTGTCGATGGCATTCGGGTCGCCGAGGCGGTAGCGCTGAGTATCACCGCTTGATTTGAGCAGCAGATACCCCGATATCCTGGATCATTGGTGCAAGCACTACTCCAGGATTCAACATGAGCGACCCCAACGTCTTACGTATCGATTTCGTCTCCGACGTGTCCTGCCCATGGTGTGCCATCGGGCTTGCGTCGCTACAACAGGCGCTGCAGAAACTCGATGGCGAAGTAGCCACGCAAATCCATTTTCAGCCGTTCGAACTCAATCCGCAGATGGTGCCGGAAGGGGAGGATTCCACCGAGCATCTGCAGCGCAAATATGGTGGCTCGGCCGAGCAGATCGAGGTGAATCGCGCCGCGATCCGCGAGCGCGGTGCGGCGCTTGGGTTCACTTTCAACATGGATCGGCGCAGCCGCGTCTACAACACTTTCGATGCGCACCGGCTGTTGCACTGGGCTGAGGCGGAGCAGCGCCAGCTCGCCTTGAAGCAGGCCTTGCTGCGCGCGTACTTCACCGATGGCGAGGATGTCAGCTCACATGTCACCTTGCTGCGCCTGGTCGGCGAAGTCGGGCTGGATGTGCAGCGCGCACAGCAGATACTTGCCAGCGACGAATTCAGTGACGAAGTTCGTGCGCAGGAGCAGTTTTTCCAGGGTCGCGGCATTCATTCCGTACCGGCCGTCATCATCAACGGTCAGCACCTGATTTCCGGCGGGCAACCGCCCGAGGTGTTCGAACAGGCCCTGCGCCAGATCGCCGGCACCAGCTGATCAGGCACCACTCATGCGTTGGTACTGGCCTCGTTTTGCCGTTGCCAATGCAGCGCGGGCAATGGATGACCCAATAAATAGCCTTGCCCCAGCACGCAACCCATGGCCAGCAGCGCACGCCGCTGTACCTCAGTCTCGATCCCTTCGGCGACCACCTGGATATTCAATGCACGCGCCAGCGCCAGAATCGCCGCCACCACGGTGGTGCTGCTGGCACTGGACCCTTTGTCTAGTTCATGCACGAAGGCGCGGTCGATCTTGAGCGTGCCCAGCGGCAGCGAGTGCAGGTAGCTGAGCGACGAATAGCCGGTGCCGAAATCATCCAGCGCCGCACCCACGCCAGCTGTACGCAGGCGATCAAGTGTGGCGCGTACCGATTCGGGATTATCCAGCAGCGCGCCCTCGGTGACTTCAACGATCAGGCGTGACGGCGGCAAATCACAATGAGCCAGCAACTCGATCAGGCGCACATCAAAGTCCGTACGACGCAGATGCAGCGCCGAGACATTGATCGTCATGAAGGTGTCGCTGCGTTCGTGCTGTTTCAGCAACCGGCAACTGTGTTCGAACATGTGCCAATCGATCGCCTCGACCAGTCCGCTTTCCTCGGCGATACGAAGAAACTCGTCCGGCAGCAGCACGCCGCGCTCTGGATGATTCCAGCGGATCAACGCTTCGTAACCGACGATTTTCCCACTGTCCAGCTGGCAGATCGGTTGCAGATAGGGAGCAAACTGGCCCTGCTTCAACGCGGCACGGAGGTCGCCTTCCATCGCCAGCACATCGACCATGTTTCTTGCCAGGGTCTCGTCGAAAACCTCGAAGCGCTTGCGTCCCAGCTGCTTGGCTCGATACAAGGCAATGTCGGCATCGCGCAGCAACTCGTCGACTGCCTGATGACTGCCGCTGCCAATGGCGATACCGATGCTGGCGGTGACCTCCAGCTCCTTGCCCGCCACCACCATCGGTGCGGTCAACGCATCCATGACCCGCTCGGCCACCTGACTGGCCAGGGACGAGTCATCCAGATGTTCCAGCAGGATGGCGAACTCGTCACCAGACAATCGCGCCACCAGGTCAGGATGACGTACACAACTGGCCAATCGTACCGCCACGGCCTTCAACACTTCGTCACCCGCAAGGTGACCGAGACTGTCGTTGATGATCTTGAAGCGATCAATATCCAGATACAGCAACGCGAAATGCGCATCCTCGGCCTGCTGCAGGCCGACCAGAATGCGCTCGATACGATCACGCAGATAGTCGCGATTGGGCAGTCCGGTCAGTGCATCGTGCATGACTTGATGGCGCAGCTGATCCTGCATGCGCTCACGTTCGATGATTTCCTTGCGCAGCTCCTGCGTACGCTCCTCAACCCGCTGCTCAAGTTGCACATTGGCTTGTTTGAGCGACTGCGCTGCCCGACGCCGGGTCAGGCTGTTGGCAATTTGTGAGGCCACGAAACTCAATAGTTCCAGATCGGCCGCCGTGTACGTCACGCTTGGAATGTAGCTTTGCACGGCAACCAGGCCGATCACCTCCTCACCGACACTCAGCGGCACGCCAAGCCACCACATCGCCGGCAAGCCCACCCGCTGCGGGACGATTTCGCCGCTGAGTTCGAGTTGCCGGATTTGTTCGCGATCGACATGCAGTGCGCGACCGTGCCTGAGAACGTACTCGCTCAAACCGCGTCCAAGCACGCGCTCGGGCGGGCGCTGTTTATCGGCATTGACGGCGTACGGAAAGCTCAAACGCTGGCGGTCGTCGGTAACCAGCGCAATGTAGAAATTCTCCACATTCAACAGCTCGCCTACCACGGTATGCACATGCCGATAGAAACTGTCCTGGCCAATGTCGGCCGTGGCCAGCTGGGCGATCTGAAACAGCGCTGCCTGCAGATGCTCGGCACGCTGGCGTTCGGCGACTTCCAACTGCAGGCCTTGATTGGCTTCGGCCAACTGGGCAGTCCGCAGCTGCACACGCTGCTCCAGCTCGTGATGACCCTGCTTGCGCTCAAGCGTAGTAAGAATATGGCTGCCGACGAACTGCAGCAACGTCATGTCCTCATCCGTGAATTCGATGTCGGGCTGATAACTCTGTACCACCAGAGCACCGACGGGAGTGCCATCACGAAGCATGGGCACGCCTAGCCAGTCATGGCTATCGGGACCGAGCAAGGTCACCGGCCCGACAACCTGATTGCGCAACTCCTCGCCATTACCCATCCGCGCCTTGCCGTCGCAGACCACATACCAGGTCAGTGTGTGTTCGATGGCCGACAGTGGCATCTCCATTTCGGCGAGCGGCGGCGCGGGCTGCTCGACGTCGACGTAATACAGGAATCGAATCGTTTCCCGCTCCCTGTCGCGCATCACGATGAAAAAATTCTTCGCATACATCAGCGTGCTGACGATGGCGTGGATGCCACGCAACATGTCGGGCATGTCCAGCTCGGAGCCGGCCAGGTCCGAGATCGCGAACAGCGCGTGCTGCAAGGTCTCCGAGCGCTCGAGTTGCTGATGCGAATGCTGCAGTCCATGCCATTCCAGCGCCCGCTGCAGCTGTTGGCCGGCCAGTTGCAGCAATGGCGTCAACCTATCGAGCACGGCGGCGGCATCGACACCTTCTTGAAGCTGCAGTACCAGCAAGCCGGGCTTTGGTTGCTGACACAGGCGCAGCGCCACCTGCCGACCATCCGCATGCCAGCATGGCGAATCGGTTTCCATCGCCCGACGGAGCCAGGCCTCGCCCGCAGCAGCGCTGCGCGATGCTGTCTCCAAGCCCCAGCTTATGTCGGCACCCAAACAGCCGGGCTGCCGCTGCAAAAGCGCGCTGATCGCCGTAGCCACCTCATCTGGTGCCCGGGCCGCACTCAACGCCAGCAGCCAACCCAATGGCAACGTGTCATCCGAGGATGTCGATTGAACCGTATGCGCCTGCGACATCGATTGCGTTTCCCCATCAGCCCTCGTGGCACTTCGCAGGAAGCATACCTGTTGACGCGCGCCAAGCCACCCCACCGAGGGCAGACCGCAGTCGAATCGCGCAATCCGATAAACTGTCCTGCCGCGACGTGTCGGCTGGGCCAGCAAGGTTGGCGCCACGTTTCTCGCGTCATCGCAGCACAGGCTTCAACTTCGCGCATGCTTGCCGACACCACCAAAGATGCCATCCGCGCCGCCTATACCCGGCTCAAGGACGGCCTGCCCGGCTTTCGCGCACGTGCCTCACAAGGCCGGATGATCGCCGAGGTGGCCAAGGCGTTTGGCCAGACCGGTGGCGTGGCGGTGATCGAGGCACCTACCGGCACCGGCAAGTCGATGGCGTATCTGATCGCCGGCGTGGAGGTGGCGCGGTTCCAGAAGAAGAAACTGCTGATCGCCACCGCCACGGTGGCGCTGCAGGAGCAGCTGGTTCAGCGCGATATTCCGCTCTATCTGAAACTCAACGGCATCGAGGCCAAGGTCGCGCTGGCCAAAGGCCGTGGTCGTTATCTGTGCCCGCGCAATCTGGCGATGGCGGTCAACAGCCTCGATGATGGCGGCCAGATGGGTCTGGCCGGCCTCGACAACGATCTGCTGCTGTGGAATAAACCACCGCAACCGCGCGACAAGCAGTCGCTGAAGGGGCTGCGCGAGGCTTTTGACCATCGCGAATGGGATGGCGACATGGACAGCGCGCCCGAGCCGGTCAGCGACTTGCTACGACCGATGATCACCACCAGCGCCGGCGGCTGCACCGGACGCAAATGTGCGCACTTCATGGTCTGCCCGTTTTTCGCTGCGCGACGCGCGGTGGACGACGCCGAAATCATCGTCGCCAACCAGGATCTGGTGCTGGCCGACCTCACCATGCCCGGCGAGGACGAAGGCTGGGGCGGCGTGATTTTGCCGCGACCGGACGAAACCCTGTACCTGTTCGACGAAGGCCATCACGTGCCAGCCAAGGCGATCGATCGCGGCGCCAGCGAGGTCTACATGACCGCCAGCGTGCGTCAGCTGAGCCGACTCGGCCGGCAAGTGCATGCAGCCTACTCGCTGACCGACAAGGACCGCCTGGGCAAACTCAGCCTGGATCAGGGTGACGAAAAGCTGCAGGAACTCAGCAACGCGCTGGAAGAGTTGGAAAAGGAGATCCGCCTCGGCTGGATTCCCGACCCGGGCGAAACCGAACCGATGTTTCGCGGCTCGCTCGGTCAACTGCCTGAGCCGTGGGTGGCGCACGCAAGCTTCCTCAGCCAAAGCACCGGCGAAGTGCAACGCTGGCTCACCGCCGTGCGCCGCGCCGTCGTTGAAATGACCGACGGAGGGCCTACGCAAGAGGCGCTTGCGCGCGAAATGGGCATCGCGCTGGAACGCATCAACCGGCAAGCCAGCACTTGGCAGGCCTGGTCCAGTGACGACTCCGGGAACGCACCACCCTTGGCGCGTTGGGTCACACTGGGCGCCGATCAACAACTGGTCTGTCATGCCTCGGCGGTTTCCGCAGCCGGCGTATTGCGTAATGTGTTGTGGGGCAACGCCAGCGGCGTGGTGCTCACCTCAGCCACCTTGAGCGCAGGCGGCAATTTCCGCGGCCTCGCTGATGCACTAGGCCTGCCGAATGATGCGGTAACCATCAGCTTGCCCTCGCCATTTGACCTGGCCGCACAGGCACGACTCGAAGTGCCCGCCATGCGCAACCTGCCCGATGCACGCGAGGCACACGCGGAGGAAATCAGCGAATGGCTGGCCGACAACCTGAATTGGGATGCCGGAAACCTGGTGCTGTTCACCTCGCGCGTCAAACTCGATCGCGTGCTGCAAAAACTGCCGATCGCCCAGGTGCGCAAGGTTCGTGCACAGGGATCGATGGGAAAATCCCAATTGATCGCTGAACACTGTGCCGATATCGAAGCCGGCAAAGGCAGCACCTTGTTCGGACTGGCTTCGTTCGGCGAAGGCCTCGACCTGCCCGGCAAGCTGTGCGAAACCGTGGTGATTACCCAGCTGCCATTTGCGGTACCGACCGACCCGGTTGGCGCCACCTATGCCGAGTGGCTGGAGTCGCGCGGGCGCAATCCGTTTATCGAAGTCAGCGTGCCCGAAGCCACCCGCCTGCTGACGCAGTATTGCGGCCGCCTGATCCGCAACGAAACCGACACCGGCCGTATCGTCTTGCTGGATCGGCGGGTGATCACCAAGCGCTACGGCAGCGGCATGCTCAAGGCGTTGCCGCCATTCCAGCGCATCATCGAACGCACTCCATGATCATTCGTCTCGACGATTGCCCTGTAACCTCATGGAAGAATGGCTTGGGTAGCACTCGCAAAATAGCCGTCCATCCGGCACATGCGGGAATGGATGATTTCATCTGGCGGGTGAGCATCGCCAACGTCGACAGTGCCGCACCGTTCTCGCGCTTTCCCGGCATCGACCGACACATCGTGCTGCTCGACGGCGCCGGTTTCACGATGCAGCTGGACGATGATCGAAACCATGCATTGACCACGCCGTACGAACCCTTCGTCTTCCCCGGCGAAGCCAACGTCAACGTGACGCTTGTCGATGGCCCAACCCGTGACTTCAACTTGATGGTGCGCCGATCGCACGCGAACGGCAGCGCCCAGAGCTGGAACGAAGCAGGAACCTACCAACTTGATCGGCACACCAGGCTGCTGCATTGCGCCGCCGGTCGACTCGAGATTGGTGATGCGACATTGCACACGGGTGACAGTTGGCTCAACACCTCATCGGCGCAAGTCCGTCTGCAGCCTGGTGCCGTTGCACTTGTGGTGATCGTCGAGGAAAGAGCCACGCCGGAGTGAAGTCATCGCTTGAGCAAGGGCGTCCCTTGCGCATCCAGCATCAGATCGGTTATTGCATGATTACGTATCTCTGCCTGGCGAACGCCGGCTTCTGGCGTGAACGATCTGATCCAACCATGAGAAGAGGGGACATCACATGGCATTGCTGCTGCTCGGTCTGCTGATTTTTCTCGGCATGCATTCACTGCGCATTTTTGCCAGTGACTGGCGCGAACGGCAGATCGCGCGATTGGGCATGACACGCTGGAAGCTCGTGTTTGCGCTGCTGTCGATTATCGGTTTCGTGTTGATCTGCTGGGGCTTCGGACTGGCGCGACAACATCCGGTCGTGTTGTATGTGCCACCATTGGTACTCCGCCACCTCAATTCGCTATTCACATTGGTCGCGTTCGTGCTGTTTTTTGCGGCACGCGTGCCACGCAACCACTTCAAGGCGAAACTCGGCCACCCACAAGTATTGGCGGTGAAAGTCTGGGCTTTCGGCCACTTGCTGGCAACCGGCATGCTGCATGACGTGGTGTTGTTCGGCGCTTTTTTGCTGTGGGCGGTAGTGTTGTTCATCGTCTCGCGGCGACGTGATCGCATCGCGGGCACCGCCTACCCCGCTGCTACGCTGAAAGGCGACATGCTGTCGGTGGTGATCGGACTGGTTGTCTGGTTCGTGTTCGCGGCATGGCTGCATCTGTGGCTGATCGGCGTGAATCCACTGGCCTGACACATCGGCTTGGCGTACAGGAGGGGTGACAAGAGTCATCTACGGCAGGACGGCGAGCTGGGCTAAAATGGCGTTCCTCCCCATTCACCCGTGAGGCACAAGACATGGCTGGTTTTCTGCTCTGGTTGTTGCTGCTGGTGTTCTGCTGGCCAGTGGCGTTGCTGGCGTTGGTGCTTTATCCGATCGTGTGGCTGCTGTTGCTGCCTCTGCGGCTGGTCGGCATCACGGTCAGTGCGGTGTTTGCCCTACTCGGTGCCATGCTGATGCTGCCGGCGCGCGTATTGCGCGGCCATCCGGTCTGACGCCCAAGTCTTTCGTGGAAAAGCCAACCGCTCCATCATGCGAGCGTAATCGCGAGCCGATCCTCGAAGTGTTGCGCACACACTTTGCCGATCGCCAGCGCGTGCTGGAGATCGGCAGCGGCACCGGCCAGCATGCCGTGCACTTTGCCGCCGGACTGCCTTGGCTGAGTTGGCAAACTTCCGAACGTGCGGAAAATCTGCGGGGAATTCAGGCATGGCTGGACGAAGCGGCTTTGCCGAACACTCCCCAGCCGATGGAACTCGACGTTGGCAGCACATGGCCAACCCTGACATTCGATGCCGTGTTCAGCGCCAATACCTTGCACATCATGGGCTGGCTCGAAGTGCAGCGATTGTTCGATCAGCTACCCACAGTCACTAACACGGGGGCTTTACTGGTCGTCTACGGCCCCTTCAACTATTCGGGCCGTTACAGCAGCGACAGCAATGCCGCGTTCGATCAGTGGCTCAAGGCTCGCGGTGCGCATATGGCGATCCGCGACGCTGAGGCCATTGATGCGCTGGCGGCACGAACCGGCTTTGCGCTGATCGACGATATCGCAATGCCCGCCAATAACCGCTGCCGCGTGTGGCGTCGCAGCGACGGCTGAAACACCTGCAAAAACTGATCGAAGCAGGTACAAAGACGCATGGAATCAATCGACACCTTGACCCCCTGCCCCTGTGGCAACGCCGTTGGCTACGTCAAATGCTGCGGCCTGCTACACCAGGGCGCACCGGCCAGCACCGCTGCGCAATTGATGCGTTCGCGCTACAGCGCCTATGTGCTCCAACGCGAGGATTATCTGCTGGCCAGCTGGCATGCAGAAACGCGACCGGCTTCGTTGCGACTGGCAGCACAACAGCCCCCACCGACCTGGCTGGGGCTGGACATCCGCGATGAGCATCTGATCGATGCACAGCACGCGACAGTCGAGTTCATCGCCCGATATCGGCTCGGTGGTGGACGCGCGCAACGCCAGCACGAAGTGAGCCGTTTCGTGCGCGAACACGGCCACTGGTATTACGTGGATGGCGAGTTGAAAAGTTGAATCTGGTGTTCCGGGCCTTGCACAGTACCGCCACCGTCAACCTTCGACTTCGTTGCACTCAAAGCCTGCCCCCGACTTGATCTGGGGACGAACGGGATTTTCACTATTTACGGGTCCAATCAGTAATGTAGCGCTGCTGCATTATCTATGCTCAGAATCCCTGCACGCCAACGGCATGCAGATGGTCGGCATATCCACGAACAGCAGGGTTGTTGCAAAACGCCACCAACTGATTGGCGCGCCCTACTCCGATACCGTCCAGCATCTGCCAGTCACTGGCCCCACGCTCACTCAATCCATGCCAGTCCGACAGACCTATTGCATGCCCCAATGGCAAGCCCAAACCACGCAACCAGCGTGCAAATGGCCGGTTGCGCGCATCCCCGAACGTTTTCTCCAGAGCGGTCGCACGCGCCTCGCCGAGTCCGGGCACGCGCAGCAACTGCTCACGCGTCAGGCTCATCCAGTCGAGCAGGCCGTGAACCAGACCGGCATCCATCAACGCCTGCCAGGTTTGTTCACCCATCCCATCCAGCTGCAGACCCTGATTGCCTCCAAGCCAGACCAGCCGCGCGCGAAATTGCTGCTCGCAGCCCGGCGTGGCCTGCCAGCAACTGAGTACGCCATGCTCAGCTGATTCTGGAACAGACAGCGGCGCACGCTCCTCGCTGCGCCAGACCACCGACTGCAAGCGCGGGATAGTCAGGCCGGCAAGCACGACTTCAACCTGGTCACCAGGACGGATATCAAGACTGCGCCAATGCGCCAGCGAGCCCGCGCTGACACGCTGCACCCGATGATCATCCAACTGCACGGGTGCCAGCTGCAGTACGACGCTGATGCGCCCAGTACGGCCTACGCTGAAATCAACCGCGCGCACTTCAGCCAGTGCCGACGCTGCCGGGTATTTCCACGCTACCGCCCAATCCGGTGGGCTGGCCTGCCAGCTTGAGGCTGCGGGTCGATGTCCCTGACGCACCACGGTGCCGTCCGCCGCGAACGGCATCGCGTGGCGATACCACTGCTCGCGCCAGCGCCTGACCTCGTCGAGTGAGCTGACCGCATGCGTATAGTCCGCGCTGTCGCCCAGACCCATCGCCTTCAAACCAGCCAGACGTGCCTGCATGTCGACCGGGCCACTGGGCCAGTCCCATACGAACAGGCCGATCCGCGCCGCTGTCGCAGCATCCAGCTGATCACGCGCCAGGGCGCCTGCCACTGCCGAACGCGCATTCACACCACCGGCGCTGGCCTGCACATGACCGGGCAGCTTCCAGTAGAGCTCACCTTGCAAGACCACCTGATCAGGCGCATTTGCCAGATGTTTCGGGATAGCCTCGATCCGATCTGCTGCGCCCGCCCAGTCCGAGCCGTGTACGCCATCGCCGCGGCTGCTGGCCTGACGCAGTTCACCATCGACATACAGCAAGGTCACGGCTACGCCGTCGGCTTTCGGCTGTACCCATAGATCGTGGTTATCGTGTTGCCTCATCCACACTGCCAGCGCTGCGGCATCGGGCAGCTTGGCTAATCCGGTCTGCACCACGGGCGCACGTACACTGCCGCCGGCATCGGCCAGATGTGCCGGCATCGCCGGCGCTTGCGCGGGGAAACAGCGACTCCAGTCGGCGAAGTGCACCAGCGCCTGATCGTAAACTGCATCATCCACCGGTGATTGCCCGCTGACGCGGTAAGCGTGATTCCAGGTGTCGAGCCGCTCACTCAAGGCGGTCATTTCGCTCTGCGCACGCAATACGGACCAGGGTGGGCATTCGTCCGCACGGGCGACACCTGCCAGCAAAAACATCAGCATCGTCGTCAACCACATTTGCCTGCGCATGACATGCCCGTCCATGGGATCTTTGGTCAGGACAAACTAGCTGCCATTTTCGCAGTGCGGCATCCGTGTTTGCCGACAAGCCGTGTAGGCTTTCATCGTGGAATGACTCAGGGCGTTGCCGCTGGCCGGGCGGCAAGTGACAACAATGTGCTGCCTTCGAAGCGGCCGTTCGGTCCAAAACGCCGTTCCGCGATCACCCCATGCCCTTGATGGCTGATCGCCACTACGGTGCAGGCGCGGGTTCCGTAGTTTTCACCCCGAATAAAGGCGGACGACAACCAGCGCTCGCGCTCCAAACCGATACCGGTATCCGGCAGCTTCGCATCGGGCGCGATCTGTTCGTCGGCAAGTGCCTCGAACAAAGGATCGAAATTATCGGCGTCAGCGTCGTCGATCCAGCGCTGCATGCGCTGCATCAAGGCCCGGGTTTTCGGCCACGGCGTGTTGAAGTCGGCATTCGACAAACCGTGCACGCCGGGCGTCACTGCTTGTGCGCGTGCAACCGGACGGTTGCCGATGTAGAAGGCATCGTGCGCATCAAAGGTGAGCAGGTTGAACGGACGATACTCGGCAGCGGTGGCGAGCAGGGATTGTGCATGGGTCTGCGCATCCGTAGCGCGCACCAGAAAATCAGTGGCAAGCATGCCGCGCGAGACGCCCAGTTGCGGATCATCCGGATCACGCACATTGGTCACAACGCAGCAGCGCCCGTCGTCCGTAGCACCCAGCCAGGTGCCGCCGGCTTCGAGGTCACGTCCACCGATGATCGGCAAGTCATCCCAACGCGCCAGCGCGGCACTGGGCCGCGCATGCGCTTCATCACGATTACCGGCAAGCACCAGGCGCCAGCGCGGATGACTTTGCCACGAGAAGGCAATCAGGCACATGGCGGCAGAAGTGAGCTAAAAGGAGTGAGAAGTGAGAGCGCAATACGGTGCGTCATCGCGCACTGCACATCGACGCGACTCGCATCGGAAATACTCAGAAAAACGTCATTTTGCACAACCCGGCTCTCTCTCACTTCTCGCTCCTCTCCACTCACTTCTGACTCCTGATCCGCGCCGCCGACACCCAGCGCGCCGCAACTTTCGGCGAGGTGATACAGACAGCCTCGTCGGTACGAGTAGTCACCGCGCGTTCGAGCAACTGGATATCTGCTTCGTGTTGGCGCGCGACGTGTGGGTCCTCGAAAAAGATCGCGCGCTGGCAACGCCGTTCCAGCACCAGGTCGGCGATCTGTGCATCGCCCCCCATCGGACCGCTTTGGTACCGCTGCGTCCATAGCTGATCATTTGGCCAGCCGCGACTCCAGGCCAGCTCATTGAGACGTTGACCCGTGGTGCCGGTAGCCACGCGATGGGCATAACGCGACAACACGTCGAAATGCTCGTCGGCAAAGGCCAGCATCTGCGGCTTCATCGCGTCGTGGGCGATCAACGCCAAGGTACGCGATTCCAGTTGATGGAATATGTCGGCACCCTGATCAGGCATCAGCCCGGCATGGATGCGCTCCATCTCGATCCAGTCGCGTGCCGAGGCGACGGTGGAAATGAATGGCTTGCCGTGAATCACGCATTGCCGTTTCAGCGCTGCGGCCTCGGGAAAAATCGATGAAGGATCGACCGGATCGATCAGGTAGATCGCCCCGTCCAGGACGCGTCCATCATCCAGCCCCACCACCTCGGCAACCAGTTTCATCAGGCCGCCTTCGCGACCATTCGGGAACCGTTTCAGGCCAGCATAGTTGGTCAACCAACCGGCGCGCACGATCGCATCATGGGTGCGCCCGACTGCTCCAAGTCCCAGTTCAAGTTCACGGATACCGGTTTCGCTGGCAGCCAGCCAACGGAACAGGGCGGCCTCGTCGTGGCTATGGTGAAGTTGATTGGCGGCAAGACCCAGTCGCATGCAGGTTTTCCATTGGCAGGATGACGGCATGCCACCACCGGCACGTCGATTGGCACCGACCGCTCGCGTGGCCCAGCTGTCGATTTGCCCAGGCTTGCATTTCAAACAGCCTGTCCGTCACCTAGCCAAGCATCTGCGCAATCGAACCGCTCGCTTCACGACCCTCACGCGCGCAACGTACCAGTAGGCCGTAGCCACGTTGTGAACCGAGATCATGCTGCGACTAAAGCATGATTGTCGTGTTGCGTCAAAGAGTTTCGTTTGGACGGCTATACATCCAACTTGAAGTGAATTGTTCACAGCCGTCACCATCGAACAGACCATCTCTCGTCAAGCCGCCGCACTCACCGCGAGGCGTCCAATACCACTTTCTATCGTGTGCGCGCGGATCAATTGCGGCCAGGTCAGGCACCGCCGACCACCCACTGTGCACCTCTGCCCCTCGCCGCCACCGACACTCTCGGTAATAATCGAACCATGCCCAGCACGTCTCGTTCATCCTGCTTGTTCATCCCCCGACTGCTTGCCGCCATTTTGGTCGGTAGCCTCGCGCTGTCTCCAGCCTTGGCGCAACAAGCAGGCAAGAGCTCGACCGAACAAGCCGAGGCCAAGCAGAAGCTTGCTGACCTGCAAGGCAAGATGAAGGCTCTGGCCAAGCAGCAAGCCGAAACGGCCTCGCGTCGCGACAGCGTCAATGCCACGCTGGCCAAGCAGGCCAACGCGCTAGCCCTGGCTGCCCGTGCGGTGCGCGAGGTCGATACCGAACTGACCGCCAAGCAGCAACAACTGGATCAACTGCAGCAGCAACGCAACGAGCTGAAGCAGAAGCTGGACCAACAGCACGCCGCGATCGCCGACCTGCTGCGCGCCACTTATACGCTCGGTCGTGGTTCCGATCTGCGCCTGCTGCTTGGTGACGAAGACGTGGCACGCATCTCACGCGCCTTGGTCTATTCGAAGTACTTCCAGCAGGATCGGGTCAAGCGGGTCAAGGCCTTGATGGCAGACCTGGCCAAGCTGCAGGAGCTGGAAACCAGCATCACCGCCGAACAGGCCGCCTTGCAGGAAACTCGCGACAGACGTGCAGAACAGGCCAAATCGCTTGATCAGCAACGCGCCGCCCAGCAGAAGCTGGCTGCCGAAGCCAACGCACAGTACAAGGATCAGGGGCAAAAGCTCGCTGCCTTGAAACAGAATGCGCAGTCACTGAATCAGCTGGTCAACAAGCTGCAGCAGATCATTGATCAGGCCGCCCGCGACGAAGCCGCGCGCCGGGCCGCTGCCAGCAAGCAGCATGGCAAGCCGGCGCCACCGCCAGTCACTGGCAAAGCCAGCGCCAACATTCGCGGCAACCTGCCATGGCCGGCCAGCGGCGCGGTCAACAGTTACGGCAACGGCGTGCTGATCAAGGCTTCCGGTGGCAGCGAAGTGCATGCGGTGGCACGTGGCCGGGTGATCTATGCCGGCTTCTTGCGTGGTTACGGCATGCTGCTGATCGTCAACCACGGCAATGGCTGGATGAGCATGTACGGCAATAACGAAGCGCTGTTGCACGGCGTCGGCGATGAGGTTTCCGTCGGCACCGCCATCGGCACGGCCAGCCCGCCCACCGGCGTCAACACCGGCGTCTATTTCGAGCTGCGCCAGAACGGCAAACCGGTCGAGCCACGCAGCTGGTTGAGCAAACATCGTTGACGGCAGCTGCACGACACCGCAGGCTGAATCACCTCAGCCTGCGCCAGCAATGAATTACGCTGCGCTTTGGTTGTCACACATCATGCCCACCCGATGCCCGTCTGTTCGCCCGGAGCCCGTCTCATGCGTTTTTTCACCCGCGGCCAGATCGCCCTGCTGCTGACCATGCCGCTACTGCTGACAACCACGCCCGGCTTGGCTCAAACCAAGCCTGCCGCGGCAAGCACTGCGGTGGCGCCGCCAGTCGATCTCCCTGCTGCAGCAAGTAGTGCTACCACACCTGCCGCCGGCCCCACCGATCAGGTGGATCTGCAGGACATTCGCAATTTCAGCCGCGTCTATGAAGTCGTACGTCAGGCCTATGTTGAGAAAGTCGACAACAAGACACTGATGAAGGCCGCCATTACCGGCATGCTGAGCGGCCTCGATCCGCACAGTGAGTATCTCGACAAGGAAGGCCTCGACAAGCTCAACGAGGATACCAGCGGCCAATATAGCGGCCTCGGTATCGAAGTGACCCAGCTGGACGGCACCCTGCGTATCATTTCGCCGATTGACGACACCCCCGCCTCGCGCGCCGGCATCAAGCCCGGCGACAGCATCGTCAAGATCAACGGCAAGTTGGTCGATGCGCAAAATGTCAGCGACATGTTTGATCAGTTGCGCGGCAAGGCGGGCAGCAAGGTCGACCTGACCATCGTGCACGAAAAGAGCGACAAGCTCATCGATCTGCAACTGGTACGCGAGAACATTACCGTCAGTAGCGTCAAGGTGCGCGAACTGGAGCCCGGCTATGCCTATGTGCGTATCAGCCAGTTCCAGGACGACACCACCGACGACCTGGAGCGCAAGCTGGGTGACCTAATCACGAAGAATGGGCCACCGAAAGGGGTGGTGCTGGACCTGCGCAACAATCCTGGCGGTTTGCTGACCGCAGCCGTCGGCGTCAGCGATGACTTTCTCGGCTCGGGCATCATCGTCACCACGCGCGGCCGATTGCAGGATGCCAACATGAGCTTCAATGCCCATCCCGGCGATCAACTCAACGGCGCACCGATGATCGTACTGACCAACAACGGCACCGCTTCGGCCGCCGAGATCGTCTCTGGCGCGCTCAAGGACAACCATCGCGCGCTGATCATGGGTCAACGCACCTTCGGCAAGGGCGTGGTGCAAACCGTGCTGCCGCTCGATGCGGAGCACGCGGTGAAAATCACCACCGCGCGCTATTACACTCCCAGCGGCACCTCAATCCAGGCCGAGGGCATCAAACCCGACATTGCATTGGCCGACCTCACAGTCAACAAGGCAGACACCGGCCCCGTGCTGATCAATTCGGAGGCCGACCTGCCGCATCATCTGGCAAACGAGAATGTCGCAGCGGCCACCAGCAGTGATGATGGCGCCGATGGCAAACTGGCGACCAGCGACTACACCTTGTCGCAGGCTTTGAATGTGCTCAAAGGCATGGCCCTGCGCCAACCGGCGACGGCTCAACGCTGATAGCGAACAGCAAAAGGCCCGGTTACCCGGGCCTTTTGCTTTATTGCTTGAGAAAGTCCACACGCATGTCCGGACTACTTTGCGAGGCACACGTTACATCGCGAACACGCCACGCATTTTCTTCATTGCGTTTGCCTCGACCTGACGAATGCGCTCGGCAGACACACCGTATTCATCGGCCAGATCCTGCAGTGTCGCCTTGTTCTCGTCGTTCAACCAGCGACGCTGGATGATGTCGCGTGAACGCTCATCGAGCTGGCCCAGCGCGTCACCCAGGGTCTGCATCTGATTGTCGGCATAGTCTTCGTCGGCCACGTTTTCATACGGGTCGGCGTTGTCGTCGATCAGGAACGCTGCCGGCGCAGGCTTGGCGTCATCATCGGCATCCACCGGCGCTTCGAAGCCGATGTCGCGACCGGACAGACGCGACTCCATCTCCAGCACGGTCTTCTCGGGCACACCCAGATCCTTGGCCACCGCACGCACTTCAGCCGCGTTCATCCAACCCAGACGCTTCTTGTTCTTGCGCAGATTGAAGAACAGCTTGCGCTGCGCCTTCGTGGTGGCGACCTTGACGATGCGCCAGTTCTTGAGAATGAACTCATGCATTTCGGCACGAATCCAATGCACGGCAAAGCTGACCAGACGCACGCCCTGATCCGGGTCGAAGCGCTTGACCGCTTTCATCAGGCCGATATTGCCCTCCTGAATCAGGTCAGCCAGCTGCAGGCCATAGCCGTTGTAACCGCGAGCTACGTGCACCACGAAACGCAGGTGCGACATCACCAATTTCTTGGCAGCTGCCAGATTTTCCTGCTCAAGATAATCACGCGACAACGCCTGCTCTTCCTCGACGCTGAGTACCGGAATCCGGTGCACGGCGGAGATGTAGGCGTCCAGACTGCCCACGACACTGGGAAGCGGATAGTTGGCAGTCACCAAAGATTGAGACATGGATGAAACCTCCTGAACAGCGCTGAAGCTTAGCACTCCGGGTATATGAGTGCTAAAGCTCGCAATGGTTCCAGCCGACCGGCCACGAACCTTAATGAACTCAATGGTACAGATATTGACTGAGCTTGTCCAGCTCCCCGATAGCAACGACATCGGGTGAGCCGTCGGGATTTCAAGGGGTTACGGGCGTGCCTGAACGAACGAGCCTCCGGATCGGAGGCTCGGGTTGGATCAACGGGTTAGACAGGGGAAGCTGACCGAAGCGGCGCGCAAAAGCAGGCCGTACTCAAGGCCCCTTGGCGACGGCGTACGGATTCACCGGACCGCAGGAAGTAAAACCCGTGCACGACCCCTGACCGATGTGCCAGTCGACGTACAGCTCATACCTGGCTCTGTCCAAGCGCTGTCCATTAGTAGCGTAATCATTGAAATGCATGTAGAGCTCATGCAGCGTGCTCTTCGGCACTTCGGAACGGCTGAGATAGCCATCATGGTTACGATCGAGGTTGTCGAAAAACAGCGGCGAGGCCTTGAGTTCCTGTTCTGTCATGTCGTATTTTGCCAGGACGCCTATGGGCCCGGATGCGACGACAGTCGCTTTCAACGGCGGATTCGGCGGTTTTTTTTCGGACATCGCCGGGAGGGCGAGTGCCATCAAGGACACGGTAACGAATGTACGCAGCGCAACGTGCTTGTTCATGACTCACTCCTTCGAGTTATCGGGACAGCATCGGTGCAATCATTGGCCGACGGCACTTCAATATACGCCCGGAAAATATCAACCGCAAATCAGGGAGTTGGCCACGCCCCGCGGCGATTCTTGCTAGATCGCCGCACCCAACTGCTCGCGCAACGGCAACGACCAGTCGATCGGCTGCTTCCCACGCGATTGCAAATAGTGATTGGCTGCCGAGAAATGCCCGCAGCCAAGAAAACCGCGATGCGCGGACAGCGGCGAGGGATGCACTGACCTCAATACGCAGTGCCGACTCTCATCGATCAACTGACCCTTGCGCTGGGCATACGCGCCCCACAGCAGGAATACCAGGCCCTCACGTCCACGGTTCAGCACATCGATGGCTGCATCGGTGAACCCTTCCCAGCCTTTGCCCTGATGCGCACCAGCCCGCCCCTGCTCGACCGTCAGCACGCTGTTGAGCAACAGCACGCCGCGATCTGCCCACGGTGTGAGGCAGCCGTGGTCAGGGCGATCAATGCCGAGGTCGCGCTGGATTTCCTTGAAGATGTTGTTCAACGACGGCGGCACCTGCACACCGGGACGTACCGAAAAGCACAGACCGTGTGCCTGGCCGGGGCCGTGGTAGGGATCCTGCCCAAGAATCACCACCCGCGCCGCCTCGAACGGCGTGTGTTCGAAGGCTGCGAAAATTTCGGGGCCGGGCGGATAGATCGATTTGCCGGCCTGCTTTTCAGCACGCAGGAAATCGGCCAGCGCCTGCATCTGCGGCCGCAGCAGATAATCACCGATGCGCGCTTTCCACGACGGTTCCAGTCGCACTTCGCTCATGCGTGCGCCACGGACTCACGCAGGTGCCGCGCCATGCGCAACTGGAACAGCAGCTTGGTGATCAGCAGCTGTTCCTCGACCGGTTTCTCGACCAGGTCGTTGGCACCGGCGCGGATCAAGGCCGCCTGATTGGCCGGATTCTCATCACCGGTCATCACCAGTACCGGCAAGCTGCCCTTTCCGTAGCCGAACTCGCCACGGATATGTTCGAGCAGGTCGCCACCGGTGAGTTCACCTTTCAGGCTGACATCGGTGAGCACCACGTCGGCACCGACATAGCCTTGCGCACGATCGGCTTCGAGCATCGCCAGCGCATCTTCCACGCTGATCACGTGGCGCACGGTCAGGCCCACTTTTTCCAGCATGCGCCGGGTCGCCAGCGCGACCACGCGGCTGTCTTCCACATACAACACGGTGCCTTCGGCCGCCGCCTGAGGGCTGACATAGCCACGAATGAATTCGGCCAGCGCCTGGAAACCGAGCGACTTGTCGAAGTAATCGGTCACGTCCTCACCCAGCTCGCGCCGATGCAGACGATGTTCGACGTCGCCGGAAACCACCACGATCGGCACATAGGTTTGCGGAGCCGATTCGCGCACGAATTTCGCCAGCTCCAGCCCGTCCATGTCAGGCAGGCGCAGCGCAATCGTGATGAAATCGAACACGCCTTCGGCCAGCATCCGCTGGGCTTCTTCACCGCTGCCACAATCGGTCACCTCGACGCCGGCCAGCTCGGCCCGCAAGACCTTGGTAATCAACTTGCGCACCATGCGCGAACCATCGACCACCAGCACCCGTGGTGCTTCGGTCAGCAAATGGCTGCTGATATTTGTACTCATCCCTTAACTCACCCGCTGAACTGTGGCGTTCCCTGCCGATGAATCCACGGCCACACCCCCTGCGTCCGTATGAATGGCGATAGTGCACGGTTTCCGGCAACGGTGGCTGCGATTCGCGTCACCTTGTCACGATGCCATCAAGCCAATCGTCGCAATTGCCATGCGCTGACCAGCCGCGCACCGAGCCAACCCAGCGTGGCCGCTGCCACCGGCACTGCCAGCAACAGCCACGGCGGCAAGCCACCAATCTGCAACTTGCCATCATAGGCCTGACTGAGCTGCGCCACCGGTTCGGCCAACGCAAATTCCACCAGAACGGCCAGCATGGCGGCCATCAGGCCGCTGAACAATCCATACCAAATACCGGCATAAAGATAAGGCCGGCGCACGAATGCATGACTGGCGCCGACCAATAGCAACACGCCGATTTCCTCACTGCGACTGGCGATATCCACCCGCACCGTATTACCGACCACCAGCAGCGCCGCCAGCGCCAGCAACGAGGCCAGGATAAGCACCACCCGATTGCCGACGCCGAGCAGCGCATCCAGCCGCTGTCGCCAGCTGCCACTGTCCTGAACCAGATCGACGCCGCGCATTTCTCGAGCATCGGCCACCAGGTGTTCGACATCGCTGGCACGCGCATCGGCACGCGGCTGCACTTCGAGTACGTATGGCAACGGGTTGTTGTCGAGGCTGTCCAAGGCGCCGGAGAAACCCTGCATCCTGGCCAGCTCGTCCATGCCTTGCTGCGGCGTTTTCACTGCAACCGAAGCGACTTCGGGACGATCACTCAGCTGTTTGGCCAGCAGACCCGCCTGCGAAGCAGTTTGGTCAGTTTTCAGAAATACACTGACGGCCTGGCTCTGGCCCATCGCAGAGCCGAGTTTCTGCACATTGCCCAGCAACAGGTAAAACGCCAGCGGCAAGGCCAGCGCCAGCCCCATCACCGCAATAGTGAGCGTGGTGCCGAGCGGGCGTGACGTCAGGCGCCGCAAACTCGCCGCCGCACTCCAGGCGTGATGCTCCCGCCAACTAGCCAGGCGTCGACCCTGCGTGTGGCCGTTGCGTGGTGTGGCTTCGGTCGCTGCGGATGCGGACGAGGATTCGGACGCGTTCACAACACCTCCTGTGCCGACAGATCGGCGACCAGTCGACCATGGTCAAGCACGATCACCCGCTTCTTCATGCGCTTGATCAAGGGCAGGTCATGGCTGGCGATCAGCACCGTGGTACCAACCTGCTGGAATTCACCGAACAGCGCCATGATTTCCACCGCCAATTGCGGATCGAGGTTGCCGGTGGGCTCATCGGCAATCAGCAGACTGGGACGCGCCACGATGGCGCGGGCGATACCGACGCGTTGCTGCTCACCGGTGGACAGCGTGGCCGGAAGCTGGCGCTCGTAAGCCAGCAGACCGACCTTTTCCAGCGCCGCACGCACCCGCCGTGCGCGCTCGGCTCGGGCAATGCCGCCGATGACGAGTGGCAACTCGACATTGGCAAAAACGGTACGTTCCATCAGCAGCCGGTGATCCTGGAACACCATGCCCAGCTGGCGCCGCCATTTCGGGATGCCGCTGTGGCGGATCTTGCCCAGACTTTTGCCGTCCATGTGGATCGCACCGTGCGACGGCCGCTCGATCAATCCGAGCAGTTTGAGCAACGTACTTTTACCGGCGCCCGAATGGCCGGTGATGAAGGCCATCTCGCCAGACGGCACCTCAAACGACAGTTCCGACAGGGCCGCATGGCCGCCATCGTAGCGCTTGCTGACTTGATCAAATTGGATCACCCGGTTTCCCCGCCGTCGCCTGCCGTCACAACAAAGCCAAGGATAAGGGATGCGGGGATCAAGATGATGACTACGCGCAAAGCAGTCGCCATGAATTCATGGCCATGGCGACTGCGCCAGATCAGCGCCCGGTGAAAATCCGGGTCAACCGCCGGAACAGGCTGGGCTTGTTCGAATGGTTCTCTGTCGCGGGCTTGGCCGAAGTTGCAGCAACCTGACGCGATGGCCGGTGGCCATGATGGCCGTTGGACTCGCCGCTGGGCGCAGCCTCCTGAGTCCGCTGTGGACGACGCTCGCCGCGCGGCGCACGACCGACATCGGATGCGGCGTTGGTCTGCGGCTGGCCGTTGGCGGTGGCCTCACCATTGCGGCGACGGTTGCGACCGCCACGACGGCGACGCGGCTTGCGCACGCCCTCGGCAGACGTATCGCTGCCCGCCGGTGTCGATGCCGCGGTTGCAGTCTTGCTCTCGACGACCACTGCCGTTGCCGGCACTTCTTCCGAAGCAGCCGGACGTGGCTTGCGTTCGCGCGGCGGGCGCGAGCTCTTCGAACCATCACGCCCACCGGACCGCGAACCACGCGGCTTTTCGCCCGGACGCGGCGGTACCACATCGCCAAACGCGGCGCTGTCAGCGGCGGAATTGGCGGCGAACTCGGCATCGACTTCGCGCGGCTTGGGCATGATCAGCAACGCGGCGTCCATCGGCGCCACCGGAATGCTCTGACCGATATAGGTCTCGATCTCCGGCAGCGACATCGCATACAGATCGCAGGCGAAGCTGATCGCGTCACCTTCGGCACCCAGGCGCGCGGTACGACCGATGCGATGCACGTAATCCTCGGCGTCGTGCGGCAGGTCGTAATTGAATACGTGGCTGACCGCCGGGATATGCAGGCCGCGCGCAGCGACATCGGTGGCGACCAGAATATCCAGCTGCCCCTCCTGGAAACGCTGCAGCAGCTTCTGCCGCTTCAGCTGCGGCACGTCACCGGAAATTGCGCCGACACGGCAACCGTGGCGCTTGACCCGATCAGTGATGCGCTCGGCAGCTGCCTTGGTGTTGACGAAGATGATGCTGCGCGTGGGCTTGTGCTGATCGATCAGATTCAGCAGCAGCGGCATCTTTTCTTCCTTGGCCGGGAAGTAGACGACCTGACGCACCTTGTCAGCGGTGACGTTGTCGCTTTCCACCACCAGCTTCTCGGCCTCGTGCATGTGCTCGTAGGCCAGTTCCAGCACGCGATGGCTCAGCGTGGCAGAGAACAGCAGCACCTGGCGCTGGTCGCGTGGCGGCAGACGGCGGAAGATGAAACGAACGTCCTTGATGAAGCCCAGATCGAACATCCGATCAGCTTCGTCAATCACCATCACTTCGACGCTGTTGAGACTGAACACGCCCTGCTTGTGATAGTCGAGCATGCGGCCCGGCGTGGCGATGATGATGTCGCAGCCGTCCTTCAGCTGCTGACGCTGCTTGTCGTAATCGACACCGCCGTAGATCAACGCAGTCTTCAGGCCGGTGTGCTGGCCGATGTTGCGCGCATCCTTGTCGATCTGGATCGCCAGTTCGCGGGTCGGCGCGATGATTAGCGCACGCGGGTCGCTGTCCTTGCGGTCGGCGACGGCCGGGGTGGTCAGCAGGCGATTCATCAACGCGACCAGGAATGCGCAGGTCTTGCCGGTGCCGGTCTGCGCCTGGCCAGCGACGTCGCGCCCGGCCAGCGCCGGCGTCAGGGTCATTTCCTGGATCGGCGTGCAGCGGGTGAAGCCGCTATCGTCCAGGCCCTGCTGCAGCAGCGGATGCAAATCGAAGTTGGTGAAAAAAGTATCGGTGAGTACGGTTTGTGACATATGGGGAATTCGGGACCTTGCCTGACGGCGGCGTGATGCGCTGCGCCCGCTTCAGCCGCCGAAAATCGGCGAAGGGCGGTGCAGGACGGGTGCGCGGTGCGCGCTGAAGCGGCTCAAATCAGGGTCAACAAGGTCGCGCTGCGGCTGGCAACGCCGTATTTGTCGGCGATCTGACCGGCGGCTTGGTAGGCCGCCCTTGAATCGTGCCCGGAGTTGCGCTGGAATGAAGGTCTGCCGCTTCGGCAAGCCCGCCTTTTGGCGCAACCCATGCTCCATGGGCGCCTGAGTGTAGCTGATGACGTCAATCCTTGTATTGCCGCCGGCCCCACCCCATAGTTTCCTTCCTGCATCCCTTTCACGCCCCAGCCACGGAGATTCCCGGTGAGCGACCTGATTACCCATGTAAATGACGACGCCTTCGAACAGCAGGTGCTCCAGTCCGAAACCCCCGTCCTGCTTGATTTCTGGGCCGAATGGTGTGGCCCGTGCAAGGCCATTGCGCCGATGCTGGATGAACTGGCCCAGCAGTACGAAGGCAAGCTGCGCGTGGTCAAGGTGAATATCGACCAGAACCAGCAGACCCCGCGCACCTATGGCGTCCGCGGCATCCCAACCCTGATGGTGTTCAAGAACGGCAAGGTCGAAGCGACCCAGATCGGCGCCGTCAGCAAGGGTCAGCTGACCCAGATGATCGACAAGGCCATCTGAAGCCTGTCGTCGCACCGCATGCCCGCAGTCTGCCCGATCAAACCGGCAGGCTGCCGAGGCTTTACGCCACCGCATGGCAGGTGCTAGATTCCACCCGTCCGCCGGGACAGTCCTGTCCCCTTGCGCGTTCTGCGCGGCGCACACCCTCCCTCCTGTAACTCAACGGCGCCCTGCGAGGATTGCCCGTGTCCGATACCGATAACAAAATCCCGACCGACGCCAAGGGCGCCGACGCCAAACCTGCTGCCGAAGGCAAGCCCGAGCCGCGTACACGCGCGCCGCGCCGATCATCAGCGGCGGTAGCTGCGGCCAAGGCCGAAAAAGCAGCCGCCGCGGAAAAGGCTGCGGCTCCCGCACCAGCTCCGGCACCAGCGCCCGCGCCGAGTCCGGCACCAGCTGCCGCGGATCGACCAGCTCCTGCTCCTACGCCAGCGCCAGCCCCGGCCCCGGCCCCGGCCAAATCCGAGAACAAGGAATCTGCGCCTGCGCGCGACTCCGGCAGCCAGGAACAGCCGTCCAGCGCCAACCAGGGCCAGAGCAACAACGCCAACAGTGGTCAGAACGGCGGTCAGAGCAATGCTCAGAGCGGCGGCCAGAACAATAGTCAGAACAGCAACAACCAGAACAACAATCAGAACAATAACGGCCGCGAGCCACGCGAAGGCCGTGGCCGTCGTCGTCGCAATGAGCGTGGCAACAATCCGCAACAAGGCCAGAACCGCCAGCAGAACAACCCGCGCCACAACAATCCGCATGGCTTGCCGGTGGATGACGACAACGCCGATCCGGGCAGCAACGATCGGGTGATCAACCTGACCGAGCTCAAGCGCATGAAGGCGCCGCAGCTGCTGGACTTCGCCGAATCGCTGGGCCTGCACGAAGGCATCGCCCGCGCCCGCAAGCAGGACGTGATCTTCAACGTGCTCAAGGCGCACGCCCGCTCCGGCGGCGGCATCTGGGCCGAAGGCGTGCTGGAAATCCTGCAGGACGGCTTCGGTTTCATGCGCTCGGCCGACGAGTCCTACCTGGCCGGCCCCGACGACATCTACGTCAGCCCCAGCCAGATCCGCCGCTTCAACCTGCGCACTGGCGACTACATCACCGGCCGCGTGCGCCATCCGAAGGAAGGCGAGCGCTACTTCGCCATGCTGCGGGTCGAGACAATCAACGGCGATCCGCCGGAAGCATCCAAGAACAAGATGCTGTTCGAGAACCTCACCCCGCTGTTCCCGCGCAAGGCGTTCAAGCTCGAGCGCTGCAACGGTTCGAGCGAGGACATCACCGGCCGCATCCTTGACCTGATCGCGCCGATCGGCAAGGGCCAGCGTGGCCTGATCGTCTCCCAGCCGAAGTCCGGCAAGACGATGATGCTGCAGAACATCGCCCAGGCGATCCAGTACAACCATCCCGAAGCCCATCTGATCATGCTGTTGATCGACGAGCGCCCGGAAGAAGTGACCGAGATCGCCCGCACCGTGCGCGCCGAAGTGATCAGCTCGACCTTCGACGAGCCGGCCGTGCGTCACGTACAGGTTGCCGAGATGGTGATCGAGCGCGCCAAGCGCCTGGTCGAACACAAGAAGGACGTGATCATCCTGCTCGACTCGATCACCCGCCTGGCGCGCGCCTACAACACGGTGATCCCGAGCTCCGGCAAGGTGCTCACCGGCGGTGTCGACGCCAATGCGCTGCAGCGCCCGAAGCGTTTCTTCGGCGCCGCCCGCAACGTCGAGGAAGGCGGCAGCCTGACCATCATCGCCACCGCGCTGACCGACACCGGCAGCAAGATGGACGAGGTGATCTACGAAGAGTTCAAGGGCACCGGCAACATGGAAGTGCACCTGAGCCGCCGCATCTCCGAGAAGCGCGTCTACCCGGCGATCGACATCAACCGCTCCGGCACCCGCCGCGAAGACCTGCTGATCGACCCGGACCTGCTCGCCAAGATCTGGATCCTGCGCAAGCTGCTGCACCCGATGGATGAACTGGCCGCGATGGAGTTCATGCTCGACAAGATGAAGAACACCAAGTCGAATGACGAGTTCTTCAATTCGATGAAGCGTTGAGTGCAGAAAGATCCTGCCCGCTGAGGTAGGCACTGAAGCCCTGCTGGACCCTTGATCTTCAAGGAATTCAACCCAGCAGGGCTTTTTTGTGGCTGAAAGAAACTTTCACCTGATGCAAGTCGGCACCACCGAAACTACCGATTTGCCCCCTTGAACGTCAGGCAGATTGGTAGGCATGAGCAGCCTATCCCCCACCCTCGCTGCCGAGTTGACGGGCACACTCTCCTTCTCGTGCCGAAGCCACGCTCAGGGCCGATTGGCCGCAAGCGCGCGGCGCGTGTCGGCGACCGCAGCGACGATGTCCTTCACGTCGATCACCCCGTATCCGAACGCCACCGCAGGAACTACCTCGCGGGTCATCGCATAGTTCGCAGTGGATTCCGCGCCAGGCATGTGTCGCAGCACCATAGGCAGAATCATCGTCGCCCGCGCGGGGTCGCGGATGCGGGCGGCAAGATGAAGTCCCGCTTCGGAAGGAATCGGTTCCAGCCAGGGAGCAAGCTCGCGGCGCAGGCCGTCGAGCAGTGCCTCTCGCCTTGCAGCGTAGATCGGCCGCATATGGCGAACGTGACGCGCAAGATGGCCATCGCGAATGAACGCAGCAAGCGCTGCCTGGGTCGCCGTATCGCCGTACGGATCTGTGCAGCGCTTGACCGTAATGAGGCTGTCGCGAGCCCATGCCGGCGCCACTACGAAGCCCTTGCGCAGCGACGGGAACATGCTCTTGGAGAAGGTGCCCACGTAGAACACGCAGCCATCGCGATCCAGCGTCTGCAGCGCATCAAGTGGGCGACCACCGAAACGAAATTCGCCGTCGTAGTCGTCTTCGACAATCACCGCGTGATGACGATGGGCAAACGCCAACAAAGCCGCGCGTCGACGCATCGACATCGCCACGCCGGTGGGTGATTGATGTGATGGTGTGACCACGATGATGCGCACGTCCGTGGGCAGGCGATCCACGCAAAGGCCCTCCTCATCCACCGGCAACGGCACCAGGTGCGCGCCGGCGGCGGCGAACGCGGCGCGAACCGGTGGATAGCCGGGCTCCTCCACGGCAACCCGGGTCCGCCCCGGCGTAACCAGCAGGCGCGCCATCAGATCCATTGCCTGCTGGGCGCTGGAAGTGACCACTACGTCATCCATGCTGCAGGCGACCGCGCGTGCAAATGCCACATGCTGCGCAATCGCCTCACGCAGCGCCGGAATGCCTTCGGAAGGCGCATACGCAAAGGGTTCACGTGCGCTGCGGCGCAGTGTCTGTGCCATCAGCCCACGCCAGGTTTCGTGCGGAAAATGGCGGTGGTCCGGCATGCCCAGTCGAAAATTGCGCTCGGGCAGCACGCGCGCCGGAGACAACCGCAGGAACGGGGTGCGCCAGAGCGGTGCGAAACGCGTTGCTTCATTGCCGGGAGCGGCCATCGACGCAAGGGGCCGATGTCGCTGAGCGAACCCGGTTACCAGCGGTCTGGCCCCCTTGCGCGGGAGCAGATAGCCCTCGGCGATCAGCAGGTCGTAAGCGGTGATCACCGTGTTGCGCGACACGCTCAGCGATTCGGCAACCGCGCGAGTGGAAGGCAATACGAAATTCGGCGGCAATCGTCCGTCCAGGATCGCCGCGCGCAGCTGTCGGTGCAGCGTCTGCGTGAGCGCGCCATGGCCGCTGCGCAAGGTCACCGGAAAGGGGAAAACTGGCTCCATTAAATATCCAGAAATTGGACCACTTCAGTAACCAGTCTATGCCTAGAGTGTCTACCGAAGCGATCACTCTGATCCAAGGGAGGCAACCCCATGACCCACTCGATCTGCGAAACCTGCGGCACTCAATACCTCGGCACGCCGCTGCACTGTGCGGTGTGCCAAGACGAGCGGCAATATGTCGGCGCGAAAGGCCAGACGTGGACCAGTCACGAATTTTTGCGCGCCACCTATTCTCTGCGCATGGAAGACGATGCCGGACTGCTGGGAATCGGCCTCGCCCCCGGCTTCGCCATCAACCAGCGTGCGCTCTACCTTCCCACCGATGCCGGCAACATCCTTTGGGAGTGCGTCAGTCTGGTCACCGACGAGGCGGTCACCGCATTGAAAGCGCGTGGCGGGCTGGACCTGATCGCGATCTCGCACCCGCACTTCTACAGCGCGATGCTGGAATGGAGCGAGGCGTTCGGCAACGTGCCGATCCTGCTACATGAAGCGGATCGGGAATGGGTGCAACGGCCTTCACCCAACATCCGTTTCTGGCGTGGCGATACGCACCGTCTGTCCGATGCGGTGACGCTGATCCGCAGCGGCGGCCATTTTCCCGGCAGCACCGTGCTGCACTGGAAGGATGGGCCGCGACCGGGCGGTGCATTGATGGCCGGCGACACGCCACAGGTGGTGAGCAACCGGCGGCATGTCTCGTTCATGCGCAGCTATCCCAACCACCTGCCGATGTCACCCTCGGTGGTACGCGGCATGCAGGCCCGCCTGGCCGGCTACGCCTTCGAGGACGTCTACGGCTACACCTGGGGTCGAAACATCATCGGCGGCGGTCGCGCCGCGGTCGACGGTTCGTTCGGACGCTATCTGTCTGCCATCGCTGCTTGAACTCCCGATCATCGCTGCTTGAACTCCCGATCAAGGAATGCACCGCTCATGACCAGCACATCCGACCGGATCCACCACTACCTGCCCGCGCGTTTCAGTACTGCCTCCACACAACAGTGGATTCCTTCATCGATCGCCGGCAAGTCGTCCAGCCCGCTCCGCTTCTTCGCCGGCGAGCGCGGCTTCGTCGAGCTGCTGCGCATGGAGCCCGGCGTGGTGATGCCATTGCATCGACACACAGGCGAGATCCACGCCTACAACCTCACCGGCATGCGCAAACTGTGTACCGGTGAGGTGATCGGCCCCGGCGACTACGTCTACGAGCCGCCGGGGAATACCGACTGGTGGAAGATCGTCGGCAACGAACCGATGCTCGCCCTGGTCATCGTGATGGGCGTCGTCGAATTTCTCGGCACCGGCGGCGCGGTCATCGGCCGTGCCTCGGCCAGCACCCAGCTGGCGGATTACGAGCGTCACTGCCGCGAACACGGCCTGGAGATACATGATCTGGTGGATCGGTAGCGGCGCCAAGGGCCTTCGAACGCGCGCATCGTTTTGCAACGACTTGTCGATCTGCCGCCTCACCATCCGTCGCAGCTGTGAAAGTCGACATTCAGTCAGCCCCGATCCAGCACGCCAAAGCCACGGAGAAACCACGATGCGCCTTCTGATGCTCGCACTACTGCTGCTGACAGCAGTCACGGCCACGGCCACGCCAGTGCATTACACCCTCGACCCGGACCACACTTATCCCAGCTTCGAAGCCGATCACATGGGCCTGTCGATCTGGCGCGGCAAGTTCGATCGCAGTACCGGCACAGCCACGCTCGATACGGCCGGCAAAACCGGCTCGATGGATGTAACCGTCGACATTGCCAGCATCAACTTTGGCAACCCGGCGGTGAGCAAGGCGATGCTCGGCGCGACCGCACCGATGTGCCAGACGCAATGCGGCACGTTCTTCGCGGAGAAATATCCGACCGCGCACTATCGCGGCAAACTCACCGATTTCGTCGATGGTGCGCCAACCAGGGCAGTCGGCACGCTGACGCTGCGCGGGATAAGCAGACCGCTGGCGCTCACCATCGATGCGTTCAAATGTGTGCCTGATTTCATGTTGAAGCCCCGGCTGCGTTGCGGCGCCGATGCGCTGGGGACGTTCCAGCGTGACGAATTCGGCCTTGACGGTGGCAAGTCGTACGGCATGGACATGAAAGTCACCCTGCGCATCCAGGTGGAAGCCTTGCAGGACCCATGAGACATCAACGATTTCGTCGCATCCATTCGTGATGGCGTCAGTGATCGGCAATCGTCACACCCGCTGCCTTGACGTCGGCACAAATCAGAATTCCAACTTGTTCAACGAGGAGAAACGGAAGTGCCCAAACAGATCTTTGTCAATCTTGCCGCACACGACCTGCCCAAGGCCACGGCGTTCTACAGCGCGATCGGCGCGGTCCAGAATCCGCAATTCAGCGATGACACCGCCTCGTGCATGGTGGTCTCCGACACCATCTTCGTCATGCTGCTCACCCATCCAAAATGGGCTTCATTCACCAGCAAGCCCCTGGTGGATGCGCACCACGGAAGCGAAGTGATGTTGGCGTTGTCGTGCGACTCACGAGAGGCGGTCGATGCGATCACCGGGGCGGCAGGCACGAATGGCGGCAAGCTGGATGTCAATCCGAAGCAGGATTTAGGTTTCATGTACGGCCGCAGCTTCGAGGATGTGGACGGCCACATCTGGGAAGCGATTTACATGGATATGTCGCAGATGCCCAAGGACGGTTGAACACCCAGGTGGGTTCGGCACCGACCCGCCTTGTCCGACAAGATGAAGAACACCAAGTCCAACGACGAGTTCTTCAACTCGATGAAGCGCTGAAAGGCCAGGATTCGGGATTGGGGGAATCGGGATTCGCAAGAACCTGGCGCCTCCCACCGCATGTCCTGAAACAAGAAGGCCGGCATTTTGCCGGCCTTCTTGCTTTTGTGGGTCTACAACGCCAGGCCCGCCTGGACCACAGGTCAACACGCTTGGCAACCGCGCAAAGCACACCTGTTGTACCAGCGCGTACAATTATTTCCCGTCAACCCCCTTTTCGCCGCCGCGCCGCACCCCCATAGTGAGGCGATCCCTCAGCAAGGTATTGCCTGTGTCCATACCCAGTGCCGTCAAGAGCACCCCGATCCGGGATCGCCAGCAGCTTGTCGATTACCTCGCCACGGGTGAGAAGCCGCGCGAGGCGTGGCGCATAGGTACCGAGCACGAGAAGTTCGGCTTCCGGACCGATGATCTGCGCCCACCAACATTCGAGGGCGATCGTGGCATCAAGGTGCTGCTGGAAACCTTGGCCACTCGCTACGGCTGGGACGTGGCGCGCGAAGGTGAGAACCCGGTCGCGCTCTCGCGCCAAGGCGCCTCGATCACGCTGGAGCCGGCTGGCCAACTGGAACTATCCGGCGCGATGCTGGAGACCATCCACGAAACCTGCCGCGAGGTGAACTCGCATCTAAAGGATGTGCGCTCGGTTGCCGACGAACTCGGACTCGGTTTCCTCGGCATGGGTTTCCAGCCGAAGTGGGCGCGCGACGAGATGCCGTGGATGCCGAAAGGCCGCTACAAGATCATGCGCGAATACATGCCCAAGGTCGGCTCGCTCGGTCTGGACATGATGACGCGCACCTGCACGGTGCAGGTGAATCTGGATTTCTCCAGCGAAGCGGACATGGTGAAGAAATTTCGCACCAGCCTCGCGTTGCAGCCGATCGCCACCGCGCTATTCGCCGATTCGCCGTTTACGGAAGGACGTCCAAACGGCTATCTGTCCTACCGTTCGCACATCTGGACGGACACCGATGCCGACCGCACCGGCATGCTCGACTTCGTCTTCGCCGACGGTTTCGGTTACGAGCGCTATATCGACTACATCCTCGACGTGCCGATGTACTTCAGCCTGCAGAACGGCCAGTACCTCGATCTGGCCGGTCAGGATTTCAAGCAGTTCATGGCCGGCGAACTGGCCGCCGTGCCCGGCACGCACGCCAGCATGAAGGACTTTGCCGACCATCTCACCACTGCCTTCCCGGAAGTGCGTCTGAAGCAATATCTGGAAATGCGCGGCGCCGACGGCGGCCCATGGAATCGGCTCTGTGCGCTGCCCGCATTCTGGGTCGGTCTGCTGTATGACCAGGAGGCATTGGATGCCGCCTGGGATCTGGTCAAGGACTTCACCCCAATCGAGCGCCACGCCCTGCGCGACGGCGTGCCGAAACACGCGTTGAAGCTGTCGTTCCGTGGCGGCACAGTGCGCGATCTGGCCAACGAAGCGCTGAAAATTGCCGGACACGGACTCAAGCGACGCGCCCGTCTCAACGACAACGGTGCCGACGAAAGTATCTTCCTCGAACCGTTGATCGAAATCGTGCAAGCCAACCAGACCCCGGCAGAACGCAAGCTGGAGTTGTTCCACGGCGCCTGGGGTGGCAATGTGGATCCGGTATTTCGCGAGTTCGCCTACTGATCCACCACCGAGGGATGCGTCATGCGCGGCAACCACCGACTGCTATCCGCTGCCGCCTGTGCACTGGCCCTGGCGCTTCCTGCAACGACTGGCCTGGCGCAGAACCCCGAAGCCCCGGCACTCAGCCAACCGCAATTCGAGCAATGCCTGAGCGGCTTGCGCAGCGACAGCCAGTTCAGTCGTATCAGCGACGCCAGCTGGAAGCAGTACACCGCTGACCTCACCCCGGACGGCAGCATCCTGCCGTTGCTCGACAAGCAGCCCGAATTCACCCTGCCGACCTGGGATTACATCGCCATGTTGGTCGACAAGGAACGCGTGTCGGATGGTCGCGCGGCCTACCAGAAGTGGCTGCCACAATTGCAAGAGATCCAGCAGCGCTACGGCGTCGACCCGGCGATCGTGGTCAGCGTGTGGGGCGTGGAGAGTAACTTCGGCCAGCGCACCGGTGGGAGACCACTGGTGCAGTCGCTGGGAACGCTGTCCTGCTTCGGCCGACGTCAAAGCTTTTTCCGTGGCCAGTTTGCGGCCGCGCTGACGATTCTGCAGAACGGCGATATCGCGCCGGACAAACTCAACGGTTCCTGGGCTGGCGCGTTCGGGCAGACCCAGTTCATGCCCGGCACCTTCCTCACCACCGCGGTCGACTTCGATGGCGACGGTCATCGCGATCTGGTCGACAACGTGCCCGATGCGCTGGCCTCCACCGCCAACTTCCTGAAACGTGCCGGTTATCGCAAAGGCCAGCCATGGGGCATGGAAGTGAAACTGCCGTCCGGTTACAGCGGCACATCCGGGCGCAAGGACAAGCACGACGTCGCCTACTGGAGCGCGCATGGCCTGAAGCAGAGCCATGGCCAGGCGCTGCCTGCCGATCTGCCCGACACCGGCCTGCTGCTGCCCACCGGCAACCAGGGACCGGCGTTTCTCGTCGGCAAGAACTTCGACACCCTCTACAGCTACAACGCCAGCGAGAACTACGCACTGGCGATCGCCCAGCTCTCGACCCTGGTCGACAACACCAAGCAGGACATCGGTTTCGCCACACCGTGGCCCACCGATGATCCGGGCCTGTCACGCGCCGAAAATCGCGAGCTGCAGAACCTGCTGCTGCAACGCGGCTACGACATCGGCGTAGCCGACGGGCTGATCGGCAGCAAGACCCGCGACGCGATCCGCGACCAACAGGCGAAGCTGGGCATGCCGGTCAACGGCCGTGCCGGGCAGAAGTTTCTCGCCGCTCTGCGCACACACTGAGCCGGCCAGCCGGCAGGAGAGCAGCAGCATGCCCCTCGTCCGCATCGCGCTTCGCCGCGGCAAGTCCGCCGCGCACATCGCCGCACTGCGCAACGGTGTCTACCAGGCCATGCGCGCCGCCTTTAACGTGCCGGAAAACGACCGCTTCATCCTGGTCAGCCAGCATGACGCGGATGAATTCGACTACGACCCCGGCTACCTCGGCATTGCGCGCAGCGACGACCTGGTGATCGTGCAGATCACCTGCAACGGCGGCCGCACGCTGGAGCAGAAACAGGCGCTCTATCGCGCCATCACCGACCATTTTGTTGCCGACCCCGGCCTGCGTTCCGAAGACGTTTTCACCAACCTCGTCGAAGTGGCGAAGGAGAACTGGTCGTTCGGCAACGGGGTGGCGCAGTACGCGTGAGCGACTGTTTCAATTACCAGCGTCAAAAATCGCGAACGGCTTTAGAGTGGGCAATCGAATGCTTACCCTGACCCGAGCCTTTCCACTTTGCGTTCGCAGACCCACGCAGGCCATTGAGCGTGCGGGTCGACCTCAGATACAACAAGGCGCCGCATGCGGCGCCTTGTTGGTTGAGCTTAGAAGTTCCAGGTGAACTTTACGACGGGCCCGTTCAGATCCAGTCGACGCAGGAAGGCATCATCGGCGCTCTGGCTGTAACGCACACCACGCCAATCGAGCGAGACATCACCCCAATGAAACATATAGCCCAAGCCCACGGCGGCCTGGTAGGTACTGTTATTGCTACTGCCGCCGATATCAAAGTAGTACGGCACATACCAGTTGCCCTCGCCGAGATACCAGCGACCACGCAAGCCCACAATGGCATCGGTCACATGCGTGTTGCGGCCGATGTGTCCCGAGTTGTCGATATCGAAGCCGTGGTTGCCATTGAGGCCGAAATCCCAGCTGAGGTTGCCCTTGACCCACAGGTAACGCACGCCGAACAACAGATCGGCATAGCCCGAGTTGCCGTGTGCCAATGAATACATGCCGGCAAAATTGACCATGCCGCCTTTCAGGCCCCAGCGCGAATCGAGCCCGAGGTCGGCGCCCACGAAACGATTGCCGATGGAGGTGAAGCGCGCCTTCTGGTCGGAGAACTTCACCCAGTCGAAATCACCGTAAAGGCCCCAATCACCTTTGCGCACGTCGCCTTGGATCATGAAGAAACCGTCGAGACTTTTCATGATACTGCTGTCGGTCTTGGATTCCGCATTCCCCGTTGGCAACTGATAACGGGCGGTGGCGCTGAGGCCTGGCAGCCAGCCGTACAAGGATATCGACGAATGCACCTGCCCATCCCACAGATCAGGCCGACTCTGCTGGGCTGTCGCCGAGGTCGCCCATACCATGGTCAGCAGCGCAAGCAGCCACAACAGCCGGCTGCGGTGAAACTCTTTGCCACGGCAAACGTTCATACGCCACCCTCTTGAGGAAAATCCCTGGGCGATTATTGGGCTACGCGGTCAAGTCAATCCACAGTATTTTTACGTAACATCTTTTTAAGACATCGTATCCATCACTGACCAGGCAATGGATTCGCCGGCACGCATGGGTTTGCAGGTTTCGCTTGCCATCGGATACTCGTTCGGTACCGTCCATGCGGTGCGTTCAAGCACGAGACGCTCCTGATTGCGTGGCAAACGATAGAAGTCAGGGCCATGGAAACTGGCAAACGCTTCCAACCTATCCAGCTGGCCTGCCAAGTCAAAGACCTCGGCATACAGTTCGATAGCCGCGTGCGCCGTGTAAATGCCGGCACAGCCACAAGCCGACTCCTTCGCCGAACGCACGTGCGGCGCACTGTCGGTGCCAAGGAAGAACTTCGGATTGCCGCTGGTCGCCGCTTCCACCAGCGCCGCACGGTGCAACTCGCGCTTGAGAATCGGCAGGCAATAATGATGCGGATTGATGCCGCCCTCGAAGATCGCATTGCGATTGAGCAACAGGTGATGCGCGGTGATCGTGGCCGCGACATTGGCCGGCGCCTGGCTGACATAGTCGACCGCATCGCGGGTGGTGATGTGTTCCAGCACCATGCGCAAACCCGGGAAGCGCTCTTGCAGCGGGATCAGGTGTCGCTCGATGAACACGCGTTCGCGATCGAAGATGTCGATGCTCGAATCCGTCACCTCACCATGCAATAGCAAGGGCAGCTCATGTCGTTCCATTGCTTCAAGCACCGGATATACCTTCGACAAGTCACGCACGCCGGAATCGGAATTGGTGGTGGCGCCTGCCGGGTAATACTTCACCGCAAACACGCTGTCACTGGCCTTGGCGCGGGCAATTTCCTCCACGGGAGTGTTCTCGGTGAGATACAGCGTCATCAGCGGCTGGAAATCACTGTTGGCCGGCAGCGCGGCGAGAATCCGTCGGCGGTAGTCCTCAGCCAATGCCACTGTGGTGACTGGTGGCTTGAGATTCGGCATCACGATGGCGCGGACGAATTGTCGCGCGGTATGGGCGACAACCGAAGCCAGCGCGTTGCCGTCGCGCAGGTGCAGGTGCCAGTCATCGGGGCGGGTGATTTCCAGGCGCGTGGGGATCATCGGGTCGCTCGGGATTACGGTTGGAATGGGTAATGGTATCGCGAGGCCGTGATCGGGTTCTTTGTCTGTGATCTGGCATGGTCAAAAGCAAGAGCTTTCTGAACCTGCACGCCGCTGCAGAGGAGCCCCGAGTAGATCGGCGGGCCATCCTGGCTCGCACTCGTTACAACACCGCCGCGCGGTCGCGAGTGCGGAGAGCAAAGAGCAGAGGAGCTGAAGCGCGGCGAGCCATCTCAGGAGCTCAACCTGAGCTCGCCTTCGCCGGTGCCGACTTCACCTCGTCGAACCAGTTCGGCGGCATTTTGTTGTAATTGACCTGAAAGACAAGCGTGTAGCCTCTGAACCAGCTGAGGACCTCCCTTTTCAGTACGTACTTCTTGACCGCCTTGACGACCGCCATGTCGACTTCAATGTTTCCAGACGACTCGACTACGCGCAGGTCAATCGGGTGGCCATCATCCCCGATTGAAAATACGACCCTTGCACACTCGGGGGTCCCGTTTGGAGTAGGAAATTCGCCAACCAGCGAATCCAGCGGCGCGTAATGCAAAACCATCGCCCGGGTCTTTTCAACTAGAGCCCTGTTTTCCTGAAGGCCACACGCCTCGTGAGCCGTGCCACGGTGAACGATCTGGCCCAGCAACATCAGATAAGCCAATAGCATTAGACACCCCCACAGCCGCAGCGACCTCGTGAACTGATAGTAGCGGGCGCAGAGTAGCGTGCAGGCAGATTCTCAGCTTTCGAAGCCGCGCAGCGGTGGCGTACCGAGTTCGGGCCACGACGGCCCGCTGCTCTACCCGGGGCCCCTGTGCGGCGGTGAGTTGGGGACGGCAGGCCGAGTAGCGGGAGTCGACATGGATGTCGGCTCCTTTTCGCCAGCACAGGATGTGCTGTCGAAAAGCCCGGCCCCGACTCACGGACTTGCCGGGCAGGAGCCCGGCAAGCGCCAAGCGGGGTGGCCTTTCTCTTTGGTTATCTTTCTCTTTGGCCACACAAAGAGAAAGTAACTCGGGCGCCAAAGGCGCACGAAAGCTCTTGCTTTCGCGACCTAAACCATCTAATCGAAAGCCGCTGAATCTTCGCCGGGCATCTCCGGCACACCGCCTCCAACGGGTTCACCGGACAATCTAATCGATGGAATGGACATGAGCCCAACGTCCCTTGTCCAAGAAGTAGACGTCTGCAGCCGACTCGATCTCGCCAACAAAGAAGCCTGGACGCCTGGTCACTATTCGTTCAACAGCTCCGGTCCCGGGAGTGAAAGCATAGGCTTCCGTCTGTCGATAGTCCCCGGGTGTTGCCACGTCCACATACAAATGGTCATACGCGCCTTTCCACTCATAAAGTGAAGTGAGCTTCCAGCCAGTCGAAGGATTGAGAGCCGCAATGAGACGGTATCCATGCTGCTTTCTGGATGGAAGCATCAGCATCATGTCGGCACGCCCATCGCCATCGACGTCCGCACTAGCCACAAGCAGACAAGCGTCTCCACGTTGCATAGCCTGCCGACGATCATCGGGCGATGTATCCGTTGACAAAGGGAGCCGTTCGTCAGGAAAGCGCTGCTGCAATAGCTGATGAAGTGCTGGCGGAATGATGTCCACGCATGGGTCATCTGCGGCAAATGCCGAAGGGGACAGAACCAGTAGCCCAAAAAGAAGAAATTTCACGCCATTCATCCTTCCTAAGTTGTCGACTTCACAGCCGACCTTGCGTCATTCCTTGCTCACGAAAATCAGGAATGATCTCAACTATTCCCCTCGCAACCACCTCGCCGCATCCACCGCGTAATAACTCAAAATCGCATCCGCCCCTGCCCGCTTCATGGCAGTGAGCGACTCCAGCACGACCGCCTTCTCATCCAGCCATCCATTCAACGACGCCGCCTTGAGCATCGCGTACTCGCCGCTGACCTGATAGACGAAAGTCGGCACGCCGAGGTTGTCTTTCACGCGACGCACGATGTCGAGATACGGCATGCCGGGCTTGATCATTACCGCATCGGCGCCTTCGGTGATGTCGAGTTCGACTTCATGCAGCGCTTCGTCACTGTTGGCGACGTCCATCTGGTAGGTGTGCTTGTTGCCCTTGCCGAGATTGCCGGAGGAGCCGACCGCATCGCGGAACGGGCCGTAGAAGGCCGAGGCGTACTTGGCCGAGTAGGCAAGGATGCGGGTATGGATGTGGCCGGCTGCTTCCAGTGCGTCACGGATCGCGCCGATGCGGCCATCCATCATGTCGGACGGGGCAACAAAGTCCATGCCGGCATCAGCCTGCGCCAATGACATCTTGATCAGCGCGTCGACGGTGGGCTCGTTCATCACGTAGCCGTTGCCGTCGATCAAACCATCCTGACCGTGCGTGGTGTACGGGTCGAGTGCCACGTCACCCACAAGACCGAGCTCGGGATGCGCCGCCTTGAGTGCACGCGTCGCACGTTGCATCAGGCCATCCGGGTTCCAGGCTTCGGCCGCATCCTCGCTTTTCACGGCAGAACCGGGCGAGGGGAACAAGGCCAGCGCCGGGATGCCCAGCTTCACGCATTCGTCGGCCAGCTTCAGCAGCTGATCGATCGACAGCCGCTCCACGCCGGGCATCGACGGCACGGCTTCGCGCTGGCCCTCACCCTCGATCACGAAGGCCACCATGATCAGGTCGGTGACCAGCAAGGTGTTCTCGCGCATCAAGGCGCGGGAAAAGGCATCGCGACGCATGCGACGCATGCGGATTGCGGGAAAGCTCATGGGCGGTTCTCGTGATCCAAGTTCAAAGTATTTTACGCCGTCAGCTCGCCTCGCCTGTGCGCCGATGCACTTTGCTGTGCATGGCGACGACACGGCCGGCGAGTACCTTCGCACATTCCTAGCCGTATGGTGTGGAAAACACTGGACTAACGACCTAGACGGCGGCAGGCTTGTTGTTCCACGTCGTCAGGAAGTTAGATGAGCCAGTCCAGCAGCGCCTCCACCCTGCTTGTCGATCTCGGGGGGACGAACGTCCGCTTTGCGGTCGCCGATCCGTCGCGCAAGCAGCCGCTGCTCACCGACAGCATCCGCCGCTATCGAGTCGCCGAGCACGATTCGCTGGACGCTACCGCCAGACAGTATCTCGAAGACACCGGACTGACGGTGGATCGCGCCATCGTTGCGGCGGCCGGACGGATCGTCAACGGCGAGACGGTCAAGGTCACCAACAATCCATGGGCCATCTCTGCGAAACAGACGGCCGATGCCCTGGGGCTGGAACACGTTCACCTGGTCAACGATTTCGCCGCACAGAGCATGGCGATCACCCTGCTGCAGGGCGACGACCTGGTGGATGTGGGCAAGGTGCCACGCCCGGTGATTGGCGCCGAGGATGAGCAGACCTTTGCAATTGTCGGCCCCGGCACGGGACTTGGCGTCGGCAGCCTGCTGGTGCGCGAGGGCCATTGCAGCGTGCTGCAAACCGAAGGTGGCCATGCCGGTTTCGCCGCGCATACGCCTGAGGACATCCTCATTCTCGATTACCTCAATCGCAAATATCACCGTGTTTCCAACGAGCGACTGATATGCGGTCAGGGCTTGGTCAATCTTTACGACGCGGTCTGCTACATCACCGGCTCAGTCGCCGAAGAGCTGAAGCCCGAAGACATTACCGCGCGCGCGAAGGATGGTAGCTGCCCGCTGTGCACCCGTACGGTGGAAACCTTTGCCGGCATCTTCGGCAGTGTCGCCGGTGACCTGGTGTTGACGCTCGGCGCATGGAATGGTGTCTATCTCACCGGCGGCCTGATTCCGATTCTGCTGCCGTGGCTGGAGCGCGGCCGGTTCCGCGAACGCTTCGAGGCCAAGGGCCGTTTTCGCGACATCATGGAAAAAGTGCCGACGCTGGCGATCATGAATCCGGAGCCGGGCCTGCTTGGTGCAGCGGCATTGTCCGTGCTGGAATCGGGGAAGTCACTGCTGCCACGTGACTGAGCTTGCCTGAAGCTGCCGATGGCTACCTTGTTTCTATGAATTGCAGGGAACACGCATGTCCTCCGTCTTCATTGCCCGATTGATTCTTGCGGTGGCTCTGAGCATGCCGGCGTGGGTGTTCGCGGCAGAGCCCCCGGCACAAAGCCCGCCAGGTATCACGTTGACGCAGGCGATCAGCCTGCCTGCAACGCCGATCACCTCGCGCGAGCAACTGGATGCCTATCTTCGCGACACACTGGAACAGCGATCGCCACTGAGCTGGCTATCTGAGCCGGCGCGACAGCGCTTTCTCGATGGCCTGGTATTCGGTGCAAATGGCGTGGGTGGGATGAGTGTCGAAGACTTGCGCTACGAGCTCAGTGCGGAGCAGGCATACAGCCTGTTGCAGCTGTTCGGGCAACAGAATCTCGCGCTGGACCTGGCGGCTCGCCAGGAGCCGCACGTGACGAATCACCAGCCAGCCGGCACGCTGGACGACGGCTACAGCCAGCTGGTGAATGCGTACGAGCACGGTAGCCCGGCTACGCCTTCCGCACTACGTGATACCTACACGGCGAAATTTTCTCCATCACAAACCACAGTGGCCCGGCACGCACTCGGCGACCGCGATCTCGAGCTGCTGTTTCGTGCAGCACATCTGATGTTCGCGGCAACCGGCGAACCCGCGTATCTCCAGGAGATGCGCACAGATTTTGCCGTCATGCAACAGCGCAAGATCGTCGAAGTACCGGCAGCGAGCGACCTCTACGACGCGTTGCTGGTCGCGCGCAAACTAGACGATGCCAACCAGCTGCTCGCAGCCGTGCCGCAACTGCATCGTGAGCCAGCACCGGCCATGCGTTCACCGCAGCGCATTCGCGACAAGCAGCCGAGCATCTGGATCGCCTCGCCGCGCAAACGTGAACTGGTGCGACTGCGTTTCAACATGCATGCATCGCGACAGGTGATCGTGCTGGGCTCAACCAGCTGCCACTTTTCGCGAGATGCGGCAAAAGCCCTTCAGGCCGATTCGTTGTTGAGCAGCATCTTCGAAGATTACGGACAGTGGGTGACACCGGAAAATGAAGTGGCGCGGTTCGATGCAGTTCAGTCATGGAACAAGCAGTATCCCGACATGCGCTTCGGCATCGCCTACGACAATGCCGAGCTGTCGATGGTCGAACGGATGGAAACGCCGGCGTTCTACTTTCTCGATCATGGCCGGGTGGTCGACATCGTGGTCGGCTGGCCAGCTGGCGGCAATCTCGAGGCGATTCGCGCCGGGCTGAAGAAAATCGATCTGTTGTGATGCGCCGGCTTTCGCTCAGCGTGGCGCCAGCAAGGCATCCAGATCGCTCTGATCGAAACTGAGTTTTTCGCGACTGCCGCCGCCGGAAAGCACCGCTTCAGCCAACTCGGCCTTGCGCTCTTTCAACTCCTCGATCCGCTCCTCGACGGTGCCCGAGGTGATCAGGCGGAATACGAAAACCGGCTTGTCCTGACCGATGCGGTGCGCACGATCGCTAGCCTGCGCCTCAGCGGCGGGGTTCCACCACGGGTCGTAATGGATCACGGTGTCGGCCGCGGTGAGGTTGAGGCCGACGCCTCCGGCCTTGAGCGAAAGCAGGAACAAGGGCACGTCGCCGTTCTGGAACTTTTGCACTGGCTCGGCGCGATCGCGCGTGTCGCCGGTCAGCGTGACGTATTTGATATGACGCCGATCCAGTTCCGCGGCAATCAACTTGAGCATGCCAGTGAACTGCGAGAACAGCAGCACCTTGCGCCCTTCGTCGAGCAGCGCCGGCAGCATCTCCATCAGCAATTCGAACTTGGCCGATTCGGTCACACCACGAGCGACCTCAAGTTTCACCAGACGCGGATCGCAACAGACCTGACGCAGCTTCAGCAGCGCATCCAGCACCACGATGCCCGAGTGCGAAATACCACGCTGGGCGATGACATCGCGCAATTCCTCAGCCAGCGTCAGACGCAAGCCGTCATACAGCTCCAGCTGACTGCCTTCCATCACCACCCGTCGGGTGATTTCGATTTTCGGTGGCAACTCTTTCGCCACCTGCGCCTTGGTCCGACGCAGGATGAAGGGCGCCAGGCGCAGGTTGAGCCGCTGCTGGCATTCCTCGTCGTGCTGCTTCTCGATCGGCACCCGATAGAACCGACGGAACGCACTCTCATCACCGAGCAGACCGGGGACTGCCAGGTCGACCTGCGACCACAGCTCGCCGAGATGATTTTCCAACGGCGTGCCGGTAAGGCACACGTAACGCGATGTGCGCAGGCTGAGTAGCGCGCGACGTGCCTGGGTGCGCGGGTTTTTCACCTGCTGCGCCTCATCCAGCACGGTCAATGCGAAGGGTTGTTTACGCAGAGCCACTACGTCGCGCGGCAACAGCGCGTAGCTGGTCAGCACGATGTCCTGACCGCCAAGTTGCGCAAATTCCTCGGCACGCTGCGGACCGTGCAGAGTCAGCACATTGAGCATCGGCGCGAAACGGGCTATCTCCGATTGCCAGTTCGGAATCAGGCTGGTCGGCACCACGATCAACGCTGGCGACAGCAGCGCACCATTCTGTTTCAACGACAACAAGTGGGTGATCAATTGCAGCGTCTTGCCCAGGCCCATATCGTCAGCGAGCACGCCGCCAACACCGGCATCAGCCAGCGCATTGAGCCAGCGCAAACCCTCGCGTTGATAGGGGCGAAGCTCCACCGTCAGTCCTTCAGGCACTACATCGCTGGCGCGCTCGGCGGCATCACGCAGGCGCGTGGTGAAACCGCGCAGCGGCTCGGAAGCCTCCAGCGTGCTGCCTTCGGGCATCGCCCCGACCAACTCTTCCAGACGACCGGCCTGCACCCGTGGCAGATGCAGCTTCTTGCGCGGTTTTTCCAGATACTCGGCCAACGGCGCCAGCAGGCCACGCAGTTCTTTCAGGCGTACCGGTATGCGCCGACGTGAATCCACCGGCGCGTACCATACAGCGTCTTCCGGCTCGTTAGGTGCCGGACTGAGGCTCAACTGGTGCTCGGCCAGAGCCACCGCCACTGCCGGCAGCAGGTTGTGACGATGGCCATCCAGTTCGATCCCGATCTCCAGGTCGAAAGCATGATCATCGGCATCCTCGACCGCATGCCCATACCATTGCACCGGCCCTTCCAATACCTCGAATGGAAAGCTGGACGCGTACTCGACCAGGAAGTTTTCTTCCTCGAGTTTCGGCCGCAATGCCAGCCAGCGTGCCGGCGTGTTCACTTCCAGTGCGCCAGCGTAGCCAGTTCCAGGAAACAGCCATGCATCATCCGGCAAGGTATCGGCCACGTCCCAGGGCAGGCCTTCGGTATCCACACCGGGGGTCAGTCCGGCACGTTCAAGCTGCTCCATCGCCGAAAGCTCTTCGGCGCGGCGACGGGTGATTTCGACCAGCTGACCATTGCGCACGCGGCGCACCATCGGCTCACCACCGCGACCGGGCAGACGCTCACCGGCGTAGTCGAACGCCAGTCGCGCGTAGCCCAGCGGCGGGGTACCGGCCGCCAGTCGTGCATGACGGGTGAGTGCATGCAGGATCAGCACCGGCTTGGGCGCCAGCTGCGAAGGCCGTGACTCGCCCAACACCTGCGGCAACGGCACACGCTGGGCCAGCCGGCTGCCGCTCAGGCGGTTGCGCAGGTTACTGCTGTATTCGTGTTTAAGCGCTGGAAGATCCAGCCAATGGGTTTCTTCACTGGCCGCGTCAAGCAGGCCCAGCGTGGCGCGCTCGATATCCAGATACCACAGCGCATCCAGACGCAGCAGTCGCTGATTGTTCGGCAAGGCCGGCGACAGTTGTTGACTGCCATCTTCAGCCAATTGCCAGTGCCAGTTCAGCTGATGCGATTTGCCGCGCGACAGGTGCAGACCGGCGAGACCACCCAGGAAACAGGGCGCGGTGTCGAGAATCTCCGCCAGCAAGGTATCGCCGACGTGACCACCCAAACGGGCGTAGCTGCGGCTCTTGCGCACGTTCTGCGGCAAGCCGAGCATGGTCGCGGCGAGACGCTGTTCATGCGGCTGCAGCGGTGACTGCACCAGATGCCGGCTGTCCAGCGGCACGGGCCGCGCATAGCGGCCATGGGCAGCGTGACTCAGCACGACAGGCGCCACGTCGAGGTGCGCGAACAGCGCGCCCTCTTCCGGGACCACTTCAAGGAAAAACCCCAGCAGCACGTTATCGCCATGCGGCGCCGGCTTGGGCGCGGCCAGCATCCGTCGCCATGCCTGCGGCAGGGTTTCGTCTTCCGCAGCCGATTTGGCTGACGGTTTGGCTCGCTGTTTCCCGTCCGGTTGCTGCATGCGCATGCGATCCGTGGCGACGATCAAAACATTGAGCTTAGCAGCGCAAACGCAGTTTGCGGCTACCTTGCGCCACAGAAATCGACACGCACCGATCGGTGCATGTCGAGAGCGTCAGGCGGTGCCAAACAGGCCGCGCGGATATTCCGGTTTCTGTTCGCGCGCCATCAGCGCCTTGAGGCCATCGACTGGCGTGACCTCGCCGTGCAGCACGGCACGCACACCTGCGCTGATCGGCAGATCGAGGCCGTGCTTGTCGGCCAGACGCGCCACTTCATCGGCGGTCAGGATGCTTTCGACCACCTGGCCGATCTGGCGCAGCGCTTCATCAATCGCCACGCCGCGACCGAGTGCAAGGCCGAGTCGACGATTACGCGACAGGTCGCCGGTGCAGGTGAGCACCAGATCACCCAGACCGGACAGGCCGATCAGGGTTTCCGGCCGCGCACCAAGCGCTACGCCGAGGCGCAGCATTTCGTTCATGCCGCGGGTGATCAGGCCAGCGCGGGCGTTGAGGCCCAGCTCCATGCCATCGGCCACGCCGGTGGCCACGGCCAACACGTTTTTCATCGCGCCGCCGAGTTCCGCACCAATCAGATCGTTGCCGGAATAGGCACGCAGGTTGGGCGCATGCAGCAAGCCGGCCATCTGTTGCGCAAAGGCATCGTTTTCCGAGTGTACGGTCACGGCACTGGGCAAACCGGCCGCCACTTCCTTGGCAAACGAGGGGCCGGTAACTACCGCCGCGGCACGCCCGGGCAAATGCTCGGCCACCAATTCATGCAGGAAGCGCCCGGTGCCCGGCTCAAAACCTTTGGTGGCCCAGGCGATGCTGGTGTCGGGATCGAGCAGTGGCGCCAGCTCGGCCAGCATCGAGGCAAACGCGTGGCTGGGCACCACGATCAGCACGATCTCGGCGCCGCGAACGGCACTCGCCAAATCGCTTTCGTAGCTCAGCTCGGTCGGCAGCTCGATATCCGGCAGATAGCGTTGGTTGCAATGGCTTGCCGCCATCGCCGCCAACGCCTCGCGGTCACGGCCCCACAGCCGCGTGGGCACGCCATTGCGTGCGGTCAACGCTGCCAGTGCGGTACCCCAGGAGCCGGCACCGAGCACGGCCAGAGTCGGATGATCAGCCATGGGAATCGATCAGCTGTTGAGCTGTGCCGGTGCCTTCTCGCCCGACGCCATGCGGCGCTGCTGCTCGGCAAACAGGGCATCGAAGTTGATCGGCTGCAGCAGGAACGGCGGGAAACCACCCTCCAGCACCAGCGAGGAGATCACCTGACGCGCATACGGGAACAGCAGGTTCGGGCAGTAGCTGCCGATGATCCCGGCGTGGTCCATTTCGTTGAAACCGGCGATGCCGAACAGACCGGCCTGCTCCACTTCGGCCAGGTAGGCAGTGCGCTGACCGATCGTGCAGGTCAGGGTAAGGCTGAGCACCACTTCATACAGATTGCCGCCGAGATCGGTCGCCTTCTGGCCCAGATTCAGCTGTACCTGCGGCTGATCCTTCTCGTCGATCTCCTGGAAGATCTGCGGCGCGTTGGGCGCCTCGAACGAGACGTCCTTGACGTAGATCTTTTGCAGCGCCAGCTGCGGCTGGTTGTCCTGGTCACCGGCCTGGCCATTGACCTGGTCGTTGTTGATCACTTCTGCCATCGGGGGTTCCTCTGAATCCGGTATTCGGAAATAAAAGAGGTCGATTGTTCCATACATCACCGCCCCGCGCACGTACGCGAGCACGCCGCAAGCCAAAATAGATTGCGCAGGCCATTGTTTTCCTGTCAAAATGCGCGGCTCGCCATATATCAACCGGTAACCCCGGGCAGTCCGCCATGCGATGCGGATCTTGTGATGAGGCGCTGCAACACCTCCAGCATTGCATGGCGCATGGCGTCGCTGGGCCGATGTCGCCCTGGCTAACGGGTGGTAATCACGGCTTTTATCAAGCCATTCTTACGGAGGTCGTCATGGCCCGTGTATGTCAAGTCACCGGTAAGGGTGTGCAGACAGGTAACAACGTCTCGCACGCCAACAACCGTACCCGTCGCCGCTGGTTGCCCAACCTGCATGAGCGTCGCTTCTGGGTTGCCAGCGAAAATCGCTGGATCAAACTGCGCGTTTCCAACAACGCCCTGCGCACCATCGACAAGAATGGCATTGAAGCCGTGATTGCCGACATGCGTGCCCGCGGCGAAAAGGTCTGAGGAGCAAATCATGGCTAACAAGACCCAAGACAAGATCCGCCTGATTTCTTCGGCCGGCACCGGCCACTTCTACACCACGCAGAAGAACAAGAAGAACACTCCGGAAAAGTTCGAATTCAAGAAGTACGATCCGGTCGTGCGCAAGCACGTCATCTACAAGGAAGGCAAGATCAAGTGATCTGCGGCGCGTCAGCGCCAGCCAACTCGTAGCAGCGCACCCTGTGCGCGTAAGAGAACCCGCCCTCGTGGCGGGTTTTTTTGCTTGCTTGCCGCCAACACAAGCTGACCGGCATCATCTGGGCATGACCTCCGTCGAGACGCTCTTCTTCACCCTGCTCGCCAGCGAATGGAGGCAGCTCGCGCTGCCCGTGCAGCGCATGCACGGCCCGGCCGTATCGGTACTTGCGCGCGGCCAGGCGGATGTGAACGGCGCGAATCACTTTTCCGCGCGCTGCCTGCGCCGACTGCTCGGCCTGCCAGCGCCGGGTCCGAACCAGTCACTGGAAGTGAGCATTGAGCGCCAGGGTAGCCGTGAAATCTGGACGCGTCGCTTCGGTGCGCGCCAGATGCGTTCGGTGCTCGACCTCAACGCTGCAGCCGGACAGCTGAGCGAGCGACTCGGACCGATCACGCTGCATTTCAGGTTACATCGCGACGACGATGCCATCGATTGGACGCTGCTTGGTGCGAGCCTGCTCGGCATCCCGCTGCCGCGAGCGCTACTGGGCAATGTGCTCTCACGCAGCGGATCGCGCGACAACCGCTACGTCTTTGACATCGACACCCGGCTGCCACTGTTCGGGCAACTGGTCGGCTATCACGGGTGGCTTGAGATCATCGATGAACACTGAGGCCGCACCGGTGATCGTGTTTGATGGTGTCTGCCTGCTTTGCAATCGGTGGGTGGACTTCATTCTGCGCCATGATCGCATGGGCCGATTCCTGTTCGCCGCGATGCAGGGCGCCAACGGCCGCACCCTGCTGCTCGGGCACGGCCTGTCGCCGGACGACCCGAGTTCGCTCTTGCTGGTCGACACCGGACGCGGATACATCGATACCGACGCCATCGTTCGGATCTTGCGTAACCTCGGCGGCGGCTGGACCATCCCGGCCAGCATGCTTGCCGCGGTACCGCGAATGCTGCGTGACCCGGCATATCGCTGGATCGCACGGCATCGTTACCGGCTGTTCGGGCGGCGCGCGCTTTGCCGTCTGCCCGCGCCATCCGAAGCCAGCCGCTTCCTCGACTGACCGGCTCAGCCCAGCACTTCAACACCACAGCGAATCGCGTACGGATCGAACCCGCTCTGCAGCTGATCGAGCGTGAGCAGGCCCATGCACGGACGCGCGCCCGTCGCTGTCAGCTGCCCGTCAGCCCATTGCTGCGCCAACACCACGGCTGGCGTCACCGGCACTTGTGGGCCATCGCCGGCGTCGGCCGATAGCCACCAACGCAGTCGCAACGGTGTGCCGTCGGCATCGGTGCCGCTCAGCTCGACCGTCATGCCGCCCACATCCGATCCGAAGCGGATGAAGCGTTCGCTGAGGCGGCGCAGCATCGGCGCATGCGCCGCCAGATCGCGGATCAGACCCAGGCGGACCAACGCCGCGACGCACCAGGTACCCGTCTGCAACAGCGGCAGTTCCAGCCCGGCGCGAAAGATCACCGTGCGCACGCCGGCATAGCGGGCAGGAAACAATTCAAGATCCGGCACCTCGCACACGCCCACCCGACGTCGGCCGAATGGGAACACTTGCTGCCGGCTGTCCATCCAGCCATGCGCCAGCTGCCAGCGACCGTCCCTCCAGACCCGGATCGGTCGCCCGCAATAACCCAGTATGGATGCCACCGTCGCATCACCACGTGGCGTGCGATTGCCCGGGTTGATGGCGTGCTCGATCGTGTCCAGCGCCCCGAAGCGCGGGCGCAGGGCGTCGACCACGGCGCTGCTCAAGGCAGGTACGCTGGACGCGCCACTCACCAGCAGCCGCCCGGCTTTCCGCGCACGCTGATCCAGCCGGGTGATGCCGCCGACAAAATCACGCCCGTCGGCGAGGTCGATGTAGTCGCTGCCGCAATCGAGGCAGGCTTCGGCAACGCGGTAGTCACGTTGCTGGAACGGACCGGCCGTGTGAATGACCAGCTGCGGCTGCAGCGTCGACAACGCATCGGTCATGTCGGCCGCGGTGACGTCGATACAGGCGGTTCGCACGGTGGCGTCGCCGAGCCCCTCGCGCAAGTTCGCCAGCGGCGGCTGCCGGCGTCCCGCCAGGGTCAACGTGAAACGAGGATCGCCAACCAGTCGACGCGCGATCCGCGAACCGAAGATACCGGTGGCTCCGATCAGCACGACCCGCAATGCCATCGACGCTCCCTATCCGAAGCTGCAAAAACAAGACCCGCCGAACGGCGGGTCCTGATGATGCCAGATGTCGATCACTCAGGCCGTAGCGACTGCGTATCCCTTGAGCCGCTGAGCGAATTCCTGCAGTGAACGGATGCCGCTTTCCTCGGCTTCGTGAATCCACTGCTGCAGACCCTTCAGTGCCTGCTCGGCGCCACGCTGCTCCATCAATGCGGCGAGACGGGTGCGGAAGTCGACTACGGTCTTCAAGGTCGGGCGCTTGGCCAGCACGGCCTCCAGACGATCATGACCTTCGCTGTCTAGCCAGCGGCCACCGTCGGCCATTGCGCGGCGCAGACGGCGTGGCATCGACTTGATGCTTTCACCGGCATGCAAGGCCTCATCAGCCAGCGTCGGCAGGATCACGCCGCGGTAATAGTCGGTCATCGCCTGGAAGCGGTGGGTGAGCACGGCTTTGAGGGTCTCGGCATCGGGCAGACGCACATTCGGACGCACGTCCAAAGTCGGCGCCACGCGCAACACCTTGGCCAGACCGACGGCACGCATGCCACAGATCACCGCCCAACCGATGTCGAACTCCCACTTGCGCAGGGCGAATTTGGCCGAGCTGGGGAAAGCATGATGATTGTTGTGCAGCTCTTCACCGCCGATCCAGACGCCCCACGGAATCAGATTGCGTGCGGTGTCGGCGCTCTCGAAGTTGCGATAGCCGGCCCAGTGGCCGATACCGTTGACGAAGCCCGCGGCCCAGAACGGTATCCACACCATCTGGATCGCCCACAACAACGCACCGATGACGCCGAACAGCGCCAGACTGATGATCAGCATCAGGGCCGGCCCCCAATACGGATGCGCGCCATAGAACGTGCGCTCAAGCCAGTCATCCGGGGTGCCGCGACCGTACTGCTCCATGTCCTGCTTGTTCTGGGCAGCATCGCGGTACAGCGACACGCCATCCCAGAACACCTTCTTGATGCCGTAGATCATCGGCGAATGCGGATCTTCCGCGGTCTCGACCTTGGCGTGGTGCTTGCGGTGAATGGCCACCCATTCCTTGACTACCATGCCGGTGGTGAGCCAGCCCCAGAAACGGAAAAAATGCGACATGATCGGATGCAGATCCACGCCCCGATGCGTCTGGCAACGGTGGTAGAAGATGGTCACGGTGAAGATCGTGAGCTGAGTCACGATCAACATGTAGATGACCATCTGGCCCCAGCTTGCGCCGGTCAGACCGTCATTGAGAAAGTTGAGTACTGCGTCGAGCATTGAAAGCACCGGGTCGTGGGTGATGACATTCTAGATGGGAGGCTTCCGTACCCGCCAGCATGGGAATAACCAATAATATCAGTCTGTCAAGACACTGAAGTTAAGTTCTCCGCAGGTCGCATCAAGCGACATCCGCGGTTGTGCAAAAGATGGGGTCGCCGCGACAATCAGACAATGACCTCGATCAAACCTGCTTCAGCCAGACCCATCCTGCAACTGGATCACATCAACCGCCGCCGCGCCGGCCGCCCTGCCGTTCAGGATCTCAGTCTGGGCCTGCAAAGCGGGCAAGTGCTTGGCCTGCTGGGAGTGAACGGCGCGGGCAAGTCAACCACCTTGTCGATGATTGCCGGCGCGATGCGTCCCGACAGCGGCAGCATCCAGCTGAACGGCGAGGATTTTCTTGAGCAGCCGGAACTGGCCCGCCAACAAATCGGCTGGCTCCCTGAGCGCGCGCCGATATGGGCCGAATTGACCGTAAGCGAGCACTTGGACGCACACGGCCGCCTGCGCGGCCTTGCCGGAGCCAGGCTGCGTGAGGCACGCAAGACGATCATTGACCGACTGGAGCTGCAGCCACTGCTGCGCCGTCTGGCCGGCGTACTTTCGCAAGGCCAGCGCCAGCGTCTTGGCCTGGCTTGCGCGTTGCTGCACACACCGGCATTGCTGGTGCTGGACGAACCGGCCAACGCACTCGATCCAGTGCAAGTTGCCGCCTTGCGCGGGCTGATCCGCGAACAGGCGGCCGCCGGCACGGCAGTGATCCTGTCCACTCACCTGCTGGCCGAGGTGACGGCGGTGTGTGATCGCGTCGCCATCCTTCATCAAGGCAGCCTGCGTCACGAAGGCGCGCTGGACAGCAATGACCATGCAGCGCTTGAACGACGCTTCTTCGAGATTGCCATGCACGACAACACCCACGCGGCACACGCCGCATGAGCGCTGTTTCGATGAACCCTTTTGCCGTGACACGACTGGAATGGCGCCGGCTGCTCGTGCGTCCGTTGGCGTGGATACTGGCTGCGCTGACCCTGGCCTGGCTGGCCTGGAATTTCACCCTGCTGCTCGGCGGCTTTCTGACCACGCAGGTGCAGCGTGCTGCGCTGCCAGATGGCCCGGGCTTCGTCGATCTGGTTGCCGTGCCGTTGCTGGGACAACTGGTGCAGTTGGCCTTTCTGGTGGTGCCATTGCTGACCATGTCGACGATTGCCGGCGAACGCCGCAACGGCACTTTGCCGCTGTTGTTTGCTGCAGGCGTACCGGCGTCGCGCATTGTGCTGGGCAAATATCTGGCAGTGCTCGGCTGGCTGCTGCTGTGGCTGCTGCTGACGCTGGCGATGCCGTTAGCGCTGGCCCACTCCACCGCGCTCGACTGGGGCAAGTTGGCCGCCGCCTCGTTGGGTGTCGTGCTGTTGCTGGCGTCGCTGGCGGCCTTGGGCGTGGCCTGCTCCAGTTTCGTTTCACATCCGGCGATCGCAGCCGCTTTTGCGTTGGTCATCACCCTGGTCTTGTGGAGCGTGAACCTTGGTGCGCAGATGGCCGGTGTGAACGACGGCATCATCAACTGGCTGGCGATGAGCACGCACGCACAACCGATGCTGCGCGGCCTGGTGACCAGCGCTGACATCATCTGGTTTGTACTGCTGGCTGTACTGTCACTCACCCTCGCCACCCGACGACTGAATGCCGACAAGGAGCGTGGCTGATGCGCAATCTGTTCAAACGTCTGGACGGCTGGTTGTTTGTCTTGCTGCTGCTGGCGGCTGCCGGCGCGATCGGTTATCTCAGCCAACGTTACAACCATCAATCGGACTGGACTGCCAACGGCCGTACCAGCTTGTCGGCGCAGAGCCGCGCGGTGCTGGCGCAATTCGACGGCCCGGTTGAAATCGTCAGTTACGCCAACCCGCAAGGCAATCTGCGCCAGACCGTGGCCGGCTTTCTGCAACGCTACCAGGCGGTGAAACCCGACCTCAGCCTGCGCTTTGTCGATCCGCAACTGGATCCGGCCAGGATGCGCGAGCTGGGCATTACCGTCGATGGCGCGTTGATCCTGCATTACAAGGATCACGAGCAACGCCTCGACGAGTTGTCCGAACGCAGCCTCACCAATGCGCTGGAGCGCCTGCTGCGCGGCAGCGATCGCATGGTCGCCTTTGTCACCGGTGACGACGAACGCCGTGCCGACGGCCAGGCGAATGCCGACATGGGCACCTTCATGCAGCAGCTGGAGGCGCGCGGCATGCGCGCCGTGCCGCTGAACTTTGCCCAAGTCAGCAGCGTGCCCGAACACACCAGCCTTGTCGTACTTGCCAGCCCCGGCATGACCTTGGCACCGAGCGCGGTGCAGGCGCTGGTCCGCTATGTGCTGGACGGCGGCAATCTGCTGTGGCTGACCGAGCCATCGAATGACGATCTCGGTCTCGCACCGCTCGCCACCACGCTGGGCATTCGCGTGCTGCCCGGCGTATTGGTCGATGGCTCCGGCACTGCGCTGGGTCTGCACGATCCGCGCATGATCGCGCTGGGTGACTACCCGCCGCAGGCGATCACCGGGGGTTTCACCCTCACCACCTTGTTTCCGCAAGTTTCGGCGCTGGCCCAGGTCGCCAAAGGTGACTGGAAGGTGGAGCCGTTGCTGCGCTCGAGCCCGCGCAGCTGGACCGAATTCCAGCCGATCGAGAACAGCCAGGCATCCAATATCCAGTTCGACGCGTCAGCGGGCGAGCTGAAAGGCCCGCTCGACTTCGGCTTTGCACTGAGCCGGCTGTCTCCCAGCCCGGACAAGAGCGAGCAGCGCGCCGTGGTGATCGGTGACGGCGATTTTCTCTCCAACACCTTTCTTGGCAACGGCGGCAATCGCGCGCTGGGCGAGCGCGTATTCGACTGGCTGCTCGGCGACGACAAACTGGTCAACCTGCCGCCACGGGGTGCACCGGACAAGGTGCTGGATATTTCGCAAACCGAACTGAATGCGCTGAGCTTCGGCTTTCTGATCGTGCTGCCCGCGTTGCTGCTGCTGATCGGCACGCTGATCGTGTGGCGCCGGCATCGACGCTGACCGATGAAACGCGCCTCCCGCCACCGCCTGCTGCTTCTGGTTGCTGCCTCCTTGTTGCTGATCACGGCCGGCTGGCAGTGGCAACACGATGAAGCGCAAGCCGCTGGCAACCTCAGCAAGCTGGATCCAGCCAACATCCAGCGCATTGCCCTGACTCTGCCGGGCGCAGCCAGCCTGCACTACGAAAAACGTGGCGACCACTGGTGGCGCACTGATGGCACGCCGATGCGGGTCAATGACGCGCGCCTCAATGATCTGACCGACATCGCCGCCGCACCGGTATTGAGCTGGCGCGCGGCCAGCGATTTCGACCCAGCGAAAATCGGACTGAAGCCGCCTCGCGCAACTCTGGTGCTGGATGGACAGACATTGGATTTTGGCGAAGGCTCGGTCACCGGCCCGCAGCATTATGTGCGTATCGGCCAACGCATCGCGCTGATCTCCACCCGTTACATGCCGCGCTCACCGGAAGCGCCCATCACCGAATTGCAATAGCGCGGGACTAGCCTGTTCAGACCAGTTGTCGGCGGATTGCCTGACGGCATCGCCAGGTTGGTCCGCCCGCTCTTGCTGTGCCGGTGGGAACGGCAAAAGACGTCCTCATCAGCCCTCCGGGCAGCTTTCCCGCAAGGGGGGAAGCGAAGCCAAGATTGCGCAAACTCACAGATTTCGCCCTTTCTCCGCTTGCGGGGAAGGTGCGGACTACGAAGGCAGGATGCCGAAGTGAACGGGGAAGCCGGCCCAACGGGCGTGCCGCAGGAGCGGCACGTAAGGGGGCTCGCTCTTGCTTTGCTTCTGGAACGCTTCACGCCCCCGGCAAAAGTGACCCTCGTCAGCCCTTTGGCCAGATTGCACCTCAGGCCAGTCCGGCAGCGCCGCTGACTCAAGCCGGTGGCAAAGTCTCAAGATCCCACCGCGGACGCACCTCGATCGACGCATCCTGATGTTGACCACTGGCCAGACGGATTGCCCCGGCCAACGCGATCATCGCGCCGTTATCGGTGCAAAACAGCAGCCGCGGGAAGTACACCTTGAAGCCATCCTTCTCGCCAGCCGCCGCCAGTTCGCTGCGCAAGTGTCTATTGGCGCCCACACCTCCGGCGATCACCAGCCGTGTGGCTCCGCTGGCCTCAAGCGCACGCCGGCATTTGATTATCAGCGTATCGACGATGGCTTCCTGAAAAGCCCGTGCAATATCAGCGCGCGTCTGGTCGCTTTGATCCGACTTCTGCCAAGCTAGAAGTACTTGGGTTTTCAGCCCGGAAAAGCTGAAATCCAGCCCCGGCCGATTGGTCATCGGGCGTGAAAAATGGAATGCCCCGGGCTGACCTTGTTCGGCCAGTCTTGCCAGCGCGGGACCGCCGGGATACGGCAACCCCATCAGCTTGGCGGTCTTGTCGAATGCTTCGCCGGCGGCATCATCCAGCGTGTCGCCGAGAATGCGATATTCGCCGATCGCCTTGACCTCGACCAGCATCGAATGCCCGCCGGAGACCAGCAAGGCGACGAAGGGCGGCTCGGGCGGGTCCTCCTCCAGCAACGGCGCAAGCAAGTGACCTTCCATATGGTGCACACCGATCGCCGGCACACCCAGCGCCCAGGCCAGCGCACGCCCGGCCGAGGCACCGACCAATAGAGCGCCCACCAGACCCGGCCCGGCGGTATACGCCACGCCACCCAGATCCTGCACGGTCAACCCCGCTTCGGCCAGGGCCTCGCGGATCAACGGCAGTAGTTTGCGCACGTGATCGCGGCTGGCCAGCTCCGGCACCACGCCACCGTAGTCCGCATGCAGCTTGATCTGGCTGTATAGGGTATGGGCCAGCAAACCGCGTCCCGGCGCGTCCGGATCCCAGCGCAGCAGGGCTACGCCGGTCTCGTCGCAGGAGCTTTCGATGCCCAAAACAGGCTTGCCCACAAAGGGCTTTGATAATTGTTTGTTATCCACGGTATAATTCGCGGCTCACCATATTCTACAGTCCCGTATCCACGGGCAGATTACCACCCGGAGTTTCCATGCCCAACGTAAAAGTTCGCGAGAACGAGCCGTTCGAGATCGCTCTGCGTCGTTTCAAGCGTACCTGCGAAAAGGCCGGCGTGCTTGCAGAAACGCGCAAGCGTGAGTTCTACGAAAAGCCAACCCAGGAGCGCAAGCGCAAGCGTGCTGCCGCCGTCAAGCGTCACCTGCGCCGCCTGTCGCGCGACGTGTCGCGCAAAGTCCGCCTGTACTGAGTTTCTCCGATCTGCCGGTGACGGTGGATCCTGCAGCGCTACGGCGTCGCCTGTATGGAAAAACACGGTTGGCGCGGGTTCTCGCAGCCACCGCAAGCGCAGCAGATACGACCTGACCGGTGTTGTCCTCGTGGCAACGCCGGTTTTGTCGTTTCCGTTAAATTGATTTCCGCTCTCCTCTCAAAGGTGCCCAGCATGACCCTCAAACAGCAGCTCACCGAAGACATGAAAACCGCCATGCGCAGCGGCGAAAAGCACCGGCTCGGCGTGATCCGCCTGATGCTGGCCGCGATCAAGCAGCGCGAAGTCGATGAGCGGATCGAACTTGACGACAGCCAGGTATTGGCGGTGCTCGAAAAGGCAGTCAAGCAGCGCAAGGATTCGATCAGCCAATTCGACGCTGCCGGTCGCGATGATCTGGCGCAGATCGAACGCGACGAGATGGTGGTGATCGAAACCTATCTGCCAACCAAGCTGGACGACGCTGAACTGGACGCGCTGATCGCCGAAGCAATTACCGAAACCGGCGCATCTTCAGCACGCGACATGGGCAAGGTAGTGGCCGCCGTGAAAACCAAGGCCGCCGGTCGCGCCGACATGGGCGTGGTTTCGGGCAAGATCAAGACGCGCCTCGCCGGCTGATCTTTAGTGGCCGCGCGCGGCCCACACGATCGCGATCAAGCCAGCCAACAACGCAGCAATCACTACGATTGCCGTGCGCTGGCGGCGCCGACGCAGGCGTCGCCAGTTGGCCTGATCCAGAAAATAGCGCCCTTCCGCAGGGCAACGCAGTACCGCGTTGGCGACCAAGTGATGCCACGCCAGGCCGGGCTTCAAGCCCATTTGCTCAGCCGTCTTTGCCGACGCCACACTGGTGACAGCAGCGCGCTCGAACGCCTGCACGATCGCCCGCTGCTTGTGCACCATCACCGAAGTAATCACCATGATCGCCGCTTCCGCCTCAGTTGACCGGTGAGCTTGCCGTGACGCGAAATTCAGGGCAAGCAGTCGCTGCCTTCACGCCGCACCTCCTACAAAGAATGCCTGAGACTCGTGGTCGCATTTCGCGACACGGGCCACCCCTCATTGCAGGAGTAACGCATGCTGACTTGGGCCATCATTCTCGCCATCATTTCGCTCATCACCGGCTGGATGGGCTTTGGCGGCTTGTCAGGCGCCACCGCCGCCATCGCCAAGTTTCTCTTTGTCTGCTTCGTGATCCTGTTCCTGCTGGCCTTGCTAGCCGTCTTCGGCGTATTCAGCTTCGCATTCTGATCCACGCAATCGATCACCGGCGCAGCTGCATGCGCCGGTGATCCGGAACCTTCGTCTGTGTGTTAGCCAGGCTGGATGACCGCTCCGCCGTCACCACGAAGCCCAGCCGTTCATACAACCGCTGTGCATCCGGATTGCTGGTCGCCACATCAAGCACGACAGGACCATCTGTTGGCGCTGGCCTGATCGACAACAGGTGCGCCACCAACGCAGCGCCAATACCTTGACTGCGCAAAGCCGGGCTCACGCCGAGATGCCCGAGGTAGTACATCGCCCCGCTCGGTGGCGGAATCACCGACTCGACCCGCAGCCCACGCATGATCACACCACTGGCATGCCGCCAGCCGTAATGACGCAGGATCTGCCGTGCCGCGGCCAGCGTGAACGGCCACTTCGTCGCCCCGCTGTAACCTGCCCCGGCCACGCCGACTACCCCGTCCAGCTCGCCGACGACATGATTGCGCCAGCCGAACTCCCCATTGCCATCGACGAACGCCTGCCGCAGAAAAGCCTGCGCATCGCCTTGCCGTGGCAACGCGAACACGTAGTCAAACGCCGCAGGCCCGGAGCTGTAAATCAGTGGTACCGCCGCATCCACATCCGCCGCCTGTGCGGGGCGAAAGCTCAATCCTGCCGTTGTCATTGATGATTCCCCTGTATCCGGGAGAGATTAACGCATTCTGGACAGACCTCCCGCCGCCAACCGACTAAACTGCAGGTCTCATGCGTGGCCTTATCCCTGACAGCTTCATTGACGAACTGCTTGCCCGCGTCGACATCGTCGACGTGATCGAGCGGCGCGTGCCGTTGAAAAAGGCCGGGCGTGAGTGGACGGCATGCTGTCCGTTCCACAACGAGCGCTCACCCTCGTTTTACGTCAGCCCGGCCAAGCAGTTTTTCCACTGCTTCGGCTGTGGCGTGCACGGCAGTGCAATCAAGTTTTTGATGGACTACGACCGGCTGGAATTTCCCGACGCGGTCGAGGAACTGGCGCAGTCGCTGGGCATGACGGTGCCGCGCGAAGGTGGTCGTGAAGCTGCGCCGCGCGAAGCCAAGACTGATCTGTATGCGCTGTTGGACTCGGCCACCAGCTGGTATGAGGGCGAGTTGCCGCACAACGCCGACGCACAGGCGTATTGCAAGAAGCGCGGTCTTGATGCCAACACGATCAAGGCTTTTCGGCTCGGCTGGGCACCGGCTGGCTATGACGGCGTGCTCAAGTCACTCGGCACCACGGATCGGCGCAGGCAGCTGCTGGACGAAGCCGGCATGATTGCCAGCAACGACAAGGGCAGCAAGTACGACCGCTTCCGCGAACGGCTGATGTTTCCGATTCTCGACCGACGCGGTCGGGTGATCGCCTTCGGTGGCCGCGTGCTCAGCTCGGAACAATCGCCCAAGTACCTCAACTCACCCGAGACACCCTTGTTCCACAAGGGCCGCGAATTGTTCGCGCTGTGGCAGGTGAAGCAGGCCAACCAGCACCTGACCCGGATCATGGTGGTCGAAGGCTACATGGACGTGATCGCGCTGCATCAGGCCGGCTTGCCGATTGCCGTAGCCACGCTGGGTACTGCGACCACGCCGGAGCATACCGAGGTGCTGTTTCGCGCCGCACCCGATGTCGTGTTCTGCTTCGACGGTGATCGAGCCGGTCGTGCCGCTGCGTGGAAGGCACTGGAATCGGCGCTGCCGCGACTGCGTGACGGGCGCCAGGCTTGTTTCCTGTTTCTGCCCGATGGAGAAGATCCCGATTCACTGGTGCGTAAAGAAGGCAAGGACGGCTTCGAAAAGCGCATCAAGGAAGCGACGCCGCTGTCGGACTATTTCTTCAACGAACTGTCGCACGATGTCGAAATGGGTAGTCTCGACGGCCGCGCACGGCTCGCCGAACGCGCCCGCCCGCTGCTCGCCAAACTGCCCGACGGCGCCTTTCGCGACCTGATGGCGCAAGAGCTGGAAAAGCGCAGCGGCGCGCGCGCCATGATGCAGACTGATCCAGCCCATCAACGTGCCGTGCAACGCCCGGTGGCCGTGCAGCGCAGCCTGGTGCGCAGCGCGATCTCACTGCTACTGGCACAGCCAGGCATGGCCGATCTGGTCGAGCGGCCCTACGCCTTCCTGCGGCTGGACAAACCCGGCGTGGGCTTGCTCGCTGAACTGATCGATGTGGCGCGATCGCGCCCGGGCATCAATCCGGCAATGCTGGTCGAGCATTTTGCCGAACGCGAGGAATACCCCGCCCTGCAGAAACTGATGGCAGCAATGGCAGTCGGAGAGCCTGAAATCCAGCAAGCCGAGTTCTTCGATGCGCTGGGCCGGATGGAGGATCAGGCCACTACCCAACGGCGCGACGCACTCACCGCCAAGAGTCGCGAAGGTGGTCTCGACAGTGCCGAAAAGGCCGAGCTGCGCGAACTGCTGGCGGCGCGTCATCGCCCACTCACGCAGCCAGGCTGATCGGGTGATCCTGACTCACAAAACGATGTACGTGCGCATCAGCTTGCCCGTACCGACTCGATTCCCGCTCTGTGGGATCATTCCCGTCCTTGCGCGCATCGAGCCCGCGCAACGAACAAGGATCTAGATGGACCTGTTGCAGCACCTGATCACGATCTTCGCCGAAAACGGTTATGTCGCAGTGTTCATTGCACTGATGATTTGTGGCGCCGGCCTGCCGCTGCCGGAAGACATCACCCTGGTCGCCGGCGGCGTGATTGCCGGCCTCGGTTACGCCAATGTGCATGGGATGTTCGCGTTGGCCATGTTCGGCGTGTTGCTCGGTGATTGTGCGATCTTTCTGCTCGGCCACCACTACGGCTCGCGCATCATGCAATGGCGCTTCGTGGCGCGCATCCTGACCCCGACGCGCTACGCCAAGGTGCAAAAGCTCTTTCACCACTACGGCAACCGCTTGTTGTTCATCGCACGCTTTCTGCCCGGCATGCGCACCACGATCTATCTCACCGCCGGCATGACGCACCGGGTGTCCTCCCTGCGATTTCTGCTGATCGACACGGCGGCCGCGTTGATCAGCGTGCCGGTGTGGGTCTACCTGGGTTACTTCGGTGCCGACAACCACGCGTGGCTGATGACCTGGCTGCGCCGTGGCCAGGCCAGCGTGTGGATTCTGGCGGGCCTGGTGGTGCTGATCGCGCTCGGGTTGTGGTGGCGTCACAAGCGGCGCAGCAACGTCAACCTGTGCGACGACTGAGCCAGTACCGACCGTCATGCTGCTATCGCGTTTTCGCCCCGACAACTTCACGCTCAGCCTGATCTGCACGGTCGCATTGGCCTCGTTGCTGCCATGCCATGGCCAGACCGCGAAAGTGTTCGAGGTGATCACCGATGCCGCCATCGCGCTGCTGTTTTTTCTGCACGGTGCCAAGCTGGCGCGCACAGCGATCGCGCAGGGCCTGATCCACTGGCGCCTGCATCTGACGGTGCTGACCTGCACCTTTGCGCTGTTTCCCTTGCTCGGCTTGCTGTTGCAGCCTTTGGGCCAGTACGCACTGACACCGGAACTATGGCTGGGCGTGTTGTTCGTTTGCACACTGCCATCCACCGTGCAGTCGTCGATCGCCTTCACCTCGATCGCTGGCGGCAATGTGCCGGCCGCGGTGGTCAGCGCCTCGGTATCGAATCTGCTCGGTATCGTGCTGACTCCGCTGCTGGTGAGCGTATTGATGGCGCGTAACGGGGCCGGAGGCGCCTCGTGGAATGCTGTGATCGATATCGTGCTACTGCTCTTGTTACCGTTCTCTGTCGGTCATCTGGCACGTCGCTGGATCGGTAATTGGATCGACCGGCACAAGTCGCTGCTGCGCTATACCGATCAGGGCACGATTCTGCTGGTGGTATATACCGCCTTCAGTGCGGCGGTGGTCGACGGCCTGTGGCGCATCACACCAATCCATTCCCTGCTGGCAACGTTCGCAATGTGCGCGCTGCTGCTGGCGCTGGTGATGCCAACCACCGCGTGGGCCGCACGCCACCTCGGCTTTTCACGAGAGGACGAGATCACCATCGTGTTCTGCGGCTCGAAGAAAAGCATGGCAAGCGGTATCCCGATGGCAAAGATCCTGTTCGCCGGTCAGCTCGGCGGCCTGGGTGCACTGGTGCTGCCGTTGATGATCTTCCACCAGCTGCAGTTGCTGGTTTGCGCGGTGGTGGCGCGACGCTATGCCGATCACAAAATGCGCGTCATGGACACCGATTGACGGGTGAAATCGTGCGTGGTCGAATGACGGCCGCCTGGTCAAGGCGTCGCCGTGTCCCTCGAATTGACCGCAAAAACAGCCCTCCGCCGGGTCAACGTGTCGAACCGTGGCGCAGATGCCGAGGCGCTTTCAAGAACGAGCGAGGCTCCTGCCGACCCTTTCCCTGTGGGCTTTCGCCGTGATGGGCGACTGGTGCACTCGCTGTCGAGGCACGCGGCAAGCGCACATTCACTTCCTGCTCCACCGGCGCGACCGTATCGCAGCTGACTGCCGCACAGGTGTCTGCCATACGCAGATGAAAAAAATCTCGAAGGAGCTTCATCAGCCCATCTCCTCGTTACGACGCCGCTGGCGTCGTCGCGGGACGGACTGGACTTTCCCTAGTTCAGGAAGGCACCAGTCGACCGCAGGCAATCGCCGCAGGCGTTCAGGTTGTTGTTCAACGCCGGCACCCGATGCAAGCGGATGTCGACGTTGCGACTAGGGTAAACGTCCATATGCCTTGGTTTGTAAGGACTGGGAGACTTTCTGCGCTACGCGCCGAAAGATCAGGATATTGTCATCCTGGATGGTAGAACTGTCAATTGGTCAGACGCCGGACTCATGCAAATCACGCTTGCGGATACCGGTTCGAAAGCTGCGGTCGATCTGACCGAAAGTCAGGCGGTCCGATGCAGCGCCAGACCATGCTGTACCAGCGGATCCACCAGCCAGTGATCGGCCAGCAGAAAGGCGAACAGCGCCATCAGGTACACGATGGAATACTTGAACACCCTCATCGCGAAGAACTCATCCGGCGGGTTCATCAGCCGCACCGCGTAGTAAAGAAACCCTACGCCAAGCACCACGGCTCCGGCAAGATAGATCATGCCGCTCATGCCGGTCAGTGCCGGCAACATCGTCACCAGCAGCAGCAACACGGTGTAGAACAATATCTGCCAACGCGTATAAACCACGCCGTGGGTGACCGGCAGCATCGGCACCTTGGCGCGTGCGTAATCTTCGCGACGGAAAATCGCCAGCGCCCAGAAATGCGGCGGCGTCCATACGAAGATGATCAAGCAGAGCTGCAGCGCAAACGCATGCAGTTCGCCGGTGGCCGCAGTCCAGCCAAGCACCGGCGGGATTGCCCCGGCCAGACCACCGATCACGATGTTCTGCGGCGTGGCGCGTTTGAGGTAAGCGGTATAGACCAAGGCATAGCCGATCAAGCCACCAAAGGTCAGCAGTGCCGTCAGCGGATTCACCAGCAGCGCCAGAATCAGCATCGAGGTCACGCCCAGACCGAGCGCAAACACCAGCACCTGCTTTGGCGTCAGCGAACCCGTGGCCAGCGGCCGTCGTGCGGTGCGCGCCATCAGCTTGTCGATGCGCTCGTCGATCAGGTGATTGAACGCGGCCGCCGAACCCGATGCCATCCAGATGCCCAGCGTGCCGAAAATCAAGGCTCGCCACGGCGGAATGCCGGGTACAGCCAGAAACATGCCGATCACGGCACAGAACACCAGCAGTGCAACCACACGGGGCTTGGTGAGTTGGAAGTACTGGGAAATAGGCAGGTTCACGACGACTTCAGGCTGCGGGCGACTGCCTAGTGTAATACCTCGTGGCAAATCGACCATGCGGTACGGCAACGCAGCCACAGCTGTGCGTCACGCCCGCATTGGCCATGCAGCAAATCAGTGCGAATTCTGAGCCAGTTCGGTCGGAATCACATCCGTGTAATTGGCGAACTCGGAGTAACTCAAGCGATGATCATGATTGAGGTCGTAGCGCTCGAATTGTGCCCGCAGAATGGTCATCGATTGCGGCAATTCGGAACGGGTGAGCAGCATGTCGTGGTTGTGATCCAGGCCGAGGAATGCGTCGGTGGACTGCCGCGGCGTCATCAGCTGGTTCCTCTGCTTCTTCTCGTGCTGGAGTGAATTCATCGCCTGCACATCAAGCGAATCGCCGCTCCCAGCGGATATCTGCCGAGTCATTTCCAATCGTCCCGTGTCGCGCCCCTCCTGCGGCCTCTCCTGCGCGAAAGCCACGCCTGCAGCGACCAGTCCGAGCCACAGCATGCCCATCGAAAGTACCGATAAAGACGTTCTCATGGAGCCCTCCTTCGGAATCAACAAGCCCGCGGATCAACAGTGCGCAACGTCAGATGTCTGGTTGGCTCCGCACGAGTGACGGGACTACGGCAGCAGGCTGGGTACGCGCCAACGTGGCAAGCAGGCTGAACAACAACAGCGCCGCCATGCCATTGTGCGCGGTGGCCACTGGCAGCGGCAAGCCGAAGTACACATTACTGATGCCGAGCAGCACTTGGCAAATCAGCGCCAGCGCCATCCCGATGCCGAACAGGCGAAGCCCTCGTCGCGCCACGCGGTGTGACAGGAATCCGAGATAGCAGAACACCACCAATGCGCCGATGCGGTGTGCGATCTGAATTGCGCTGCGTGCGGCCATGTCGAGAACGCCACCTTCATAATTGACGCCTACGCCACGCCACAATACGAAACCCTGGTGAAAATCCGTCGGTGGCGCCCATTGTCCGAGGCACTGCGGAAACGATCCGGGCCCATAGCCACAGGCCAGCGCCGCGTAATTGGCCGAGGTCCAGCCACCGAGCGCAATCTGGCATAGCAACAGCACGATACCGATCACCACCAGCCGACGCAGGTCGGCCCACTGCGTATCCGCCGCCGCAACGCCGGCAAAACGCAATGCCGCATAGGCCAGCAAGGCGAACGTGGTGATGCCACCGAGCAGATGCCCCATCACCACTACCGGCTTGAGCAGCAAGGTCACCGTCCACATGCCAAGCATGGCCTGAAAAATAATCACCGCCAACGCCAGCACACAGATCTTCCACGCGCCCGGCCGTGGCAGGCTTGTCGCAGCCAGCAAGGGCAGCGCGATCGCACAAGCGGCCAGCAGCGATGACCACAGATGCTCGCCATGCATGTACATGCCCACGCCGAGCGCCGCAAAAATCGCCCCGATGATCACCGCCAACATGGCGCGGCGTTTGCGCCAGGTGGCCAGCAATGCCAGCGCCAACACCATCACGCCCAAGGTTCCCGCCAGAAAGCGATGCCCTTGCTCGCGCCAGGCCTTGTGCGCCTCGTACGGTCGATCGGGGAAAGCCGCATCGGCTTTCGCCACCGCTTGTGCATGTTCCGGCCACGTTACCTGGCCGTAGCAAGTGGGCCAGTCCGGGCACGACAGACCGGCATTGGAAAGCCGTACGAACGCACCAAACATTACCAACCCGAAAGCAAATACCGCCGCCAGCACAGACAGACCGCGCAGAATTTTCAGCATGCGCGGCGTCATTACTTGATCACCTTGCGCATGTCGCGAACCAGACCAGCCGCATCAAAGCCTGCCGGGTAATACGCGAGCGCGGTACCGTTTGACTCCACCAGCAACGCACTGACGGTGTCAGGTTTTCTGGAATGATAGGCATCCAGTTTGTTGTCGGTGTCGCTACCCAGCGTCCAGTAATTCTTCATGCCGGCCAGTGCGGTGGCGTCGCTCGGCGGGGTACCGATATACAGCAGACGCAGTCGATCCTGATTGCGGTTGAGCATGACCCGCGCCTTGGCCATGGCGGTCAGCGTTGCCAGGCATTGTGCGGCACAGTCGGGGCCAGCCAGAGCCACCAGCGTGAGGCGTGGCTCGCTGTCACGCCAAGGCCACGCCTTGCCGTTGTCAAGCCGAACCTGCAACTGCTCGTTCTGGAAATTGCGCTGCGGCAGGATCGGCTGGCCATTACCGACGCCCTCCGGCTGCCAGCCACCCAGCGTAAGCGCCAGCGCCAGCAGGAACGGCGCCACAAAAATTCCTGCAATCAACAGCAGTTTCAGGCGGCTCTTGCGCAGTTGCGGATCAGTCGGCTTGTTCATCGTCGGTTTTCTTGGGCTTGGATTTTTTGCGATGCAAAACCAGCAGGATCACCACGGCCGCAAGGGCAAAGCTGAACCACTGGAATGCGTAGGCTCGATGTCGCGCGGGTGGCATCGAGGAAAAATCGAGGGTGTGCACGCGCACGTAAATCGACGCCGGGTCAGCATCGAGTGCCAGCATACGCGGGTAGAGCGGACGTTCCAGATCGCTGGCGACGGCGGTCGGGTCAATGAAGATCGCATCCTTCGGCCAACGGGTCTGACGTGCCAGCGCATTGCCGCCCATCTCGAAGCCTGATGCTGGTGGCGGCACATACAAGCCGTGCAAGCTGACCCGGCCCAGCGGCAGGGGCGGCAACATTGGTCGCTTGCCATTGCCATTGCCGGGCAGAAAACCCAGGTCCACCAGCAGCAGACGATCCCCGTGCAGCGGCTCGAACGGCACGAATGCCTCGATGCCACCGCGACCGTCGTGCTTCGGGTTGTCCAGCAGGTAGATCCGCTCAACCAGGTAATGACCATCGAGCTTGATTCGCGGATAACTGTCCTGCGGCGGCGTGTCGGCAATTGCCGCGAAATCCTGCGGCGGTGCTACAGCGGCCGCGTCATAGCGACGCAACAACGCATCCTTGTAGTCGGCGCGATGCAGCTGCCACATCCCCAGGCGCACGAACAGCGCGGCTCCAGCAATCGTCAGCAGCAACGCCCACCACGATGGCCACCGAAATCCGCTCACGCGGCACATCCGCGACGGATCGTTATACTCACCGGGTCGAAATGGATTGGATCAATCACGTGGAAACCGTCTACAAAGTTGTCTTGGTGGTGATGCTGCTGGTGGTCATCTTCAACCTCGGGCAAGCGCTGTATTTCATGATGACCGACAAAGATGATGACCGCCGGACCGTGTGGGCGTTGACGCGCCGCATCGGGTTGTCGCTGGTGTTGATCGCGATGGTCGCTTTCGGCATCTGGATGGGTTGGCTGCATCCGCACGACGTCGGCCAATGATTGTACCCGGCCATGCCGGCGGGGCGGCTGGCCGCGACAAATCGCACCAGCCATCACCCGACTGGACCATCATCCGCGGTCAGTCGGCTATCTGGTAATAGTCCCGATACCAGCGCACGAAGCTGGCCACACCGTCTTCCACCGACACGCGCGGGTTGTAGCCAACCGCCTGCACCAGTGACGACATATCTGCCTCGGTATCCGGTACGTCGCCGGGCTGCAGCGGCAGCATTTCCATCTTTGCCTTGCGCCCAAGGTTTTGCTCCAACAGCTGGATGTAGCGCAGCAACTCCACCGGCTCTTCGTTGCCGATGTTGTAGATCCGGTACGGCGCCTGGCTCGATGCCGGATCAGGCCGATCGCCATCCCACGCCGGGTTTCCCGCCGGCACCTGATCAAGCACGCGGATCACCCCTTCGACGATGTCATCGATATAGGTGAAGCTGCGCTTGTGCTTGCCGCTATTGAACACCTTGATCGCCTCGCCAGCGAGAATCGCCCGGGTAAACAGGATAGGCGCCATGTCGGGCCGGCCCCATGGACCGTAAACGGTAAAGAAACGCAGCCCGCTGCACGGCAAGCCATACAGATGCGCGTAGCTGTGCGCCATCATTTCGTTGGCTTTCTTGGATGCCGCGTACAGGGTCAACGGGTGTTCGGTGTGTTGATGTTCGGAGTACGGCATCTCGGTATCGGCGCCATACACTGAACTGGTCGAGGCGTAGACGAGGTGCTCGACACCGTGATGACGACAACCCTCGATGATGTGCAGAAAGCCGGTGATATTGGTCGAAACGTAGATATGCGGATTTTCGGCGGCGTAGCGCACGCCAGCCTGTGCAGCCAGATTGATCACGCGCTGCGGTTTGTGCGTGGCGAATACCGCCTCGATCGCCGCGCGATCTGCCAGATCCGCATCCACATGGGTGTAGCCGGGCAAGGCGGTCAGACGGGCCAGACGCGCCTGCTTGAGGTTGACGTCGTAGTAATCGCTGAAGTTGTCGATGCCAACCACTTCGTCACCGCGCTCAAGCAGACGCAGCGCCACATGCGAACCGATAAAGCCGGCCGAGCCGGTAACCAAGATTTTCATTGCTGGAACATCCTGAGCGAAAACATCATCACCATCGGCACAGCCGACAGCATGGCTGGATTAGGGCCACCGTTGGCCATGCAAGCGAAAGTCCGCGCATGAACCAGGCGCCAAATCGAAATTGGTCGCCAGCCAAATGGATCGGACGAATCAAGGCGCCATTGTAGCCGCGGCACGCTTTTGATTCCTCGCGTGCTCATCGCTGCAAATGTCCGTGCAACAAAAAACCCGCCTGGGCGGGTTCTTTGCTGGTCTCTGACGCAACGGGCTCAGAGGATGTAGACGAACATGAACAGGCCGAGCCAGACCACGTCGACGAAGTGCCAGTACCAGGCTACTGCCTCGAAACCAAAATGGTGGTCCTTGTTGAAGTGACCGGCCAACACGCGGAACCAGATCACCGCCAGCATGATCGTGCCCAACGTCACGTGCAGACCATGGAAGCCGGTCAGCATGAAGAAGGTGGAACCGTAGACGCCGCTGTGCAAGGTCAGGTTCAGCTCTTCATAGGCTTCCATGTACTCGTGCGCCTGGAAGTACAGGAAGGTGGCACCGAGCAGCACGGTCAGGCCGAGGAACAGCAGGATCTTGCCGCGATGGCCGGCACGCAGCGCATGATGGGCAATCGTCACGGTGACGCTGGAGGTCAGCAGGATCAGCGTGTTGAGTAGCGGCAGGCCCCAGGCCGGCACCGTGCTGAATGATCCACCGACATGTTGCGGGCCGTTGCCAGCCGCAGCGCTCCACGAGGCCGCATAGTCACTCCACAGGAACTGATGCGTCAGTACGCCATGGCCTTCGCCACCGAGCCACGGCACCGAGAACATGCGGATGTAGAACAGTGCGCCGAAGAAGGCACCGAAGAACATCACCTCGGAAAAGATGAACCACAGCATGCCCATGCGGAACGAGGTATCAACCTGGTGGTTGTAACTGCCGGCCAATGACTCGCGGATTACGGACCGGAACCAGCCGAAGAACATGGCAAAAATACCGATCACACCGACCGTCAGCACGGTCTTGCCGAAACCGGCATCGCCAGGCTCGGCATTCAGCCAGTGCGCGGCACCGAACACGGTGGTGAACATGACCACTGCGGCCACAATCGGCCAATAGCTTTTGGTCGGAACAAAGTAAGCGTCGTGCTGCTGACCCATGGTGAGACCCCGTGGATTTCTCTTGATGACTTTTACCCCGCCGTGCCGGCCGGGGAACTGCATGCCGGTCGCCGAGCGGCCGGTTGAATCAAAACGTGCTGCAACCGCTTGTCGCTATTTAATCAGCAAAATCTGCGCAAAGGAGAAGAGATAAAAAGCCAGCGCTATCACTACCAGGATGGCTATCGTGCGACGTAAACCCTTGCGGCGCTGCGCGATCTGCTCACTACTCATTTGTTGCGTCTTGCTCATAAAGATCCGCTGCCAGCTTCACCCCGGCAAGCGGGGCAAAGGCATGGACATCTCAATCGTTCACGTGACCGTGGGCCAGCTCGTCGTCATTGATCACCGGCGGCACCTCGAAGGTGTGATACGGCGCCGGCGACGGCACGGTCCACTCCAGACCCTTGGCACCTTCCCATGCACGATCCGCAGCCTTCTTCTTGGAGAAGAACGCGCAATGGATCAGCACGCCAAGGAAGATCAACTGCGAGGCGCCAAACAGGAAGCCGCCGATCGAGCTGATCATGTTGAAGTTGGCAAACGCCACGTTGTAATCGGGGATGCGGCGAGGCATGCCGGCCAGACCCAGGAAGTGCTGCGGGAAGAACAGCACGTTGACCCAGATCACGCTGTTCCAGAAATGCACCTTGCCCCAGAACTCGCTGTACATGCGACCGGTCCACTTGGGCAGCCAGTAGTAGGTCGAGGCGATGATCGCGAACAGTGCGCCGGTCACCAGCACATAGTGGAAATGTGCCACCACGAAGTAGGTGTCGTGGTACTGGAAGTCGGCCGGCACCAGCGCCAGCATCAGGCCGGAGAAGCCCCCGATGGTGAACAGGATGATGAACGCAACGGCGAACAGCATCGGCGTCTCGAAGGTCATCGAGCCGCCCCACATCGTGGCGACCCAGTTGAACACCTTCACGCCCGTCGGCACCGCGATCAGCATGGTCGCGTACATGAAGAAGATCTCGGCGCCCATTGGCAGGCCGACCGCGAACATGTGATGCGCCCACACGATGAACGAGAGGAAGGCGATCGAGGCAATCGCGAACACCATCGCCTTGTAGCCGAAGATCGGCTTGCGCGCGAAGGTCGGCACGATCTCCGAGATGATCCCGAACGCGGGCAGGATCATGATGTAGACCTCGGGATGACCGAAGAACCAGAAGATGTGCTGGTACAACACCGGATCACCGCCGCCACCCGGGTTGAAGAAGTTGGTGCCGAAGTACTTGTCGGTCAGCAGCATGGTGACGGCGCCAGCCAGCACCGGCATCACCGCAATCAACAGGAACGCGGTGATCAGCCAGCTCCACACGAACACCGGCATCTTCAGCAGATCCATGCCGGGCGCGCGCATGTTGAGGATGGTGGCGATGATGTTGATCGCGCCCATGATCGAACTGATGCCCATCAGATGGATCGCGAATACCACATAAGCCAGCGAATCCGTCTGCAGCGCTAGTGGTGGATACATGGTCCAGCCACCAGCCGGGCCACCACCCGCCATGAACAGGGTCGACAGCAACAGGGTGAAGGCGAACGGCAGGATCCAGAACGACAGGTTGTTCATGCGCGGCAACGCCATGTCCGGCGCACCGACCATCAACGGGATCATCCAGTTACCCAGGCCGACGAAGGCCGGCATGATCGCGCCGAAGATCATCACCAGCGCATGCATGGTGGTCATTTCGTTGAAGAAGTACGGCTGCACCAGCTGCAGGCCTGGCTTGAACAGCTCGGCGCGGATCACCATTGCGAAACTGCCGCCGATGAAGAACATGGTCAGCGCGAAGACCAGGTACAGCGTACCGATGTCCTTGTGGTTGGTGGACATGCACCAGCGCGTGAAAAAGTTCTTCGGCGCGCCGTGGTGATCATCATGGTGATCATGGGTGGCTGCGTGGGACATGGCCTTGCACCTCTAACCTGAAATATTTGGAACGACTATGTGGAAAGAACGGGAGCGGGCTCAGCCCTGCTTGGCACCGGTCGGATCGGAATCTGCCTGGGCTGTCTGCTCCGGCGCATTGGCCTCGACGCTTGATGCAGCAGCGGGAGCGGGAGCTGGCGCTGCCGCGGCTGGGGCAGCCGAAGCGGCTTCCTGCGCAGCCAGCCACTTGGCGAAATCCGGCTTGGATTTGGCGACCACCACGATCGGCATGAAGCCGTGATCCTGGCCGCACAGTTCGGCGCACTGGCCGCGGTAAGTGCCCGGCGTTTCGATATTGGTCCACGCAGCATTGATGATGCCGGGGATCGCGTCCAGCTTCCAACCCAGCGCCGGCACCCACCAGGAGTGGATCACGTCGCCGCCGGTAATCACGAAGCGAATCTTGGTGTCCACCGGAACCACCAACGGATTGTCCACGTTCAACAGGTAGGTGTTTTCGTTGCCGACCTTGACCGCAAACGGGTCCATGCCCGAATCGAGCTGGCGAGTCTGGTCGCTGTCCGTGTCCAGCCTGGACACGAAGCCCACCTTGCTGATCGGCTTGCCCTGATAGTCGATGTAGTCGTAACGCCACTTCCACTGATAGCCGGTGACCTTGACCGTCATCTGCGAACCGGTGGTATCCGACCAGGAGGTGATGCCGCCGGTGGCCAGATAGGCGAGACCGATCAGGATCAGCACCGGGATAGTGGTCCAGACCACTTCCAGCGTGGTGTTGTGCGACCACTTTTCGGCCACCGCGCCACGCGACTTGCGGAAGCGGAACATGGCCACGAACATCGCGCCGAACACGAGGATGCCGATCACCACGCAGACGCCGAGCGAGATGTTGTTGAGGTGGTAAGGAATCTGGGACCAGGTGCTGTTGCCCCGCTCCATATTCAACTGCCAGGGGCCGGGTGCCGCGTAAGCCATGCCGCCGAACGAGGCCATGGCCAATACTGCCCATGCCGTGAGTGATCGCCTGATGCCGCCAGATGTCATGTCTTGCACCTTTTTTATTTGCGAAGCTCGCCTTGAAGATCGGCCAGCAACACCCTGAGTTTGTTCGACAGCTCAACCCGTTCCTGTTGCGCCAGAAACGCGCCTACTTCCAATTCCCGTCCATGCGACGACAACAACAGCCGCTGGCGGCCTTCCCCGTGCTCCAGCCGCACCCGCACCCAGTAAGCCTGGAAACGCATGCAGCGCCGGCCCGGCAACGTGTGCACCTCCAACGACGATTCGTCGATGCTGATGCGCTCGCTGCGGTCGCCAGCCCGCCAGGCCACGCCAAGGGCGTAAGCCACGGCGGCGGATTCCACCAGGGCAAACAGTGGAGCAAACACATTCCCCTGCCACGCACCTAATCCAGCCGTTGTCAGCGCCAGCGCAGCCAGAATCATGATCAGTCGACGCAGACCGCGCCGGCTCAACGTGCGATTTGGCCGGAGCCAGATCGTCACGCACGGCAGGCCGGCGGCAGCTTGTCGAAGCACGATCATGGAGATCCGGCGTGCCTGGAACAGGGGGGATGATAGGTCGCGATGAGCGATCGAGCAAGATTGTCGCACCTGCTTGACCGCCAAAGGCTTTATGTCATAGGCATTTAGGAGGACGTACGGATGCATGTGGTTCGCCCGCCACGTACAATGCGCAGTTCCCCACCGCCCACGCGGCCTCCCCGACTGTCGACACGCCTGTGAACCAACCCATACTTCGCCCCGAACTCCCCGACACCATCGCTCCTGCGCGTGCGCGCATCACCGCAGCATGGCTGCGTGACGAGACCGAAGCGGTCAACGATTTGCTCGATCAGGCCGACCTACCCGACGAGGAGCGCGCGCTGGTGGTCGAACGGGCCGCTGCGCTGGTTTCGCGCGTGCGCTCGCGCGCCAAGGATCAGAGCGTGGTCGAGTCGTTCATGCGTCAGTACGACCTGTCCAGCGAGGAAGGCGTGCTGCTGATGTGCGTGGCCGAAGCGCTGCTGCGCATTCCCGATACCACCACCGCCGACAAACTGATCCGCGACAAGTTGGGCGACGCCAACTGGCGCAAGCATCTGGGTCGCAGCGAATCGCTGCTGGTCAACGCCTCGACCTGGGGCCTGCTGCTGACCGGCCGACTGGTCAACCTGGCTGGCGATACCCGTACCGACTTCAACGGTGCGCTGCGCCGACTGGTCACCCGCGTCGGCGACCCGACCATTCGCGCGGCGGTACGCCAGGCGATGAAGATCATGGGCTATCAGTTCGTAATGGGGCGCTCGATCGAAGAGGCACTCGATCGTGCCGCCAAGAAGGAAAACAAGCCGTATCGCTACTCCTACGACATGCTGGGCGAATCGGCGATTACTGCGCGCGACGCCGAACGCTACCAGCAGGATTATCGCAATGCGATCGCCGCGCTGGGTGCGCGCGGCCCGTACGCCAACCATACCGACGCGCCGTCGATCTCGGTGAAGCTGTCGGCGCTGTATCCGCGCTATGAAGTGGCTCAGCGCAAAGATGCGCGTCGGGTACTCACCGAAAAATTGCTGGAACTGTCCCAACTGGCGATGAAAAGCGGCATCGCGTTGTCAGTGGATGCAGAAGAAGCGGATCGACTGGAACTGTCGCTGGATATTCTCGGCGATGTCTTCGCCCACCCATCGCTGGAAGGCTGGAACGGTCTGGGTATCGTGGTGCAGGCCTATGCCAAGCGCACCCCGTTCGTGATCGACTGGCTGGTCGAAACCGCGCTGCAGGCCAAGCGTCGCTGGTATGTGCGGCTGGTCAAGGGTGCGTACTGGGATGCCGAGGTCAAGAAGGCGCAGGAGCTGGGCCTCAGCGGCTACCCGGTGTTCACCCGCAAACCGAATACCGACGTCTCCTACCTGGCCTGCGCACGCCGCCTGTTCAATGCGGGCAGCGAATTCATCTATCCGCAATTCGCCACCCACAACGCGCACACCATCGCCGCCGTGCATCACATCGCACAGGGCCGTCCGTTCGAATTCCAGCGCCTGCACGGCATGGGCGTCGAGTTGTATGCCGATGTGATCAGCAAGAAAACCTACCACGTGCCCTGCCGCGTCTACGCGCCGGTCGGCTCGCATCAGGATCTGCTGCCGTATCTGGTGCGCCGCCTGCTCGAGAACGGTGCCAACACCAGCTTCGTCAACCGCATCGTCGACGAAAGCCTGAGCCCGCACGAGCTGGTGACCGATCCGTGCCAGACCGTGCGCGCGTTCGACTCCATCCCCCATCCGCGCATCCCGCTGCCGGCCAATCTCTACGGTGAACTTCGGAAGAATTCCATGGGCGTCAACTTTGCCAACGACAATGAACTGAATGAGCTTGCCGAGGCAGTAAACGCCCAGCAAGGTCCGTGGACGGCCGGCCCGCTCGTGCCCGGCGTGGAAAGTACCGGCGACAGCGTCGACGTTACCGATCCATCTGACCGCCGCCGCATCATCGGCAGCTATGTCACCGCCGACGAAGCCACGGTCGAAAAAGCACTGTCCAACGCGGCCGCCGCGCAGGACAGCTGGAACAACTTCCCGGTCGCCAACCGCGCCGCGATGCTGGAATACGCCGCCGAACAACTCGAAGCGCGCCGCGCCGAGTTTATTGCGCTGTGCGTGCGCGAAGCCGGCAAGAGCCTGCCCGACGCGATCGCCGAGATCCGCGAAGCGGCCGACTTCCTGCGTTACTACGCGACCATGGCGCGACGCCTGTTCGCCGAACCCGAGCTGCTGCCCGGCCCCACCGGCGAAACCAATCAGCTGTTCCTCGAAGGTCGCGGCGTGTTCGTCGGCATCAGTCCGTGGAACTTCCCGCTGGCGATCTACGTCGGTCAGGTCAGTGCGGCACTGGCTGCCGGCAACACGGTGATCGCCAAGCCCGCCGAACAGACCAGCCTGATCGGCTATCTGGCGACGCAGCTGTTGCACGACGCCGGTATTCCGAAGGACGTGCTGCAGTTCGTGCCGGGTGATGGTGCCACCGTCGGCGCCGCCCTCACCCGCGACCCGCGCGTGGCTGGCGTGGTGTTTACCGGTTCCACCGACACCGCCTGGGCGATCAACCGCGCACTGGCCGCACGCAATTCGCAGATCGCCGTGCTGATCGCCGAGACCGGTGGCCAGAACGCGATGATCGCCGACTCCTCGGCGCTGCCCGAACAGATCGTCAAGGACGTGATCGCCTCGGCGTTCCAGTCCGCCGGCCAGCGCTGCTCGGCGGCGCGCGTGCTGTACATCCAGGAGGACATCGCCGACAAGGTGATCGAGATGCTCGCCGGCGCGATGGCCGAACTCAAGATTGGCGACCCCGGTCGGCTGTCCACCGATGTCGGCCCGGTGATCGACGAAGACGCCAAGGCGATCCTGGTCAAACATGCCGAGCGCATGGACGAGGTTGCCAAGAAGATCGCCGAGGCACCGATGGATCCAGCAGTCACCGACCACGGCACTTTCTTCGCCCCGCGCGCCTACGAAATCCCGTCGCTCGATACCCTCACCAGCGAGATCTTCGGCCCGGTGCTGCACGTGATTCGCTGGAAGGCCAGCGAACTGAACCAGGTGATCGACGCGATCAACGCCACCGGCTACGGCCTGACCCTGGGCATTCACAGCCGCATCGATGCCACCGTGGATTACATCAGCCGGCATGCTCGCGTCGGCAACTGCTACGTCAACCGCAATCAGATCGGCGCCGTCGTCGGCGTGCAACCGTTCGGCGGCGAAGGCCTGTCCGGCACCGGCCCCAAGGCCGGCGGCCCGCACTATCTGCTGCGCTTTGCAGGCGAACGCACGCTCACCATCAACACCACCGCTTCCGGCGGTAATGCCTCGCTACTGACCATCGGTGAGTAACCAGCCCGCCGGCCACTTGTGCAGCGCGCAAGTGGCCGGCATTGTCGGCATGCTAAAAGTAGGACTTCACCGGCATGCGCCGGCAGGTATGAGTTTGGAGCAACGGCACGATGGCACGCCCCGCAGACATGGTTCACCTCAACACCCAAACGTCGGTGGGCGACGATCCGCGCTTTACCTCAGCGGAGTTTCCGACCAACAAGCTGCTGTACCTGGTGCAGTTCGCCGACGCACAGCAGATCGATACCCGGCCCTGGTTCGCCGGGCTGACACTTACGCGGGCGCAGATCTCCGATCCGGCGTTGCGCGTGTCGTATCGTCAGGCGCGCAGCTTTGTGCAACGTGCATTGCAAGCACTGAACGCCCCTGATGCCGGTTTGCGGATCGGCAGTCTGGGCAGCATCGGCGGCTTCGGACTGCTGGGTCTGGCGATGATGACTTCAGCCACCCTTGGCGAGGCGATGCTCGCCGGCATCACCTACCACAAGATTTGTGGCTGCCTGCTTGAGCTCAACTTCGAGGCGATCAACGAGCAGGAAGTGGCGCTGGTCGCGCAACCGTGTTTCGCCGATGCCGAATTGTTGCCATTCTTTTGCGAAGAACTGTTCGCCAGCTGCCTGATGGTGGCACGCGAACTGGTCGGGCCTACCCTGCTTCCAGCCCGCGTCGAGTTTGCCTATCCGCGCCCCGCTCATGCCGAGGCGTATGTTGCTCTGTTCGGCCCTGAAGTACGTTTCGATGCCTCGCAATGCCGCCTCGTGATCGCCACCGAATGGCTGGCACGACCGCTGCCGGGTTATAACCCGTTGACCGCGAAACAGGCCCTGGCATTGTGCGCACAGCAGATGACCCCGGCTGGCGGCGAACCGCATCAGGAAATCGTTGCTGCGGTCGAACGTTTGCTGCGCGAGCAGATGGACCAGCAACCGAAACTCAACGACGTGGCGCGCACCTTGAATCTCAGCGAGCGCTCACTGCGGCGCAAGCTCGCAGAAAGCGGGCGCATCTTCCGCGAAATCCACGACCGCGTGCGTGCCGAACGTGCGTTGCAGCTGCTGCAGGCCGGTCAACTCAGCGTTGCCGATGTAGGTCATGCGGTCGGCTACAGCGACCCGCGCGAATTTCGCCGTGCATTCAAGCGCTGGACCGGCATGCCGCCACAAGATGCGAGACACGCGGCAAATTGACACAAGTCTGGCCGCATTACCCCCCCTGAATTGGCCGTTTCCCCCTCCCCCTTCACACTGGTTTGCGCAAGAGTGGGCGACATCGCGTCATCCGTTCGTAATTGGGGAGTTCAATCATGCGCAAGTTGTTTATCGTTGTCGCCATCGGCGCGGCACTGGTTGGTTGTGGCAAGCAGGAAGCGCCAGCACCGCAAAAAGCGGCCGACGTCAGTTTCGAGGCCAAGCTGCAGGAGCAACTGCTCGACGCCAAGCCCGGTAGCGTGATCGAGATTCCCGCGGGTCATTATTCGCTCAAGCGCGGCCTCAGCCTGCGCACCGACGGCGTGACCATCAGGGGCGCCGGCATGGACAAGACCGTGCTCTCGTTCAAGGGTCAGATCAGCGGCCCCGAGGGCCTGCTGGTCAATGCCAGTGACTTCACCATCGAAAACCTGGCGATCGAAGACACCAAGGGCGATGCACTGAAGATCAATCAGGGCAAGAACATCACCATCCACGGCGTGCGCATCGAGTGGACCAATGGGCCTGACACCAAAAATGGTGCGTACGGCCTGTATCCGGTCAAGACGCAAAACACCCTGATCGAGGACTCGGTGGTGATCGGCGCGTCCGACGCCGGCATCTACGTCGGCCAGTCGCACAACATCATCGTGCGTCGCAATCGCGCCGAGAACAATGTGGCCGGCATCGAGATCGAGAACTCGATCGGTGCCGATGTCTACGAGAACACCGCCACCAACAATACCGGCGGCATCCTTGTCTTCAACATGCCGAACCTGTCGCAGGCTGGCAGCGCCACGCGCGTGTTCAAGAACAAGGTGTTCAAGAATGACACCGACAACTTTGCCGCCAAGGGCGCGGCGGTGGCCAGCGTGCCGGCCGGTTCGGGCGTGGTGATCAATTCCAATGACAAGGTGGAGATCTTCGACAACGACATCTCCGACAACAAGACGGCGAACATCATCATCGCCAGCTACTTCTCCACCAACTACTACAACACCCGCGGCGTGGCAGAGACCTACAACCCGTACCCGAAGGGCATCTTCGTCTACGGCAACCGCCTTTCGGGCGGCGGCAACTCGCCGGACGGAATGAAGCTGAAGACGTTGAAGACCGCCATGTACGGACTCACCGGCAGCTTCCCCGACGTGCTGTGGGACGGTTACGTCGACACCAAGAGCCTGGTCGACGGCTTGCCGCCCGCCAATGACCGCATCTGCATCCAGGACGTCAACGGCGTGGTCAACGCCGACGGCCCGCATGATTACAAGAGCCCCAGCAAGGACATGAAGCCGTACGAGTGCATGTTGCCCAAGCTTGAGCCGGTGGTGTTGAATCCGGAACCGAAAGTCTGAGGTTGATTGAAGTGCAGAAGATGTTTGCGAAATACGTACTGCCCATGCTTGCCGTGCTGTCGCTGGCTGCTTGCCAGCGCGGCATGCAGCCGGTGGCCTTCCACGCCGAAGGTCGCCCGGCCCAGCTCAGCGACTGGCATGTGGTTGAAGTGCATGACGGCAAGTTGCAGCTCAATGACGGCGTGGTGCCGTATGACCTGAACACCCCGCTGTTCACCGATTACGCGCACAAGCTGCGCACGATCTGGATGCCCAAGGGCGTGTCGGCCAAGTACAAGCCGGTCGACACGTTCGACTTCCCGGTCGGCACGGTGATCAGCAAGACGTTCTATTACCCGCGTGCTGCCGACGGCAAGTTCGGTGACGTCCAACGCACCGACGACTACTCCGGTGACTTCGCCGGCCAGGGTCTGGACATGTCCAAGGTGCACCTGATCGAGACGCGCATCCTGGTTCACCGCAAGGAAGGCTGGTCCGCCATTCCGTACGTATGGAACGACGAACAGACCGAAGCGCATCTGGCACGTACCGGCGCGGTGGTTCCGCTTACCCTGGTCGCCAAGGCGGATGACAAGATCGGCGTGCCGGCAAGCGAACCTTTCAACTACGTGGTGCCGGATGAAAGCCAGTGCGCCAGCTGCCACGCCCAGGACTGGATCGGTCGCCAGGTGCATCCGATCGGCCCCAAGGCACGTCACATCAACAAGGATTACCACTACGCCGATGGCGAGCAGAACCAGCTCGAGCATCTGGTGAAGGCCGGTTATCTCAGTGGCATGCCGGCGCTGGACCAAGTGAAGCGTGATGTGGTCTGGTCCGACCCGAAAGCACCGCTGGATGCGCGTGCGCGCGCCTACCTCGATATCAACTGCGGGCATTGCCACAACACGAATGGCGCAGCCAATACAACTGGCCTGTCGCTGATCTACGGCACGCCCGAAAATCACAAGCTGGGTATCTGCAAGCCGCCGACCGCGGCCGGCCAGGGTACCGGCAACCACTTCTTCGACATCGTGCCAGGCAAGCCGGATGACTCGATCGTCCCGTATCGCCTGTCCTCGGCCGAGCCGGGCACGATGATGCCGGAGATCGGACGCAGCTCCGTACACCGCGAAGGGGTGGCCTTGATCAAGGCCTGGATCGCGGCGTTGCCGGGCACCTGCGTCGTGCTGCACTGAACACCTGATACCAAAACCAACGGCACCGCGACCAGACCTGGCGCGGTCACACATTGCATGGGGAGCTCGGCATGAGCATGCGTCAACGTCCACTTTCAATCGCTTTGCGCAGTCTGCTTTTCGGCGGCAGCGCACTTCTGCTGAGCAGCCCGCTGCTGGCCCAGACGGCCACCACGCAGGACGAATCGGCACCTGGTTCATCGACAAGCGCTGCCACGCCGGCCGCAGCCACCATGCTTGCCAACGTCACGGTGACGGCGCAGAACCGCTCGCAGGAAATGCAGGAGGTGCCGATTGCGCTGCAGATCGTCAGCGCCAAGCAGATCGATACGCTGGCGGTGACCGACCTCAGCAAGATGAGCGTGTTCGTGCCGGGACTGGAAGTTGGCGGCGACTCACCCACGCAGCCCAGCTACAAGATGCGCGGCATCAGCACCAGCGATTTCGGTATCGGCACCGAGTCGGCGGTGGGCGTGTATATCGATGGCGTGTATTCGGCGCGCTCCGGCGGTGCGCTGCTGGCGTTCAATGACATCAAGCGCATCGAAGTTCTGAAAGGCCCGCAAGGCACCCTGTTCGGTCGCAACGCCGCTGCCGGCGCGATCTCGATCGTCACCAACGAGCCTTCGGACAAACTCGAAGGCCGTGCGCGGGTGCGCATCGGCAATTACGGCGAGCGCTACGGCGACGCCCTGCTCAACCTGCCGGTCAACGAGGACATGGCCCTGCGTTTCAGCATGGTCGACAACCAGAGCGACGGCTGGGTCAAGGATGCCGGCACTGGCAGGCATTACGGCAAGAACGACGACTGGGGTACGCGCGCGTCCTTCCGCTGGAACCTCACGCCGGATACCCGCGTGCTGGTTTCCTGGGACCACGAAAAACTCAAGCAGCCGCCGCAGCCCGCGTTCGGCCTGATCCCGTATGAGGCCTACTCGCCGCGCGATGGCTCAAACGTGATGGTGCCGCCGTTCCCGGCCGACCCGAACACCTACGTGAACCCACTGCATTCACCGCTGTACAACGATACCGTCGGTGGCATCGAGGCCCGTACGTTCGATGGCGTCACGCTGACGCTCGACCACAACTTCGGCTGGGGCAGCCTGACCTCGACTACCGCCTGGCGCGGTTTCGACACCGAGAATGGTGGTGACTACGATGGCACCAACAACATCAACACCTACCTCTCCACGGTCAATCTTGAGCACAACAACAGCTGGTACCAGGAATTCAAGCTGTCCGGCAACACTGACCTGATCGACTGGGTTGGCGGCGTCAGCTGGTACAGCGAGCAGGCGCGCCAGACCAGCGAAACCAATATCTTCACCGACAGTATCGACACCCTGCTCACCAATGTGCAGGGGGCCGGCTACACCGATACATTCGCGTTCTACAACGCAACGCTGCAGACCTTGGGCACGCCATGGAACCAGTACCCGCTGCTCGGCCTGCCATGGGGCGAGCAGATGGACAACGTGGGCCACTTCAAGGCCTATGCGGCTTACGGCGACGTGATCTGGCACCTTACCGACCGACTGAACCTGACCACCGGCGCACGCTTCACCCGCGACGAGAAGACTTTCTCCTGGTTCAATCCGCCGCGCTCGGCACCCGAGCTGGACGCGAGCCTCGCCGGTCTGGCACCGCTGCTGACCGCGTTCGGCATCGATACCAGCATGTTCGAGCAGAACATCATTTTCAACGATGGCAGCGCCGCGCCGGTAGGCGTGCTGGTCGAGAACAAGAACACCTGGAACAACTTCAGCCCGCGCGTGGTGCTCGACTACAAGCTCACCCCGGACATGATGCTGTATGGCTCGGTGACCAAGGGCTACAAGGCCGGCGGCTACAACAGCGTGCAGATCGGTTCCACCTTCGAACCTGAAGACGTCACCAACTACGAAGGCGGCATCAAGATGATGTTCCCCGAGCAGAATCTGTTGGCGAACATCACCACCTACTACTACCGCTACAACAACCGCCAGTCGCTCAGCCTCGATCCCAACAGCGCAGGCTCCGGCGTGCCACGCTACCTGGTCAGCAGTACCGACCAGCAGGCCAACGGTACCGAGTTCGAGCTGCAATGGCAGCCGTTCGAAGCGTTCCAGCTCGGCTTCAATGCCGCCTATATCGACGCGACCTATCGCAATGCCACGACCGCGTCGGGTGCCGTTGTCAGCGGCCAGCCCACCGGCCAGCCGAAATGGTCGATGGCCGGCTCGCTTGGCTACACCTGGAGCAATGTTTTCGGTGGCGCCGTGCAAGCCAACCTCAGCCAGGGCTATCGCGGCGAAAGCCGCTGCAACAACGACTCCAAGCTGCAGGGCACCTGCCAGATCAGCCCGAACTTCGACACCGGCGAAGCACAAACGCGCACCGATGCCCGCCTCGGCTGGACCTCGCAGGGTGATCGCTGGGGCGTGGCGGCGTACGTCAACAATCTGTTCGACCATCGCTATGTGAACGGCATCAACAACATTTCCACCAGCGTGTACGGCACGCCGTTCGCCAGCATCACCCCGCCGCGCATGTGGGGCCTGGAATTCACGGCGAAATTCTGAGATGTCCATGAACGCCACAACCGAACTCACCGCCGTACTCCAGCGCCTGCGTGATGCCCAGGCGCAGGATCCGTCGCCGGCCTGGCACATCCGTGCCGCCCGGCTGCGCACCCTGGAGACCATGCTGCGCGAGCAGCGTGAGGCATTTGCCGCGGCAATCCATGCCGACTTCGGTTGCCGGCCACGCGAGGAAACCGACCTGCTGGAGATCTACCCCTGCCTGTCGGCGATCCGTCATTCGCTGGCCAAGGGCAAACGCTGGATGAAACCCCGGCGTCGCCTGGCTGATCTGCTGTTCATGCCGGCACGCACCGAAATGCGTCCGCAACCGCTGGGCGTGGTCGGCATCATCGTGCCGTGGAACTACCCGCTGTATCTGGCCGTCGGTCCGCTGGTCGACGCCTTCTGTGCCGGCAACCGCGCGATGCTGAAGATGAGCGAGTTCACGCCCACCTTCTCGGCGCTGTTCGCCAAGCAGATGGCGTTGTACTTCCCGGGCGACGAGGCCGTGGTGATCAACGGCGATGCCGATGTCGCACAAGCGTTTTCGGCACTGCCATTCGACCACCTGCTGTTCACCGGTTCCACTACGGTCGGCCATCATGTGATGCGCGCGGCCTCGGCCAACCTCACTCCGGTGACGCTGGAGTTGGGCGGCAAGTCGCCCACCATCATCGGTCCCACCGCGCGCTTCGACAACGCGGTGGAGCGCATCGTGTTCGGCAAGCTGGTCAACGCCGGGCAGACCTGCATCGCTCCGGACTACGTGCTGCTGCCGCGAGCACGGGTCAATGAATTCGTTGCGCTCGCCAAAAAGAAAGTGGCGCAAATGTATCCGCAGTTGGCCAAGGGTGGTCAATACGCGAGTATCGTCTCCGATCGCCAATACGAGCGTCTGGTTGGCCTGCGTGACGAAGCCGCGAGCCTGGGCGCCACCATCCATGCTCTCGCCGACTCACCAGAAGACGCCTCTCGCCGCTTGCTGCCACCGCAGCTGATCAGCGACGCCGGCGATCAGATGGCGGTGATGCGCGAAGAAATTTTCGGCCCGTTGCTGCCACTGATGCCTTACGACTCGATCGACGAAGCCATCGACTACATCAACGCCAACCCACATCCGCTGGCGCTGTATCTGTTCGAGGAAGACAAGGCCACCGTCGAATGCGTGCTCTCACGCACCAAGGCCGGCGGCGTCAGCGTCAACGACACCCTGTACCACATCGCCCAACATGGCCTGCCGTTCGGCGGCATCGGCAAGTCGGGCATGGGTGGTTACCACGGCGAAGCCGGCTTCAAGACCTTCTCGCATATCAAACCGGTATTCCGCCAGGCCCGCTTCAACGGCGCCGGCATGCTCAACCCGCCCTATGGCAAACGCTTCAAGAGCATGCTGGATCTGATGTTGAAGCGTGGGTGATCGACTCGGGGTCGCCTGAATCCACGGCGACCCCAACTTCCCTGGCAGCGACTGCACACACAATCCATTGGGTTGACCAAGCCCATGACTCCCGATATGTTGTGCCTGTCGGTGCCCGAGCAGATGCGACATCGTTCGGGCTTAAAAGGGAATCCGGTGTAACTCCGGAACTGCCCCGCAGCGGTAAAGTGGAAACGAACGTTCTCACATGCACTGGCCCTCCGTGGCTGGGAAGCGAGGGCAAGTAGGCGGATCGCAAGGTCCTTGTCCACAAGTCCGAAGACCTGCCGGCACATCGGGACGAACGTGTCCCGGTGCGTAGTGATGGCTTCCGCGGGGAGGTTCGTCGCAGTGCATTCGGCCGTGTGGCGCGTTGCATTGTTGCATCCCCGGAATTCGTTGCTTCAGGCCCTGCGCGAGGGAGCAGGTGTTTGATGTCTATGCCGGGAGCCACAACCATGCAACCCCTCGATACCGCTGCAAGCGAACGCGTACCTGCGCCTGTTGAAACCACCCCTGTCGCGTCACCAGACATCACCTCGATTACCCACGCCAGCGAAGCCTCATTCACGCTGACGCCGCCGCACAACCCTGCGCAGATGCATGTCACCAAGCGCAATGGCGGCCACGAGATCGTCGACGTCAACAAGATCGTCAAGGCCGTCACCCGTAGCGGCGAAGGCCTGCATGCGGTGGATCCACTGCGCGTGGCCCTGAAAACCATCGGCGGCCTTTACGACGGCGCCACCACCCAGGAGCTGGATCAACTCTCGATCCGCACCGCGGCCGCACTCACCGCCGAGGAGCCCGAATACGGCCAGCTCGCCGCACGTCTGCTCAACGCCTTCATCGACAAGGAAGTGTCGGGACAGGAAATCCAGAGCTTCTCGCAATCAGTCGCGCACGGCGCCGAAGTCGGCATCCTCAACGAGCGCCTGCGCGATTTCGTGGCCCTGAACGCACGCAAGCTCAATGACGCGATTGACCCGCTGGCCTCGCGCCGCTTCGAATACTTCGGCCTGCGCACGGTGTACGACCGTTACCTGTTGCGTCATCCGCAGAAGCGCTATGTGATCGAGACGCCGCAGTACTTCTTCATGCGCATTGCCTGTGCGCTGGGCGGCAACGACATCGCCGAGACACTGGAGCTGTATCGGCTGCTCTCGTCGCTGGAGTACATCGCCAGCTCGCCGACGCTGTTCAATGCTGGCACCACTCACGAACAATTGTCGTCGTGCTTCCTGCTCGACTCGCCGACCGATTCGCTGGAGTCGATCTACGACAAGTACGCCGATGTGGCCAAGCTCAGCAAGTTCGCCGGCGGCATCGGCCTGGCCTACTCGCGCGTGCGTTCACGCGGTTCGCTGATCAAGGGCACCAACGGTCATTCCAACGGCCTGGTGCCGTGGTTGAAGACGCTGGATGCGTCGGTTGCGGCGGTGAACCAGGGCGGCAAGCGCAAGGGTGCCGCCTGTGTGTACCTGGAACCGTGGCATGCCGATATCGAGGAGTTCCTCGAGCTGCGTGACAACACCGGCGACGAGGCACGCCGCACGCACAATCTCAATCTCGCCAACTGGATTCCCGACGAGTTCATGCGCCGGGTCGAGAACGACGGCGACTGGTCGCTGTTCGATCCCAAGCTGGTGCCGCACTTCGTCGACAGCTGGGGCGAAACGTTCGAGGCCGCCTATCAAAAGGCCGAAGCCGAAGGCCTCGCCAGCAAGACGGTCAAGGCACGCGAGCTGTATGCCCGCATGCTGCGCACGCTGGCACAAACCGGCAACGGCTGGATCACGTTCAAGGATCGCTCCAACGCCACCAGCAATCAGACGGCCAATCCGGAAAACGTGATTCATCTGTCCAACCTGTGCACCGAGATTCTCGAAGTCACCAACGCCGGCGAGACGGCGGTGTGCAATCTCGGTTCGATCAATCTCGCGCGGCACGTTGCAGACGGTGCGTTCGATTTCGACAAACTCGCCAGCACCGTATGCACCGCCGTGCGTCAGCTCAATCGCGTGATCGATCTCAACTTCTACCCGATCGACACGGCCGCCGTAGCCAACCGCAAATGGCGACCAGTGGGACTGGGCGTGATGGGCTTGCAGGATGTGTTCTTCAAGCTGCGTCTGCCATTTGATTCAGCCGAGGCATTGAGCATTTCAACGCGGATCGCCGAGGAGATCTATTTCCACGCACTGTCGCAATCGTGCGAGATCGCCGAGGAAGTCGGGGCACACCCTGGCTTCGCCGAAAGCCGAGCCGCTAATGGCGAGCTGCAGTTCGATTACTGGCCCAACTCGGAGCAGCACGAACACGCACGCTGGGATGCACTGCGCGAACGCATCAAGACTCACGGCTTGCGCAACTCGCTGCTGATCGCGATCGCGCCCACCGCCACCATCGCCTCGATCGCCGGTTGTTATGAATGCATCGAACCAATGGTCAGCAACCTGTTCAAACGGGAGACGCTGTCGGGTGACTTCCTGGTCGTGAATCGGCACCTGTCCGACGAATTGAAAGCACTCGGCCTTTGGACGGCCGAAGTCCGTGATCAGATCAAACTCGCCGACGGTTCGATCCAGGGCATCACGGCAATTCCCGAACGCCTGCGGCAGATCTACCGCACCACTTGGGAACTGCCGCAGAAAGCCCTGATCGAACTCGCCGCCGCGCGCGGCGCCTACATCGACCAGAGCCAGTCACTGAACCTGTTCATGGAAAACCCGAACATCGGCCAGCTCAGCTCGATGTACATGTATGCCTGGAAAGCGGGGATCAAGACGACGTACTACCTGCGTTCAAGACCGGCGACGAAGATTGCGAAAACTACGGTGAGCGCCGGCAAGGCGGCCGCATCAGAACCTGTCGCTGATCAGGATCAGGCCAATGCGGCGGTGTTCTGTTCACTGGAAAACCCGGAGTATTGCGAGGCTTGTCAGTAGGGCCATTTACCACCACGCCGTCATCCCGGCGAAAGCCGGGATCCAGCGTCTTTCGCCTCAACGTCAACAGATTTCCCGATAGAGATCGCGCCAGTACGGGTTGAACTTCTCAATGAGTTCTCGCTTCCAATGTCGCTGCCATTCCTTGATCGCCTTTTCGCGACGAATGGCTGACTCCATCGTGTCGTGTTGTTCAAACCACACAAGCTGATGGATCCGGTAGCGACTGGTGAAGCCCACAACGAGATCATTCCGATGTTGCCAGATGCGCGCGATCAAGTTCGACGTGACACCTACGTACAGCACACCGTTACGGCGGCTAGCCAGCATATAGACACAAGGTTGTCGCTCAGCCATGCAATCGAGTCCGTTCGAGATGCCAAAAGAATAGTGCCACAGAGTAAGACGCTGGATGACCAGCTTCGCTGTTGTAAAGCTCTTCCGGCTTGCGCCGGGATGACGGCATCGGGTCTTTGTCGACCATTGAAATCAAGGAATTGCCACTTATGCCTACCCAAACTACCGAGCACCAAAGCCACCTCCTCAATCCAGGCTTCGAACTAACCCTGCGCCCGATGCGTTACGCCGCGTTCTACGAGATGTACAAGAACGCGATCAAGAACACCTGGACGGTCGAAGAGGTGGATTTTTCGCTCGACACTACCGACCTCAAAACCAAGATGTCGGATGCTGATCGCCATCTGATCCAGCGGCTGGTCGCCTTCTTCGCGACCGGTGACACGATCGTGTCGAACAACCTGGTGCTGAATCTCTACCAGCACATCAACTCGCCCGAGGCGCGCATGTTCCTGTCGCGCCAGCTGTATGAGGAAGCGCTGCATGTGCAGTTCTATCTCACCTTGCTCGATACCTATATTCCCGACCCGGCCGAACGCAACAAGGCCTTTGCCGCGATCGAGAACATTCCGTCGATTCGCGCCAAGGGTAACTTCTGTTTCAAATGGATCGATTCGATTCAGGGCCTGCGCCGGCTGGAAACCCGAGAGCATCGGCGTCAGTTCCTGCTCAATCTGATCTGCTTTGCCGCCTGCATCGAGGGCCTGTTCTTCTACGCTGCGTTTGCGTACGTCTACTTCCTGCGCTCGCGTGGGCTGCTGCACGGGCTGGCTTCGGGCACCAACTGGGTGTTCCGCGATGAATCGGGGCACATGGCATTTGCATTCGAGGTGGTGCGCACGGTGCGCGAGCAGGAGCCTGACTTGTTCGACGACCAGATGCGCGTACAGGTCGAGGAAATGATGGAAGACGCCATCGCCTGCGAAACCCTGTTTGCCGAAGACGTACTCTCGGGTGGTGTCGCCGGCCTGTCGGTGAAGGACATGCGCCAGTACCTGGAGTACTGCGCCGACCAGCGTCTGGCCCAGCTCGACATGCCGAAGAAATACGGCGCGAAGAACCCGTTCGACTTCATGGATCTGCAGGACGTGCAGGAAGTCACCAACTTCTTCGAGCGCCGGGTCTCGGCGTATCAGGTCGGCGTTGAGGGTGAAGTGGCGTTTGATATGGCGTTTTGAGATCTGGTGTTCAGGTAAAGCATTCTGGATGCCCGCTTCTTGCTCGTCATCCCGGCGCAAGCCGGAAGAGCTTTACAACAGCGAAGCTGGTCACCCAGTGACTTCGTGTTCTTGGTAACGTCCAAAGGCGCTGGGTTCCAGCTTGACCAGCCCTTCGGCTGTTGAAAAGCACCTCGCTGGAATGACGACCCTGAGAACTTCCGATCGCCCGTACATACCGCACACCTATTGACTACATCTGTAGTCAAGGCGTACCGTAACTACACCTGTAGTCAAACGGTTGCCCGTCATGCCCAAACCCACCATCGGCGATCAGGAGCTGGCGCTCCTGCATTACCTCTCGGAACATGGCTCGGCCTCGGTCGGCGAAGTGGCGGTCGGTTACGGCGAACCGCGCGGGCTGGCCCGCTCCACCGTGTTGACGATGATGGAGCGCCTGCGTGGCAAGCGGTTCCTCAAACGCCGCCAGCAACAAGGCGTGTATCGCTACAGTGCGGCCACCGGTCCCGCCGAAGCCATGCGCCACGCGGTCGGCAGTTTTGTCGAGAAGACACTGAGTGGATCGGTCTCGCCGTTTGTAGCGTGGATGTCTGAAAGCGCCGAAGTCAGCGACAGCGAGTTGTCCGAACTGGAGGCGCTGGTGGCGCAGCTGCAATCCCGGCGCAAAGGGGCATGACATGAATAGTCTCGATAGCATGGCCAGCCTGCTGCTCGCCCGACTCGGCTGGACTTCGTTGCAGGCGGTGCTGTTGATCGGCTTGGTGGCGTTGCTGATCCGAACACTGCCCAGGCTTTCCGCCGCGGCGCGTTGCACGCTTTGGTGGCTGGTTGCGCTGCAACTGGTGGTGGGTCTGTGCTGGCACGCGCCGTTGCAATTGCCGCTGCTGTCGGCATTGCCACAGACATCCGCCGCAGCGCCGGTGACCTACCATCGCACCGAATCGATCAGCCCGCCGTTGCTGGTGGTGACCGGAACGACAGCCATGGCGCCAGCAACTGTCCCGCCCGTGGTGACGTCATCAGCATCCGTACAGAGTTCGTGGATCGCAGCACACAGGCATCTGCTGCTGGCTTCACTCTGGTTGATCGGTCTGCTGACCCTGCTGCCACGGACTGCCCGGCAATGGCGACAGTCCCGCAGCTTGCTGCGTGATTCCATCCCGTTGATCGACAGCACAGTGCAAGCAGCATGTACTCATCGAGCCCGCGCGCTGGGCTTGCGTCGTTGTCCGGAGCTGCGCAACTCATCCGCGATCGTCTCACCGCAAGTAATTGGATTGCGCCGACCCATCGTGTTGTTGCCACGCGATCACGCCATGACGCCTGAAGAAATATCGATGGCCTTGTCGCATGAACTGGCCCATCTGCAGCGCGGTGACTTGTGGTTGGGATGGCTGCCGGCGATCGCGCAGCGACTGTTTTTCTTTCATCCACTGGTGGCCTGGGCGATGCGCGAATACGCGCTGAATCGAGAGGCCGCATGCGATGCCCAAGTGCTGCAAAGTACCGGAACGCCACCACAAGCCTATGGCCAGTTACTGCTCCGACTCGGCGTTTCACGGCCAATGCCCGCCGGTTTGGCGGGCGCTTCCTCGACTTTCCAGAATCTCAAGAGGCGACTGAACATGTTGCAGCAAAATGAAGACATCTCGCGCCAGCGCCGCTGGGCCTGGCTGCTGATCGGAGTGATCGCCGTTGCCGGCGTGCTTCCCTATCGGGTTACCGCAGGCGGAACGGAATCCGCAAGTTCACCCGTCGCAGCGGCAAACTCCAACGCTGAAAGACTGCCGCCCGCGCCGCCTGCACCACCGGCTGCTCCAGCCCCACCCACCGTACCGGCGCTACCTGCCCCACCCGCACCTCCAGCACCTCCAGCACCTCCAGCACCTCCTGCACCTCCTGCACCACCGGCTCCGCCTGCATCGCCCAGTGGATTCTCGGCCCATCACGTACACGTCGATATTTCGTCCGACGTGCGCGACGGCTTTGCCCTGTTCGATGGCGACTCCGTCATGATCAATGGCAACAACAACGACCTCGCCGCCGCCCGCAAGCTGCACGAAAGGAATCCGCAGATGCTGTGGTTTCGCCAGGGTAAACAGGCCTATCTGATCCAGGATCACGCCACGCTCGAGCGGGCCAAGGCCATTTATCAGCCGGTTACTGAGTTGGCTCAAGAACAGGGCAAGCTGGCCGGCAAGCAGGGGGCGCTGGCCGGACGTCAGGCTGGCATGGCTGCCCGCAGCGCCGCGTTGGCACAGCAACAAGCCGCGATTGCGGAGCAGCAGGCAGAACTGGCTGCGCAAAGGGCTGGTCAAAACAGCAAGAACTCTGCGCAGGTTGAGGCCCGCCAGAGCGCCCTTCAGGCGCAACAGGATTCACTGCAAAAGCGTCAGGACGCCATGCAAGTGGAAGCGGACCAGAAACAGCGTGAAGTGGATACGCAGCAAGCCGCGTTGGAGAAACAGCAGGCCGCGCTGGAAAAGCGTCAGCAGCAGATCAGCGATCAGGCCGATAGTCAGATGCGCAAGTTGCTTGGCGAGGCGCTCGCCAAAGGTGTCGCCACACCGGCCAGCGCGGGCTGAATACCGCGAGTCACTTGGCCAAACCCGCATCCTGATTGGCGCTGAAGTCTATTCAAACCGTTCTCCCCTGAATCACATTCAGGGGAGAACGGGTCGTTTTTTTTCACGCTGCGAACTTCAACGCCGGGCACAAAGCAGCTGCAACCGACTGAACAGCCTCCCGCGGCAAGCTGCCGCGGGAGGCGCATGACTCAGTGGCCCATCATGTCCTTGGGCATCGTCAGCTTGTAGCCTTGCGGCGGCGTGTTGCCGGCGAGGTATTGCACGAAGTAATCCCAGCGACGACGTGCGGCATACAGCGTCTGCATGCCGTAGCCATGATGCACGTTGGGGATCAGCAACAGGTCGAAATCCTTGTTGGCCTTGATCAAGGCATCGGCCACCAGCAGGGTTTCGTACGGCGGTACGTTGTCGTCCATCGTGCCGTGTACCAGCATCAGACGCCCCTTGAGATTGGCCGCGTGATTCTGGTTGGCCTGATCGTCGTAGTTGCTCGTGCCGTCCTTGTTCTTGATCAGCTCGCCCTGGTACTTCTCGGCCCAGTCATCTTCGTAGTTGCGGTTGTCGTGGTTACCGCTTTCGGACCAGGCGACCTTGAAGAAATCCGGGTAACGGAACATCGCATCGGTGGATGCATTGCCGCCGCCGGAGTGACCCCAGATGCCGACGCGCGTGGCATCGATCCACGGATATCGCTTGGCCAGATCCTTGATGCCGGAAACCTGATCGGGCAGCGTGTTGTCGCCCATGTCGCCGTACCAGGCGTCGTGGAACGCCTTCGAACGCCACGGCGTACCCATGCCGTCGATCGCCACCACCACGAAGCCGAGCTCGGCCATCGCCTGATGATCACCGCGCGAAGCGTAGAAGCTGCGGCCACGCACCGAGCCGGTCTGCGGACCCGGATAGATGTAGTCGATCACCGGGTATTTTTTCGACGCATCGAAGTGGCTCGGCTTGAACATCATGCCGTACAGATCGGTCTTGCCATCGCGCGCCTTGACGATGATCGGCTCGGGTGCAACCCAGCCGGCGGCCTTCAGACGCGAGATATCAGCCTTGGCGACGGCCGCCACAGTGTGGCCATCATCCGTGCTGCGCAGCACAGTGACGGGCGGCGTGGTGGCGGTGGAATAGACATCGACAAACAGCTTGCCATCCGGCGACAGATCCACCGCGTGGTCCATCGGCTCGGGCGTGAGCAGGGTTGGCTGGCCGCCATCCAGACTCACCTTGTAGAACTGCTGGAAGTACGGATCGACGCCCTTCTCGCGACCCACGCCGCGGAACCAGATGGTGCGCGTCTTCGGGTCGACCTTGAGCATCTCGCTGACGTTGCCCTCACCCTTGGTGATCGCGTGCTTGAGCTTGCCGGTATTGAGGTCGTACAGATACAGCTGGCCCCAGTTGCTGCGCTCGGAGAACCAGATCGCCTCGTGCGTAGCCGGCAGATAGGCCCAGTTGACCTTGCCCATGCCGCTTTCGTAGTAAGTCTTGGCGGTTTCCTCGAATACCGTGCGCACCTTGCCGGTGGCGACATCGGCAATACGAAACCATTCGTGCTTGTGATAGCGCGAGGTGGAAACGAAAGCCAGGGTCTTGCCGTCCGGTGCCCACTTCACGTCGTCCCAGCCTCCATCGCGACCGCAACTGACGTCATCGCACAAGGTTGAACGATGCTGATCCGGCTGCATGTCCAGGCGCACCACTTTCTTGCTCGGCACGTCGATGATCACGCGCTCGATCATGGTCACGTCCTTGTCGCCCGGCAGCGGGTATTTCCACGCTTCCAGCTTCGGGTGACCGACATTGGTGCTGACGAGGTACATGTCGCCGGTCTTGCGCTGATCCTGCTGGAAGGTGGCGATCTTGCTCGAATCCGGCGACCACTCAACGATGGCGTTGTCGGTGTGCTTCCAGCCGGCGTTGTCGGTGGCGTAACCGAAGTTTTCCACGCCGTCGGTGGTCAGCTGGGTTTCCTTGCCGGTGGCGACATCGCGCACCCACAGGTTCCAGTCACGGATAAAGGCTTCGCTCTTCTTGTCCGGTGATAGTGCACCGGGCTCGTCGCCGGTTTTGGGCTTGGTGGCCGCGCTGCATTCGCCAACGCCCTGCAGGTCGCAGGTGTACTCCTTGTCGCGCAAGGAGATGTCCAGATGGCCATCGGCCTGGCGACTGTAGTCGGAAATGCCCAACTTCTTGGCATCGACCGGCTTGCCGGTGACCTTGCCCAGCGCGGCCGCCAGCTTGGTCTGATCGAACAACGGCGATGCCTTGCCGCTGGCGCTATCCATCAGCATGTAGTGATCGCCACTGGCGTCGTGATCGCTATACCAGAACTGACCATCGTCCAGCCAGGTCACCTTGGTCACCGCATGGTCGACCAGCGGCATGGTGTTGTAGCTCAGGAATTTCTCAGCCTGGGCATAGTCGGTCGCAGTCAGCGTCCGCCCCTGCGCGGCCGCGCCGGTCGAAAGCAGCCCCAAAATCAAGGCGCCTGCCAGGCGCGATTTGCCGATCGTCAAATGCATATATTCCTCCACGGTGATCCCAATGAGACGGCGATCCAGCGACCACACGACCCCTAACCGGCCGATGCTAGCGCGATCCGGTCACTGCCTCCCCGTGCCAAAGGTAGGGGAGGCCCGATTGAACCTGCAACAATGCCGCTTTGCCTGCCGGTCGTCTTTGGCAACGACCCCATTCCCACTTGCCCAGGTGCTGCATGACTGTACCCACCGAAGTACGCCTGTTTGAAATGGTTTTCCCGGATCACACCAACCACCTCGGCACCCTGTTCGGTGGCCAGGCGCTGGCGTGGATGGACAAGGCCGCCTTCATCGTCGCCTCGCGCTATGCCCGTCGCACCGTGGTCACGGCGCGCTCGGAGGAGGTCAACTTCCGCGTGCCGGTACGCACCGGTCAGCTGGTGGACATGATCGCCCGCGTGGTCCGCACCGGCAGCAGTTCGATGCACGTCGAAGTGGAGATGACCGCCGAGGACCTGCTCAGCGGCGATCGCCGCATCTGCACCACCGGCCACTTCGTGATGATCGCGCTCGATTCCAACGGCTCGCCGACGGCGATTCCAGCGCTGTCCGCTGATATCGCCGATACCTGAGCCAGAAGATTGACGGCTTGCCGTTGCTGCAATCAATCTGCGAGTTCTTCCCCCTGGAGTCGCCTCATGTCGCAGCGTCTCAAAGTGATCGGCAACTACGTTTCGCCCTATGTCCGCAAGGTGCTGGCGGTTCTCGAGCTGAAAGGGCTGGACTATGAAATCGATCCCATCGCACCTTTCGTCGGCGATGAGCGCTTTTCGCAACTGAGTCCACTGCGCCGGGTGCCGGTACTGATCGACGATGGTCTGGTGCTGAACGACTCCAGTGTGATCTGCCAATACCTGGAGGATCGCCACCCCTCGCCCGCGATCTATCCGCGCGATCTCGCCGATCGCGCCCAGGCACGCTGGCTGGAAGAGTACTGCGATACCCGGCTGGCCGATGTCACGGTGTGGCGGCTGTTTTTCCAGCTGGGTGTGAAGCGCCACCTGTTTGGCGAAGACACCGATCAGGTCGTAGTCAAACAAGCCCGTGAAGTGGAAATCCCCCAGTCGCTGGACTATCTCGAAAGCCAGCTTCCCGAGGATGGCTTCGTGTTCGGTGCGTTGTCGATCGCCGATATCAGCATCACCAGCTTCTTCCGCACGGCCTCGTTCGTCCGCTACAGCATCGACGCCGGACGCTGGCCACGCTGCGCTGCCCTGGTCGAGCAGGTCATGGCCTTGCCGTCGCTGCAAAAACTCGCCCGATTCGAAGACTGCTGCCTGCGCCTGCCGCTCACCGAACAACGCGCGGCCCTGCTTGCCGCAGGCGCGCCGCTGACGAATGAAACCATGGGCACCAGCGTGCCAAGGCACGGTATGCTGCGCGAGTCGTGAGCGTCGCCTCGCGCCGCATGCAATCACCACTCAATGCAATGCAGACGTGAGCTCGACCAGCCAGTCCACGAACACGCGAAGTCGCGCCGGCATCTGCCGTTGCGGCGGATACAGCACGGTGATCGGCAAAGTGGGCGGCGGCGTATCCGGCAGCAGTTCGATCATCGAACCCTCGGCCAGCTCCCGCTCGATGCGGTAGCGCGAGAACTGGGCAATACCCAGCCCGGCGATGCAGCAGCCGAGGTAGGCATCGCCGCCACTGACGGTGATTTTGCCGGGCAAGCTCACTTCACGCCGGCGCCGCCCGACCACGAACTCCAGTGGCTCGGCACGACGGGTGGTGGGCGAGGCCCAGTTCACTGCGAGATGACCCTCGTGCAACGCGGCCAATGACTCGGGTCGTCCATGTCGGCGCACGTAGTCGGCACTGGCGACGGTGACTTGGCGCAATCGGGCGACACGCCGCCCGACCATGCCGATGTCGCCCGGCTCGCCAATCCGCACCGCACAATCGACGCCTTCGCGTACCAGATCGACAAAGCGATCGCCGGTGCCGATGTCCAGTTCGATCTGCGGGAAGCGCGCAGTGAATTCGGCCAGCGCGGGAATCACCAGCAGTCGCCCCAACGCCGCAGGCAGATCAATCCGCAATCGCCCCCGGGGCTGCACCCGCGCCTCGCGGAAATCGGCCTCGACCTCGTCCACATCGGCCAGCAAGCGCACGCAATGGCCGTAGTAGGTTTCGCCGTCACGGGTGGTGCTGACCCGGCGCGTGGTTCGCTGCAACAGCTGCGCACCGAGACGGGTTTCGAGCCGCTTGATCGCATGCGTAACGGTGGCACGCGGCAGGCTCAAGTCATCCGCCGCGGCAGTGAAACTGCCCAGCTCGACGATCCGCGTGTACAGCCGCATGGCTTCGAGGCGATCCATTTGATTGTTGTCGATTATTGGATAGTTACGTTCATTATTGAATATTTATCCCATACGCGTCACGGCGCACCATGCTCGCCACATTCACTGAATCGGAGCGACGCCATGCAAACCCGAACTCTCGGCAACAACGGCCCACATGTTTCCGCGCTCGGCCTCGGCTGCATGGGCATGAGCGATTTCTACGGCAACCGCAACGACGCCGAATCGATCGCCACCATCCAGCATGCACTGGATCGCGGTGTGACTCTGTTCGACACCGCCGACATGTACGGCCCCTTCATCAACGAAGTGCTGGTCGGCAAGGCACTGAAGGGCCGGCGCGAGCAAGCCTTCATCGCCACCAAATTCGGCATCGTGCGTAATCCCAGTGACACCAGCGCGCGCGGCATCAGTGGCCGACCCGAATACGTGCACGCTGCCTGCGATGCAAGCCTCAAGCGGCTGGGCATCGACACCATCGATCTGTATTACCAGCACCGCGTCGACCCGGACGTGGCGATCGAGGAAACCGTGGGTGCTATGGCTGAACTGGTCGCGGCCGGCAAGGTTCGCTATCTGGGCTTGTCCGAAGCCGCCGGTAGCACCGTGGATCGCGCCAGCAAGGTGCATCCGATCGCCGCGCTGCAGAGTGAGTTCTCGCTGTGGACCCGTGATCCGCAAACCAACGGCATGCTCGATGCGTGCCGCCGCAACGGCGTCAGCCTGGTCGCCTATTCACCGCTGGGTCGTGGCTTTCTCACGGGCGCAATCCGCACGCCGGACGACTTCGACAGCGACGACTATCGTCGCCAAAGCCCGCGTTTCCAAGGCGAAAACTTCAACCGTAACCTGGCACTGGTCGACCAGGTGAAGCAGCTCGCCGCGGACAAGGGCTGCTCACCTGCCCAGCTGGCGTTGGCCTGGGTGCTGGCCCAAGGCGACGATGTACTGGCCATCCCCGGCACCAAGAAGCGCTCGCGGCTTGACGAGAACCTCGGCGCGCTGGATGTGCGACTGAGCCAAAGCGAGCTGACTGCCATCGACGCGGTGTTTCCGACCGATGCCGCTGCCGGCACCCGCTATTCCGACGCCGGGATGCGTGCGGTCAATGCCTAACGATCAGCCACGTCTGGCTTTGAGGCTCGGCCCCGTTGGCCCCGCACACCACCTCAGGCCGCCCTGCACATCACTTCTGTAAGCCCTTGCACATCCCCGTTCACCCTGAGCGTAGCGCAGCGAAGTCGAAGGGCCCGCGCCAACCCCCTTCGACTTCGCCCGCTGGCGCGGACTACGCTCAGGGTGAACGGGCGGGTGTGCTTCCATACCAATCAAATCGTCAGATTTTGCCCTTCACGAGAATGGCAACTTCCAACCCGCTAAACTGCGCGGCATGAGTAGTCCAGAACATTCTCCGCTCGGCAAGAACACTGTCTACGCCGACCGCTACAACCCGAAGCTGCTGTTTCCGATTCCGCGCGAGGACAAGCGCGCGGAGATCGGCGTGGCTGAACCGCTGCCGTTCCACGGCGTGGACATCTGGAATGCCTACGAGTTGTCGTGGCTCGATTCACGCGGCAAGCCGATGATCGCGATGGCCGAGTTCCGCGTGCCCGCAGCATCGCCACATATCATCGAATCGAAATCGTTCAAGCTCTACCTCAACGGTTTCGCGCAGGAGCGCATCGCCGATGCCGATACGCTGGCATCGACCCTGATGCATGACTTGTCTGCGGCTGCGGGCGCGGTGGTCAGCGTCGAACTTGGTGAAGCCCGTGCTGCCAGCCTTCCCGCCGTCGATCTGGACGGCCATCTGCTCGATGCGCAAGACATCGCGATCGATCATTACGGTCCGCCGCAGGCCGATTTCCTCGCTACCAATCTCGACGTGCAACCCATCGCCGAGACCCTGGTGTCACACCTGCTGCGCTCGAATTGCCCGGTCACCGGCCAACCCGACTGGGGCAGCGTGCAGATCCGCTACCGCGGCGCGCCAATCGATCATGCCGGGCTGCTGCGCTATCTGGTTTCGTTCCGCACGCACAATGAATTTCACGAGCAATGCGTGGAACGGATCTTCGTCGACCTGACGCGTCGCTGCGCGCCACAGCAACTGAGCGTGTACGCGCGCTACACCCGTCGCGGCGGCCTGGACATCAACCCCTTCCGCAGCAGCACACCGATCACGCCGGACAACCCGCGCACGGTGCGTCAGTAACCACCCACGTCGGTTTCTGCGTGAAGATTCAGTGCACGCAAAACCTGCCGGTAACCGGCGCTTCATCTGCGCTGGATTAGCCTCGAAAACCCGACATGAGAGGACACGCATGGCAGCCATCGCCGCGCGCCCGCTCAGCCAACCGGAGTTTTCATGATGCGTTGCCAAACAGTTCTTGCACTCTGCGGTGTCAGTCTTGTGGTCCTGCTGCTTTCGGCGTGCGGCAAGCACGATGCGGCTACGCCGGAAACCCCGGCAACCTCAGCCAGCGCGGCTGCCACGTTGACTCCGGCGCAGGCAACCACCGCCGTCACGCCTGCCATAGCCGCTACCGCGCAACTGGTTCCAGCCCCTGTCGGCAGCATTGCGCCGGCCACAGCCGCCAGCGCCGCAGCGGCCGCTACGCCGGCCGCCGGGTTGAGTCTGGACAAGCTGGTGCTCGGTGATGCGGTCGATGACAACCACAAAGTCACCCATCCCGGCAGCCGTTTCGACAGTGACGACAAGACGCTCTACGCCTGCGTCATCACCGCCGGCAAGAGCGGCGGCGCCACCTTGAATGCCAAGTGGAGCTACCTCGAAGGCGATACGCAACTGGTCAGCAGCATCAGCCAGTCGATCGCCACCGACGGTCCGGCGGTCACCACCTTCAAGGTGCACAACCCCGATCTGTGGCCCGAGGGCAAATACCGCGTCGAGATTTCGCTCGACGGCAAGTCGGTGGCGAAGCAGGATTTCACGATCGGCAAAAGCTGATCCGACTTCAAGCTCCAACTCGCGGCGGCAAATCCATCGCATTCGACCTGACGCAGAGCAAGCATGACCTTGCTTGCTCTGCTGACTGATCATTGACCCGACCTTTGAACTAGACCCGCGCCATCACCCTTCGACTTCGCTGCGCTACGCTCAGAGCCTGCCCCAGACTTGATCTGGGGCGAACGGGACTCAGTATTTTCAGGTCGAATCAACACCCCGACCCGCAGCCGAATCAACACTGCTGTTCTCAGATCAAGCCCCCACCGTTCGCTCTGAGCGTAGGCGCGCAGCGCCGAAGTCGAAGAGTATCGAACTCCCAATGCTTCGACTCACGTGCCTGCACAAGCTACCCTCAGGCAAAGCCGGAGTTTGATCATGCGCTACCAATTACTTGCTGCTGCCACCTTGTTGCTCGCCGCCATGCCGGTCAGCGCCGAACAGAAAAACCTGCGCGAATACGGCGTGGCCATTGGCGTGATGCAGCCCGGCCAGTGGAACGCCATCACCGATGTTCCCGGCGTACAGGTGGGCCAGAAAACCCTGATCCAGGGCGACCAGGTGCGCACCGGCGTCACCGCCGTTTTGCCATATCGCGGCAACATCTTTCAGAACAAGGTTCCCGCCGCGGTCTACGTCGGCAACGGTTTTGGCAAGCTGGCCGGTTCGACCCAGGTCGAGGAACTGGGCAATCTTGAAACGCCGATCATCCTGACCAACACCTTGAGCGTACCAACGGCGGCCGATGCGCTGATCGACTACACGTTTTCGTTTGAGGCCAACAACGATGTTCGCTCGGTCAACCCGGTCGTTGGCGAAACCAACGACGGCTATCTGAATGATATTCGCGGCCGCCATGTCGCAAAATCCGATGTGCTCGAGGCAATCAAGACGGCCAGTGGCGGCAAGGTCACGCAAGGCAACGTCGGCGCAGGCACCGGCACCATCGTGTTCGGTTTCAAAGGTGGCATCGGCACCTCCTCACGCAAGCTGCCGGCAACGTTGGGTGGCTATACCGTCGGCGTGCTGGTGCAGACAAATTTCGGTGGCGTGCTGAATGTTGCCGGCGTGCCGATCGGCAAGGCCTTGCACAAGTATTACCTCAGCGACGAACTGAACGATTCACCGGATGGCTCGTGCATGATCGTGGTGGCCACCGATGCACCGCTGGACTCCCGCAATCTGAAACGACTGGCCAAGCGCGCCATTCTTGGACTCGGGCAGACCGGCGGCATCGCATCGAACGGCAGCGGCGATTACGTGATCGCCTTCTCCACCAATCAATCCGTACGCGTGCCGTACGACTCGAAGCAGTCGACGCAGCAGGTCACCCTGATGCGCAATGATGCGATGTCACCCCTGTTCATGGCCACGATCGAAGCCACCCAGGAAGCCATCATCAACTCCATGTTTCATGCCCAAGGCATGAGCGGCCGCGATGGTCACACCGTCGAGGCACTGCCGGTGGAAAAAGTGCTGGGCATCATGAAACAACACGGTTACACGATTTCGGAGTAGCCAATCTCCAAGGTCGTGCAGGGATCAAAAGCGATCCACGCGGAATGGTGCCGTATCCACGCGCGTGGTTTCACCATCCATCATCTCGCCAATCAGCCGACCGGTCAGCGGCCCGGAGGTAAGGCCTTGGTGGGCATGGCCCAGCGCAAACCACAAACCCGTGTGACGAGGTGCAGGTCCGATCACTGGTTTCATGTCGGACATGCATGGTCGCGAACCGAGCCACGGTTGCGGATCGAGCCGCTCACCCAACGGAAAAATCTGTTTCGCTTCCTCTTCCGCTGCCTGTAACTGTCCATACATCGGCGCCGCATTCAGCGTGTTGAGTTCGGCCCCGGTAGTCAGGCGGATTCCGGCGCGCTTGGGCGTCAGCAAATAGCCTTTTTCGTAGTCCATCACGGTGCGATTGAGCATCTGCCCGCCTTGCGCTGCGTAGTGCATGTGATAGCCGCGCATGTAGAACATCGGCAGTCGATAGCCCAGCCGCTGCAGCCATTCGGGTGACCACGGGCCCGCAGCCAGAACCAGTTCACCAGCGGACAACGCACCCTGATCCGTGCTCAACCGCCATTGCTTGCCGACCTGATCCAGGTCACGAGCCTCGGCCTGCAGCACGTGCCCGCCAAGTGCCACGAACGCATCCGCGTAGGCCTGGACCAAGGCACCCGGATCAACTGTCGTCCACGAATTGATCCAGTCGATGGCCCCGATCATTCGATCCGACAAAGATGGCTCGCGTGCATGCAATGCACTCTGGTCGAGCATCCGATACTCGACACCAAAGCGGGTATGGGCGTCGTCGGCCAGCGCAAGTTGCCGGTCAAACTCTTCCTGCGTGCGGAACCCCTGCAACCAGCCGTCTTTCTGTACCAGTGATTCGGCACCGGCTTGCTCAAGCATCACGCCATGCTCTTCGGTGCAATGGCGGATCAGCGAGGCGTACTCCGGCACGATCCGGGCAAAGGTCTCCGGCGCCGAATTGTGCCAATACGCAAACAAGGCCCGCGACGACTCCAGCATCGCACCACCGCGATAGCGCACATCGATCCCGCGATTGGGCAACAGCCGCCACATGGTCGCCGCATCGCGCGGAAACGGACGCGGTCGCACCGCTTCACGCTGGATCAGGCCGGCATTGCCGAACGAAGTTTCCTGGCCCGGCGCGCGTCGATCGACCAGCGTCACCGCATGGCCACGTCGAGCCAGATGCCAGGCAACACAGACACCGACCATGCCGGCACCAAGAACGACGACATCTTTCACCATCAGTGTTCCAACCCTGAGCGAACTGCGGCCAATCGGATTTTGTGACGATAGCCGAGTGGACTGGTTCGGACCAAGTCAAAAATCACGCTGCAGCAAACGTGAGGTTTGGAGCCGTTTGAATTACCGCCTCGCAAGCGGCAAGACACGCTGACAAGGCGATCCAAAAGGCTCGCCATCGAGCGTTGCAGGGGGAAGCAGAGGGCCCGACACCGGATCGACGCAGATGATCTCGGTGAGAATGGTGCGCCCGGCGGGATTCGAACCCACGACCCCTGCCTTCGGAGGGCAGTACTCTATCCAGCTGAGCTACGGGCGCATCGGCGTGCATTGTAGCGAAGACGGGACCGCGCGCCTACGGCTGGTTGCCGGCATATGGCCATATTCGGCTTGAAAAGCGTCGATTTTGCGGCTTTTGGCGCGGCTGAACTTTTACCGCCGGAGAACGGTCACCTCTCTCGCCGCCCTGCACCCAACTGCGAAGAGACTGTTGCCGGTCTGCGCGCACCGCAGGAACAACTCAGTCCATGAACCCGTTGCATCATCCTGTCCGGCCTTGGTGACGATTTGGTCATCACATCCAGGTCGCTAGAGTGCTGCGGTAGCCACGGGAGTATCGAACGGAGATGCGTCTGCACGAACATGCCGATTTGCTGGACGAGGTTCAGCGGATCACGTTCCAGTACTTCCTCGAGCATGCGAATCCGGACAATGGTCTGGTCTGCGATTCGACCCAGCCACGCAGCCCGGCCAGTATCGCTGGCGTCGGATTTGCGCTTTCTTCGTATCCGGTCGGGGTCGAACGCGGGCTCATGTCCCGCTCGCAGGCGTGCGCACTGACCTTGGCTGCCGTGCGCTTTTTTGATGGCGCCGATCAATCCGGCGCAGTGGACGGTATCGGTTACAAGGGGTTTTTCTACCATTTTCTCGACATGCAGACGGGGCGACGCGCCTGGCAAAGCGAGCTCTCCACCATCGACACCACGTTTCTGATCGCCGGCATGCTCACCGCAGCACGCTATTTCGATGCCGAGGATGCTCAGGAACTGGAAATCCGCCAGCGTACGCAGGCGATCTATGCCCGCATCGACTGGCGTTGGGCATTGAATGGCGGGCGCACGATCAGCATGGGCTGGAAGCCGGAGTCGGGCTTCCTGCCGTGGCGCTGGGTTGGCTACAACGAAGCGCTGCTGCTGTATGTGCTGGCGTTGGGTGCACCCGAACACGCGATCGAAGCCGATGCCTATGCGGCATGGCTGGAAGGCTATCGCTGGAAGAACATCTACGGGTACCAACACGTTTATGCCGGGCCCTTGTTCATCCATCAGTACTCGCACACATGGATCGATTTCCGCGCCATCCAGGACTTGTGGATGCAGACGCATTCGATCGACTACTTCGAGAACAGCCGTCGTGCCACGTATGTCCAACACGAGTATGCGAAGCGCAATCCGCGCCATTTCAAGGGCTACAACAAGCTCAGCTGGGGCTTCACCGCCTGCGACGGCCCCGGGCCGTGCACACGTCGCGTCGATGGCAGACAGCGCACGTTCTACGACTATCTCGCGCGCGGCGCACCGTGGGGCCCGGACGACGGCACCATTGCGCCGTGGGCGACGCTGGCATCGTTGCCGTTCGCGCCGGAGATTGTGTTGCCCAGCATGGCCTACATGCACAAGCACATGCCCGAAGAACACCGCAATCAGTACGGTTTCAAGTGCTCGTTCAATCCCAGCTTCGCGCAAGGAGAGCATGTGATCGGCTGGATCTCGCCGTGGCACTTCGTGCTCAATCAGGGGCCGACCGTATTGATGATCGAAAATTACCGCAACGGCCTGATCTGGCGATTGATGCGCGAAACAGACTGTATCCGGCGCGGACTTGAGCGGGCCGGCTTCCGAGGAGGCTGGCTGAATCGCTGACCGAGCGGATCGAACGCTTCTTCACGACTGCTACGCCCGGCGTCTGTCACCGTTTCCCGTCTGACCCTGTCGGGATGCTGCCTTGATCAAAAAACGACGCCGCAGACGTTCCACCCTTGTCGTGAAACGGCGGGCTGCGCCGGATGAGCGGCAACGCAGGTCGGTATTGCTAAGCGAATCACAACTGGCGGATTACGCAGCAATCCTTGCGGCGAGTCATCGCCTGGCAAGTACCCCGCGCATCGATCCGCTCGGCTCGCGGCTCAATGCGCTGGAACAACGCCTGCAACAGATCTTCGTGCACGCACGCGCCGCCGTGGACGCAAAGCAGCGGATCGAACCGGCGGCAGAATGGCTGATCGACAATTTCTTTTTGATCAAGGAACAACTGCGCGTCATTCGCGCCAGTCTGCCCAAGGCCTACAGCCGCGCGCTGCCGCAACTGGAGGACAGCTCCGATCCCGGTGTGCAACGTATCCTGGTGCTGGCACGCGAACTGGTGTCGCACGTCGACAATCGGGTGGACACGCGCGTTACGCGCAAATTTATCGATGCCTACCAGAAAGTCGCGCTGCTGCGGCTTGGTGAACTGTGGGCCATGCCATTGATGCTGCGCATCGCGCTGATCGAGCGCATCGGACAGATGGCGGAATCGATCGGTCAGCGCATCGACAATTACGCCACCGCCCATCTTTGGGCCGAACAGATGATCGAGGTGGCCGGCAGTCACCCCGAGGATATCGTGCTGCTGGTCGCCGACATGGCGCGTTCCAGTCCGCCGCAGTCGGCGGCCTTCGATTCCGAATTGTTTCGCCTGTTGCAAGGCAAGAACCCGGCGTTGAATCTGCCGTTGGCATGGATAGAGCAACGTCTTTTGCGCGGACGATCAAGTCTCGCGCAACTGCTTGAAGAGGAAAGCCGTGTGCAGGCTTCCGATCAGGTCTCGATTGGGAATTGCATCACCAGTCTGCGGCTGATTTCCCGCCTGAGCTGGGCCGACACGGTAGAGGCGACAAGCCGTGTCGAAGCCGTGCTGCGCGAAGACCCCGCAGGCATCTATCCGGCGATGGATTTCAACACCCGTGATACATATCGCCACGCGGTGGAGGACCTGGCCCGTCGCAGCGGGCTTGAGGAAAGCGAAGTCGCACGTCGTGCAGTGGACGCCGCCGACGCCGCACAGAGCCCTGGCACCGATGCCCGTCAGCGCCACGTTGGCTACCAGTTGATTGGCAATGCCGCCGCCGGGTTTGCCCAATCCATTGCTGCCCCGCCGCGACTGGCGCAGCGCTGGCGGGCGGCGTTGCGCGCCCATCCGGGGGCTGTCTATCGTGGCGCTGTCGCTGTGATGACCTTCGTATTTGCCGCATTCATTCTCGGCAACGGCATGCCGATATTGTCTTGGCCATTGGAGATTGCGGCCATCATCGCGGTGCTGCTGGCGTGCAGCTACTCGGGCATCGGCGTGGTCAACTGGACCCTCAGTCATCTGTTGCACCCTGCGGTGTTGCCGCGCCTGGATTTCAGCAAAGGCATTCCGGAAACCTCGCGCACCCTGGTGGTGGTGCCATGCATGCTGCACGACGCTGCCAGCATCGACGAGCAGATGCAGGCGCTGGAAGTACGCTTTCAGGGCAATCAGGATCGCAACCTGCATTTCGCGCTGCTGACCGATTTTCAGGATGCCGATCAAGAGGTCATGCCGGAGGACGAAGCGCTTTTGGCACACGCCTGCGCCGGCATCAAGGCGCTCAATCAGCGACACGCCGACAGCGCCATTTCGCACTTTCATCTGTTCCATCGACGACGCGTGTGGAGTGCAGGCCAGAACACGTGGATGGGTAGTGAGCGCAAACGCGGCAAGCTGGTGGATCTCAACCGAATGCTTCTGGGCGGTAAAAGCCACGACTTCATGACACTCGCCGGTGGCGTCGCAAGCCTCGTCGGCACGCGCTATGTGATCACCCTCGATGCCGATACCGAACTGCCTCCACAAACCGCCTTGCGATTGGTCGAGACCATGGCGCATCCACTCAACCGGCCACGCTTTGACCCCCGCTTGCATCGCGTCGTGGAAGGCTATGGCGTGCTGCAACCCCGTATCACCGAAGCGACCACCGATCCGCGCAGCAGCTATTTTGCACGCGTATTCAGCGGCGATGGTTCGCTTGATCCGTACACCCGCGCCGTCTCCGACGTGTATCAGGATCTGTTTCAGGAAAGCTCCTATATCGGCAAGGGCATCTACGATGTACGCGCGTTCACGCGCGCCACCGGCCGGCGCTTTCCGCATGATCTGATCCTCAGCCACGACCTGATCGAGGGCAGCTACGCGCGCACCGGGTTTGTCAGCGACATCGAGTTGCGCGAGAGCACGCCGCACAGCTACGGAATCGAAGCCCGGCGCCGTCATCGCTGGATCCGCGGCGACTGGCAGATCGTGCAATGGCTGTTGCCGCGTGTCCCCGGACCCAGGCGCCACCAGATACGCAACACGCTTTCGGCACACCATCGCTGGAAAATCCTGGACAACCTGCGCCGTTCGTTGGTACCGCTGGCCTTCATGCTGGTATGGCTGCGCGGGTGGCTGTTCTCGACCCAGCCGGGATTCTGGACCTGGACCATGCTGGCGCTGCTGCTGGTGCAGCCGGTGCTGGCCTCGTTGCACGCGCTGGTGGACAAATCTCCCGCGACGAGCTGGTCATTGCATCTGCAGACCTGGCGCCGCGCCACCGGCAAGAATCTGGCGCAGAGCCTGATCCTGCTGACCATGCTGCCGTTCGAGGCGGCGATCAACATGGCGGCCATCGCGCGCAGTGCATTCCGCATGTTGATCAGCCGTCGGCATCTGCTGGAGTGGATGCCGGCGAGCGCGCTGGCGCGTTTTGCCCAAGGCCAGCTGAATTACTTTCTGCGCCTGATGTGGATCGCACCCGTAGGTACCGTGCTCACCGTGGCCGTACTGCAATGGCAAGAACCCAGAGCCTTGTCGAGTGCATATCCGTTGCTTGGCCTGTGGTTGTTGTCACCCGCGCTGGCGTGGGTATTCAGCCGGCCCAAAGCACGTGCCGTGAGCGCCGCGCTGAGCGTCGAGCAGCGCAATTTTCTGGGCGTGGTGGCACGCAGAACATGGCGCTATTTCGACGCCTTCGTCGATGCCGAGCATCATCACCTGCCACCAGACAATTACCAGGAGTGGCCGCAGCCGCAAACCGCGGCGCGTACGTCGCCGACCAATATCGGACTGGCACTGCTGGCCAATGTCACCGCCAACGATTTCGGCTACATCAGCCCGGCGCGCATGCTGCAGCGCTGCGCCGATACGCTGGCCGCCATGCACCAATTGCCGCGCCATCGTGGCCACTTTCTCAACTGGTACGACACGCGCACGCTGCAGCCGCTGGCTCCGCGCTACGTATCAAGCGTCGACAGCGGAAACCTGGTCGCCAGCTTGCTGGTATTGCGCAACGCACTGGCGGTGGTGGATGAGTTGCCGACAATCCCGATACAGGCCAGCGCCGGGTTGATGGACACACTGCATACGCTGCAGGCCGAGATTGTGGCCAGTCATTGCGAAGAGGCTACCCCGGCAGCTGCGACGGCGCTGATCGCCACACTGGCCGAACGGATTGCCGGCTTGCGTGGCGAGATCAGATCGATCCGCACCTGGCGCAAGCAGGTGCTGTCGATTGAAGCCACCGCAGCCGACCTGCAAGAACAGTTGCTGCCAGTTGCCGAATGTGTCGGTAGCGCCAGCTGGGCTGCGGCGCTGCGCGATCAGTGCAGCGACTGGCTGCAATTCGTGAATGACAACGCACCATGGCTGGAGCTGTCGATGGATGGCGCCCATGCCGCCGCAATAAAGACCTTGCTTGCGCAACTGGATGCCAATCCCACGCTGGGTCACAGCCGCATGATCGCGACTCAGGTGTTGTGCCTGCTGCAGGAGAATCACGTACCCACCGCGCACCGATCACACGATCCGCTGCACGCGGCGATGCGCCGACTGTGCCAGGTCGCGGCAGCACGCGAAGTCCGCAGCCGCGCCCTGATTGCCGATTGCGACGAGTTTGCCGAAGCCGATTTCGGATTCCTGTTCGACCCGCAACAGAAACTGTTGAGCATTGGCCACAACGTCGAGCAAGAGGTCAACGACAGCAGCTACTACGACTTGCTGGCATCGGAGGCACGATTGTGCAGTTACGTGGCCATCGCACGCCGACAGTTGCCGCAGGCCCACTGGTTTGCCCTGGGCCGCCTGTTGTCGGCTGCAGCCGGCGAAACCACGCTGGTTTCGTGGAGCGGCTCGATGTTCGAATACCTGATGCCGCTGCTGGTGATGCCCGGTTATCCGGATACCTTGCTCGAACGCAGCTGCCGCACGGCGATCCGCAACCAGATCGCCTACGGTGAAAAATGCCGTACGCCCTGGGGCATTTCCGAGTCTGGCTACAACTACACCGACACCCATCTGACTTATCAATACCGCGCCTTTGGCGTACCGGGCATGGGGCTCAAACGCGGTCTGGCCGATGATCTGGTGATTGCCCCGTATGCCTCGGCGATGGCGGTGATGCTTGAGCCGGCAGCAGCCATCCACAACATGCAGCGACTGGCCAGCATGGGCGCACTGGCGGACTACGGTTTCTACGAAGCACTCGACTACACGCCTGCGCGCGTGGCTGAAGGCAAGCCGTTCGCCATGGTGCGTTCGTTCATGGTGCACCATCAGGGCATGTCGCTGCTGGGACTGTCGGCCTTGCTGCACGAGCACCCGATGCAGCAGCGCTTCATGCGCGAGCCGGCACTTCGTGCCAACCGTTTGCTGTTGCGTGAAAAGGTACCGATGACCACGCCGATCGGTCTGGATGAGCTGGATACGTCGCAGCCCGACGAGGCTCTGCGCGAAGCGGTGCCAACGGCACGCGTCATCAATACCTTCAACACCAGCGTGCCGCAGGTGCACTTGCTGTCCAATGGCCGCTATCACGTGGCGGTGAGTCAGGCCGGCGGCGGTTACAGCCGCTGGAACGAGCTGGCGCTCACGCACTGGACTGAAGATGCCACCCGCGATGCGCTGGGACAGTTTTGCTACGTGCGCGATCTGGACAGCGGCAAGTTCTGGTCCAATACCTTGCAGCCGACACGGGTGCATGCCGACAGCTACAGCGCCGTGTTCGCCCAGGCGCGCGCGGAATTTCAGCGGCGCGATGAGGGGATCGAAACGCGTACACGCATTGCGGTATCGCCCGAAGATGACATCGAACTGCGCCGCATACGCATCAGCAACCATTCCAGCCGCCGCCGTCGCATCGAGGTCACCAGTTACGCCGAAGTGATTCTGGCGCGTCCTTCCGATGCTGCCGCGCATCCGGTGTTCAACAAGCTGTTTATCGAAACCCGGATCCTGCACCAGCAGCATGCGCTGCTGGCGCGTCGTCGTGCGCGTGCGGACGATGAGTTCACGCCATGCATGTTGCACATGCTGACCGTGCGTGGCGCCAAGTGGAGCGAGCCCAGCTTCGAGACTGATCGCGCGCGCTTCATCGGCCGCGGACACAGTGTCGCGGCACCCCGCGTCTTGCTGGAGGCCGGCGAGTTGAGCGGTGGCGAGGGGGCGACGCTGGATCCGGTGGTGGCGATCCGCCGGGTGGTTGAACTGGCGCCGGGACAAAGCGCCACCGTCGACCTGATTACCGGCATCACGCCCACGCAAGACGCAGCGCTCGAACTGATCAATCGCTATTTCGATCACCGGCTTGGGAATCGCGTGTTCGAACTGGCGTGGACGCATTCACAGGTAATTCGCCAGCAACTGGACATGGGCTCCACCGACGCGATGCTGTTTGATCGCCTGGTCAGTTCGATTCTGCATGCCGATCCTGCGCTGCGCAGCTTGCATGGTCCACGCCAGCACCTGCCACATGGTCAGTCCGGACTCTGGAAATACGGCATATCCGGTGATCTGCCGATCATCGTGCTGCGAATCGCCAATACCGACAGCTTCAGTCTGCTGCGACAGCTGGTGCAGGCGCATACCTGGTGGCGCATGAAAGGGGTGAGTTGTGATCTGGTGATCTGGAACGAAAACGCTTCGGGCTATCGCCAGGATCTGCACGACATGATCATGGGCCTGATTTCGTCCAGTATCGAGGCTGCCGCGCTGGATAAACCCGGCGGCATTTTCCTGCGCAGCATCGAGCATGTGACCGGCGAAGACCGTGCCTTGATGCTGGCCGTCGCACATGCCGTGTTTGTCGATGAACGCGGATCGCTGCGCGAACAGATGCCACCGGAAAAGGGCATTGTGGCAAGCACCAAACGCTTGCGCCGGCCGGCTCTGCGCACGGCCACGAACGATCCGCAAATGCTGCCGGAACCCAAAGACCTGCAGTGCTTCAACGGTCGCGGCGGATTCTCGACCGACGGGAACGAGTATGTGATCTGGCTGCCACCCGGCGCCAGCACACCGGCGCCGTGGAGCAACGTCATCGCCAACGCCCAGTTCGGCACGGTGATTTCCGAAAGCGGTGGCGCCTACACCTGGCATCAGAATGCACACGATCTGCGCCTGACCCCCTGGCACAACGACCCACTCTGCGACGACAGCGGCGAGGCCTTCTATCTGCGCGACGAAATCAGCGGACGGTTCTGGTCACCCACGCCATTGCCTGCACGCGGTGACGGCAGTTACATCACCCGCCATGGTTTCGGCTATTCGTGTTTCGAGTCATTGGAACAAGGCATCGCCTGCGAGATGACGGTGTTCATACCGGTCGAGCACACGGTGAAGCTGGTGATGCTGAAGATCCACAACCGTTCGGGGCGTACCCGGAAACTGTCGGCAACCGGCTACGTGTCCTGGGTCCTGGGCGAGCAGCGCTCGCGCTCGGCAATGCACGTATCAACGGAACTGGGCGCAGTGACCGGTGCGATATTCGCCAGCAACTTCTTCAATGACAATATCTCCCAGCAGGTGGCGTTTCTGGCCGGCAGCGAGGATCTGCAATCGTGTACCGGCGATCGTCGTGAGTTCATCGGTCGCAATGGCAGCCTGGCGTCTCCCTCCGCCATGCGTCGCGAAAAGCTGTCGGGGCTGACCGGCGCCGGGCTTGACCCGTGCGCCGCACTCCAGCTGCCACTGGAACTGGCCCCCGGTGAAACCCATACGCTGGTATTCGCCCTCGGTATCGGGGAGGATCACGCGGCCGCACGAAAGCTCGCATCGAGCATGTCGACGGTCGAGGCGGCGCAGGTCGAGCTGGACAAGGTACAGGCTTATTGGTCCGACATGCTGGCGCGCGTCAGTGTCCACACGCCTGATCCAAAAACCGACCTGCTGTTCAATGGCTGGCTGCCCTACCAGGTGATCAGCGCGCGCCTTTGGGCACGCAGCGGGTATTACCAATCCAGCGGTGCATTCGGCTTTCGCGATCAGCTGCAGGACGTGATGTCGCTTATCCACATCCAACCGGAGCGGGTGCGCGAGCAACTGCAGTTGTGCGCGGCGCATCAGTTTGCTGCCGGTGATGTGCAGCACTGGTGGCATCCACCAACCACCCGCGGCGTTCGCACGCACATCTCCGACGACTACCTGTGGCTGCCGTGGGTTGCCGCCAATTATGTCGACGCCATCGGTGACACGGAGATCTGGCAAACCCGGCAACCGTTCCTGAGCGGGCGCGAATTGAATGCGGACGAGGAGTCGTATTACGACTTCGCCGATCCCACCGCTCAAACTGCCAGCTTGTACCAGCACTGCAAGCGCGCAATCGAACATGGCCTGCGATTCGGCACCCATGGCCTGCCCCTGATTGGCAGTGGCGACTGGAATGACGGCATGAATCGGGTTGGTCGTCATGGCCGCGGCGAAAGCATCTGGCTGGGCTTTTTCCTCTGCGACGTGTTGCGTCGATTTGCGCCGCATGCGCGCTCACTCGGCGACGAAGGATTCGCCACGCGGCTCGATAACGAACGCACTGGATTGGCCGCACGTATCGAGGAGGCCGGTTGGGATGGCGCGTGGTATCGGCGCGCCTATACCGACGATGGCCTCGCGTTGGGCTCGGCACAGCGCGAGGAATGCCGGATCGACTCGATTCCGCAAAGCTGGTCGATATTGTCCGAAGCCGCTGATCCCGAACGCGCCAGACAGGCCGTGGATTCAGCCATGCAACATCTGGTGCGCGAAAGCGACGCGCTGGTGCAGTTGTTCGATCCACCGTTCGACAAGACCGAGATTGATCCCGGCTACATCAAGGGCTATGTGCCCGGTGTGCGAGAGAATGGCGGCCAGTACACGCATGCCGCCGTGTGGCTGGTGATCGCACTGGCCCAGATGGGTCGCGCCGAGGACGCATGGCATGTATTCGACCTGATCAACCCGATCCGGCACGGTGACAGTGCCGATGCTGTGGAGGTGTACAAGGTTGAGCCCTATGTAGTGGCCGCCGATGTCTACTGGCTGGAACAACAGCGCGGTCGCGGTGGCTGGACCTGGTACACCGGTTCGGCGGGATGGATGTACCGACTGCTGGGCGAATATCTGTTGGGCATCCGCCGCGAGGGCGGCCATCTGCGCATTGCGCCCTGCATCCCCGCAGCATGGACCGGCTATCGCATCGACTATCGCTTCGGCGCCAGCAGCTATGCCATCAATGTGCTGCGCGAGGGCCCCGGAGCCGCGGTCACACGCTTGCTGCTGGATGGTGAAACGCAAACGGATGCGCGTTTCGAACTGGGCGATGACGGTCGCACCCATGAAGTGGAAGTGCGTCTGGGCGAATCTGCACTACAACCTGGGAGCTTGCACGATGCATGACCTGGTCATTTTGCTGGACGTCGACAACACCTTGCTCGACAACGATCGATTTGGCGCCGACTTGCACGCACGGCTGACGCAGGATTTCGGTGCAGCGGGCTGCGAACGCTACTGGGATATTTACCAACAGGTGCGCGAGGAGCGCGGCTGCGTTGACTATCTGGAAACCCTGCAGCGATTCCGGCCCGACCTGGAGCAGGATCCGAAGCTGCTGCAAATGTCGCGCTTTCTGCTTGATTATCCCTTCGCCGACCGGCTGTATCCGCACGTTTTCGAGACCCTGAAACACCTCGGCACCCTGGGTTTGCCGGTGATTCTTTCCGACGGCGACGTGGTCTTCCAGCCGCGCAAGATTCAGCGCACAGGTCTATGGGATGCGGTGGATGGCCGCGTGTTGATAACCGTGCACAAGCAACAGTGCATGGACGCCGTGCAACGCATCTATCCGGCGCAGCACTACGCGATGGTCGACGACAAGCCGGACTTGCTGGCCGCCATGAAGGAGGTCATGGGGTCGCGGCTGACGACGGTGCTTGCACGGCAAGGGCACTACGCAAATGACGCGGCAGCAGACAGCGCCGCTTCCAAGCTCGATCTCACCATCTCGCATATCGCTGAACTGCGTGACCTGGACGCGGCCAGACTTTCTGCTGCACGCGATAGCAGTCCGCCGGCTACCTGACGAGGCCTCGTGTGAAGCCGCGACGACAAAAGTATCCATTCGCCCGGCATCTGTTTAAGCCATTCAAGGAATCAGCACCATGTCCCACTTCAATGCATGCGATCAGCGCGGAGCACGCGCATGAGCACCGCCGTCAGCCCACTAGCCGGCAAGCCCGCACCGACATCGATCCTGGTTGACGTAGCCAAACTGCTGGCGGCCTATACCGAACTGGAACCCGACCCCTCGGTCGCCGCACAACGCGTCATGTTCGGTACCTCTGGGCATCGCGGCTCGTCGTTCGAGCGCAGCTTCAATCGCGCGCACATCCTGGCGATCACCCAGGCCATCTGCGAATACCGCCATGCCCAAGGCATCGACGGACCGTTGTTCATGGGCTTTGATACACACGCGCTGTCGCAGCCTGCGTTCGAGACAGCACTGGAAGTGCTGACGGCCAACCATGTGCAGGTGTTCATCGCAAAAGGTGGCGAGTTCACGCCAACCCCGGCGATTTCGCACGCGATCCTCGCGCACAACCGCGATCGCAAAAACCATTTTGCCGACGGCATCGTCATCACGCCTTCGCATAATCCGCCGGACAACGGCGGCTTCAAGTACAACCCGCCCAACGGTGGCCCGGCTGGATCCGATATCACCCAAGGCATCCAGCAACGGGCCAACGGCTTGCTGGAAGGTGGGTTGAAGCAGGTCAGGCGATTTCCGCTGGAGCGGGCGCGACGCGCCGATGGCGTCAGCGAGCACGACTTTCTGCATGAATACGTGGCCGACCTGAACCACATCATCGACTTCGACGTGATCCGTTCGTCGGGCATCCACATGGGTGTCGATCCGCTCGGCGGCGCAGGCGTGCACTACTGGGCGCCGATTGCGGAACGTTACAAGATCGACCTGACCGTAGTCAGCGAAGAGGTCGACCCGCAGTTCGCCTTCATGACGGTGGATTGGGATGGCCAGATCCGCATGGATCCGTCGTCCAGCAATGCGATGCAGCGATTGATCGGGCTCAGGCAAAAGTACGACGTCGCCTTTGCCTGCGACACCGACCACGACCGCCACGGCATCGTCACCCGCAGTGGCGGTCTGATGCCGCCCAATCACTACCTGTCGGTGTTGATCGACTACCTGTTCCAGAACCGCAAGCAGTGGAGTGGTGACGCCGCGATCGGCAAGACCGTGGTCACGACCGCAATGATTGATCGCGTGGCCAGGAAACTGGGCCGCAAGCTCTACGAAGTGCCGGTCGGCTTCAAATGGTTTGCCGAAGGCCTGTTCGATGGCTCTCTCGGTTTCGGTGGCGAGGAAAGCGCCGGCGCCGCGTTTCTGCGCCATGACGGCTCGGTCTGGACCACCGACAAGGACGGCATCGTGCCATCCCTGCTGGCCGCGGAAATCACCGCGCACAGCGGCCAGGATCCCGCGCAGTTGTATGACGAGCTTGCCAGGCAGCTTGGCACGCCGCTGGCTGACCGTCTTCAGGCAGAAGCCACGCCCAGGCAGAAGGCCAAGCTGGCCAAGCTGTCCGTGTCTGATCTGCGGCTGGACGAACTGGCTGGCGAGAAGGTCGAAAGCAGCATCGACCACGCACCCGGCAACGATGCCGCGATCGGCGGTGTCAAGGTCAGCAGCGCCAGCGGCTGGTTTGCGGCACGACCCTCCGGCACCGAGGACATCTACAAGATCTACGCCGAAAGTTTCAAGGATGAAGAGCATCTTCAGAACATCCTGAAACAGGCGCAACAGGTCGTCGACAAGGCGCTGGGCAGCGGCTGAGCGAGGGGACTGAACGACTCGACACCCGCTTCATGCAGGAACCACCATGCCGAAAGTAGACGAGGAAGCATCCGACCCGGACCGCGAAGTGCAGTTGCTGGGCAATGACAACTACGCCGTGATGCTCACGACCGCAGGCTCCGGCTACAGCGTCTGGCGCGACGCTGCGGTGACGCGCTGGCGCGAAGATCCGGTGCGTGACGCCTGGGGCAGCTACATCCTGTTGCGCGACGAGGAGACCCATGAGGTCTGCTCGACCACACTGCAACCCTGTGGTGGCATTACGCAGAATTGCACGTTCGAGTTTGCCGATGGGCATGCGCGGTATTCCCGCCACTACGGCAGCCTGAGCAGCACACTCGATATCGCCGTGGCTGTTGCCGGGGCCGCGGAGTTGCGCCGTCAATGCATTCGCAATGATGGCGACCGGCCGCGCAAGCTGAGCCTGACCTCGTATGCCGAGCTGGTGTTGGGTCCGGCTTCCACCGATGCCGCACACCCGGCGTTTTCCAAGATGTTCGTGCAGACCGAATGGCTGGCGGATCAGCAGGCATTGCTCGCTACGCGCCGACACCAGGAGGTTGATCAGAAACCGATCTGGGCCGCCCATTTCCTGGTTGCCGAGTCCGAACGCAATCCGCTTGAACCCGAATACGAAACCGACCGCGCGAGGTTTCTCGGGCGTGGCCGGCTGTTGCGCCATGCTCACGCCATGCAGGGCGAAGCCACCCTGTCCGGAACCGCCGGTTGCGTCCTCGACCCCGTCTTCAGCCTGCGTCAGCATCTTGTTGTTGCGCCCGGCGAGCAGGCGTGCGTCACGTTCTGGACGGCGCTTGCCGATTCACGCGACGGCGTTATCAGCCTGGTCGAGACACTTCGGCAGCAAGATGCGCACGCCATGCTTGCAGCCGCGGACACGCACGCACGCGAAAATAACGAGCAGTTGGAAGTCAATGCCACGCAGCTTGCGCGCTGGCGACGTTGGGCTGGTGCGCTGCTGTATGCCGACCGCAACTTGCGCGCTCCATCCCGACAGCTCGAACGTGGTCGTGGCGGGGCGCCGGTGCTGTGGAGCAAGGGCATTTCCGGTGATCGGCCGATCAGCTTGTTGCGTATTGCGGATGAGCGGGAGCTACCGCGCGTGCAGGAGCTATTGGTTGCGCAGCGATACTGGCAACAGAAGCATCTGGCCAACGACGTGGTATTGCTCAATCACGACGATAGCGATAGCGGCAGGAAGCTGCACGATGGACTCGAAGCGTTACTCGGACGGCAAAAAGGGCAGCTCGAAAATGACGTCGATGACTGCAAGTGCGAGGTGTTCCTCCTGTGCGAAAACGACATGGGCGACGATTTGCGCGATGGCTTGAATACCGTCGCGCGCCTCGTGCTCGATGCTTCGCTCGACCCTCTGGACTCACCGTCTGACGCCAGCGACAACGATGCAGTCAGCAGGGATGAAATGACAGCAGGCAGCAAGCCGGTGCGGCCTGCCGCAAACCGAAAGTCATCAACTCCGATGGCCTGCGATTTACAGGACATGGAACTCGCCAATGGCATCGGCGGTTTTATTGATCAAGGTCGCGCCTATCTCATCACCTTGAAAGGTGAAAACTGCACGCCGCAACCCTGGGTCAATATCCTCGCCAACCCTGAATTCGGCTGCGTGCTTTCGGCCGAAGGTGGCGGTTACAGCTGGTCGCTCAACAGCCAGCAGAACGCGATCACGCCGTGGCCGAATGACCCGGTCAGCGACAGCCCCCACGACATCGTGTACTTGCGCGACGGCGACAGCGGCGACGTGTGGAGCGCAACCGCGCTGCCGATACGCGTGCCGGATGCCGAATACCGGATCGAGCATGGCCGCGGCTACAGTTGCTTTCGCACCATGGCGCACGCTATCGAGACGGAGTTGCAGGTCTTCGTGCCGGTAACGGACAGCATCAAATTGTCGCGTCTTCGGCTTCGCAACCATAGCCCGCGCAGACGTGCGATCTCGGTTACCGGCTATGTCGAATGGGCTCTGGGTGCCAACGGCACCACGCCGGCGCCGTACGTGATCACTTCGCGCGATCACCACACCGGCGCGGTATTTGCCTGCAATCACTGGCGCGCCGAGTTCGCTGATCGCGTGGCGTTCTTCGACCTTGGCGGGCAACAAACGTCCGTCACGGGCGATCGCGCTGCATTCCTTGGATGCCACGGCGACGTCGGCAATCCAGCTGCGCTGGATGCAAGCATGCCGCTATCGGGACGCTTCGGCGCCGGTCTGGATCCTTGTGGTGCGGTGCGCACCGAGGTCGAGCTGGAGCCTGAAGGCGAGATCAACCTGCTGTTGATGCTTGGCGATGCCGAGTCCGAGGATGCGGCACGCGAGCTTGTCGAAACCTATCGGCATGCCGATCTTGATGTGTTGCAGGCCAAGGTATGCATGCAATGGGATGGCGTACTCGAGGAGCTGCAGGTCCGCACGCCGGAGCGCAGCATGGATCTCATGCTCAACGGCTGGCTGCTGTATCAGGTGCTGGCCTGTCGGGTCTGGGCGCGCACCGCGTATTACCAGGCCAGCGGCGCCTACGGATATCGTGATCAGTTGCAGGACGTGATGGCGCTATGCCTGTCGCGGCCGGATATTGCGCGTGAGCATCTGCTGCGCGCGGCCGGCCGGCAGTTCATCGAAGGCGACGTGCAGCATTGGTGGCTGCCACCCTCGGGCGACGGCATTCGCACGCGTATCAGCGACGATCGTGTGTGGCTTCCCTACGTCGCCGCGCATTACCTGCAGGTCACAGAAGACCAAGACTTGCTCGACGTGGATCTGCCATTTCTGGCCGGCCCGAAGATCGAAGACGGCAAGAATGACGCGTTCTTCCAGCCGCAAGTCGCTGATCAGCGCGCCAGCGTGTACGAACACTGCGCACTCGCGCTTGATTCAGCGCTGACCCACGGCGAACACGGCCTGCCGTTGATCGGCACGGGTGACTGGAACGATGGGCTGAACCGGGCTGGTGTGCAGGGCCGTGGCGAAAGCACCTGGCTGGGTTGGTTTCTGTTGGCAACGATCAAGGCATTCACACCTCACGCCGAGGCACGTGGTGACGAGCAACGCGTAGCCACTTGGCGTGAATACGCCAGCAACCTGGCTCAGGTGCTGGACGGTGACGCCGGCTGGGACGGGGCCTGGTATCGCCGCGGCTATTACGACGATGGCACCGCGCTGGGCTCGCAACAAAGCGAGGAGGGCTGCATTGACTGCATCGCACAATCGTGGAGCGTGATGGCGAGCACCGCCGATCCAGCGCATGCCGCCGAGGCGATGGCATCGGCCGGGCACAAGCTGGTCAGTCACAAAGACCGCCTGGCGCGGCTGTTCACTCCACCGTTCGACAAGACCCCATTGAATCCCGGCTATATCAAGGGTTATCCGCCGGGCATCCGGGAAAATGGCGGTCAGTACACGCACGGCGCCATCTGGTCGATCTTTGCCTGGGCGGGCCTGGGCGAGGGCGATCGAGCGGGTGACCTGTTCGCGCTGCTCAATCCGGTAACTCACGCCGGCAGCACCGAGGCCATCACGCGCTACAAGGTCGAACCGTATGTGTCGTGCGCCGATGTGTATTCGGTCAGCCCGTATATCGGACGTGGCGGCTGGACCTGGTACAGCGGCTCGGGCGCATGGCTGTATCGCGCCGGCGTGGAAGCGATACTCGGCTTCCATAAACGCGGCAACAGCTTGTGCATCGACCCTTGCATCCCCAGGCAATGGCCGGGATTCGAGTTGCGTTACCGACATCGTGATGAAGGCGGTTGTATCACCTGCTACGTGGTCACCGTGGAGAATCCGTCGCAAGTCTGTCGCGGCGTGACCGAGGTGAAACTGGATGGCCAAACACTTGCACCCGATAACGGCGCGGCACGGGTGCCACTGACGCACGATCAGCAGGAACACCTTGTCCGTATCCGCCTCGGCGATCCTGGTTAGCCTCATGCGCGTTGCGACTGATTTGTCTCCAGTCGCAACCGGTAACGCGCAGGCGCACGCGCCCATGCAAGAGCTTCACGCACAAAGGCTGCGAAAGTTTCACTCCCTCAAAACGACAACCCCGGGAATTCCCGGGGTTGTCGGCAGGTACTTAGCGAGCCTTGAGCAGACTGGACAAGGTGTCCGGTTTGCTGCTGTCGCGCACCAGGTGCGGGTACTTCAGGCCATCGTGGTAGTCGATGCGGATGGTCTTGTACTGGTCGAAGTTCTTCACCAGCAGTTCCACGCTCTGGCTCTTGTCCTTGGCTGCGGCAGTGACTGCATCCTTCAGGCCATCGGCGCTGTAGTCGCGACCGTTGACGGCAACGATGGTCATCGCCGGCGACAAGCCAGCCTTGAATGCCGGACCATCCCACAACACGTCGCCGATGCCGCCATCCTTGCCCACCGACACGCCGAGCGAGTAGGTGAGATCGGCGCTGTGACGACGTGCCTCGATCGCCTTGACGGCGTCGGACGGCTTGTCGGTATAGACCAGCTTCCAGCCATGCGAGGCAATACCGCCGATCAGCGAATCGTGGCCATCCAGACGCGTGCGCAGGTACTTGGCCCAGTCGTACGGAGCGATGTCGTTGAGCGTCTTGACCACATCCTCGAACGTGTAGGTGTTGACGTCCCACTCGCCCGGCTTGACGCCGAAGAAGTCCTTGCCGAAGTTGTCGATGGTTTTCTTGCCGCCGGTCAGTTCACGCAGCTTGCCGTCGACATCGAGCCAGATCATCTGACCGGCCGAGTAGTAATCCTCGCTGGCCTGGTAGTTGCGGTACGGCAGCGGCGAGCGCTGGGCGATGATCGGATCGTTGGTGGTGTCCTGCACGTTGCGGAAGCTGGCCGGACCGACCAGACCCGGACGACCCTTGTCGTAGCTGGCCGCCGTGAAGGCCCACATGTCCTTCGCCTGATCGGTGTTCCACAGACCCGAACGCGCGGCCATCACCTGACCCCAGAACTGGGTCTGGCCTTCGTACACCCACAGCAGCGTGTCGCTCATCGGCACGTTGTAGTTCGGCGTGTACAGATCCGCACCACGACGATACTTGCCGTCCCAGGAGTGATTGAACTCGTGCGAGAACAGCGAGCGGCTCAGCGCATTCTTCTTCCACTCGGTGAAGAAATCCGCGCCGACGCCGTCTTCGCTGGAACGGTGATGCTCCAGGCCGATGCCGCTGAGCTTGTCGCTCACCGAAACCAGGAAGTCGTAGTGATCGTAGTGATGCGTGCCGTACATCTTGTACATCTGCTGGACCAGTGCCTTGAACGGCTTGGTCTGCTCATCCGTGATCGCGATCGACTCGGCGGTGTCGCCGACCAGATCCAGATGCACCGGTGCCTTGGCGCCCGGATCGATGTCCACGCGCTTGAAATACTTGCCGGCCAGGATCGGCGAATCGACCAGGTTTTCGTAGTCGATCGGCTTGAAGTTGATGGTGTCACCGCTACGGCCCGCCACTTCCAGCGCGGTACCGGCCTGCCAGCCGCTCGGCAGCGTGACGCTGGCCTCGGTCGGAATCTGACGGGCGTAGTAGCCGGCCGGATACATCGACACCGCATTCCACTGCACGTTGAGCATTTCCGGGGTCATCACCACGCGACCCTGGTTGCGATCCTGCGGCGAGAGGAACTGGAATTCGACATCGACCGAGCTGGCGCCTTCGGGCACATCGACGTGGAACGCATACACGTCGAGCGGATCACGCGTCCACGGCAGCACCTTGCCGTTGGCTTTCACGATCAAGCCGGCGACCTTGTCGATCGGGCCACTCGGCGAGTGATGGCCCGGAAGCCAGGACGGATACAGCAAGGTCAGCTTGCCGGCACTGACCGGCAGCGTTTCATGCACGCGGAAAATACGATGCGCCACGTCAGTGGCGTCCACGCTGATCTTCAGCGTGCCCTGGAACGGCACATTCTGCGGTGCCGGAACTTCGGCGATGGCGGTGAAGCTGACCAGGCCGAAGGCGGTGGCAGCAAGGGCGGTTGCGAGACGCGTGGCTTTCAAAATTTTCTCCGATTGAATGGATGAGAACGTGATCAAACCTGTCTTGGCGGCGCGGTGAAACCGCTGGCGCAGGCCAGCCAGGGCCCGACAGATTCGGTAAGTCAGGGCCGCAATGGAGGTCACGGCAAGAGACAAGCGGTCGATGCTAGCCCCGACCCGCCCTGCTTAACCCATGCCGAAGGTCACGAATCGGGCATTGTGCGGCGCATTCGGCGCAACCGCTCCCGGTTTGATCGACATCCATCCATGAAATCCATCAACGAAAGCGCCGGCCACCACTGTTCGAATGGGATTTGGGATTGGAGATTCGGGATTGGCAAAAGCTGCCAGGCGCTGGGCTCTTACGAATCCCGAATCCCCAATCTCGAATCCCAGAAGGCGGCAGCTTATGCCGCCTTCTTGAATCACGTGATGGCCGGCGTTGCCTCGGTTCACATGAGTCGTGACTCAGCGATCCAGTTCCTTGCCGAGCTCGCTGTGGCGCATGCCGTAGGCGAAGTAGATCACCAGACCCAGAGCCATCCAGATGACGAAGCGCCATACGGTAACCATGTCCAGACCGCCGATCATGTGGAACTGGCCATCAGTCACCCACGGCCAACCGATGATCAGGAACAGCGAGAACACGATGCCCAGCGGCGCCAGCAGCCACAGTGCCGGTGTGCGGAAGCGGCGTTCCAGATGCGGCTGCTTCACGCGCAGGATCAACACCGAGGCACAGATCACGATGAACGCGGACAGCGTGCCGATATTCACCAGCTCGGCCAGTTCACGAATCGGCAGGAAACCCGCGGCCGCCGCCGTGAACACACCCAGCAGCAAGGTTGGACGATATGGCGTGCCGTACTTGGGATGGCTCTTGGCGAACCACTTTGGCAGCAGGCCATCACGCGCCAGCGCGAACCAGATGCGTGCCGCGCCCAACATGAAGGCAAACACCACGCTGGCGATGCCGCAGACCGCAGCGATGTCGATGATGCCGCTGACCCAGTGCAGGTTGCGTGCGGCGAACACCGCACTTACCGGCGCATCGCTGGCCAGGATCATCTGGGTGCACTGGCCGGCCACCTCGCTCGGGTCCATGCAGCCGTTGTAAGGCACCATGCCGGTCAACACCAAGGAGATCGCCAGGTACATGCCGATCGCCACCGCCAGCGACGAAATCACCGCCAGCGGCAGGTCGCGCTGCGGGTTCTTCGACTCCTCCGCCGCCGTGGTCAGCGTGTCGTAGCCGAACACCGCAAAGAACACGATGCTCGCGGCTGCCAGCACGCCATCCCAGCCATAACGGGTACCGCCGGTCGCGGTGGTGTCATGAATCAGGTCTGGAATGAACGGATGCCAGTTGGCGGTATTGATATAGAACGCACCGACGCCGATCACCACGGCCACGCCGAGCACCTTCATGGTCACCACGACGGTGTTGAAGCGCGCACCGACCTCGGTGCGCATGGTCTGGATTGCCGCCATGCCCAGCGCCACGATCACCGCGATGATGTTCACCACGCGGCCACTATCCGGATGCGCCGGGTCGTAGGCGCCGGAAAGCGCCACCGGCAGATGCCAGCCGGTGAGCTGGGTGATCAGCGATTGCAGGTAATTGGAGGTACCGGCCGCAACCACGCCGACAATCAGCGCGTACTCGACCAACAGATCCCAGCCGATGATCCAGGCGGGCAATTCGCCCAGCACGGCATAGCCATAGGTGTAGGCACTGCCGGTGACCGGAATCATCCCGGCAAATTCGGCATAAGCCAGCGCGGCGCACGCACTGCCGATGCCCGCGACGATAAAACTGAGGATGATCGCCGGGCCGGCATTCAGCGCCGCCTCGTTCGGTGCCAGCACGAAAACGCCGACGCCGACAATCGCACCCACACCGATGGCGGTGAGCTGCCAGACGCCCATGGTGCGGCGGAAATCCTTGCTTTTTCCGGCTTCGCTTTGCAGCTGCTCCACGGACTTGTGGCGCACCAGCTTGCTAAAGAAACTCATAGATATATCCCTTGAAAGCAACCCCAAGCATAACAAGTCAAGGCAATAACGCCAGTAAATACATATTTAGTATCAATCATTTAGACGTCCATTCGACATGAGCTGACTCATTTGCCGGCCAGATCAACCTGCCCCAACGCCAGCGTGGAATTGCTCCCCGCTGCGGTCAGAAATGACCGTTCAGCACACCCGTGAACGCCACGCTTGCCGGAAGACTCAAGCCGTCACGTCAATGCTGCGCTGCACCTGTACTTCGAGGGATTCCGCAGGTGAACATACGGTCACGTATCCGCCTGTCGAAGTGACTGTCGCGTGCTGGCTGCGATCACAACAAGATCAACCTTGGGGAGAATGCATGCTCAATCGTCATCACCGGCTCGCCGCCGGCATCGCCTGCGCGCTATTTGTTGGCGGCACCAGCTTTTGCAGTACCGCAAAGGCGCAGGACACCGACACCACCGGGACCCCAGCGAGCAAGGTGGCCACCACCGAACTGGGCAAGATCACCGTCACCGCCCAGAGCCGTTCGCAGGAAGTGCAGGACGTGCCGATTGCGATGAGCATCATCACCAGCAAACAGCTGGACACCATCGCCGCCGTCAATCTCAGCCAGACCAACCTGTTCGTCCCCGGCCTGGTGGTCGATGGCAGTGACCCGACCCAGCCGACCTACCGCATGCGCGGCATCGAGACCAGTGACTTTGGCATCGGCACCGACTCGGCCGTCGGTGTCTATGTCAACGGCGTTTACCAGACCCGCTCCGGCGGCTCGATGATGGCGCTCAACGACGTGGCCCGGGTCGAAGTGCTGAAAGGTCCGCAAGGCACCCTGTTCGGCCGCAATACCGCTGCCGGTGCGATCTCCATCGTCACCAACGAGCCAACCGACAAGCTCGAAGGCAACGCGCGCATTCGTCTGGGTGAATACGGCACGCGCTACGGCGACGCGCTGCTCAACGTGCCGGTGAACCAGGATCTGGCCGTGCGCATGAGCTTTCTGGATAACCAGAGCGCCGGTTACCTGCAAGACAGCGTCACCGGCCGGCACTACGGCAAGAACGACGAATGGGGCACGCGCATGGTGGCACGCTGGCAGGTGACGCCGGACAGCACCATCCACCTGTCGTGGGATCACGATCGCCTGCAGCAACCCTCACGCATGGATGTTGGCCTGATCCCGCTATCGGCCACCGATCTGTATCAGCGCGCACCGGTACCGACTGATCCATCCACTTATTACGATCCGCGCGAGGCACCGTTTTTCAACGACAGCGATGGCGGCCGCGAGCGACGCCAGTTCAACGGCTGGACGCTGGCCTTCGACCACGGCTTTGACTGGGGCAGCTTCACCTCGACCACCAATTACGCGGCCTACAACATCTCGCATGTCGAGGATGGTGACGGCACCAACCACATCACCACGCATCTCGACACCGGCGTAATCAGTGACGGGCGCACCTTCTACCAGGAGTTCAAGCTCAGCGGCAGCAACGATCGCGTCGACTGGCTGGCCGGCGCCAGCTATTACATGGAACACGCCAACCAGACCAGCCTGGCCACAGTGAACACCGACACCTACGACACGCTGGCGATCAACAGCGGCATCGGCGCGCAATACACGCCGGACGGCACGCTGTTCCACTACTTCGACTCGTTGCTGCAGGCGTTCAACCTGCCCTACACCTTGCTTGGCGAGCCGTGGACCGAGACGGTCGACAACAAGGGCCGCTACAACTCCTACGCCGTGTATGGCGATGCGATCTGGCACATCACCGATCGCCTGAACATCACCACCGGCGTGCGCTACACGCATGACCGCAAATATTTCGACTGGTACACGCCGCAACGCTACGCGCCGGAACTCGATGCCACGATTGCCCAGCTCGATGCCGCCGGCATCCTCGACCTGGCGCCGCTGCTCACCGGCGGCGCACTCAGCAAGGATGCATTGCACGCGATCCTGACCACCAACCAGATCTTCCCCAACGCGGTCGGCCAGCTGGTCAGCCAGGACAACAGCTGGAACGACTTCAGCCCGCGCCTGGTCGCCGATTTCAAATTCACCCCCGACACGATGGGCTACGCCTCCATCGCCAAGGGCTACAAGGCCGGCGGCTACAACGGCACCGAGCCCGATTCACAGTTCGCGCCGGAGAAAGTCTGGAACGCCGAGGTCGGCGTCAAGAGCACCTTCCCCGAACACAACCTGCTGATCGATGCCTCGCTCTATCACTACCGCTACACCGACAAGCAGACCCTCGTGGTGGTGCCATCGACCGACGGCCTTGGCGTGCCGACCTATCAGGTCAGCAACACCAGCCAGGACGCGACCGGTGTCGATCTGCAAGTGCAATGGTTGCCAACCGACAACCTGCAACTGGGTTTCAACGGTGCATACATCGACTCGAAATATGCCAGCGCACGCGTACCCGCCGGCCTGGATGACAACGGCGACACCCGCTATCTCGACGTCTCCGGTCAGCCGGTGGACGAACCGAAGTTCTCCTACAGCATCAATGCCGATTACACCTGGCATGGCGTGGCCAACGGCGACCTGGTGTTCCACGCCAACTACGGCTATCGCGGACGCACGCGTTGCAACGATGCCTCGATCTATCAGGGCAAGTGCGCACTGCCGACCAACTTCGATCTCGGCGAATCGCAGGAACGTACCGATCTGCGGGTGGACTGGAACGCACGCAACGGCCACTGGGGTCT
>Ga0164241_10000128_pt1 | contig 182383 bp, 140 predicted proteins | sample OricomyardsoilBY_FD_108780 | JGI IMG/M metagenome (GOLD analysis project Ga0164241, IMG submission 108780) | Backyard soil microbial communities from Emeryville, California, USA - Original compost - Back yard soil (BY) | ecosystem: Environmental > Terrestrial > Soil > Unclassified | place... | reverse complement strand
GGTGCCGAGCGTGCCAAGCGTCAGTGCGTTCTTGTCCGTGATCTGCGTGGTACCGCCGGTCAGACTGGTTGTGCCGACGAAATCGTTGTTGGCATTGCTCAGCGTGATCGCACCCGTGCCGGCATTGATCGCGCTGGTACCGCTGACCGTGAGTACACCGCCCTGGCTGATCGCGCCGTCATGACTGGTAGCCGCAAGATTGCCCGCCACTGTTGCGGTGCCGAGATTCAAGGCGCCCGTGCTCACCGCGGTCAATGCGCCGGTGTTGACGGTACCCAGTGTCAGTGCGTTCTTGTCCGTGATTTGCGTCGTGCCGCCAGTCAGGTTCACTGCGCCACCGAAGTCGTTGGTTGCGCCAGCCAAAGTGATCGCGTTCGCGCCGGCATTGACTGAGGTCGTGCCGCTTACGCTCAGACTGCCACCGCTCTGGTTGATCGTACCGCCCGAACTGAGCGACAGCGTCGTGGCCGTGATGTCATGCGCCAAACCAAGATCCGCTGCCGAGTCGAGCAACAAGCTGTTCGCGCCGAGATCGCCATTCACCGACAATGCACCGGCCGTGGTGGTCAGGCTCAAGTTGCCGGGAACGGTCAACGGACCATTCACCGCCAGCGCCTGGCCATTGATCAGGCTGAAGCTGGATGCACTGAATGCGCCCAACGTGTCGATCAGGTTCGCGCCATTCAATGTCGTGCTGCCAGCCGAACTGCCGGTCAGCGTGCCAGCGGTGAGAGCGCCGCTGGTCTGACTGATCGCGCCGCTGCTGCTGGTCAGCGTGGCGATGCCCGCAGTGGTGAGATTGCTGTCCAGCGTGATGCCATCGCGACCGCTCAATGTCACGTTCGCACCGCTCAGGGCGCCCGGCATCACCAGCGCACCGCCGTTGGCGATCAGGGTCAGGTCGGCTGTGCCGGTATCGATGCCTGATGCCGGCAAGGTCAGCGCACCACCTGCGGTCAGGTTGACCGTGCCGTTGGTACCGCTGCTCAATGCGGCGATGTTCAGATCACCTGAGTCCTTCAAGCTCACGCCCTGACCTGCCGCGGTCACCGCACCGGTGAAATGGTTGGCCGCGTCGGTCAGCGTGATCGCTCCGGTACCGGCTTGCAAATTGCTGGTGCCGCTCACCTGCACGCCGCCAGTAGCTTCCGTGATCGCCCCGCCGTTGCTGGTCGCCGAAAGATTTCCGCCGATGCTGCCATGACCAAGATTCAACGCGCCGCTGCTGATTGCCGTCAATGCGCCTGTCGACAACGTGCCAAGAATCAATGCGTTTTGATCAGTGATCTGCGTGGCACCGCCAGTCAGATTTACCATACCGCCGAAGTCGTTGCCCGTGTTGGCCAAGGTGATCGCGTTGGCACCGGCATTGATCGTGCTCGTGCCGCTGACGGTGAGCGCACCGCTCTGCAACACCGCGCCACTCGCGGCGATGTTCAAATTCGTGCCGACGGAAGTTGTACCAAGCGTGGTCGTGGTCCCTGTACCCGTGGTGGCAATAGCAAGCGCGCCGCTCGCGTTTCCACTGACACCGAGATTGCTGCTGGTAGTGATCGAGGCCACTCCCGCGGTCGACCCACCGACACCTGTCGTACCCGCGCCGGACAAATTCACATTCACAGGCGTCGTGTAACCGGTGTAGTTGAGGCTGCCGCCGGTACCTGCGTCGAGATTGCCCGAAATAGCACCGTCAGCACCCGAATGCATGATGAAACTGCCGGTGCCTAGATCGGTCAGGTTGCCGATGCCCGAGAACGAACCGGCAAGATTGCTCACCGTACCTTGGTTGGATCCAGTCAGACTCCAGGTCTGATTGCTCGCCACCAGGCTACCGGTGCCGGTGTCGCCAAGATTCTCGAACGAGGTCCAGCTCACTGCACTGCCGTGGCCGGCATTGGTGCCGGTCAGGGTATAGGTCTGGTTGTTGCCGCTAATGGTGTCCGATGCCGAGCCGCCCTTCGCCGTGGCGATGCCACTCCAACCACCGGTACCCGTCGCCGTGCCGCCCAGGCCCACATTCACGGCCGCCGTGTACGCGCTGTAATCCAGTGTGCCGTCACCGCCGCCAGCCACCGTGCCGCTGACGTTCGCACCGTTGCCGAACACGAAATTGCCTGCCGTGCTGTCGCTCAGATTCTCGAACGAGGTCCAACTCAGCGTGCCGCTGTTGCCGGCATTGACGCCGGTCAGATTGTAGGTCTGGCTGCTGCCGCTGATGGTGTCGGAGGCCGAGCCGCCCTTCGCCGTGGCAATGCCACTCCAACCAGCGGCACCCGTCGCGGTGCCGCCCAGGCCCACGTTCACGGCCGTGGTGTATGCGCTGTAATCCAGCGTGCCCGCTCCACCACCGGACAATGTTCCGTTGACGCTGGCTCCGTCGGCAAATACAAAGTTGCCGGCAGCGCTGTCGCTCAGGTTTTCGAAGGAAGTCCAGGACACACCGTTGCTACTGCCTGCATTGGTGCCTGTGAGGTTGTAGGTCTGGCCGCTCCCCGTAACCGTGTCGGCGTGGCTGCTGCCAGTCAGCATGTTCACACCGCTCCATGTGCCGACAATGCCGGTCGACGACGCACCGGCCAGATTGAAGCTCACTGCTGTGCTGTAGCCGCTGTAATCCAGTGTCTGCGCCGTGACATTGCCGCTCACGCGGCCAGCGGTACCGAAGTGGATAGTACCGGTCGCATCGGTGATGTTCTGGAAGCCGGTCCAACTGTAGGACCCGCCGCTACCTGCGTTGGTCACGCCGTTGTCCAGCGTATAGCTCGCGCCGCTGCCGCTCACGGTGTTGGTCCGTGCGCTATTGGCCTTGATCACGCTGACGCCACTCAACGTACCGCCGACAGGAGGAGTGGGGATGCCGGACAAGCCGGTCGCTACGTCCAGCGCCAAGTCTTGCGCGTAGCTGGTGAAGTCCAGCGTCTGCGCAGTGAGATCGCCGCTCAAGCTGCCGTCGTTGCCGAACTTGACCGTGCCAGTTGCATCATTGATGTTCTCGAACGACGTCCAGCTCACTGCGCCATTGCTGCCAGCGTCCTCTGTGCCGTTGGCCAATGTGTAGGTCTGGCCGTTGCCGGTAAGAGTGTCGATGTTGCCGCTACCAACGATCGTGGTCGAGCCGGCCCAGGCGCCGCCGATGCCCGTCGTGGTGCCACTGCCGTGGGACAGATCAAACGTCACTGGCCCGCCGTAGCTGCTGTAGTCCAGCGTCTGTGCAACGACATTGCCAGAGACGCTACCGCCGGTCCCGAAATCAACCGTACCGGCCCCGTCGATATACCCGAACGATGTCCAGCTTATGCCATTGCTGCTGCCCGAGTTGGCGGTTGTATCGTCGAGCGCAATGGTCAGCCCGTCAGCGGTGATCGTCGCAAAGGCACCACTGCCTGTGATGTTGTCGAGATCGAAACCGCTGTAATTGATTCCCGAGGATGCCGATAAATTCGTGCTGACATCGAAGTAGCCGGTCACGCCGGTCACGTCTGTGCCAGTACCGGCGACGAAGCCGAAGCCCGTATACGCAATGCCACTGGCCGACGAGACGCCCGAGTCGTCAGCGAAATCTCCGCTGACATTGGCAATCGTTCCGCTACCGCTCACGTTGGTGGCAGCCGCAAATTTCATCCCGCGACTGCTCTGACTGACGTCGTCAAAATCCACGGCGCCCGAGATGCTCGTGGCATCCGCCGAAGTAAAGTCACTGAAACTAACTCCCCCATCCGTACCCACCGCGTTTCCCGTGAGATTGAACGTGGAGCTGTCAAGGCCAGTGATCGACCATATGCCCGTGCTAGCCGTCACGCTTCCGGTACCGGTCGGCGTGGCACCCGAGAACGCCACATTGTGCAAGCCGGTCAAGGCGCCATTGAATGTGATGGACGTCGGTGCGGTGGCGGACAGGCCTCCCGCAACCGTTCCATTGCCCAGAGCCAGCGCGCTACCACTCGTCACTGTGAGATTGCCGGTATCGAGGGTGCCCAGGGTCAACGCGTTCTGGTCGTTGATCTGGGTTGCGCCACCAGTGAGGCTTACCGCGCCGCCAAAGTCGTTGGCGTTGTTCAAGGTGATCGCATCGCTGCCGGCACTGATCGTGCTCACGCCAACCGTCGTTATGGCCGTGCCGGCCTGCTGGGAAATGCCACCGCTGTTGCTGCTCAATGCCAACATGCCCGCCGCATTCACATCGCTGCCAACGACGAGTGCATCGGCACTCGTCAGGCTCACGTTGTTGCCAGTCAACACGCCGGTGCTGGTCAGCGCGCCGCCGTTTGAGGTCAAAACAATGTTGCCGCCACCGGCATTGATGCTGCCGGTAGCAACTGCCCCGGCGGCGCTCAACGTGACGTTGCCGTTGGCCGTGGTGATGCTGCCCGAGTTCAGGCTGCCGCCCGCATCCAGAATCACAGCGCCCGATCCGCTGCTCATCAGCGAGGTGATCTGCAGATCGTTTGTGTTGGTGATGGCGATGCCTGTGCCCGTGGCGGACAGCGCACCGGTGAAGTCGTTGTCCGCATTCAACGTGACGGCGCTCGTGCCCGCGTTCAGCGAGACCGACCCGGCACCCGCCGACTGATTGGTCGCAGCATTCTGGGTGATTCCCGTGCCGCTGACCGTCAACGTGCCGCTGCCGACCGAAGAAGTGCCAAGCGTCAAGGCGTTGCTGCCGTTGTTCAATGTGACGTTGTTCGCGCCGCTGTTGTTGAGGCTCACCGCGCCGGTGAAGTCATTACCGGCATTTCCCAGCGTGATGACACCCACACCACCGTTGAACGTCGCTGCGCCCGCACTTGTCGCCTGGGTGATCGCTCCCGACTGCGTGATGCCCTTGCCCGTTACCGTCAGCGTGCCGCTGCCGACCGTCGAAGCCCCGAGCACCAGCGCGTTGTTGCCGTTGTTCAATTTGACGTTGTTCACGCCGGTGTTTTTCAGGCTCACCGCGCCGGTGAAGTTGTTGACACTCCCCAGGTTGATCGCACCGCTGCCCGCATCAAACGTGACCGAGTCGCCACCTGCCGACTGATTGATCGCAGCACTCTGGGTGATGCCCGTGCCGTTGACGGTCAATGCGCCGGTGCCCAGCGACAACGCACCCAGTTGCACCGCCCCGCCGCTGGATGTCACCGACAGGTTGCCGCCGTTGGTGCTGAAACCAGAAGTCGCGGCAAAGTTGACACCAGTCGCGCCACTCAACACGCCGGACAACGTCGCCGCGCCGGTGGATGCAACCGTCGCACCAGCGGCAAACGACAGATCTCCCCCGGCGGCAAGGGTCAGCGTGCTAGGGGTGACACCGGCATAATTGATCGCATCCTGAACGGTGATATCGCCGAACGCAGTGACCGTGACGTTGCTGCCGCCAAGTTGGCTGACCAGCGTGGTCGTCTTGATGTTCGAGTCGGCGTCCGCGGCCGCCTCGTTGAAATTGCCGCTCCCATCGAAAGCGTTGCCGCTGTCGGCAGCGGTACTGATCGTGACATTGCCCGGATCGAGCAGCAGGTTGCCCCACGCGCCATGATCGGCACGCAGGTCGACGTTGCCGGCGAAGTCCAGGTAACCGTGACTGGATACTTCGGCACTGCCGCCGTTGCCGCCCTCGGCGCCACCGCGAGCGCTGATCTCGCCCTTGAAACCGGTCGCCTGCTTCGACCACAGCACCACCGAGCCGCCATCGCCGCTGGCGGTGGCGTCGGCATTGAGCGCGGCCTGCGGACCGACGTAGGTCACGACAGCGTCCTGCAGTCCTTCACCGCCCTGGTAACCGCCACCCACACGGATTGCGCCGCCGCCGTTCGTTCCCGAGGCATCCACGCTGCCGGTGACGGTCACGTTCTTGTCGGACAGCAGTTGCGCGCTGCCACCATGCAAGCCGGACACATTGATGCTGCCGCTGTTCTCGACATTGCCGCCCGTGCCAACCAACCGCACCACGCCACCATCGGTGCTGATGCCGCTGGCGTCGATCACGCCGCTGTTGTTGACCAGGTTGGTGAACAAATCCCTGGCGGCCGAGGCTTGCAAGACCACGGTGCCGTCGTCGGCTTTCAGGGTGCCCTTGTTGCTGACTGCGGCCTGCTTTTCGTCGAGGCGCTTTTTCAGCTCGCCGGTGATCTGGATGTTGATCAGGCCATCACCATCGAAATCGAGCGTGGCATGTTCGGCGCCGTCGAGATTGATGTTGCCGTAATTGGCGAGAATCAGACCATCGTTGATCACACTGCCGCCAACCAGACTGACCGAACCGCCACTGGCGGCCTGGATGGTGCCGTGGTTGACGACGCCGGCACCGGCACCGACTGCGTTGAGGTGGTAACGGCCCGCAAGAAAGTCACTTGGCGTGAGGTCGAGCGTGGAGGCCATGAGGCTGCCGACGTTCAACTGTGCGCTGGCACCGAAAATGATGCCGTGGGTGTTGATCAGAAAGACCTGGCCATTGGAGCTGATCTTGCCGAAGATCTTGCTCGGGTTCTGGTCGAGGATGCGATTGAGTGCAACCGCCGAGCGACCCGGCTGATTGAACAGCACCGACTCGTTGGCGCCCACGTTGAAGGTGGACCAGTTCAGCGCCAGTCGATGGCTGGCCTGATTGATCGTGGTCTGGTTGCCGGCCTGAGAGATGCTGCCAACACCACCCACCACCTTGCCGCCGGTAGGGCCGCCAGCCAGGGCGTCACCACTGACGATAATCGAGCCCAGCGCCAGGCCAACACACAGGCTCAACGGCCAGGTCTTGCGCAGCGGCAGACTCCCGGCTGGTGCCTTGCGCGTTGCGTTGCGGGTTTCACGTCGGGAAGTGCTGATGTGCTTGCTCATGATCGTCATCCGTCAAAACGTGAAGCTGAACCGGGAATAGATGTGGTAGCCCTTGCCATCGGACGCGTTGCGCGAACTCAGTTGTTTCGCGCCATCGAGATGAAACTCGAAGTGCTTGAAGCGTGGCAGTCGGAAAATCAGCCCGGCACCGGCGCCGCTGAGCTCGGCCACGCCGGGGTCGAGGATGCGATTGGCACCCGCTGAATAGCCCCTGGAGTAATCGACGAACACCTCGAATTCGAGCAGTTCGCGCCACGGGCGCGCATAAAACGGCGACACCACATCGCCGAAACCGGGCGCATCGACGTGGTATTCAAGCGATGCGTAGTAGCCAAGATCGCGCAGCACGTCGGCAATCGGATAGGAGCGCACGGTATCCGGACCGCCCATCGCGAGTTGCTCCAGCGGGATCAGCGCATCCTTGGTGTACTGGCCGATGAACTTGAAGTTGAGACGCTGCGACTTGGTCAGAAACTGCAGTCGCGTATACGAGAGCTTGGCCACCAGAAAGTTGCTGTCATGATTCGGGCTGACCAGATCCGGTTCGTACGAGTCATCGGCCAAGGCCTGGCGCAAACCGAACTGGAGAATATCCACGCCATGAAAGCGGCGGTCGGTACGCATCATGTCGGCGGTGCCTTCGAGCACGGTAAATCGCTCGTCCGACAGATGGATGCCATTGCTGTCGAGCTTGGACTGTTCACGAATCAGATGCAGCGTGGTGTTCGCCTTGAGGTCTTCCTCGTTGACGAACTTCCAGTCCAGTCCGGTGAAGAACTGTGAGGTCGGACCGCTGACGTCCAGCGCCGTGAACGTGCCGGTATTGATCGACAATTCGCTACGCGAGACTCCCGCCACGGCGGTCATGCCCAAGGCCAGCGGCACGGGTGCGCGATAAACCACCACTCCGTAGATATTGTCGTTGGGGTCCATTGCATATTCGAGATTGGCGTTGAACACGTCGCCAATGCCGAACGGGTTGTCCCACTCCATGCCGGCCAGTGCGCGGTATTTGCCGGTAAGGTCGGTACCGTAATTGCTGGCACCCAAGGTGAAGACATATGGATGCTTGGGCTCGTGCGCGATCATCACCAGATCGGTATCACCAGTCTTCTCGCCGGGTTGGAAAGTCGATGACACGGCGACGCCCGGAATGTCACGGGCGTACAGCAGCGCGGTATCCACGTCACTCTTCAGCAGCGGTTTGCCACGCAGCTTTTCGGCCGGCCGGGCAATCACATCGGTGTGATAACGCTGATTGCCCTTGACGATGATCTTGCCGATCTGGCCTTCAAGCACATGGATCTCGACGCGCCGATCAGTGCCAATGGTCTGGGCAGGAAGAAAGGCGCTGGAAACGATGAAGCCAGCCTTGCGATAGCGGTCAGTGATCTTGTCTGCCACACCCTGCATTTGCTCCAGACTCAACGAGGCAGGCGAACCTGCTTCTGCGGCCAGCTGCTGATATTCCTTGTCCGCCAGCGCCTGGATGCTTGCCGGGGTCACGTCAAGATCGGCGTGCTGGCCGACACCGGTGACATTGAAGCCATCGACCCGGATTTTTTCTGTGGCCATCTCGTCGGTGTCGCGATCCTTGACCGGAGGAACGACACTGCCAGCCGATTGCTGCGGCATGGCTGCCGGGGATGCCGGCGCAGGAGCCGAGGGGTTGGCTGCCGAAGCAGATCCGGCTGGCACTGCTTCCTGCGCCACAACCGAACCTCCAGCCAAGGCCAACACCAACGCAGCCGTCAAGCGAGCAATTCGCACGATTTTTCCCCTTTCCCTGTCAATTTCCCAGTCACGGCAGGTCGTTTGGCGACCCGGACGCGTCGACATCGAACTCGCGGAACCTTTCACCAGGCACTTGCTGCCAAGCCGATCCCCCAGATCCGACAGATTACACCTTTAACTCATTTCTGTGGCGGCCATCACACTTTGAATCGCCTGGCGCCCGCCTGCTTTCCGCTTGGTACAAAACCATCATCATGTGCCGGCACGACTCGTGCACGAAGCGCATACGAATCTGCCCAGAACCCGCAAAACTACTTGCCCCCGACGATCCAGAGCACCAGCAAAAGCACTACGACCGCACCCGCGACCACTGCGGCCAGCGGCTTCCAGGCAAGCCCCGGGCGCATGGACAGCAATGACGCCAGCGCATTGTCTGCATTGGTGCCGGCATCGTTCGCCGTTTTCACTCGATGACTGCCGCGTGGCCTGGTGGTTACGGCTGGAGACAGCAAATCCTTGCGCGCGGTGATGGCGGCGCTGCTTGAATCCGGAGGCTGCAGCAGACGACGGCGTCTGGCGCGATAGTCATCACGAGTAATGCGTCCGGTCCGGTGCGCCTCGTCGAGTACACGCAGATCCTGATTGATTGCTCGTTCGCGATCAGTCATTTCAACTCCCTGAGCAACCGGAAACCCACATCTTTCTGCGCCGAACCACCATCCGATCGTTGGCTGTTCACGCTGCAATCGGACCAGTAACTGGTAAAACTGCCGCCACGTACTGCCACGCTACCGCCGCTGACCACCCACTCCCAGGCGTTACCCGTGGCGTTGACCAGTCCCCACCCATTGCGCGAACGACCGCGACCGGAAACCAATGCACCGCTGCCATCACCACCGGTGGCTGAAGGCAGGATGCAGTTGCTGTCTTCAGCCTGCTTGAATCCACCGCCGGCCTTGGCCGCATTGGTCCATTCTGCATCCGTCGGAAGCCGATAGGTGTATCCGCTCAGATCACTCAACCAGCGTGCATAGGCCTTGGCCTGATCGAGCGTGATGCTGCTGATCGGCGCATTGCCCAGATCAGGATCGCTGACCGAAACCGCCGCGCATTTGCCGCTGGCGCGGCAGAACTTGTTGAACTCGTTGATCGACACCTCGGTGCGACCGATCGCATAGGGCTTGCCGCCACCCGCACCCGGCACCACCACGAGGAACGGACCGCGCACTGTCCCCATGACATCAGTGCAGAACTTGCCATGGCCGATCAGGCTGGGCTTGTTGCACGGATCCGGGCCCGAAGGACCTGCCTGGGTAGCACTCGGTGCCGCGGCCGGGGCGGCGGTTTTGCCCGGCTTGGTTGCGGCACCGGGCTGCGGTATCACGGCGGGCCTGCCGGGCAATGCGCCCTCGGCCGTTGGCTGCGTCTCCGGTGCTGCTGCCACTGGGACCACGGGCTCTGCTGTATTGCTCGGCGTGAGCGCATCGACCTGTGCATCCAGGGTCTTGGCTGGAAGCTGGCCATGCAGACGCATGTCAGCTTCGAGCTTGCTCAGCGCGCTGGCATCCTTGCGGCGCACGTCGGCAAGCTGCTTCTTCAACTTCTGGTAGTCGGACATGGCCAATGGATGCTTGCCGGCGGCCATGATCGCGGCGACGAGATCGTAGCGGTCCTGGGTCGCGCTGAGATCGGCATTCTTGCCGACCGCCTTGAGGCCCTGACCAAGTACATCTGCCGCACGCTGGTAGTTGCCCTTCTGGAACGTTTCTTCGCCGAGACCCAAATATGCATCGGCCAGCAGCTTGGGACCTTCGGTCTTGAGGAACGGGTTGTCCGGCTGCAAGGCCTTGATCCGATCCAGCGATTGACTGGCCTTCTTGACGTCGTCAGCAGCGGCGGCACTGCGCATGGATTCGATGCGCGACTTCACCTCGGCGTCGGCGCTCTCCTGGGCTGCCTGGGTGGCCAGGTCGGTCTGCAGCTTGTCTAGCTTGGCGCTCTGCGCCAGCAGCATTTCGGACTTGGGTGCGTACTTCAAACCGAAGTCGACGGCCAGCTTGGCTTGCTGCATATGCTGCGGATCGGTCAAACGCGCCGCCTGTACCGCGATGGCCGCGCCAAGGTTGTTGACCACTCGTTGCGTTTCAACCGAGTTGTCGCCAGCCAGTTGGCTCATGGCATCAGCCACCGACTGCTCCCATTCAGGGCTCAAGGTCGGCTTGCTGCTGAGGTCTGTCAGTTTGCTGCGGGCGCCGGCCAGTTGCTGCGCCTCAACCTGTTGTTTCTGCTGCTGGGCCGCCGTACGCGCGTTGCCTACATCGGCAAGCACCTTGTTGAAGCGGGCATCGGCAGGGTCAATCTGCTGTCCGGCCTTGCCCACGCGTTCGGCACCGTCGAAATCACCTGCGCCAATACGATCACTGGCCAGCTTGAGCAGGCTTGCATCAACCTTGCCCTTCAAGGCCGCGTATTCGGGCGTGGTGGCACCGATCGTCTTGCCGGCGTTGCTCAAGGCATTGCTCAGATCCTGCAGCCAAACCACGCTGGCTTGGGAACTGGCCAGCAAGTCGGTGACACGACTTTCGGCCAGAGCATTGCGCTGGGCTTCGCTGGCAGCCTTCTGCGCCAGCTGATTCTGTTGTTCGAGCAAGGCCTGGCGCGTCGCTGAAAGTGATGCGTCGCCGGGGAACAAGGTGATGCCTGTGCCGGCAATTGCGATGGCGCCATCGACATCGCCTGCTGTCTGTTTTTCTGCGACCTGCGCAGCAAGCACTTGCTTGAGTCGAGTGCTCTGCTCATCCACGCGCGGATCGTCGGCCAGCTTCTGCAGCGCATCGCCGTAAGCCGCGGAGACCTTGGTTCGCCATTCGTCGGTATTGCCGGGCTGATCAAGCAAGTCGGTGAGCGTCTTGAGGCTTTGTTCGCGCTGCTGCTTGAGCAGCTCGGCCTGACGCTGCTGCTCTTGCTGTGCTGCCAATGCCGCGCTCAAGTCTTGCAGCTGACTGGCACGCTGCTTGAGTCGGTCGGAATTGGGAAACAGACTGGTTGCGAGCTTCAGTTGCGACTGCGCCTGCACCAGCGCACCGGCATCAAGCGACTTGCCAACCGCGGCATCGTATTTCAGCTCCAGCTCGGCGTTTTTCAGCAGCGGGCTGGTTGGGTCGATCGCGCGGATATGGCTGAGCGTCTTGACTACGTTGTCGGGCTGATCCTCGAACAGCGCACCGGCATCGATCTGCTGCGACAACTGCGTATCGAGGGTATTGAGCAGGTCGTTCTTTTCCTTGTCGATCGCGCTGTGCCGAATATCCAGCGTCGGCGAGTAGAGCTTCAGATCATCGCGCAGCTTGAATACCTGCTGCGCCTTGGCGTAGTCGTAGCGGTCCTTCGACGGATTCCAATACGCATCGAGGCGACTCAACAGGTAGCTCTGGATCAGTTCGCTCTGGTCGATCACGATGCGCTTGCGATCATCATCATCGAGCGTATCCAGCGCCTGCAATGCCTGCGTCTCGCTGCTGTAGTGATCGGCGCGGGTCAGTGCGAAGCGGCCAATCACTTCCGATACGTGATGCTTGTGTTGATAAGTGACCCAGCCCCATACGCCGCCAGCCAGTGCCAGCAGGCCCGGCACACCATAGATCAAATATGGCATGGCGCGTTCACGCAGACTGACGTCGCGCAAACCTTCGATCAGAGCGCTGGCCGTCTTCAAGCGCTGGTCGGTAGTGAACGCCACGCTGGAGCACAGCACTTTGTATTGCTGCTTGGTCAGCCCCTTCACCGGCGGCGGCTTGCGGCCTTCTTTCATGGCCACTTCGGCGCTGGCCTTGTCGTACGGATGCTTGCCGGTCAGCAACTCGAAAGTCACGCAGCCCAGCGCGTAGACGTCGTCGCTGGGTGCCGGCTCCTTGCCCTGAATCATTTCCAGGCTGGCGTAAGCCGGGGTCAATGCGCCCAGCGTGCCGGCATCGAACACGGTCTGCTCGCCGACAGCATCGCCCATGTGCTTGCCGGCGCGGGCGATACCGAAATCGAAAACCTTGGGCACGCCATCGCGGGTGACCATCACGTTGGCAGGCTTGAAATCCGAATGCACCACGCCCGCTGAATGCGCTCGGGTGAGTGCGCGCGCCATGCCTTCGATCAAGGGGCGCGCCTGATCCAGCGGCATGCCGTTGTAGGCACGCTCGCGAATCAGCTGCTTGAGGTCGGAACCGTCGACGTACTCCATCGTCATGAAAACGATGGTGCGATCCTTGTCGAAATCGTAAACGCGAACGATGTTGTCATGCGCCAACTGCTGCGAGCGGCGTGATTCGCGCTGTAGCGAAATCAGCGAGTCGGGATGCCGGCGGAACTCATCGTTCAGCACCTTGACCGCGACATACGGATCGCGATCACGCGCCTCGACCTTGCGCTCGTCGCGGGCCATGAACACCACGCCCATGCCACCACGACCGATCTCTTTTTCCAGATAGAAACGCCCCTTGAGCAGCGATCCCACGGTGACAAAATCACCGCCTTCTGCCTCGGCGATGTGTTTCCAGCTCGACTGGCTGCTGCTGATGCCCGAACTCGTGCCGGTACCCGTCATCCCCTGCTGCGTGCCGGTGGCTCCCTGCGGTGGGCGTGGAATACCTGACGCAGGTTTGACCTGCGTGACTTCGTCGTTGTGATCAACCGGCGCAGTCGGCGGGTTCGACACCGGCTTGACTACGGTTGCCTCGTCAAGATCCTGCGGTGCCGGTGGTGCTGGCCGCGAAGTCGGGTTCACCCTCGTGACATCCGGGTCGACCGGCTCAGCCGGTGGCATGGGTGGCCGCTGCGTCGCCGGTTTGACCACGGTCACATCATCGTCTGCGTCTGCGGCGGTCGTGGTGGGTGACGCATGCAGAACCGCCAGCTTGGCCAGCAAGGCCTTGACCACCATGGGCTCGATGCTGCCTTCGGCGCGCTGCTGCTCCAGCCAGTTCACCTCCGCGCGGTAGGTTTCGTCAGACGGCGCACCGCGCGCAGTCAATGCCTCGAACAAGCCAGAAAGCTTGAGCTTGTCTGCCTGGTAATCGGCAACCAGTTCGTTGATGGATATCATGGATACGAGGCTTTCATCATTCTTGGAGGCGGACAACAACCGCCGAAATGTTGTCGCGGCCGGCGCGGCTGAGCGCCAGGTCGAAGAGTCGGTCGGTCAAGTCTTGCGGTTGCGGATACTGGCAGCCTTCGGCATGCAACTCGGCATCAGTCATTTCCTTGTTGATGCCATCGGAGCAAAGCACGAAGGTGGTGCCTGGCCGGTTGTCCGCCACAACCCAATCCACGTATAGCTGATCCTCGGCACCCACGGCCCTGGTCAACACACCGGAACCCGCCGCAGGAGCAGCCGCCGGTGCCGCACCACCGAAATGCGTGACATCGACATCGCCACCATGCACATGGTCGCGAGTGATCTGCTGCAGCAAATTGTCCTGGAGGCGATAGGCTCGACTGTCACCAACCCAGCCGCACAGCATCAGGTCGCTGTCGTAAACCAGCAACACGATGGTCGAGCCGATCAGGTCCACGCCACGGACAACGGCAGTCTCCAGCAGATCGGCGTTTATCTTCACGAGAGTGTCTTCGATCGACTCGATGAAATCGAAGACGCTGCCATTGCGCGGCAGCAGGCCGAGTCGCTCGACAATCATGGTGCTGGCGTAATCACCTGCCGCATGACCACCGAGACCATCGGCAACTACCCACAATCCCACATCGTCGCGAATGAGGATCGCGTCCTCATTGTGCTTGCGTACCTTTCCAGTCACTGTCCGACCGGCTGACAGGTAGCGTGTCGTCATGCGTCAATCCCGATGATCGCCAATGGCCAACGAGCGGGGTCTCCGCCAAGGCCAGCAGCGGTGGCAATACGCAGTCGCGCTTCGTCACAAGATGGCAAAGCGAGACTGTGGGCGAGAAATTCCGGGGATAACTTCAGTAGCTCTGGTGAGGCAATCAGCAGCAGGCGATCACCCGCCTCTACCGCACAGAATACTTCTCCACAGGTAGGTTGCTCGGTCGCGCCCAGACCCGGGGCAGCCAACGAACCACGGCTGAACAACAAGGCGTCGATATCATTATTGGCTGCGCCGCCGGCCATCGGTGCCGCATCACTGCGCGCGAAGAAAGGCTGCAAGCGTCCCTGCCGCCAGTGCCACGCCGCAGCACTGCCAATGCGCAGCAATTCCGCATGACCGCCAGCGACCCGCGCGGCGATCACCGCGCAATCTTCCAGCACCGGGTCGATCAGATCTTCACTGGCCTGACGTAAACGCGGATTCAATCCCATGACCTGCATGCGCAAAGCTTGCAGGCCATCGGCCATATCGGTTGCGCTGATCTCGCGGCCGATCGCCGTGACGGCTTTGACCCCTTGCTGGCGGCGATCTGCCGGACCGACCTCAGCAGCCACCAGTGTCAAGGCGCATTCGGGTCGGTGCAGAACCGCCGAGGCCGGATCCACGTAAGCCGGCACTTCCGTGATGGCGTCGGTTTCGGCCACCACCGGGGCCTGCGCCGGATGCATTGCTGGTGCTGGTGCTGGTGCTGGTGCTGGTATTGATGATGAAGACGGGATAGATGCCGGAGCACCACCGAGCAGATCGTCCAGATCACCAAACAGGGCTGGATCATCAGGTAGCCACGCCGTTGCAGGTGCCGGCGCTTGCATCAACGAATCAGTCCGGAGCGGCATGTTGCTGATTGGATCGTGATGGGGAGATGCCGGCGGTGTATCGAATGCCCCAAGCGATTGCCATGCTGCGGCACCTGCCTGAGCATCCAGAAAACCTGCGTAAGCCTCTGCTCTTGGCAAGCCTTTGCTGACCAGCACACTGGCCGGAACCTGCCCTGCCCCTGTCGTCCACCACAGACACCAGCGACCGGACGTCTGGATCAACTTTGCCCACAAACCAACCGGACCAGCAGCGGATGCCGACGTGGAAAGTAGTGGCAGACGCCAGTGATCTGTCGCGGCCCAGTCAACCTCCGGCCAGCTCACCGGTGATGAGGCGAGAACATCCAGCGGCCCGCCCAGGTCCGCCACTTGCTTATCAAAAGCATCAACGCTGATCGCCGCATCAGCCTGTGCGCGTACATGCAGCTGTTCGGCAGCGTCGAACCATGCCTTGCCGGCCTCGATCACCTGCCTGTCAATATCCACACCGACAGGTAGCGGTGCCGCGATCACCATGGGAAAGCAACGTCCAACGCGGTCGAAGCCCGGACCCATCACGCCGGCCCACGCCGACTCCGCACAAACCCCGGCCGCCAGCACGAAGCGCCATACCGGACTGGCGCGATATGCCTCATGCCATGCATTGCCCAGGGACTGACGGCTTTGTGCCACGGCACCCTCGAAGTGTGGATCCCACATATCGACGAAGCCCGCAGGCAACCGACGTTGCACGAAATCTCCGGCACATGGCAATTTGCCAAAAAAGCCTGTGACGGAGTTCGTCATCCGATCAACCCCCGCACTGGAACGTCTTGAGAGCACTGCTCAGGAACGGGTTCTTCAGATTGTTGGCCTGGATCGTGACCTTGGCCATCTTGCCGCCGAAATTGAAGGTGGCGACGAAGCGAAGATCCGATTGCTTCTGCAGATTTGCCGCCTGCAAGGCGCGGAAGAATGCCCAGTCGCCATGATAATCAAACGTCGTCAGCAGGGTTCCGGCCTGATCGTAGGCAGAAATCGAAACCGTACCGGGCTGTGGCCCAGGCCACTTCATGCTGACGTTGGTCTGCCCACCCGGTTGATATTCGTATTTCTGTCCATCAACGCTGATCACCAGCTTGCCGATACCCGGATCGAGCACGGGCGTGAGCAAGGTGAAATCAACTTCCGGCGTGGCGCCATTGCGAAAGAACATCTGCTTGATGGCATCCGCGTGCTGCATTTGCGCCAACATCCCGGCTGAGCCACTGACGGCACCCGGGCCGGTCTTCCATTGCCAGTTGCGTCCGCTGGCATCGATCAACTTGCTCAGGGTCTGGTTATAGAAGCTGTCGAAGCGACCGCCGTAGCCGAACAATTCTCCGAAATTCTGCAAGGGAATATCGTTGTTGCTGGCCTGATTGAACGGGTAGCGGCCGCGGGTGAAATCAGCACAATCCTTGGCCACGGCTTGCTGGAACTGATCATCGAGTGCGCCCTTGGTACCGCTGGCCACCAGCGCCTGACTCTTGCCGGTCAAAGCAGCGAACCATTCCGAGGCCGGTGGCGGCAGCTGCGAAGCTTGCTGCTGTGCCATCAACAACTGCGGATTCGGCTGTCCTGCCGCGTTGCTGAAATCACCCATGGTCAACAGGGTCTTGCTCAGCTGGTCAAGTACCTGCAGGGTCTGATCGATTGGCGCTGCTCCTGCCGGGCCGTCACTGAGCTTGTTGATCTGCTCGAAATGCTCGCTGATTGCCTGGCCTGGCTTCTCGCTGGCAGCCGTTGCATCGCCACCACCACCTGCTGCGCCCGCATTGGCCAGTGCCCTCGACAACGCACTCTGCGTTGCCTTGCGCTTTGCGAGCTGTTCCGCCGCATTGGCCACCGCGTCCGCAGCCTTGCCGCCAGCACCTTCTGCCGGCTCGCGCATCAAGTCATTGGTATTGTCACGCACGACCTTCAGCAACAGCTTCATCGGCGAGTTGGGACCGGACAGTTTGGATGCAATGCTGCTCGCGTCCTGGATATTGCTGATCGGCTGCAATTCCAGATCCGCCAGAACAGCATCCCAGGCCTTGATGTAATCCTGCTGGTAAAGCAGCAACACCTGTTGGGCCAGCCTGGCCTTTTCGAGCGAATCAATCTTGGTGGCACCGAACACCCAATCATCAGCGGCAAACTGAGTTACCGCCTGATCAATGCCTTTGTCGACCTCGAACTTGAAAGCAGGTTGGGTGAACAGCGCAGGGATCGGGTCGGACAGAGCCGCACCGCTCTTGCGTCGATAGACATTTCCAAGCAGGCCCAGCGCCTTGTCGAGCCGCAGTGGCGGAAAATTGCCGCTGTCTGCGGTGAGTTTGATATTGCCGTAGATCAGAGTCGGCAGATCGGCCGTGCGCAGCGTATTTCGCGCCTGCTCGACCAACGTCTTGTCCAGGGCCAACGGACGCAATCTGCCCTCATGCGAAACCAGCGCATCAAAATGCTTGCTCAGTGCCTTCTGCAACACGGGATCTCGCGGGAACAGACGGCGCCATTCGATGCTGGCCAGCGACACCAGTTCATCGTGATCAAGATGCTTGGGCTCACCCAGCATCAAGTATCCCTTGAGGTAGTAATAAAGCAGCTGCGGATCACCGGCATTGGTGGTCAAGCCAGCGCGAAACTGCGATGCCACGCCTGGCAACAACACGCCATTGAGTTCGCGGTAATACGCATCGCGCACTTCGTCACCCACGGCATTGCCCTGATACAGGCCAAAGCGCATCAACAACGGCACGTCCTTACGATGTTGATCGGCAACGTCCACGGCATTCGACAATGCCTCCAACCGCTCCAGCACCATCGCAAAATATGCCTGCTGATTTGGTGCCAGCGACAGGTCACCTTTGGATGGGTACTTCTGCAGCGCCGTCTGCACTTCGGTCAGATACGTGCCATTGCGTCGATAACTGCTGGCCAGGCCGAAGATGAGCACGGCACAGACCAACAACACGCCGATATAGGAAGCGGCCTGCAGCAGAATTTTCTGGCGTTCGAGCTTCGGGTTGGTACCGGCAAAACCGGATTCGCGAAACAGCACGTCCTTCAACAAGCGCTCGACAAAGAAGGTGCGGCTCGATGCGCCGGGCGCATGCAAGCGTGAGGCATCCAGACCAAAGGTGCGAGCTACCGCACCCATCATGCGATCGATCGGCGTACCTTCCTGCGTACCCGAGGTGAAATAGGCACCGCGCAGCAGCAACGGCGTGTCGTACTGATGGCCGGTGAATACGCCCTCGACGAACTGCCGGGCGATCTCGCGCAAGGCACCGAGTTGTTGCGGAAAGGACAGGATCAGCGCACGCCGTGCCGGATCCCGCTCACTGTGCAGACGATCGAGAATCCGTGTATTCAATCGCTCAAGCAGCAGATTGAACTCTTCGAGAAACTGTTTGGCAGCCGTGCCATCCATGGTTTTGTCGACCGGGAACGACATGCCCCAGACCTGGCTGCGCAGCTCCGGGTTGAGGTCGTCAAAAAACTCGGTAAAACCAGCCACCAGATCGCATTTGGTGAACACCAGATACGCCGGCACGCCAATTCGCAGATGCTTGCTCAACTCATCCAGGCGCTGGCGAATGGCGGCGATATGCTGCTGCCGCCCGTTCGCATCCAGGGTGAGCAGATCGGACAAGCTCATCGCCACGATCACGCCGTTGATCGGCCGACGCTTGCGGTACTTGCGCAGCAGATTGAGAAAATCACCCCATGCCGAGGCGTCAGCACCACGGTCGGAATCCTGGGTGGTGTAGCGACCTGCTGTATCGAGGAATACGGCCTCGTCGGTAAACCACCAATCGCAATTGCGCGTGCCACCGACACCACGAATGGCTTCCTTGCCGAATTTGTTCGACAGCGGAAAATTCAGCCCGGAGTTTTGCAGCAAGGTGCTTTTGCCTGACCCTGGCGGACCAATCACCACGTACCACGGCAACGCGTAAAGATTTTTTCCGCCGCTGCGATTCTTACGCAGGGTATCCACCGCTTCCTGGAAGCGGCCTTGCAACTGAGTGCGCTCGTTGGTTGAGCGTTCGCTGCGATCGGAGCCCGATTGCTGCTCGCTCTGGCCACCAATTTCCTCGGCCATTTGCTTGGTCTTGCCACGCACGCGCATTTGTCGCAGCTGCAGCCAGATCGCCCAGATCACCACGATCACGATGATCAGCAGCAAACGCGCCACCGGGCTGGCCAGCGGCTGTGACGCACCAAAGCCGAGATAAGGGCCACCAAACCAGATCAGCAACGACAGCAGCAGCAGGCCGACCAGCGTGATGAACAGGCGGGATTTGAACAACGCAAGAAGCTTGCCCACGATGTTCAGCCCTCCGGTGTGTAAAGAATTTCGACGCGACGATTTCGCGCACGATTTTCCGGCAGGCTGGGCGGCAGCGCGATCGGCTGCGATGCACCCGCACCACTGGACTCCAGCCGACCAGGGTTGTCGATTCCCTGACTCAGAATATTCAGCACAGACTTGGCACGTTCCGCCGACAAGGCATAGTTGTCCTTGAATCGGAGCGAGTGCACCGGTTGATCATCGGTATGCCCGACCACGACCACGCGACCTGGCACCTGGTTCAGCGCCGCGGTAACCGCATGCAGCAATGGCAGTTGCTTGTCACTGACATCCACGCCACCGGATACGAACATCTCGGCCGCATTGAGTCGCACCAAGGCCGAGCCATCCGGCTTTTCGTCGACGGCAAGTTTGCCGGCCTGCTCTTCCGGTGCCAGCAATTGCTTGAGGCTCTTGTGCGGCACCGGCGGCGCCGCCTGCTTCAGTCGCGACTCATCCGGTGGCACGGCACCTTGCAAACCGATCTGCGAAACCTGCGCACTGACTGGCGAGGACTGCTCATTCAGCCTGGAGTAGAGATACAGAAACACGCCTAGCAAGAGGCACGCGCCCGCCGCCACGATCACCCACAGCGGCACATAGCGCACCAGCGGATTACGACGATCTTCGACACCCTTCCAGTGTGGCGCCAGTTCTTCAGCGGCCGGGGCGCGCTGGGCTTTCAGCTTTCGATAAAGGTCTTCCTGGATATCGGCAAGCTTGGCGCGACCATTGGCTTCGATCTGATAACGACCACCAAAGCCCAAGGTCAGGCAGATGTACATCAGTTCAATCAGATCGATATGGCGGGCAAAGTCCGCGCACAGACGCTCAAGAATGATGAAGAATTTTTCACCACCGTACGACTCCCCATGAAAGGCCACCAACAGCGTCCTGGCGGCCCAGCCACTCTGTTGTCCCCACGGCGTATTCATCACCGCCTCGTCGAGCGTGGCGCACAGCACGTAGCGCGCTGCCGTGATCGTCTGGGCAGGTACACCAGCCGCCTGTGCGTTGCCCTCGAACTGTCGCACCTGCGCGATCACCTGCTCATGCAGATGCCGGGCATCTGGCTGAGACACGCTGTTGCGCAACTGGACCGACAACAGCAGCAACGGACTGGCTGCCTGTACCAGGGCATTCAACCCACCACCAAGAAAATCACTGATCGCCGCCGGCGACATGGATGCATCAGGTCGTGCGGGAGCTGGACCCGCTGTGGGTGCTGGTGCGGGAACCGCGGCCGGGGCCGGCGCGGGCGCCGGCACTGGCGCAGGTGACGTGGCACCGGCGCGCGGACGCACCACGGTGGCGTCACGCATCGGATCGTCGTCACTGGGGCCGATGGGGCCTTGGCTGTTCATGTGTTCAACCTCTGATTGCCCAGAGCTGCAGATCGAGGCCTGCAAACTCTCCACCGAAATGGAAGGCAATGCCGCCCGACGTCTTCAGGTCACGCCACATGGCGGAGTTCTTGTCGAATTCGAAATACAGATAACCGGCGTTGTAGGGGATCTGCCGTGGCGCCACCGGCATCGGCGCCACCGGAATGCCTGGCAACTGCAGATTGACCAGGTCGCGGATCTTTTCGACCGGGCCGATCTTTGATTGCGCCGGCAACTGTCGGCGCAGGTCTTCGGATTTCAGGTCGGCCTTGGCCGCCAGCACAAACGCCGCGGTGTCGATCAGACTGAGATCCGGAACCACCGCAACCCACACCCCGAACTTGCGTTGCTGCATCGGGATCGGCACAGCGGTCTGCTCCATCACCGCGCTGAGGCTGCTGCGCAAGGCAACAATCAGCGGCTGGAAGCTCTCGAACAACGCCTCGTGCCGATAAGGCGGAAACGCCGACGGCCGTTTGCCGGGTGCGGTGAACGTCGCCAACTCGCCAGCCATGCCGCAAAGCACGCGGTAGAAATCTTCGGGATGGAGAATCGGCGCGGCAGCCAGATGTGCAATCAAGGGCTGACAGCGATTGACTACTTGCAGCAACAGGAAGTCGGCGATTTCAGCCGCGCCGCCACGGTCGGTCACCGCCACGCGACTCGCGAGCGCCTCACCGCGCTGATGCAGCAAGCCGAGCAGCTCGGTCAGGAACGTGGTCAATCGCGGTGCCGCCTGGCAGTTCAGCGCCGTCGGCATGAACGCCTCTTCCAGAATCACCCGTCGATCCGAGCGGCATTCGACCACGCGCGCCACGGGTATCTTGGCCAGGCCCTCCAGTGGCTGCGCCTGCGGCAACAACCGACTGTTGAGCCCACCCACCTCCAGCGGAGTCAGGCCATCAACGCTACCGGATGCATCACGAACTTCGGTCTCCTGCACGCGAAAGCGAAACAATTTGTCCGCTGCCGCCTCCGCCCGACCACTGTCGGGCTGCGCTGGCGAGCGCAAGGGCAAAGTCAGATAAATGGTCTGATCGCGCCACTTGTCATCGATATCCAGCGCCAGCGGCAACGGATCATCTCCCGGCATCGCGAACGGCGTGCCATCGGGAAATACACCGCGAGCCCGCTTGATGCCGAGCTTGCCAATGGCGAGCAAGTCGGTTTCCAGCTCAAGCTCGGTAAAGCCCCACGTGTAGGGACGCAGGCTGCCCGCCCGCAGCTCCACGAAACGTTCGAGGTAGCGTTCCTGCTGTTGCAAGTGCTGAGGCCGAAGAAACAGGCCCTCACTCCAGACGACTTTATTGGTATCAGTCATGCGCCGTGCCTGTTCCTTGTGTTTGCAGTCAGCAATCTTGCCAACTGATAGAACGTTGCCGGCGCCTGCCCGTCACCGCCCTGTTCGGTATCACTATCACTGGGCGATCTGATCGCCCCGCTCATTCCATTCAGAGTTTGTTCGCTGCCGACTTCTGCACTCTTCGCGCCGATTTCAGGCGCGCCAGCTGTTCCTCGTAGGCACGCGCGAATTCATCACCAAACAGGCGCCGGAAGCAGTCATCCGGATCGCGTGCCAGGCCTTCGAAATTTTCCCGATACTTTTCCCAGTACTTGCCCTTGCCGCCGAACGCAGACCGTTTGGCCCCGCCGTCAACCTCCTGCTCGTAACGGTCCGGATTGAAGTGCACCAGCAGCGACTCGAACGCCGCGCGCACGCCGGCAAGCATGGCCATTTGATGACAGCGAATGTCATCAAACGCATCCTCGAATGCATCGCTGCCCGACATGAAAGCGCTATTGGAGGGCGCCATGATTTTCTGCAGCGCCTCCTCCGGATTCGGCGCGAACTTCAGCGGGTTGTTTTCGGAGCGCTGAATGATCGTTACCGGCAAGCGGAACGTGTTCTTGATTTCGGCACGCGCACGCAGCACGTCCATCACGCCATCGACGACGACGCGGAAGATATCGTCGAGATCTGCCGGCACGGCGGACGAACCAGTGGTCTCAGCTGGCGTTGCCACTGGAATGGGGGACTTAACAGGTGCTGCAGCTGGTGCAGCCGGTGCCGGGCCAGGTGGCGGCGGAGCGGCTGGGGACGAAAAATCGCCCATCGTCAGGTCCCAGTTCTCCGGTAGCGCATTGGCGCTCTCTTGCCGTTGCGCCGTGCTCATCGGCGGATGGAAAAAATCTTCGGTGCTGGGTGATTGATCCCAATGGGACGTGGCGTTGCCGGTGCTCGTCCCGGACAACAAGTCGGACGACGAATCCGATGGCCCCAGAAAACTCAGCGGATCCAGATCATTGTCAGACGATGACGTGCCGGCGCCGGGGATCAGGCCTTCGTCTTGTGGAATTGAGATGGGCGCAACTTGTGCGGGTGCTGAAGGCGCCGGAGGGGCAACGTCGAGCGAGCCGAAATCCAGCGGATCAAACTCTGGCAATGCCGGTGGCGGCGCTGAATGTACCGGCGCTGACGTGGCTGCCGCTGCTGCGTCTTGCAGAATCACATCCACTTCAAACGTGTCGATCAACAATCGGTCGCCACTTTTCAGGGCGGAAGGATCGCCCTTGATCAGCGGAGTGTCGTTGAGCAGCATGCCGTTGGTGCTGCGATCCTCAATGAAATACATGCCGTTGAGGTAACGGATCATCGCGTGGACACGCGATACACCAGAGGCACTCAGCACCCAGTCGCAGTCTTCGGAACGTCCGATACTGCCTCCAAGGGCCGCAAACACCTTGCTGCTGCGGCTGCCAAACTGGGCGGCCTGCCGAGCAACAACGGCGAGTGTCAGGTTCTGCGACGTCGACACACTGATTTCCCCCTGCATCTACCCGCCAATCTGAAGGCGCCTCAACAAGCTGCCCCAGCCCGTGCCATGAACCATTTCTTCGGATAATCAGCAATCAGGCTGGCTGATCATCATGCAGCGACGCACGCTATTGGCAAATGAGTCGGGGGCTGATGACTCCCCCATCAGCCGCCCAACGCCACCTGTCCTTTGTCTCTATGTTCCGCCGACTCAACGGGAAAGACGCCAGCACAGGACAAATTCCCGTCCACAATCGTATCCCCCCATCGGTGCATCGAGCAAGCTGCCAAGGCATTCTTCAACCATGGATTCGACACGCTCAAGAGCTGCCGTTACCACTATTGAGCAGGTTCATGGCCGGCTCAATACAGGCCGCGCGACGAGTCTCGAACTCTTCGATCACCTGAGCCGCCAGCATGTTGATGGCAGCCACCGCCGCACAGGCCGTGAGGTGATCTGGCGGAGGCACCGGCGTTTCCTGCGATGCGGGTGCCAAGCTGCCACCCGACCACCCTGCCGCCGCGGCCAACCAGGCCCCGGCCGACTTGTAACCGCCCGCATTGGCGAACTCAAACGCCGCGCGGCGGTTGCTTTCATTCGGCTCGCGCACCCACTTTTCTGCCAACGAAGCACCTGCCTTGTCTTCAGGGTCAAGTGCCTGATTGCGTGCGCATTGACACAGCCACGCTACTGCATAGCGCTTGGGCAAAAGGCGCGCGAGCAACTTCACCGCATCCTGTATCTGTCCAGCCTCCACCAGCACCTGGACTGCCACTTGAGGCGTCATGTCGCCCTTGAGTAGCGCGCTGGCCGATTCGGACAACTCCATCTCGATGCACGCTTTCATGACCGTCGACATATCGCCCTCCTACCCGATCATGATGATGCCGCCAGACACTTGTGTCATGGCGCCACCTTTCAATGTAGCAGTTGCATCCCCTTGGAAAGTCGCACTCAAGCCCTTGACAGTCACCGATACCCCGCCATCAATTTTCGCATCCAACTGGGAGCTCAGTTTGGCACTCGTGGTGCCGGCAATGGCAACAGAATTATTGCCCGTTACCTTGATGTCGAGCCCTTTGATCTCGATCGTGCCATCACTCTTCATCACGATGCTGGATGCACCCGTCACCAGTTCGATTTCGGTGCCCGCGCTGAGCTTGAATTTCTTACCCACGTCGAGCGTGTCATTGTTTTTCACGGTGGTATTGCGATCGTTCTTTATGATTGCCGTTTCGTCATGGTCGATGGTGACGGTATGGTCGTTCTCAACCTCCTCGATCATGTCTTTCTGCGCATGGATGAAGAATTGCTCATTGCCTTTCTTGTCTTCAAAGCGCAATTCATTGGCATCGTCCGCCGCACCGAGCAGGCTGCGCGACTTGATACCGCTCTGGGTCTTGTTATCGGGCAATGCATAGGGCGGCATGTTGTCCGCGTTGTAGACACTGCCAATCACCAGTGGTCGGTCGGGATCACCTTCGAGGAAGCTGACAACCACTTCCTGGCCAACGCGTGGAATGCTGACCGCTCCCCAGTTCTTGCCCGCCCATGACGAAGCCACTCGCACCGGACAGGAGATATGCGCATTTTCCTTGTCCGACTTGTTCCAGTGGAAGGTCACCTGGATGCGGCCATACTTGTCGACCGAGATATCTTCAGCGGTGTCGCTGCCCGCTACCACGGCCGTCTGCAGACCGACGACTACCGGCTTCACTGCAGCTGGCATGGTGCGAAATGGTTGCCGGCTTTGTATCACCGAAAAGTGGCAAGAAAAAAGCTCGCCGCCTTGCTGCTCACCGGAGGTGTAGGAGGCGTTTTCAATCTGAATGCTTGAACCGGTAACCAGGTATTCCTGATTGAGTTCCTTGCGAGGAAACTCTGATAACGTGAACAGCGCCCCGGTCAACAGGCCGTTGGCCCTCGTCGAGCCGGAACACTGTGACTGCAGAACGTTGATGGCCTCGAGGCGAACCTGCGCGTAGTGCTTGCCATCTGCGCTGCTCTCGTGAGCACCCGGAAAGTCGAACGACTCGAGCTTGGGCACGTCGTGGTTGCTGTCCGCATTGCTGATCGTCTCGGTGCCAAGCAATGATGTCTTTGGCTTGAGCGGATCGTAATCAGTCAAGGAGTACTTGGTGGTCTGAACTGTCCGGGCCGATGAAAAATCGGTAATCGCGTCGTCCAGACCAGCCTTGATAGCCGTTGTCTGTGGCCGGTAAGGCAACTCTGAAAAACCTTTCGTCTTGGCGTGCGCGCCAAGCGAATCGGCCAACACCATGGTGTGCGTGCTGTCCGAATGCTGGAAGAAATAGTAGATGCCTTCCTGCTCCATCAGTCGACTGATGAAGTTGAAGCAATCCTCACGGTACTGCACGCAGTATTCCCGTTCGGGATAGCTTCCGCTGACACTGAGTTTTACATCGCTGTAACCAAAGTCGGCCAGCACGCTCTTGATGATGTCGGGCACCGACATCTTGGTGTAGATGCGGCAATCGACCTTGTGCAGCAACAGCCATGGCTTGGGAACCAGCGTTACGGAGTACTCCGCATAACGCTCCTCCTTGTAGCTCTCGAAGCCCGTCTGTGACACTTCGGAAACCATTCCGTTGATGTGTCGCTCGTAGTTGTCGGTCTCGCACGTCACCGTCATCGAGCTGCCAAGCAGGTCGAGCATCTTGATTTCGGTGTCCTTGCTGAGCAATTTCAGCTGATACGAAAAAAGCTTGCCCAGTTGCTCACTACCCGACAGCCGCGCAGGCAGCAATTTGTCACCGAGGTCTGACTTCAGTGTCATTTGGTGCGACATGTTCAATCTCCCCAGCGAACCCGCGAACGGCGTTCCAGCGATCCATCTGTTTACCATATCAAGGTCGCAAGCGGGAGATCCCCACTCGCGGGATCTCTGACTCGACAACCCGTGAAATCAGGCACGGCACTTGCTTTGTCGCAGCGCATACGCGCGTTTTCAAACGCTTGCTCGAGCAACCCGATGAAGCAAGCTACGTTTCCAGATGCCACCGATTACCAAGCTATTTCCGCCTCGCCACCACGACCCAGCCAAGCACTGGCTTGCCCACTTCCTTGCGCAAAACTTCGGTTTCGATCGTGGTTTCGACAAATCCTGCCCGATCCAGTGCCTCCTGCACATAACCTCGCGAATGACGGTAACGACCACTGGGAGACAGCTCGCTGGCGCACTTGTCGTCATCCATTACCTCCAACGTAAAGCCCAGCATGCCTCCTGATCGCAAAGCTGAATGGCTGGCGGCAAGCACCCCCTCCAGCTCACCAAAATATATCAACGTATCGGCCGAGATCACGACGTCCCAGGCGTTCGGACTATTCAACAAATAGTCCGTAAGTTCAGCGACTTTAAGCGTGTCATAGCTCCCTCTGGTGCGCGCCTTGCCAATCATGCCCGACGACAGGTCCACGCCGACCAAACTACGCGCATACGGCTTGAACAAGGGGCCGCACAGACCTGTTCCGCATCCGGCGTCCAGAATATCCAGTGCAGCTGCAGGCTCGCCGAGAACCCTGCTTAGTGCCTCCGCGACCGCCTGTGGTGCGCGGTAATCGAGCTTGTTCAACAACTGCTCGTCAAAACTGTCCGCAAAACCGTCAAACAACTGGCGTACATACTCATCCCCAGCCCGAGCCGGCACCACCTCACCACCACATGATGCAAGCATGTGGCGCGCAATCGGGTCGTCAGGCTCACGCTCGAGCCACTCACGATAGACCTCAACCGCCTCATCGCGCTGATCCAGCACATACAGCACGACACCTAGCGCCTCAAGTGCACGAACGTTATGCGGATCCAGCCTGAACGCCTCGCGAAAGCAAACTACGGCCCGCTCGCAATCACGCCTCGTAATCGGATTGTCGCGTAGAAACATCCCCATCAAGTAGTGCGCTCGCGACAGCTTTGGCCATTGATCAAGGAATTGGGTGTAGGCCTGAAAAGCTTCATCTGTCCGCTCTTGCAAGTCCAGCACGATGGCAAGATTGCTCAGCGCATCGGCATGCCCGGGCATGAACTCCAAAGCTTGCCGATAACACTCTTCGGCTTCGGCTGGATTTTCACATTGCTTGTGGATATTGCCCAGGTTGTTATGCGCGTCGGCATGCTGGGGCGTGCATTGAAGCGCCATCCCGATCAGCTCAATAGCTTCATCGCTACGCCCGCGCTGATGACATAGCACACCAAAATAGTGCAACGCATCCGGCTGCCCAGGCTGCAGCTGCAGCGCCTTGCGATACAGCGGCTCGGCTACCTCCAAGTGGCCATGCTGATGAGCCCGCATCGCCTCCTGCAATGTGATGCTCACGCCTCGCCCGGCCATCGCATTGCGATGCGTGCGCGCTTTAGATGCGGATTTGGATCGTTTCATGCCCCGGACATCCCAACCTCATCGGCTAGCCAACGGCGTGCATCTCCATATTTTTTGCCATCCATAAGTCACTACCTGCCAAGCCATTTCCATCAACCGACCTAACCCGAGTAACCAGCAAATCAGCTGATGATGACCGTGGGGCAGCCCAACACGATAGTGCCGCCGTGGGCCGTCAAGTCGCCCATGCGGGCAGCAGGCATATTGTTGATCAAGACCTTGAACGAGCCCATGACGATGCTGTCGGGAGGCCCGACGCAAGTCAGCATGTCGCCGACCCGTGCGGCCGGCAATCCGCCAATCAAGACTGTCACGGCCCCAGGCGGAAGAATGGGTCCCCCAACGTGCGGCACCACGCCAGTCACCATCGGGCAGACATGCATATCAGTGATTCGTGCGGCTGGGGGCATGTTCATTTCCTCGCTGACTTCATCGAACCAAGCTTGGTTCTTCCAGATACTACGCCGGGCAATCAATGACTGTTATGAAAACGGCTGCTTCGGCTGTCATGAAAGCGATCACGACAAGGCATCCAGTGCGCGTATTGCCACAGTCGAAATAACTCGAAACAACATGCCCATTACGTAGCCGATGAACGATGCCGTGATGCTGACACCCGTCGCCAGCGTGCGCCCCATGAAGCGCATTGCGGCAGCCATCAGATTGCGGATCATCCCAGCCAGTTTCACCGACTGCAGCACCCCGCTGTAAAGCAGCTGCGCCAGCGTGTCGATGATCGTGGCACCACCGAGCACGGCTAGCCCGATACCCTTGCCGATCTGACCAAGGATCCAGTCGAGTGCGTAAAGAATCATCCGCAGTGCCGTTGCGGATAGCATCACGCAAGAGCCGGCGCCACTGGCCATGTCCTCCAGCCACGCCTCGGCACTGGCCAGCACTCCGGGTTCAGCTGGCTGCACCGGCAATGCGGCCCAGCCCACGTCACCTACCGAACGTATGTATTCGGGCATCAGGTGTGCATTGATGCTGACCAGTTTTCCCGGTCCCTTCATGCGATGGGCATTGGCACGATAAGGAACATGGCTATAGGGATAGATCGGCACCATCGGCACCGGATCCGTGTCGTGGTAGGTACGATGAATCTGCGCCGCACCGAGCCGGTCAGTAAGGTATTGTGCGTGCAACTCGACCCCGGCCCGTGGTGCGCCAAAGGTGTACAGCTGCATGCCGCTGCCCGCGCCGCTGAGGCTATCGGCAATCAGTGTGGCGATCGCACCACCGAGGCTATGCCCAACCACATGAATGGTCGACGGCGTGCGTCCGCGCAGTGACTCGCGAATTTGCGGCAATAACGACTGCGCGGCGGCCCAGAAGCCGGCATGCACGGTAAAGCCACTGGGTCCACGGCAACCGGCCATGCGTGCGTTCGTAACCCAGTCGTATGCACTGGTCTTGAACGTGCCACGCACTGAAATCAGGCACTCTCCCTGACGCGAGCCTTGCCCCCATGCGACATATCCAAATCCGGTGCTCTGTTGCAGCGCCTTGGCGCCCAGGCCTGTAATACCAGTCAGACGTTTGCCATTCATCAAGTCAAAGGCAGAGCGGGCACGTGGCGCGGCAACTGCAGCATCGAGCATATCGGTAGAAAGGCGCAGCGCGTAGGCGCTTTCGGCAATTTCCGCCGACTGTGCCGGCGAGAGTTCCATCGTCATCATCCAGTCCTTTGCTGAAGTTGAGGGAGTCGTTGTTTCAAAGAGCCTTGCAGATCCCGTAGTGGGTACCTTCGAAATCCGCGCTGCGGGTCAATTCGCACTCGAGTTTGAGCGGTCGGCCTTCCATCTCGGAATTTGCTTCATAGCTGTTCTTGGTATGCCGCCAGGCGGTGTATTCCTGTCCGTCATAGCTGATCAAGATTTTTTGCAGAATTACCGGCTGATGCGGCACAACACGCGTTGCACCGGCGTCGCGTTCCACGGCTGGAAACAGGAAGCGCCCATCGGAATCCGTCCTCACACTTTTGGGCGGCACGTCATTCTTGTTGTCAGACCAGACAGTTTCCTGGGTCAGCTGCGCGCCCTGCACCGGCTTGCCCCCTTTCAACACCGTGCCCTGCACTTCGGAAAACAGGACCAGCCGACTTGACACACCCATGGCACACCCCTCGGACAAACCGGTAATCAGACAGAAAAAAAACGCCATACCCATCGGATAGGCAGAACACTTGATTCTAGGCTCCTTGCAAACCGATCCCCTTTCCGCATGCCTGCGACACCAGACGGCAGCCATTCTTCGACGGACGCTCAAGTCCCTCATCATGAGAGGCCGATCTGCTTCATGGCTTTGCTTTTGACGCCAGCAAAAAAGCCCTTCTTGCTATGTGTCCCCTTGTCGCTGGCAAGGCCTTCCAACTGCAATCGTGAACTGATGATGTTCTTGTTGGCTATCTTGATCATCGGTTCCATCTGTTTGCGTTTCATCGTCTCAATGCGATCCATCCATCCCGGCAAACCAATATCAGCGATGAACATGTTGGCTACCGCCGAGGTATCTGCGCATGTCAGCAGATAGCAGCCCAGAATCGGGCACTCGTTGAAGATGGTCAGATCGAGCGAATTGGCTGCACGAAGACGCTTGTTGCCTGCCCGCATGTCCTTGATATCCAGTCCCAGCCCATACAGGGTCAGGCCCAGACCGGCGAGTGCATTGGCGGTACCGATGGCTGCCGTGGTCGCCGTACCGAAATCCGCAAACAGGCCGCCGATCTTTGCACCCGTGGCGAGCGACTGCTGGCCGAGCTTGACTGAATGCTTGGCCAGATCACGCTTGATGACTATCTGGATCGCCTCGGCTGCTGCGCTGGGATCACCCAAGCGAAAACCACCCTTGTAGTCCTCGCTCTTGTAGAGATGGTAACCATCTTCGGCCACCGCCTTGCCGGCCTTGATCAACTTGGCGCCACTGGTGACCACACCAAGAATCGGGGTGATTTCATGCACCAGATTCGTGAGCACCTCGCCGGTAATGGCCGCGATGATTTCATGGATATTGTCCACATCGGCGCATTCGACGATGAAGTTTTCCACCGCATCCTTCATGCCGGGGATACTCACGACCTGTTTGGCGGTGCCGGCACCTTTTGCAGCCTTGCTCGCGACCGACTTGATCTTCTTGCCCGACGACAACAAATCCTTGGCCGCAGACAATTTGCTGCTGGTGCCGAACTTGAGTTCCGTACCACCGAACATGTTGACCACCAGCTGTCGACGCGCACGCGCCAGTTCGCCCATGGCCTTGAATTCTTCGATGCTGAGTGGAGTGGATGGCATGCCCCGCTTCCTCGTTGAATATCAGTCTAAAAATCGTCCCGCCGTGCTGTGGTGACATCCAGGAAATAAGTGAGCCCCGTTTTGCATACCTCCCAACAAACCTCGGACTACCTCAACCCATGACCGTTCGCAGCCCCTCCTGATACTTGTCAGGGGACACCGCCCCAAGATTGACTGCTGCCTCAACCAAACTGGTTCCGGTTAAATGGTTCAAGTCGAAAATAGCCTGACACCTGGGCGCATCGGCAAAATCTATCATGACGAAGTTAGGCATGAACCGCTTCATCATGGGTCCAGTTCCATAGTTACCGCGAGTTATGTACAACGGCAAATTATCGTCGATGTACTCCCCCATACCTTCGAGCCAAAGCCTCTTCATTCCGTCACTGAAACCACCGCGATCCCAGTTCGAACGATCACGTGACTTGATGTTGCGAAACAGTCCGGTTGTCGTCCAATACATCATGCCCATCACAATGGGATCACCACCATTGATACGGCGACCCGAATCGATAATGGCCGTCTGCTTCTTTACGTTTTCTGCGATCTTCTTTACACCGGCCTTGCCGTTCATCGCGCTAGTGCCGCCCTTTCCGTGGTACTGCAACCCGATGAAGGTGGGATCGTAGTTTTTCTGCGGAGCCCCCTTCTCATACAAGCTTCTTATGCCAAGAATGCCAGCCCCCGGATTGACGCCATTTATTTTCTGCAACCCAGCACTTGAAAAAAGGACAATCACCTTGCCAGCAAGATCACCTGCCGTTTTGATATTCAGGTTTCCGCCGCCGGTATATATGGATGGCCCGAGGACATCGACGCACATCGCGGCAATCTGGTCCCAGTTGTTGCAATGATCGAACTTCAGGAACAAGAACTCACTCGATTTTCTCGAGACAAATCTCCTTGCATCAGCCAGCATGCCCGGAAGCCCCTCTCCCCATGTCCCCGCCATCAACTGGTTCCCGCCTAACACCTTGTGCATGCCCTTGCCATGATAGGCCTGTAGCTTCCCTGACCCTGGCAGACCAGACGAGTGAGAGGCTATACGCAAATCGAAAATACGGGCGCCAGCACTCGTTTGGCCTCCAATGTCCAGAGCCTGCGTCTTCTCATTACCGGATCCGGTATTGATTCCAGCATCATGCGTACCTGCGAAAACAAGTTCATTGATGGCTCTGTGATGGTAATTGCCATAGGACACTGTCACGGCTATATCCTCAATTTGTATGTAGACCCCATAGAGTACTGAATTCGCAACCAATGGCTCAGATCCACATCCACTCAGCCATTCCATCAAAATAAACCAAATATCACCATCGCTTCACAGACGAAAAATCTCACAACCATACTTTGGAACGGATAATCTCAGATCTGAAAACGATCCGACTTACCCGAGCCGCATACCATTTAATTTTCTCCTGCCGACTTCTCCTACCGGTCCTCCATCCACATCAAACAAGTAAGAGAACTTGGCTTATATTTTCCGAAGTTTTGGATAATTTCTTGAATCGCGCCAAAATTTAACCGAATTGAAAATTGGCTGAGCCATGAGCCACGCGGACTCTGTTGTATGCAGAATTGGTCAACCACCCACTCACCCGAATGAAATGAATCTGAGCCCGTTTTGGAGTCATGCAAGACCCGTGAAACGGACCCTGTTCACTCCCACTCACCCGCCCCATATAATGCCCTCAAGCATGCAGATCCAGAGTGGCAGGCCATGCGATGTGCATATGGTTGGGGTAACGCCCAACGCCCTCGCCAATGCTGAAAGGTGCCGGGCCGACCATCAAACCTTTGGCCACCAGCGAATTACGCAATGGAGCATACGTTCCCAGCGCATTGGACAAGGCAACGTCGATGGTAGCTACCGGAGCGAGCCTCGCCATCGGGCTTGAGCTCTCGAAAATATATTGGTACGCCGCAGGAAAGGCATCGGCGAAGCACGCCCTGTGGTGTTCGTTGATCCAGTAGCTTTCCTTGCCCCCGCGAGTGTAGCTATCCATCTTGGAATGCTTCGCAAAGTCGCGCCTGCGAAGCCCGGACCCTACCAATCGGTTCATAACCCCGCTCGTCTCGTAGGTATTGTGCTCGGACAACGAAAGAACCAAGCGCGCGTACGCCAGGCACATGTCCGCCGACGAATTCAGGAACGAATAAGGTGTAGCGGTAACCGCGGTCCCGAATTTCCGAAGAAAGCTGCAGGCCAGATTTCGCGTGATGTAAGCCGAGTCCGCCGGGTTGCCCACCACCACTTGCGCATTGTGGACACCGGGCATGGGCAAAAGGATGGCTGTGGTCGAGGTGGGATCGATCGCCATGCGGCTCCAGTCCTGCGGGCTGAACGTCTTGCGCATTTCATGCATCGCCAAGACACCCACGTAATGGCCCACATTCGACTGCAGGATCTGGGTATCTTCCATTTTCACCCCCGCATCCATGCCGGCAACCGGATCGACCGCGAAGATGTTGCACGTTATCGTGTTGCCAAAGACCTCGTACATCTTGTGTGCGATGCGTATGCAAGTCACGGCTCCCCGACTCCAGCCAACCAGGTTCACCGCGGTGATGTTCTGGCCTTTTTCAAATTGCAGATCCTGGATGATATTCACGGTCCGCAACACGTTTTCATCCCATCCCTGACCGACAAGGTTTCCCTTGGCATTCGCCATGGAGCTTTTGCCACCCGTATTGCCACGCGCACTATCGGCAAACGTCGGACGGCTGAACAGGCCCTTGATACCCCGGCTTGTCTTCGCGTCACCCGTCATGGGATTCACCTGCTGAGGCAGCACAATGCCTCCGGAGCCACCATGTCCTGGCCCCTCGTTGATCATGTAGCTTCCTGCCAGGACGCTCGAGCCCCCGAACCCAACCTCATTGCCGCCGGTATGATTGTGAAACCAGGCAACAAGCTCGTCTTTTTGTGTACCTTTGTGGCTGTTGAAACCCGTACCGTGGCAGTAGACCGTAAAAACAGACATGCAATACCTCATTCAATAATCAGAGCGAACCTTTTCGCCGCCACAAAGACAGAAACTCGGGGGCTGCTCGGCCACCAAGTCATCAACCAAACGCGTACGAAAACTCCCCATCCTTCACCCCAACCTGCACCTTGGCGATCTCCTCCCCCGCAATCATCTTGGTGAGAAACGCGCGCGATATATCCGGCAGCATCGAGTTGGTGAGAATCGCGTCGATCATGCGCCCGCCTGACTCGGTCTCGGTGCAGCGCTCGACCACCAGCTTCACCACGTCGTCGCTGTACTCGAACGGGATCTTGTAGCGGGCTTCGACGCGCTTCTTGATGCGGTTGATCTGCAGGGCCACGATCTTGCCCAGCATTTCCGGGCTGAGCGGGTAGTACGGAATCGTTACCAGGCGCCCGAGGAGCGCCGGCGGGAAGATCTTCAGCAGCGGCTCGCGCAGTGCCTTGGCCATGCCTTCATGATCCGGCATCAGCTCAGGGTCCTTGCACAGGCCGGCGATCATGTCGGTGCCGGCATTGGTGGTGAGCAGGATCAAGGTGTTCTTGAAGTCGATCGAGCGGCCTTCGCCGTCTTCCATCACGCCCTTGTCGAAGACCTGGAAGAAGATTTCGTGGACGTCCGGGTGAGCCTTTTCGACTTCATCCAGCAGCACCACGGAATACGGCTTGCGCCGCACCGCCTCGGTCAGCACGCCACCTTCGCCATAGCCGACGTAACCGGGAGGCGCGCCTTTCAGCGTTGACACGGTATGCGCTTCCTGAAATTCGCTCATGTTGATGGTGATGATGTTCTGCTCGCCGCCGTACAGTGCCTCGGCCAGCGCCAGCGCTGTTTCGGTCTTGCCGACACCGGAAGTGCCGGCGAGCATGAACACGCCGATTGGCTTGTTCGGATCGACCAGGCCAGCGCGCGAGGTCTGAATGCGCTTGGCGATCATTTCCATCGCGTGGTCCTGACCGATGACCCGCGCGCCCATCAGCTTCGCCAGATTCATCACGGTCTCGACTTCGCTCTTGACCATGCGCCCGACCGGAATGCCGGTCCAGTCCGACACCACCGATCCCACCGCAGTTTGATCCACGGAGGCCAGGATCAACGGGTGCTCGCCCTGCAGTTCGGCCAACTGCATTTGCAGATCCTGCAGTTCCTTCAATGCGGCAGCGCGATCATCGCCAGCGAGTGCGGCCTGTGCCGCCGAGGCGGTTTCCTTCGCCTCCGCCTCCTGCTGGGCCGACTCCTCCAGCGCACTGCCGGTGCCCTCCACCGGTGCACTGGAGCCACGCAACTTCGAGCGGATATCGAGGATCTTCTCGACCAGTTCCTTCTCGGTGACCCAATTCGCTTCCAGCGTCTCCAGTCGCGCCTTCTGGGTCGTCAGTTTTTCGTTGGCGGCATCTTCGCGCACCGTTACGTTCACTCCCACATTTTTCTCGCGCGCGATGATCCCCAGCTCGGTTTCCAGCGCCTGGATACGCTTGCGCGTGTCGTCCACTTCGGCTGGCACCGCGTGCTGGCTGATCGCCACGCGGGCGCAGGCGGTATCAAGCAGGCTGACGGATTTATCCGGCAGCTGACGGGCGGGAATATAGCGATGGGACAGCTTGACTGCGGCTTCCAGCGCCTCGTCGAGGATCTGCACCTTGTGGTGCTTTTCCATCACGCTGGCGACGCCGCGCATCATCAGGATGGCCTTCTCTTCGCTGGGCTCGTCGATCTGCACGGTCTGGAAGCGGCGCGTAAGTGCCGGATCTTTTTCTATGTGCTTCTTGTATTCGGCCCAGGTAGTGGCACCAATCGTGCGCAAATTGCCACGCGCCAGCGCGGGCTTGAGCAGGTTTGCGGCATCGCCGGTCCCGGCTGCACCACCAGCGCCGACCAGGGTGTGCGCCTCATCGATGAACAGGATGATCGGCTTGGTCGAAGACTGCACCTCTTCGATGACCTGCTTCAAGCGATTCTCGAATTCGCCTTTCATGCTGGCACCGGCTTGCAACAGACCGACATCGAGCACGCGAAGTTGCACATCTTTCAGCGGCGGCGGCACGTCACCGATGGCAATGCGCATGGCAAAGCCTTCGATCACTGCAGTCTTGCCGACACCAGCCTCACCCACCAGCATCGGATTGTTCTGACGTCGGCGCATAAGGATATCGACCAACTGCCTGATCTCGTCATCGCGACCGACGATCGGATCCATCTTGCCGCTGCGCGCCTGCTCGGTAAGATCGATGGTGAATTGGGCCAACGCCTCTTGCTTGCCCATTTGCGCGGGCGACATCGCACCGCTGGCTTCACCCGGTGCAGAACCGCCGCCCATCTTGAAACCGTCGTTGGCGCTTTGGCCGTCCTCAGGCGAACCGGCGACGACTTCAGCGAACTTCTCGACCAGTGCCTCAGGTTTGACCTTGTCGAATTCGGCTGAGATGTTGATCAATACATTGCGCAGGTTGCGTGTGCGCATGCATCCAACGATGAGGTAGCCGGTCCGCACCTGCGCCTCGCCAAACATCAATGTGGCGAATACCCAGCCGCGCTCCACCGCCTCTTCTACATCGCTGGACAGGTCGGAGATGGACGATGAGCCACGCGGCAATCGATCCAGCGCATCGGTGATGTCACGCGCCAGATTCGATGGATTGAGATTGAATTGCTTGATAATGCGATGCAGGTCCGAGTCCTGCAATTGCAGGATCTGATGAATCCAGTGCACCAGTTCTACATATGGATTGCCACGTAACTTGCAGAAAACGGTGGCGCTTTCGATGCCACGAAAAGCGAGTTTGTTGAGCTTCCCGAACAGGGCGCCGCGACTGATTTCTGCCATGATCTTGAATCCTTTACTGTAGTTGTCGATCCGAAGTCGTGTAACGAGGTCAACCCAACGTCATCAATGGTCTTGTAAACAACACCGCACTTTCAGCTGGTCAACCGCTATCCCACAGGTTTGAGCACCACCTGATCAGCATCAGTCTCCTGGTGCGGCCGTCCCATCCACGTGGTCAAACCCATACGTCCATTACGTCCCAGCGTCGTGGCCGGCACATCGTTCTTGTTCAGCACGAGCTGCACGTCCCAGGCCTTTTCTTCGCCAACGTAGAATTTGACAGCGGCTATCAGCTGCTTGAGGGCTTCGCCGCCCGGCAGGAAGTTGTTGAACTCGCTTTGATTCAACGGGCCCAGCCGCAGACGGAATCGTTGCTGGCTGCCCCAGACATACTCGCCCGCAACGGCTGTCAGGCCCAACGCCGCCACCTCGCTCGACGCGCCCAGACGCAGGTATGACGACGACGGCAAGCGCATCCACTCGGCCACGAATTCGACCACGCTCACGGGGATGCGGAAGAAACGCTCAAGCAGCCCCTTGAGGCCCTCGGCATTGCGCGTCTGTTGCAGAAGGCGACCCGCAAAGAAGTGCTTGAACTGATCAGGCAGCGCATCGCGATCACCCAGATTCGGCGTCGCCAGACCCACCATCGCTCCCATGTACAAACGAAAGCGATCTTCAGCAGGACGATCGTACTGCACGGTAGGTTGGGAATCGGCCCACGCCCGATAGAACAGGCTCATCATCCGATGATGAAAAATGTTGGCGAATGCCTTGAACGTCGTGTCTTTGGAATTCAGCTCACGATCCAGTGCGTACTCAGTCAGATGCAATGGCAGTGGTGCATTGGGGCCGAACAGACCGAAGAACAATCCGTGCATTCGTGCCGGCTTACCCGCGCCGCCGGGCTGATAGCGGTCGATCATCTTGGGGGCAAACGCCAGTGACGGCGTCTGGCACAGGCGCACGAAATCATCCGCGGGCTTGGCTGAATGCCCCAGCCGCGGCCACTCGGGAAACGCGCACTCCAACCGGCGGGCAGCTTCGAAAAATTCGAAGGCTTCCGGGTGGTCACGCAGCGCGTTCTCCAACGCTACAGCGTCTGCCGTGTTCCGAGCCGAGCGGGCCATCGAGCGACCTCGTTGCGTTCCAGCGTACGCAGAACGGTTTCAGTGAATGAATTGATGGATACATAGCGCGCAAAGAACTGCTGCATCACTGCACCCAGAAGAAAAGCACCTGTGCCCTCAAAGGCACCGTCGTCGCAAGTAAGCGTGATTTCCAACCCGCGCCCGAAGGTGATTGGACCGGGTACGGGTATGCGCCGCACGATGGGTTGCGAACTAACTGCCTTGATTCCCTCGATCTGACGCAAGGCGGTGGAATCAAACTCGCCACAGTACAGTGTCAACATCTCGCGCAATGAAGCCGCGCCTTCGCCACCATTGTTCTCAAGCAGAGATACATAATTGAGCTGGAGATGACTCAACAGTCGCCATGCGGTTTCACCGGTGGCCACGGAAGCACGTGGCTTGGTGGGTCCCGCGACACAGCGGATGGAGTCCACCGGCGCACCGGTTTCCAGCGTGAAATCGGTTTTCGATTTGCCCACCGGCATTTGCAGTGGCAGGTCGCGGTTGGTGCACATCAGCTGCATCCCAACCTGACGCAATTGCGTCGAATACGGTGCTTCATTGGAGTCCACCAAGGCGATGAACATCTCATTGCCGACGTAGCTCGAACGTGCCCCTTGTCGCTTCTGCCGTGATGAAAGCAATCGCGGCTCACGGCGAATGGTGTAATAGGCCGAGTGCTGCCCGTGCCAAGTCCGTTCGTCACAACCATAGAACGGCAGGAAACGTTGCTCCGGCTCCTGCTTGTCACCGAAACCCTCGACGTTACCGATGCTGTGGATCTCGAAATCCATCGGCCGCGAACGATCCGCGAGGATGTGGTATTCGGCCTTGCCTTGCTGCAAATGGATGCGATCAGCTCGCCGGGGAAACAGATTGATGGCCGGTGTGCAGAACAATCGAAAATTGCTCGCATCGATTGCGTTGTGCAAACTGGCCACACTGCGATCAAAGAGCACAACGATCTCGAACTCGCTGCCCTGCGAACGCGTCAATGCAGACTTCAGCCCGGTAAATTCAGCAAACAGGAAACGCTCGGGGCAGGCAAAGTATTCCTGCAATAACCGATAGCCACTGAAAGAGCGGCCACTGTACGGGATCAGCGCTTCGTCTTCCTCGAAACCCTTGCGATGGATATCCGAAGCGTTGAAATACTCAATGATCTGGCCGCTGGAACCGTTCGCCCGCACCAAGTAACCCACGGCGTTGCCCAGTAATTGTTCGTACAGACGCTTGGGCAGCTCATCGCTACCGGCAATGAAGATCGGCAGGCGATCAAGCGCCAGCATGTTTGCCTGCGCCCCTGCAGTCACCTGGAACTTCATGCGCAAGCCAGCACGTACCGGTTTGCCGTGCGGAAGTTTCACACCTGCCGCGGCTATCGCCGCCGGAGTTTCGAAATACTTGGCCTCGGTCAATTCGAGTGGCCATAGCGTGACATCGTGCGCCGTGCGGTATTCGCAAGCGGTGCGATCATCCTTGCCCGTCAGGCTGCGCAAAGCGGTATGACGCTCCACCGTGTAACCGGCAAGCAACCCGCTTTCTTTCAGATCCGGCTGAAGTTGCACCACCGCCATCGAGGGAATCGGTGCCAGATAGTGCGGGTAGATCATCTCCAGCAAGTGCTGGGTGAAAACCGGATATTGTGCGTCCTGTTTCAGCTGCACGCGTGCAGCAAGAAACGCGAATCCCTCCAGCAAACGCTCGACATACGGGTCGGCACACTCGAAGCCTTCCAGGCCCAGTCGTCCGGCAATCTTCGGGTACTCGCGCGCAAACTCGCCGCCCATCTCGCGGACGTGTTGCAGCTCCCGGTTGTAATAACGAAGCAGGCGAGGATCCATGGCAATCAGCCGAAGCCCTCCGATACGTTGAACTTGCCGGTCTCAAGATCCACTTCGGTCTTGAGGTAAAGATTGAGTGGGATGGGCTGTGCCCACATTTCAGACTCGATGTTGAACATCAACGCCTGACGATCCATTCGTGCCACTTGGGCCTTCACCGTGATACGCAAGGTGTTCGGTGTAAGCCGTGGCTCGAACGCAACGATCGCCTCCTTGACCTGACGCTGAAGCGTATCGGGGTTCACGCTCGACAACGCCACACCAGTGAGATCCGGGATGCCGAAATTGAGCACCGAGCTGGCCACTTCCGGGAACTCCGTCAGATCCACATCTGCTTCCAGATTTACGCAATTGAGCAGCCAGGACATGTCGCGGGACACACAATCGCGCAGCCGATTGGCTGATATCACACGCTTCTCGCGACTTTCCTCAACCTTGCCTGGCTCATCGTCCGTAAGCCGATCGAGCAAGGATGGCTGGAGGCGTTCCTGAGTGGTGAGTTCGGCCATGACGTCGTCGTATCCAGATCAGGCGTGATCGAACGAAATGAGTCTGACATCGAGCAATGGGTAGTCGGCCTGGTCGGTGGCAAACATCCGCTGGCCGTATCCGATCTGAAAATTGTCGGCCGCTTCCACCCATTCTGTCTTGCGGCCCAGCACGACGTCTTTGTCGTCTGCACGCTCGGAATCAGGATAGCGACTCGGTATGAAACCGATCGCCTTGCCGCCATTCGTCCAGGTGACTTCCACCGGAGCCCAGATCTTGTCGCGCAAGTCTGTCGGTGCCTCGAATTTCAATTCGCTCAAACGTGAAAACGGAACCCATGAATAGCCACCATTGACGACAACCTCCAGACATGGACCCAGTCGGGGATCGGCATCGGCGAACCATTCAAATGGCTCGCCATCAATATTTCCGGTGACCGCCGTGGCCTGCTCAAGTGCCTGTTCACGCAGTGCGGCAGCCTGATCGTGATGACCATCTGCGCTGAGTTTCAGCGCTTGAAGCAATAGCGCAAGCCACTGTTCGGGCTCGCCAATCACGACGGGCAATCGTTTGCCTGCAAAAACCTCGGCACGCACCGACTCACCCCTCAGCGCCTCGGAATAGGCACCGACCAGCATGGCATTGAGTGGCTCCAGCTCACCACTGACGTTCAGTTGATTCTGTGCCCGCTCCCACTGACCAAGCATGGCCAGCAACTGGAATAAAAAAACCCGGCGCTTGGCATCAGCCGGGTTGTTGCGTACCTCGACAGTGAGCAATTGCAATGCCTCGTCGAGCCGACCTTCTTTGAGCTTGCTCTCGGGTGTCATGTCATAGCCTCGGAAACCTGAGTTTGCGGACATGCCCGCAGACACGTCCATTTCCCGTAACTGAACCCGGGAGCATCCGCACACAGCGACTCACCGCAGCCCACAACACGACAGTCATGTCGTGGGGATTGCGTACAGCTTCATGAGTGCTCCGGGCGGAGCCCGGGATTCAGACCCCGATCAAAAACCAAAGGGTGCCGGGTTGGCTTACGCAACTTCCTCGACACTGTATGCGACCGTACCAGCACTACTGACCTTGCCCTTGTCATCCTGCGTGGAGTACTCCACCTCGAATTTTGCGAAGGCGAGCGATATGTTCTCGGTAAGCAAGTCTTCACCACCCGAGCCACCGGTGCTGTAACTGGTGACCATCACGCTGGTTAGTGTGATTTTCAGATAGTCATCCTGCGTACCGCCAGCCTTGGAGACATACAAGATCGCGCTATCGGCATGTGCACCAGTCGTCAGCGCCTTCATGAACTGCGTCGAGCTCTTGTCCACGTACTTGGTCAAGCTGATGTCCTGGACATTCGCCTTGCCGGCACCACCACCGCTGCCATGCCCGAACGAGCCACTCTGCGACATACCCCAAGACCACGCCAGTAGCTGGATTTTTCCCGCATGTTTCTTGTGCTTGGACTCACCGGTATAGGTGACCGATCCGCCCTTCAACTCCAAATGCATGTCTAATGCCATGAGAATTCTCCTTGTCTGTCATTGATCAGTTGAACTGAATCGATCCAGCGCGTGTCATGGATGATCCAGTGCCAGTGCATATAACCGCTTGCGTCATAAAGCCTGTGGAACGAACATCTGCCTGAAACATCAGCTCTTTGCTGCCGACGGCAGACGAGACACCAACCTCAAGGAGACAGTCAGTCCCTCCAACTGATAGTGCGGCTTGAGAAAGAACTTCGACGTATAGAACCCTGGTGCGCCTTCCACCTCTTCAACGACCACTTCCGCCGCTGATAGAGGCTTGCGGGCCTTGGTCTCTTCACTCGAGTTGGCCGGATCACCATCGACATACTGGCCGATCCAGGATCCCAGCCAACGCTCCATCGCATCACGATCCTTGAACGAGCCGATCTTGTCGCGAACGATGCATTTCAGGTAATGCGCGAAGCGGCAACAGGCGAACATGTACGGCAAACGCGCACCGAGCGCCGCATTGGCAGTGGCATCCGGATCGTCATACTCTTCCGGCTTGGCCAGTGACTGGGCACTGATGAAGGCAGCCATATCGGAATTCTTGCGATGCACCAGCGGCATCATGCCCATCTTGTCCAACTCAGCCGAGCGCCGGTCGGTGATCGCGATTTCGGTGGGGCATTTCATGTCCACGCCGCCATCATCGGTCGGGAAGGTATGTGCCGGCAGACCTTCCACCGCACCACCGGATTCAATGCCACGGATACGAGAGCACCATCCGTATTCCTTGAACGAGCGGTTGATGTTCACGGCCATGGCGTAGGCTGCGTTCTGCCAGGTGTACTTGGCTGAATCCGCCCCGCTGGTGTCTTCCTCGAAGTTGAACTCTTCAACCGGATCGGTCTTGGCGCCGTACGGAAGGCGTGCCAGGGTGCGCGGCATCGTCAAGGCCAGATACTTCGCGTCATCCGACTCGCGCAGGGCGCGCCATGCGGCGTAATCCGGGGTCGAGAATACCTTGGCCAGATCGCGCGGATTGGCCAGCTCATTCCAGCTGTCCATACCCATCAGCGTCGATGCTGCCGAAGCGATAAATGGCGCATGTGCTGCTGCAGCTACCTGAGCGATACCCGACAGCAACTCGACGTCGGGCGGGCTATGGTCGAAATAGTAGTCGCCGATCAGGCAGCCGTAGGGTTCGCCACCGAGCTGGCCGTACTCTTCCTCGTACATCTTCTTGAAGATCGGGCTCTGATCCCAGGCGGTTCCCTTGTAACGCTTCAGGGTCTTGCCCAGCTCCTTCTTGGAGATGTTCATCACCCGGATTTTCAGCTGCTGATCCGTTTCGGTATTGTTGACGAGGTGATGCAGGCCACGCCATGCGCTTTCCAGTTTCTGGAAATCGGCATGATGCATGATCAGATTGATCTGTTCACTCAGCTTGCGATCAATCTCGGCGATGTAGGCGTTGATCGTCTGCGTGACATCTTCCGAGACGATGTCGGAGCGACTCAAGACCTGTTCGGCAAGTGTGCGAACCGCGGATTCAACTTCCTCTTTGGCGCGATCGCTCTTGGGTTTGAACTCCTTGTTCAGCAGCGAGGCGAAATCGCCTGCATCAAGGGTCTGTACTGCACCGCCTTGTTCGGCGAGGTTTTCGGTAGCCATGCTTGATTACTCCCCGTCTTCGTTGGCGTCATCGGCGGGCTTGGGTGCCGATGCCAGTGACTGCAGCAATGCTGGATCCTTGAGCGCCTGCGCAATGAGATTTTCGGCCCCTGCCTTGCCGTCCATGTAGGTGTCGAGATTGGCCAGCTGTGTTCGCGCCTCGAGCAGCTTTGCAACGGCGCCCACTTTCTTGGCCACGGCGGCAGGAGAGAAATCGTCCATGCTCTCGAACGTGATGTCGACGGCCAGATTGCCCTCGCCAGTCAACGTGTTCGGCACAGCAAACGAGACGCGCGGCTTCATCGATTGCAGGCGGCTGTCGAAATTGTCGACGTCGATTTCAAGCGCCTTGCGGTCCTCGATGCTGGGGAGTTCGGCGTTGTTGACACCGGAAAGATCCGACATCACGCCCATCACGAAGGGCACCTGCACCTTCTTCTGGGCGCCATATACCTCGACGTCATATTCGATCTGCACGCGCGGCGCACGATTGCGCGCGATGAATTTCTGACTACTTTGCTTGGCCATGCGACTCTCCAGGGTTGATTTCTTGCAACTTTCGAGATGCAGCAATCTTCGGCTTCAAGGTGGCGGGTGACAGGAGTACTTTCGCCACCTGAAACAGAATGTCCTTACACGGCAGTTCGGCGAAACAGAGGACGCCTTGATCCGGCTACCGTCGTCAATTCAGCGTAACGCTCCGGCTTTTGCATCAGCCTCGATGACCGCACAAGGAAACTTGCCCGATCACCGCGGCCGAACTGCCGGTGTCATCAATCAATCGTTGGTGATGTAGTTGCTCTGGGTGTGGAAAATTCGACATCGACGACGAATTCGGCCAAGCCGGCCTTGTGCGGGTCGAACGAAGTCCTGATCCAGTGACGTCTATCTGTTCGCAAGCCTTGCCCCCTTGATTCCCCGCTGCGGCTGCAGGCCAGTGGCCGATCGCATTCCGCGGCTTTTCCATAGCCCTGGCGCCAAGCGCCCCCGCCCTACTCGACCACTTGCCAACCAGCAGATCCTTCTTCAGCTGGCCGTCGCCGAAATCATCCCGGCGTGCATGCAAGATTCATATCTAACCGAAACACTTTTCATTTCTGCCGAATTGCCGTGAAACAGCGATTACAAACGACAGAATGCCTGTTCAGGAAGCTAAACAATCTACACCTGTCGATGACGGGCCGCAAGACGATTATGCGAACTGTCGCACAGTTTTTTCCGACCACATTTAGCCGCAACAAGAGTGCCGCATCGAACTTGCCATACCGCCCCTCGGAGCCAACGCCCTAACCCGACTGACTGACTGCACCGATCTTCCGCAACTTCTGCCCGAATTCTTGCCGCCAATTCCGGTGGCTGGATCTCGAATAACCCACTTCATTTGGACTTGCCGACAAACCCCACTCGACATAGTTTCAATCGGTTAAGCCAGTTCCACCCACATCAACAAGCGACCAGCGTCGCGGTCGAACCCAGCCACTTGTAAATCCCCCTTCGTTCACCGCAACATCTCTCGCGAATGAACCGTGTCGCGAATGAACCGTGTTCGCCAACCCTACCTGAGGCGCGATCAGTTGTCTCTCGCAGCCACGACACATCAAACAAAAAGGGGAACCCGACGGGCTCCCCTTTTTATCCCATTCGATCAATGGGCTGGAATGTGGTGGGCGGTACAAGGATCGAACTTGTGACCCCCTCGATGTCAACGAGGTGCTCTACCGCTGAGCTAACCGCCCGTCGCGACTGATCAAACAGTGCGAGCCGCGCAGTATACGTGAGCAAGTGGCGGTCGACAATATGCTTGTGCTGCCGACTCAGCCGGGGTCAGCGCAAGGTCTGCTCGCGCAGTTGGTGGATCTGGTCACGCAAACGGGCGGCTTCCTCGAATTCCAGATTCTGGGCGTGCTTGTACATCTGCGCCTCCAGCTTCTTGAGCATGGCCGCGGCCTGCTGCGTATCGAGCCCTGCATAGCCTGCCGCCGCTTCGGCCACGGCAGGCTGGGCCCGGCCAGTGGCGCGGTTGCCGCGACGGCTGCCCGCGTCACTGCGGGCGCCTTCCATGATGTCGGCGATGCGCCGCACCACGGTCTTAGGGGTGATGCCGTTGGCTTCGTTCCAGGCCAGCTGCTTTTCGCGCCGACGCGCGGTTTCGTCCATTGCCGCCTGCATTGAGCGAGTGACCTTGTCGGCATAGAGAATCGCCTTGCCGCGCACATTTCTCGCCGCACGACCGATGGTCTGGATCAACGAGCCGGTAGAACGCAGGAATCCCTCCTTGTCGGCATCCAGGACCGCCACCAGCGAAACCTCGGGCATGTCCAGCCCTTCGCGCAGCAGGTTGATGCCGACCAGCACGTCGAACTCACCCAGACGCAGGTCGCGAATGATTTCGCTGCGCTCGACGGTTTCGATATCCGAGTGCAGGTAGCGCACTTTCACGTCGTGCTCGGCCAGGTATTCAGTAAGGTTTTCGGCCATGCGCTTGGTTAGCGTGGTGACAAGCACGCGGTCGCCCATGGCGATGCGCTTGTTGGCTTCACTGAGCAGGTCGTCGACTTGGGTACGCACCGGTCGCACCTCGACTTCGGGATCAACCAGCCCAGTCGGACGCACGACCAGTTCGGTCACTGCATCGCCGGACTTCTGCAGCTCGTAATCACGCGGTGTCGCCGACACGTAGATCGCACGTGGCACGCGCTGCTCCCACTCCTCGAAACGCAGCGGGCGGTTGTCCATGGCGGATGGCAGACGGAAACCGAATTCCACCAGGGTTTCCTTGCGCGAACGATCGCCTTTGTACATGGCGCCAAGTTGCGGCACGGTGACGTGTGATTCGTCCACCACCAGCAAGCCGTCGGCCGGCAAGTAGTCGAACAGGGTCGGAGGCGGCTCACCTGGTTCACGCCTGGTCAGATGACGTGAATAGTTTTCGATACCTTGGCAATAGCCGACCTCGGCCATCATCTCGATGTCGAAACGCGTACGCTGTTCCAGTCGCTGCGCTTCGACCAGCTTGTTGTCGCGATACAACTGTTCCAGCCGCTCCTTCAACTCAACCTTCACAGTCTCGATCGCATTGAGCACGCTCTCGCGCGTGCTGGCGTAATGCGTGCGGGGATAGACCGTGTAGCGCTGAACCTTGCGAATGGTTTCACCGGTCAAGGGATCGAACAGCGACAGCTTTTCCACGTCACCGTCAAACAACTCGATGCGCAGCGCCTCGGTCTCGGACTCGGCCGGAAACACATCGATATTTTCACCACGCACGCGGTACGTACCGCGGCGCAATTCCACCTCGTTGCGCGTGTACTGCAGCTCGGTCAGCTGGTGGATCAGCTTGCGCTGGTCGATGCGTTCGCCGGTGGCCAGGATCAATCGCAGCGAGAGGTAATCCTCGGGGTTGCCCAGGCCGTAGATCGCCGACACCGTGGCCACGATGATCGAATCCCTGCGCGATAGCAGGGCTTTGGTCGCTGATAGCCGCATCTGCTCGATGTGTTCGTTGATCGAGGCATCCTTCTCGATGAACGTATCAGACGCGACCACGTAGGCTTCCGGTTGGTAGTAATCGTAATAACTGACGAAATACTCCACCGCGTTGTTCGGGAAAAACTCCCTGAACTCGCCATACAACTGCGCTGCCAATGTCTTGTTCGGTGCCATCACGATGGTCGGGCGCTGCACCTGCTCGATCACGTTGGCAATCGTGTATGTCTTGCCTGAGCCGGTGACGCCCAGCAACGTCTGCGCCGCCAGTCCGGCCTCGAAACCGGCCACCAGCTTCTCAATTGCCTGCGGCTGATCGCCGGCAGGCTGATACGGGGCAACGAGTTGGAATCGGTCAGTCATCGGCTACAGATGTGGGCGCGTCACGACATTTTAAATCAGGCCTGCTGACAGCATCCGTCAGCAGAGGACGACGCGAATCGACTTGGCTGGCTGCTGGCTACGTCGTGCGATCAACCTAGCATGAAGCATCGATACTGCAGGGATCGCATCGTGGAGAAGCGAAAATGCCACGCCGGATACGTGGCGCAATACGGATTCAGCTTGATCGAACAGATCATGGTACTGCTGATTGTTTCGGTGCTTGCCGGACTTGCAGTCCCGCCATTGCGGGGACTGCTCAGCCGGAACCAGCTCCAAGTTGCCCAGACGGATTTTATGGCCGCACTTCAGCATGCGCGCGAGAGCGCCGTGATGAGCGGCAAAACCACCTTGTTCTGTCCTAGCAGCGACGGCAGCAGCTGCAGTAATGACACGCGCTGGGATCGTGGATGGTTGCTGGCCCACGACCAGGACGGCGACCATCAACCTGATGCCGACTTGCTCTACACCGGCCATGGTTATGCCGGGAAACTCGCTGTATTAGGCAGCGTTGGCCGACACTACGTCCGTTTTCGCCCCGACGGTAGCGCCAGTGGCAGCAATATCACGCTGCTGTTCTGCCTGCCCGGTGACCATGCCCAGGTACTGAGCGTGGTGGTGTCCAATGCCGGACGCATCCGCGGTGCCGTGGCCAATGCCGATCAGGCCGCAAACTGCCTGCAAACCTTGTGAATCGGGTTGAATCGACATGGCAAAAGCAGAAAAGCAAAAGGCCGGCATTAAGCCGGCCTTTTGCTGAATATGGCGCCCGAAGCTGGACTCGAACCAGCGACCCCCTGATTAACAGTCAAGTGCTCTAACCAGCTGAGCTATTCGGGCGTGAGCTGCGTATTCTGTCGCGGGAGTGCCTCACTGTCAAGACATCGCACACGACAAATCATCCGCAATCAGCTCGTACGCACGCGATAGCAGGGCACATAAGCAGCGCCACCGGGAAGCTTCATTCGGTGTTGTTCCACGAAGGCCCGTAGCAGCCCGTCCAGCGCATGCATGATGTCGGTATCACCATCAATATCGAACGGCCCGGAGCGCTCGATTGCCTGAACGCCTTCCTCCTTCACGTTGCCAGCCACGATGCCTGAAAAAGCTCGGCGAAGGTCGGCTGCCAACTCATGCCGTGGACGACCGGCATGAATCTGCAGATTGCGCATGGCCTCGTGCGTGGGGCGGAAAGGCTTCTGGAATTCCAGCGGAATCTGCAGTGCCCAATTGAAGAAAAATGCATCCTTGGTATCAAGGCGATTCTGACGAACTTTCTCCACGCCCTTGACCATCGCCCGCGCCACCGCATGCGGATCGTCGACGATGATCTGGTAATGCGTTGCCACCTCATCGCCCAAGGTGAGTCGAAGGAAGCGATCGATCTGCTCGAAATAGGCAGCCGATTCGCTCGGACCGGTGAGGATCAGCGGGAACGGCATGTCCACATTGTCAGGATGCAGCAGGATGCCGAGCAGATAGAGGATTTCCTCAGCCGTACCGACGCCCCCCGGGAACACGATAATGCCGTGCCCCATGCGCACAAAGGCCTCCAGCCGCTTCTCGATGTCCGGCATGATCACCAGGTGATTCACGATCGGATTCGGTGACTCGGCCGCGATGATCCCCGGCTCGGTGATGCCGATGTAGCGATTTTCTTGCCGGCGCTGCTTGGCATGCGCAATCGTCGCGCCCTTCATCGGCCCCTTCATCGCACCCGGGCCGCAGCCAGTGCAGATATCCAGCCCGCGCAGACCCAGCTGGTAGCCGACATCCTTGGTGTATTGATACTCCTCGCGCGAGATCGAATGACCGCCCCAGCAAACCACCAGGCTCGGATCGACATGCGGCTTGAGGATGCGGGCATTGCGCAGGATCTCGAACACGCTCTGGGTCAGATCGGACGAATCATTCGGGTCGCCTCCTGCCTGCTCCAGCTGGGTCGAGACGTAAACGATATCGCGCACTACGGCGACAAGGAGTTCATTGATGCCGCGGATGATCTGGCCATCGACAAAGGCTTGCGCCGGCGCACCGGTCAGCTCGATCTTGATGCCGCGATCCTGCTGCAACACCTGGATATCAAAGTCGGGATATTGCTCGAGCATCGCACGTGGGTCATCGCTCATGCTGCCCGAGGTAAGCACCGCCAGGGCACACCGGCGCAGCAAGACGTGCAGGCCCGAGTCGCTGGCGCCACGCAGGCGCGCCACTTCGTTACGGGACAGAATATCGAGGCCGCCGATGGGTGAGATTCGCGCACTGACCGAGGTCTTGCCGGCATCGCCTTTTCGTACTTGATTCATTCCTGTGCATCTCCGTCCGCTGACGATGCAACTGCCTCATGCAGTGCCGTGGCGGACCATTTAGCTTCCCGCGCCTGTGCAGACAGGTCAAGGCAAAAAAAACCGGCGCCCAAGGGCGCCGGTCAGTGTGTTACCGATCAATAACGCCGATCAGAACGTGTAACGCAAAGTCATCATGGCCGACCAACGCGATACCACACGAGTCGGGTTGCTGCCGGCATCGTAACGAACCAACTGTTCCGGCTGGTAGTTGCCGTTCTTGTCGGTCGGCAGGTAGTACTCGTACTGACCCTGCGCGTTGACGCCGTCATAACCAGCCAGGCTACGCGCATTGAACTGGTTGTGCTGGGTCTGGCCCCAGTCGTTGTTGAGCATGTTCAGGAAGTTGTAGACATCCAGGCGAACGACGCCCTTGTTGCCCTTGAAGAAGCCAGGAACTTCCTGCGAGAAGCTCATGTCGAGCTGGTTGACCCAACCCCAATGTGTGCCATTACGCGATGCAATCTGGCCACGATGCTTGCTGAGGTATTTGTTGCTGGAAACGTAGTCCTCGAACTGCTGAACCTGCTCTGCGGTGGCGCTGCCGTAGCTGACGTTGGGATCGTTCTGGGTCGGGATGTATACCGGATCCTCGTAGGTGATGCCGTCGCCATTGGCATCGCCGGAAAAGATCCAGCTGTACGGCAGGCCATCATGACCGTTGTAGAAGCCCGACACAGTGGTGTTGTAGTCACCGAAGAACGCATGCTGCCAGGTCAGCGACAGTTTCACCGAGCGCGGAATATTGCGATCGGCGATACCAGCGACTTCCTCGTTGACGTTCTTGCGCACGACATACGCATAACCCGAGGATGCCTGCGAGCTGTTGCCCGGATTGACTTCGGTAGCGTGCGCCAGGGTGAAGCTGGCGTTACCGAACCAGCTCTCCGAGAACGGCTTGGACAAAGCCAGGGTCAGGCTGTCCGACTTGCCCTTGTGGGTATTGGTGAGCAGGGTCGACGCCTTGTCGAAGTCCTTGTTGCGGTTAGCCGCAGCATCCGCGCTGTTGGCTGCCTGACCCGCTGTCGCCCAATACTGGTACCGGCCATCAGGCAGCAGGATCGGATTGCCGTTGGCGTCCGAAGTCGGGGCGCCAATATTGATCGCCTGGTAATAGATGCCATTGCGGGTCTCGATATGCTGTACCTCGACCGACCCGACCATACCCCACCACGGCAGCTCGCGATCGAAGGCCAGGGTAGCCTTCCACACGCTCGGCAGCTGGAAGTTGGGATCGATGGTGTCGACATCCATGGCCGGCTGGCTCTGCGAGCCGGTCGGAACGTTCTGGTTGTAGGCATCCGGGCTGAACGGGGCGCTATTCGGATCGAATGACGAATAGCTGGCGACGGTCAGACCATTGTTCTGGTACGGATTGGTCATCCACACCGTCGGCGGGGTGGTCTGGAACAGGCCCACGCCACCACGCAACTGCATCATGCGCTCGCTGTCGAAGGTGTAGTTGAACGCCACACGCGGCTCGACAATCTTGTTCTTGCTGCCCAGCTTGGTGTTGTTCGGGTAGCCGAAGGCCTGCTCGAACTCCGCGTTGTACAACGGTGCGCTATCCGACTGCGGGATGTTCACACGCACGCCGTAGGTCAACGACAGGTTGTTGTTGACCTGCCAGGTATCCTGCAGGAACGGGCTGTACTGGGTGTACTTCCAGTTGGCTGCCACATCGTTCAGCGTGTAACCCGCTGCCGGCTGGTACAGGAAGTACGAGTCGTAGTCGGCGTTGGCGAAGGCATCCAGACCCTTGAAGGTGTAGTTGCCATGCTCGGTACGACCGAACAGGTTGTAGATATCGTTGCTCTGATAATCGAGACCAGCCTTGAGGGTGTGATCGCCCAGGTACAAGGTGCCAGCAAAGTACGCCGTCCAGCGCTTGGTGCTGATCGCGTTCTCGTGGCGGTACTGATCTTCGCCCAGATACACCGACGGACCACGGCCAGCGTCGTCCATGTAGACGCGCACCTGCGGCTGATTCACCGGATTACCGGCCAGCTGCTCGAACGACTGGTAGCTGACCTTGGCTTCGGTCGAGAAGTTTTCGGTCCAGTCATCGTAGAACTGCAGCGCAGTGTTCTTGGTCAGGCTGTCCTTGTTGTACCAGTAGCTGCTCAGGCCAACCGTGGTCGAGGCATTGCCCTGCACCAGCGGCTGGTGTTCCTTGGTGTACTGGTAGGTCAGGCTCGCGCGATGGTTGTCGGTGATGTTCCAGTCGATCTTGCCCAGGTAACGCTCGTCTTCAAGGGTAGTGCCCGCATTGTTGAACGAACCCGGCTGCAGACCCAGCGCAGTGGCGGTGTCGATGACCTGCTGCAGGTCACTCGGCGAGATCTTGTTCGAGGTGGAGCCGCCGGTCAGCGACGAATCCAGGCCCGAGGACGCATCAGCGCCAATGCCCGTGGTGCGCTGCTTCTCGGCGGCAACGAAGAAGAACAGCTTGTCCTTGATGATCGGGCCGCCGACAGTGAAGCCGCCGGTCCAGTCCTTGTCATAACCGTTGTAGTTGTAGCCCGGATCATCCTTGTCCAGCCAGCCTGCATTGCCGACCATGTTGTCGGCATTGCGGAAGGCGTAATAGGCCGAACCGTGGAACTCGTTGGTACCCGACTTGGTGACCGCGTTGACGCTGGCACCGACGGTGTCCGAGGTCACGTCGAAGTTGGCGGTGGAGATGTTGTACTCCCCGATGGTATCCACCGAAATCGGCGAACCCTGGTATGGCAGGCCATTGGCGTTGAGGCCAAACGGGTCGCCCTGGGAAATGCCATCGACGCTGATGTTGTTGTAACGGTTCGGCATGCCGGCCAGCGATATCGAGCCATCACCCTGATCCGACACGTTGATGCGCGGATCCAGACGTGCGATGTCATCGATGGAGCGATTGCCCTGCGGCGTCGTTTCGAGTCGCTTTCCGGAGATATTGGTGGAGAGGCCCTTGTTGTCCGGCGAGAACGTCTGCGCCAGCTCAGATGCGGACACGGTTACACCAGTCAGGTCGGTGGCTTCGGCGGCACTAGCACTCATCTGCAGATTGATGGCCGAGCTCTGGCCCAGCTGCAGATAGACGTTGTCCTGCTCGGCCTGGCTCAAGCCAGCCTTGGAGGCAGTGATGTCGAACGGGCCACCAACGCGCAAACCCTGCGCCGTATAGCGACCATCCGCACCGGTAGAGACGACCTTGGTCGTACCCGACGGCATATGCACGATCTGCACGGTGGCATCCGCCACAGGATTACCGCTGGCATCAACCACCCGCCCGGTAACTGCGGACGATGTCACGTTCTGGGCAACAACAGGTGTTGCCACCAGCAATGAGGCAATGGCAAACGGCAGCAGTTTGGTGCGAATTCGGCTATTCATTCTTGATCGTCCCTCAGGTCCAGGCCCATAACTAAAAAATCATTCTTTCGAGGTTAAAACGTGCCAAAGCCCGGCGTTTACCAGGCATAACAGTGGCTTGCGTTTGGGAACCCCGTTTTTTTGTGCTTCCGCGATCCGGTCACTAAAAGATCGGATCCGGATTCTTCAGGTTGCCAAGCGTTCCTGCTCGGCACTGATTGTTAAATCAACTTTAACGGCATTGTATGACACTTTTGTAACAACGGCACGTCATTTTTGGCGCAGCGCAACAGATCAGGCAAATCCATATAAATCAACGCACTGCCATGAAAGCAACGCTTACCGCAAGGCTGCACCACGACGGCAAAAGGCAAAAGGCAAGGCCCATGCATGCCCTAGATCAGCCGGCTTTACCGAGGTAGCGCGCACGCTTGGCCGGCTTCAAGCAAGCGAGATCCAGCATGACCAGACCATCTACGCAGCCTGAAAAGCCCGGGTCTTCGCCAAAATCCAGAAACTGCACACCTGCCGGCTCGACCAGATCAACATATTGGCGATACAGCACCGGCATGCTCACCCCCAGCGCATCCAGCTGATGCCTGAGCTTGCCGAGGCCTGCCGATGGATCCAGTCCGTCCAGCTCCTGTTGCACGGCCTCGATCACCTCGGTTGAAATCACGAAAGGCTGGCGAGCCGTGGCTAAGCCAGGCACGCCGAAATAGCGCTGATGTGTCGCCGCGATCCACTCACGCGCCACCCGCGGCAGGTTCACTGACATGCTGACTGGACCGAACAGGTAGCGCAGTTCGGAATGACGCTGGAGATATAGGCCAATCCCCTGCCACAACTGATCCAGCGCGCGTGAGCGCCAATAAGCTGGCGCAATGAAACTGCGGCCTAGCTCCAGACCTTGCGCAAGGCGGGACTCCAGCGCTGGCGAATAATTGAACAAGGTCGAGGTATACAACCCCGCCAAGCCTCGTTCGACCATCACCCGACCACCATGACCGAAACGATACGAACCGACGATGCGCAACGCTTGGGGATCCCACAGCACCAGATGCTCGTAGTATCTGTCGTAGGCATCCAGGTCACGTCGTACGCTTGTGCCTTCGCCAACTTTGCGGAAGGCAAGTTCACGCAGCCGGCCAAATTTCACGCAAAGTCGCGCTGTCGGAACTCCCCTGCAACAGCAATGCCTGCTTGCCGTCGGCGAGATCTGCCAGCTTCTCGGCCTTTGCCAGTTCCGCCACCACCAGTTCGGCTGACTCCGGATGCGCCAACGGCGCCATGCCTCCAAACACCAGGCCACGACGGCGACCGACGCGATAGACGTGCCGGCGCATCAACTTGGCCGACTGCGCGGGGGAAGCTCCGCTGCGCCGCTCGATCTCGCTCGCGTCGACCAGCGCGCCGATACTGAAATCGATGCGACGATTACCGACGATCGCTTCGCGCGGCAGCATCGCGGTGCTTAACGGCTTGGCCAATAGCGAAACCCCGTAGAAGGCGGCCGAGTTACACGCCGCTACATGCACGGGCAGGACCGGTACCTTTCTGCGCATGGAAAGCCGCGCAAATCCGTCCGACCAGTGCCGATCACGAAGACCCGCGGGACCGAAGCGTGAAACCTCACCGGCTGGAAACACGATCAACGCCTCGCCCTTGTCCAGCGCCCGATAAATATCCCGAAGACATGATCGGGTGCCTTTGCCAAACACATCCACCGGCAACAACAGGCGATCGAGTTGCGGCACCGCCGCCAGCCAGTCATTACCCAGAATTCGCACATCACTGCGCACCGAGCCGACCAGGTGCAACAAGGCCAATGCATCCTGCATGCCCAACGGGTGATTGGCCACGACAAGCAAGGGACCATCGACGGGTATGTTCTCGCGCTCGCGCTGATTGACGTGATAACTGATGCCAAGGACATCCATTGCCCGCTCGACAAAATCGAAACCGCTGGCTCCGTCGATCTGCTCAAGTACCCGATTGAACCCTTGTTCGTCGGCCAATCGGCCCAGCATGTCCGCGACCGGGCGGCGGATACGTGGATATTGCGCCAGCCATGGCAGCCGCTCGCTCAGGGATTGTTCGATGCTCAGCATGGGGGCCCTCCAATTCACCCCCAATGCTGACGCTGGATTATGACAATTGGGCCGGCATTACCGCTTCAAATGGATGTATTTCAGGCCACCTGCGTTTCAAACACTCATGTGCAGGAACGACGCCACTCCACCCATGAACATCTGCACCGACAAGGCGATCAGCAGCATGCCCATGACCCGTTCCAGTGCGGTCAGCACGCTCTCACCCAGCCAGCGGAACAGGTAGGTGGAACTGAGCAGGATGGCCGAGGTCGCCAACCAGGCCAGCAACAGCGAGATCACCCAGTCGGCAGTACGGCCGGGCTGGGTGTTGGTCAGCAGCAACAGGGCAGCCATCGCCGACGGGCCGGCCACACCGGGAATCGCCATCGGCACGATGAACGGCTCACCCTCGCCCGGCTTGCCGAAGATGCCGCCGCCATCGGCGGGCGGAAATACCATCCGGATGCCGATCAGGAACAACACGATGCCGCCGGCGATGCTGATCGAGTCCGGCTTGAGCTGCATCAGCTCCAGCATGTGCTGGCCACCAAACAGGAAGGCCAGCAACACACCCAAGGCGATCAGCAGTTCGCGCACCATGATGACGCGGCGTCGCTTGGGCGGCACGTCCTTGAGAAGACTCAGGAAGAACGGGATGTTGCCCAGCGGGTCCATGATCAAAAACAACATGATTCCCGCAGACAACGTGGTCATCTGCGTATCCATTTCAGCTCCGTTCTCCCTTGCGACTCAACCAATCAGTTCGTGAGGAATGTCTTGCCTGATCCAGCGATCAGTGTGCGCGCAGATCCAGCACCGTACCGCGCGCTGCCATCCCTTGTGCACTCAATAGATACACTACCGCCGACGCGGTGGCATCCGGGAGTGGCTGCTGCATGGTGTCCTCACCAAAATAAGCCTGACGACGCAGCGGCGTGCGCATCGGTGCCGGCAGCAATGCATGCACACGAAATGAGCCACTGTCGTTTTCCTCGTGCAGGATCGCCACGAAGCGCTCAAGCGCGGCTTTCGACACGCCGTAACCGCCCCAGTGCGCCCGTTGCAGCAACTCGGGATCATCCAGCACGAAGATCGCGGCACTATCACTGGCCTGGCTCAACAAGCCCAGGCACGCCTGGGTCAGTGCAAAAGGCGCAGACACATTGACATGCAACGCGCGCAGCCAGTCGTTCGGCTTGTGCATCGACAGCGGGGTCAGGCCACTGAAGCTGGCCGCGCAATGAACGATGCCATCGAGGCGACCGAAATCACGCTCCAGGCCAGCCGCCAACATGTCGTATTCGCGTGGCGTAGCCACCTCCATGTCCAGCGGATGGATCACCGGCTCCTGCAAGCCTTCTTCGATCATGGCGTCGTATAGCTGCTCCAGCTGGCGTTTGCGCTTGCCGGTGATTACCACCGTGGCGCCAGCCTTGGCCACGGCGCGGGCGACGGCGCCGCCCAAGCCACCATAAGCACCAGTAACCAGAATCACGCGATCGGCCAAGCTCCCGACAGACGGCGTCCAGTCAGCTGGCAGGCGTACCGCAGGAAGGCTCATCAAGATGCCGCTCCAGCCACATCGTGAGCCATCCGATCCAGCTCATTGGCTGCCTTGAGATCCTCGATGATGTCGCAACCACCGATCAACTCGCCCTGGATGAACAACTGCGGAAATGTCGGCCAGTTGGAGAAATGCGGCAAGGCGGCACGCATCTGCGGATCGGCCAGCACGTTCACTACATGAAACGGCACCTGGGTCGACGTGAGCGCCTGTGCCGCACGGGCGGAAAAGCCGCACATCGGGAACTCCGGCGTGCCTTTCATGAAGAGCACGATGGGATGTTCAGCCAACATCGCCTTGATTCGTTCGTTTATGTCCATAGCTCAGTGTTTCATCTTTACAATGCAGGCAGACGGCTATTGTACCAGCCAGCTGTCGGGCGCCGTCCGCTGCGCCGACCATTTCTTTCCCAGCCAACGCTAAGGAGCCACTCATGGCGATTGAACTTCCCCCGCTTCCGTACGAAAAGAACGCACTGGAGCCGCATATTTCGGCCGAGACGCTGGAGTATCACTACGGCAAGCATCATCAGGCGTACGTGACCAATCTCAACAAGCTGATCGAAGGCACCGAATTCGCCGATGCTGCGCTGGAAGACATCATCAAGAAGTCCTCCGGCGGCATGTTCAACAATGCAGCGCAGATCTGGAACCACACCTTCTACTGGAACTCGATGAGCCCCAACGGCGGCGGCGAGCCCAGCGGCAAGCTGGCTGATGCCATCAGCAAGGCATTCGGCTCGGTCGACAAGTTCAAGGAAGAGTTCAGCAAATCCGCCGCCGGCAACTTCGGCTCGGGCTGGACCTGGCTGGTGCAGCGTACGGATGGTTCGCTGGCCATCGTCAACACGTCCAATGCCGCCACGCCAATCACCGGCAGCGACAAGCCGCTGTTCACCGCCGACGTGTGGGAGCACGCCTATTACATCGATTACCGCAATGCCCGGCCGAAGTATCTGGAGGCGTTCTGGAATCTGGTGAATTGGGACTTTGCCGCCAAGAATCTGGCCTGATCCACTGGCGTGTGAAACAAACAAAACGGAGCCGTCACGGCTCCGTTTTTCATTGCCTGTCGTTTAACCCAGTCGATCGTCCGCCAGGTGGTAGTGCGGATCTTCCGCGGCGTTCGACTCGACCATGCCACCAGCCTTGAGCAGCAGCTCGGCACAGTCCGTGCTCAAGTGCCGCAAGTGCAGTCGCTTGCCCTGCTTTTGGTAGCGCTCGGCCAGCGCGTCGATCGCCTCGATCGCGGAATGATCCATCACCTTGGCATGGCTGAATTCCACGATCACGCGGGCCGGATCGGTCTTTGGCGAAAACAGGTTCTGGAAACCCTTGGTCGAAGCAAAGAACAACGTACCCTTCAGCTCATAGACCTTGGCGCCCTCGGCATCGATACGGGTTTCCGCTTCGATCTGGCTGGCGTGCTGCCATGCAAATACGAGCGCAGAGATGATCACGCCCAACACCACCGCAATCGCGAGATCGGTGAAGATCGTTACCACCGTGACCGCAATGATCACCAACGCATCCGTGCGCGGCACCTTGCCCAGCACGCGCACGCTACCCCATTCGAAAGTCTTGGCCGACACCACGAACATCACGCCGATCAGTGCCGCCAGCGGAATCCGCTCGATCAGACTGGAGCCGAACAGGATGAAACTGAGCAGGCCCAGTCCTGCCACCACGCCGGATATCCGATGCGTGGCACCAGCACCCACATTGATCATGCTCTGCCCGATCATCGCGCAACCACCCATGCCACCGAACATGCCGGTGACGACGTTGGCCGTGCCCTGGGCGAGGCACTCACGATTCGGCTTGCCACGCGTATCGGTCATTTCGTCGATCAGGTTCAGGGTCAGCAACGACTCGATCAAGCCGACCATCGCCATGATCAGTGCATACGGAAACACGATCCGCAACGTGGCGAAATTCCACGGCACATCCGGGATATGAAAACTGGGCAGGCCGCCCTTGATCGAAGCCAGGTCGCCGACGGTGCGCGTCTCGATCCCGAAAGTATTGGTCAGCAAGGCCACCGCAAGAATGGCGACAAGTGCCGATGGCACCGCCTTGGTCACGCGTGGCAGCAAATAGATGACTGCCATCGACAGCGCCACCAAGCCCAGCATCACGCCCAGCGCGCGACCGACAATCCATTCACCTTGCTGCTGGAAATGCGGCATCTGAGCCAGGAAGATCACGATGGCCAACCCATTGACGAAACCCAGCATCACCGGGTGCGGCACCATGCGGATGAACTTGCCCAGACGCATGACACCGAACAGCAACTGCAGCAGCCCCATCAACACCACGGCCGCAAACAGGTACTGCACACCGTGCTGCACGACCAGCGCCACCACGACCACCGCGATCGCCCCGGTCGCACCGGAAATCATTCCGGGTCGACCACCAAGCACGGCGGTGATCAGGCACATCATGAAAGCGGCATACAAACCCGTGAGCGGATTGACGTGCGCAATCACCGCAAACGCGATCGCCTCTGGCACCAGGGCAAACGCCACGGTGAGCCCGGAAAGCACGTTGGTTCTGGCCTCGGCCATTGAAATGGACATCAAAAATCCTGACAGACAATCGACGGAAACAGCGCCACATCGTGGGCGCGTGTCGCTTGCATTGAGAGAGGGGCGCACGACGTCGCAGACGTTGGCTGAAACCGATAGGCTCGACGCACCGCGAGGTCGCCCATGGCGCCCTGGGTTGTATAGATCACATCAAGCAAGCCGGGCATCTTAACAGATCGATCCGGCGCACTCCTTTGGATAGCTGACTGCCGGCTTGATATCAGCGCGTGATCAACACATCCAGCACCGGCTGCACCTGCGCCTGCCGACCTAACGCCTGACCGATGGTATCGAGACGACTTGCCAGCACGGCAGCAGCATCGGCGCATACCGTGGCATGTCCCACCTTGCGACCCGGCCGCGCCTGCTTGCCGTAGTCATGCCAGTGACCATCGATCGTACGCAGCAGTGGCGCCGCGTCGGGCATTTCGCCGATCCAGTTGAACATGACCGACAATCCGCGCGCACCGGTATCACCCAGTGGCAAACCGAGCACAGCCCGCACATGGTTTTCGAACTGACTGGTATGCGCGCCTTCGATGGTCCAGTGGCCGGAATTGTGTACCCGTGGCGCCATTTCATTACCGAGCAACTCACCGTCTTTCACAAACAGCTCCAGCGCGAACACGCCAACATAGTCCAGGCGCTCGGCCAGGGTACGTGCCAGTTCGGTTGCACGCTGCTGCAACTGCTCGATGTCGAATGCCGGCGCCAGGCTCATCGACAGCACGCCGTCGACATGCCAGTTCTGGGTCAACGGCCAGGTGCGGAAGTCACCATCACGACCGCGTACGGCAATCACTGACAGCTCGCGATCGAATGGCACGAAGGCTTCCAGAATCAATCCATGCACATGTGCCTGTTCGCCCAACGCCGACCATGCCGCATCGGCATCCGCCAGACTCTTGATTCGGAACTGACCCTTGCCGTCATAGCCGAGGCGACGGGTTTTCAAAATGGCTGGCGCACCAACCTTGGCCAGCGCCTGATCCAGCTGCTCGCGCGTGTCCACCGTGGCGAACTCGGGCGTACCCAGGCCGCACTCGCGAAACAAGGTTTTTTCGGCGAGTCGATCCTGTGCAATCGCCAGGGCACTGGGAACCGGTGCCACGCGCACCTGCTCCGCCAGCCTGTCTGCGGTTTCGGCCGGCACGTTCTCGAAGTCGAAAGTGATCGCATCGACCTGCCCGGCAAACGCCTGCAAGGCATCACGATCATCCCAACCAGCCACCACCAGCGGCGCAACCTGCCCGGCGCAGGCTTCGTCCGAACCATCCACCGCAATCGTCTTGATCCCGAGTGGAGCTGCGGCGATCGCCAACATGCGCGCCAGCTGACCACCACCGAGCACACCGAGTATGGGTCGACTGAGCTTGCTCATGCCCGTGGATCCGGCCGTTCCAGCACCGCCTCGGTTTGTTTCGCGCGCCAGTTTTCCAGCGCCTTGGCCAACTCGACATCATGCAGCGCCAACACCGCGGCGGCGAGCAGAGCAGCGTTGATAGCGCCCGCGCGACCAATCGCCAGCGTGCCCACCGGAATGCCGGCCGGCATCTGGGCGATCGAAAGCAGCGAATCCATCCCGTTCAGCGCCTTCGATTGCACCGGCACGCCGAAGATCGGCAACCGGGTCTTGGCCGCCAGCATGCCTGGCAGATGTGCCGCACCGCCGGCACCGGCGATGATCACCTGGATCCCGCGCGACTCGGCTTGTTCGGCATAGCTGAACAACAGATCGGGGGTTCGATGGGCCGACACCACGCGTACCTCGTGCGGCACGCCAAGCTCGGCCAATACGTCGGCCGCATGCTGCATGGTCTCCCAATCCGAGCGCGAGCCCATTACAACGCCAACGCGCAGCGGTATGGTGGTATCTGTCATGGTCTGGCAGTCCAAAAGCCGTTATTGTAAGGACTTTCCTTCAGCCAGACATCCCTGCCCGGACGATCATGGACAAGCGCCTTCTCGATATCCTGTGCTGCCCGGTCAGCAAAACGCCATTGCGCCCGCTTGGCAAAAACCAGCTCGAAGTGCTGAATCAGGCCATCGCAGCTGGCAAGGTCGACTCCGTCGCTGGAGTGGCTGTACAGGGCAAGGTGGGCGAGGCCTTGATCACCGTTGATTCCAAACTCATTTACCGGGTTGAGGACGGCATACCGGTCATGCTGCCTGAAGAAGGCATCGGCACGCTGCAGCTGACTGATTTTCCAGCGTAAGCACGGCCCTGCCCGGCCGATTCATCGCGGCAGCCGGACATGACACAGATACCCGCTATGACTTATCTTCAGATATATGCGCACGGGTCATCCTGACTCAGTCGCGCGTCGCTAATGATTCAGGGGAACGGCGATGAATGAAGCCAGCGATCCATCCAGAGCCGAACAGTCCAGGGTCGTCAACCTGAGCCAGCGACTGGACCCGTCCAGTGAGCGGGTCGGTGAACTGCTCAACTCGGTGCGATCCATCGCCAGCCGGCGCTTGCAGCAGTCGATCGGAAACACCTTCGAACACGTCGATGACGCGCTGTTCGATCTGGCCGAAAAAGCCGAGAACAACGCCGCCCAGATGCACTATTTCGACGGCATGCGCGAAGTGCGCAAGCGTCGCCCTGCGGTGGAGCGCAGCTTTCTTGCCGCAGTGAATCGCAATATTGGTGCGCTGGCCCACCCAGGCCAGAACCCGCATGTCGAAACGTCGGCTTCGCCGGGTTCGGTCGAGTTGTCACTGGTTGCCGAGAACGAGCTTGAGGAATCGCTGGCCATCACCAGCATGATCAGCAAGAACGACCAACGTCTCACGCGCGATCTGTTCGCGGTCAATCAGCGGCTTTCGGTGATCTGCGGCGGGCACAAGATCGACGACGCCAGCAACCCGATGGCACCGACACTGCTGGCCCAGGCCTTTCGTCAGGCGCTGAGCGAACTGACCGCCGATATGCGGGTCAAGCTGATCATCTACAAATTGTTCGACCGTTATGTGCTGTCGACGCTTGAGGATCTTTACCAGGACATCAACACCGCCTTGGTGAACGCCGGCGTGCTGCCGCAGCTTCGCCACACCGTAAGCCGCAGCGGCGGTGGCCAGGTGGCGGGCGTTGCCAATAACATCGCCCAGGCGGTCAGCGCTGCTCTGGCTGAAGACGAGAGTGGTGAAATCCCGGGCGATCTGCTGCAGACCCTGCACGCATTGTTCAGTGCGCGGCGCGGCACTGGCAACCGTGCCGGTGAAGTGGGCCTGCACGCCGCTCCTACTGGTCCATTGCCGTCCGCCAACGAATTGCTCGGCGCACTCAGCGTGCTGCAAAGCCAGATTGCCAGCGCCGGCCCACTGCCAGTCACGCACAACGAAGGTGCCGTGGCTCTGAGTCATGAGGTCATGCAGCTGAAGGCGCAGCTGCTGAGCCAGATCGGCGCATTGCGTGGCGAACGCCCAAGCCATGTAGCAAGCATGGACGAAGACACCATCGATCTGGTCGGCATGCTGTTCGAGTTCATTCTGGAAGATCGCAATCTGCCAGCGCAGATGCAGGTAATGCTGGCGCGACTGCAGATCCCCTACCTCAAGGCCGCCATTCTTGACCGCAAGATGTTCGCGCATCGCCAGCATCCTGCCAGGCGCTTGCTCGACAGTCTGGCCGATCAGGCCAAGGGTTGGTCTGAAGAGTCGGATCGTGATGGGCGTCTGCATGACAAGGTGAAGTCCATCGTTGATCAGCTGCTGCATGAATTCGACGATGACATGGGCATCTTCGACCGCCTGCTGGCCGATATGCAGCAGTTCCAGGAGGTCAACAAGCGGCGCTCGGAGATTGCCGAGCAGCGTGTGGCCGAGTCGACCCAAGGCCGTGAAAAACTCGAGCAGGCGCGTCGACGCGCCGCGCGTGAAATCATCGATCGTATCGGCGCCCGCAAACTGCCGGCACTGATGCATGGCGTCCTTGCACGGGCCTGGGCCAACCATCTCGTATTGACCTTGCTGCGCCAGGGCGAGGACTCAGGCGAGTTCAAAGCCGCCCTGCGTTTTGTTGACGACTTCATTGCCAGCACCCAACCCATGCCCGATGCCGAAAGCCGGCAAGTTCTGCGGCAAATGCTGCCCGGCATCGAGCGCGGCCTGCGTGAGGGTTTGGCGAATGTCGCCTTTCAGGAACAGGATGTCGAGCGACTGCTGGGCCAGCTGCACAGCTTCTATCGCCAGCAGCTGGGCGAAACAGTCAGTGTCGATGAAGCTGCACTGGTTGAAGATGATGCCGTCGTATTGGCTATTCCTGACACCATTCAGCCAGTCATCGACACCGACACCGTCGCTGCCGAAAACGAATACGAAGAAGAAACCGTCGAGATACCGCTGGACAGCGATATTTGGCAGCAGGTGCAGGCGCTGCAGCCCGGTACCTGGCTGGAATTCAGCCTGCCCGACGAGCCGATGACACGAGCCAAGCTGTCCTGGATCAGCCCGATGAGTGGCCGCTATCTTTTCGTCAATCGTCGCGGCCTGAAGGTCGCCGACTACTCCCCGGAAGAGCTCACCATCCTGCTCAGCGATGAACAAGCACGCGTGCTGGCGGCAAATGCACTGTTTGACCGCGCGATGAGCGCGATCGTCGGCAAGCTGAGCCAATCAGAAGGCGGCGAAGCCACACAAAGCACAGACGCAAAATGACCCAGTCATCGTTGTTTGCCCCACCTGCGTCCCACCATATCGCCGCCGATGTCGAGCGTGCACTGGCCGAAGACCTTGGCCAGGGCGACGCCACCGCCGAGTTGCTTGCGGCCGACGCTTGCGCTCACGCCAGGCTGACCTGTCGCGAACCGGCTGTACTTGCAGGCATCCCCTGGTTTGATGCCTGCTTTCATCGCCTCGATCCCCAAATCCGGATTGATTGGCAAGTGCGAGACGGCGATCACATCCCGGCCAACACGGTGATCTGCCGGCTTTCTGGCAATGCACGCTCGCTGGTCAGCGCCGAGCGGCCGGCACTGAATTTTCTGCAGTTGCTGTCCGGCACCGCCACCGTGACGGCTGACTACGTCGCCGCTGTGGCCGGCACCTCGGTGCGCGTTCTCGATACGCGCAAGACCGTACCAGGCCTGCGCCTGGCGCAAAAGTACGCGGTACGTTGCGGCCAGGGTCACAATCAACGCATGGGTCTCTACGACGCCATCTTGATCAAGGAAAACCACATCATCGCCGCTGGCGGCCTTGCTGCCGCTGTCGACGCGGCGCGCCGGCTGCATCCCGAGTTGCCGCTGGAAGTCGAGGTGGAAACTCTCGACGAACTGGGCCTGGCACTGCAGGTCGACGTGGATCGCATCATGCTGGACAACTTTGACATCGCTCAGATGCGCGAAGCGGTAAAGCTCGCCTCCGGCCGCGTGCCTCTCGAAGTTTCCGGCAACGTCGACCTGCAAACGATTGGCGAGTTTGCGCGCACCGGGGTGGACTTCATTTCCGTCGGCGCACTGACCAAGCACGTACGTGCGGTCGACCTGTCGCTGCGCCTGAAGCTGAATTGATCACGCCGGCCTTGCACAAGGCCAGCCCCGACCACACACTTCAAGCATGAATGACCTTTCCGGCCTGTTCCTGTTGCTGGCGCTTGTCGCCGGCATCGGGCTATGGCTAAAACTCAGTGCTGGCCGTGAGCGCGCCGTTCGCCTGGCTCGTCAGCAATGCCAACTGCACGGTCTGCAACTGCTGGACGAAACGGTGGGCCTGCGCAGTGTTCGCCTGCGTCGCTTCAATGGCATACGTCGAATCGAACGAGGCTACGCCTTTGAGGTAAGCATCGACGGCGCCGACCGTCAGCACGCGCGCTTGTGGATGGTCGCAGACGCGTTGACCAGCGTGAGCCTGCCCAGCATCACCTCGCTGGCACACGACAATGACATCACACCCCTGCGCAAACTGGATCCATCCGGCAGCGGTAACGTCGTGCCATTTCGCCCCCGTGCCCGCAGTAATGCTGCCGCGGAAGACGAGCTGTACTGAACCGGCATCAATCCCGTTCAACGCAAACAGCAACTGCCCGGTCGCTTATTTGACTACCCGTAGATGCGACGTGCTGCGCTTTGGCTTGTCGCTGGTGTCATTGCCGTCGCTTGTGGGCGCTGTCGGCGGGCCATCCGAATCAGGCGGTGAAGTCGGCGGCGTGTCGCTGCCACCCTCTTCGGCTGGAAACATCATGCCTTGGCCATTTTCCTGCGCATACAGCGCCTGCACCGCCTGAATCGGGATGTGGATAGCCTGACTGGCACCGGAAAAACGGGCTGAAAAGCTGATCCAGTCATTGCCCAGATCAAGGTTTGCCACGGCGCGCATCGCCAGGTTCAGCACCACCTGACCATTCTTGATCACTTGCGGTGGCACCCGCACGCCCTCGGCGGTGGCATCGACCAGCACGTAGGGAGTGAGGTTGTTGTCGGTGATCCAGTCGTAGATCGCCCGGAACAGATACGGGCGATTGGAGCTCATCGGGATGGTTTCATTCGTGCTCATGAGTTTGCCGCATTGCCTTTTCATGCTCGGTCATGCTGCGCGCAAAACCCTGACTGTGGAACAAACGCTCACCGTAATCGATGATCGGCTTGCCTGCTGGACCCAGCTTGACACCCAGCCACGGCAATCGCCAGATAACCGGGGCAACCAGGCAGTCCGTGAGGTTCATCTCGGGACCCAGGAAAAACTTCGATGCCTCGAATAGAGGCAAGCTGGATAACAAATGCTCTCGCAAACGCTTGCGCGCTGCATCGGCGGCGCGACCGCCAGCCTGGATAATATCGATCTCAGGCAGCCAGTCCCGCTCGATCCGCACTGCAGCGATACGCAAGGTAGCGCGTATCTGCGGGTCAATCGGCATCAAGGTGGGATGCGGGTAGCGCTCTTCGAGGTACTCACAAATCGCCGCGTTGTCGAACAGGGTGAGATCCCGATCGACCAGCGTCGGCATGTTGCCGTAGGGATTGACGTCGATGAGATCCTGGGGCGGCTTGTCCGGATCCACCAGCACGCGCTCATAGGCAACCCCCTTGGCTGCAAGCACCAGCCGGATACGATGGCACTGGAGGCCATCAGCGGTGGTGTAAAGCGTCAATACGGTGCGTGAGCGAGCGCTTTGAATCATGCGAACTCCCATCGAACAAGACGACTGCGGCGGCTTTCAAGCCGCCGCAGTCGTTGAAAAACCAATGCGGTATCAGTGCACGTCCTTCCAGTATTCCGATTTCAGCAGGTAGGCCAGGAAGGTGAAGAACGCCAGGAACAGAATCACCCAGATGCCGTAGTGATGACGCTGCAGAGCAGCCGGCTCGGAGGTGTATTCCAGGAATGCGGTGAGATCCCGCGTCGCTTGCTGGAACTGCGCCGGCGTCATCTTGCCCGGCTTGGACAATGCGAGCTTTTCCACCTCATGGCTACCGTGCTTCATCTCCGCCGTCTGCATGCCCTGCAGCTCCCACAGCGGGAACGGCATGGCGGCATTCGGCAACGTGGTGTTGTTCCAGCCGATCGGACTGTGCGGATCGAGGTAGAACGTATTGAGATAGGTATAAATCCAGTCCGGACTCTTGGCACTCGCTTCCAGCGACAGATCCGGCGGATCCTTGCCAAACCATGTGGCCGCCATGTCGGCTGGCATGTGCGAAATGATCGGATCCTGGAAATTCGCGCCGGTGAAGTTGAGGTTCTTCATCACGTCCTTCTCGGACAGATTCAGATCCTCGGCAATGCGCGAATAGCGCATGTACTTCAGCGAGTGGCAACCGACGCAATAGTTGAAGAACAACTGCGCACCACGCTGCAACGAAGCCCGGTCGTGAACGTTGGCGCCAGACTTCATCAACTCGGCGCCGCCTTCCTCGGAGGCGTGCGCCTGCATGCTGCCAAACAGCAAGCCGAACGCCAGTGCCGCCGTGGAGAAAAGATGCTTCATCGTCGTCAGCCGCTTAGTCATGCGTAGTCACCCGTTCCGGAACCGGCTTGGTCTTTTCCCAGCCGAAATACGTGTAGGCCCACAGGAAAGCGAAGAAGCCGAAGTAGCAGATCGTCATCAGTCGACCAAACGCGTTTTCCCAGGTCGTCAGATCGACATCACCGAACCACTTCGGAATCACTTCCGCGGTGATACCGGCACCGACGGCACCGAGACCGATGAACGCCAGCACGAAGATCGCCAGGGCAACCTTGTAGCCGGTGCCGCGATAGCGGATCGACTTGACCGTGCCACGGTCGAACCAGGGCATGAGGAACAGCATCACGATCGCACCGAACATCCCCAGCACACCCCACACCGCCGTACCGAGGAACGATGGAATCATCCGCACGATCGCGTAGAACGGGGTGAAGTACCAGACCGGCTTGATCTCGGCCGGGGTGACCAGGTTGTTCGCAGCAATCGAGTTGTCATGCTCGAGGAACCAGCCGCCAAACGTCGGCGCGAAGAAGATGATGAACGCGGCAATGATCAGGAAAAAACCGACCCCGACCAGATCCTTCACCGTGTAATACGGGTGGAACGGGATACCGTCGGTCGGCTTCAGTGCATCCCAACGATTACCCTTCGGCCCCTTCTTGATTTCGACGCCATCGGGGTTGTTGGAACCCACCTCGTGCAGTGCGGCGATATGCAGCACTACCAGCAACAGCAGCACGATCGGCAGTGCAATCACATGCAGCGCGAAGAAGCGGTTGAGGGTGGAATCGGCGGGCAGGAAATCGCCCATGATCCATTCGACCAGCGTGTTGCCGATCACCGGAATGGTGCCAAAGAGCGACACGATCACCTTGGCGCCCCAGAACGACATGTTGCCCCACGGCAACACGTAGCCCATGAAGGCCTCGGCCATCAGCACAAGGAAGATCAACATGCCGAGCAACCAGACCAGCTCGCGTGGCTTCTTGTAGGAGCCGTACATCAGGCCGCGGAACATGTGCAGGAACACCACCACGAAGAACAGCGAGGCGCCGGTGGAATGCATGTAACGGATCAACCAACCCCACTCGACGTCGCGCATGATGTACTGCACGGAGTCGAACGCACCAGCGGCACTCGGGTTGTAGTTCATGGTCAGGAAGATGCCGGTGACGATCTGGTTGACCAGCACCAGGATCGCCAGCGAACCGAAGTAGTACCAGAGGTTGAAGTTCTTCGGCGCGTAGTACTCGGTCATGTGCGCACGATACATCGGCATCATGCCCGGCGCGCGCTCGTTGACCCAGTCTCCGATATTGCTGAATACGTTGGCCATCAGCCAGCCTCCTTCGGATCCACGCCAATCTGGATGGTCGTATCGTCAACAAAGTGATACGGCGGGATCTGCATGTTCTTTGGCGCCGGTACACCCTGATAAACACGGCCAGCCATGTCGTAGCGCGAGTGGTGGCATGGGCAGTAATAGCCGCCTTGCCAGTTCGGATCGAACGGCTCGGGCTTGATCTCGCCCACATAACTCGGCACGCAACCCAGATGGGTGCAGATACCGACCATGACCAACCATTCGGGCTTGATCGAGCGGGTCTCGTTCTGCGCGTACTTCGGCTGCTGATCGGCCGAACTACCCTCCGACTTCGGATCAACCAGACGTGAGTCCTGCTTTGGCAAAGTTGCCAGCTGATCCGGTGTTCGATTGACGATGAACACCGGCAAGCTCCGCCAGCTGACCGTAATTTGCTGGCCGGCCTCGACTTTTTTCAAAGACTGAGTAACCGGAGCGCCAGCGGCACGCGCTCGTGCACTGGGTTCCCACGACTTGATGAAGGGCACAGCTGCCGACACGACTCCCAAGCCACCAACCACTGCAGTGGTTGCTGTAAGGAATCGGCGGCGACCATGATCGACGACTTCGTTCGCCATCTGGCTCTCCGGTACTTGCCAATGTCACGGCGGGGTTTGGGCCCCGTATAAATCGCGTTAGTGTAGCGTCAGCACCAGCCCCGTACAATAAAGCGGCGCGTTCAACGTCGCACAAATCAACGCGCTTCTTTGTAACGACTTGCCGGGACTCTCTTTTCGACATGAAGCATGCCGCCGGCACGTTTGCCTTTATAGCCCGCTTCGTCATCCTCGGATTGGCGATTGCCTTTGTCATAGGCCTGTTCTGGCCTGGCAGCGGCGAGCGACTGCGCGCGCACTTCGGTCTGGACACTACTACAACAATCCCGCCCGCTGCACAGGTCAATGAACGGCCAACCAGTGCGCCGGTCTCGTATGCCGATGCGGTTGCCGCCGCCGCACCCTCGGTTGTGAACATCTATGCCAACAAGATCGTCACCGAGCAGGCGTTGCGGATGTACGACAACCCGGTTCTGCAGCAGCTCTTTGGCGGCCGCCCCACTACCTACCAGCATCGTGAACAGACACTGGGCTCGGGTGTGATCGTGAGTGCGCAGGGGCAAGGTTATGTATTGACCAATAACCACGTGATTGCGCATGCCGCCGACATCCAGGTGCTGCTTTACGACGGCAGGATCGCCAAGGCCACCCTGGTCGGTGCCGATGAGGAGACCGATCTGGCCGTGCTCAAGATCGACGCCAGCAACCTGCCAGTGATCAAGCTGGCCGACCAGCAGCAGGTTCGCCCCGGCGATGTGGTGCTGGCCATCGGCAACCCGCTTGGCCTCAACCAGACTGTCACCATGGGTATCGTCAGCGCCGTCGGCCGACAGCTCAACAGCGCCAGTGCCGAAGACTTCATCCAGACTGACGCGGCAATCAATCTCGGCAACTCCGGCGGCGCACTGATAAATACCCGCGGCGAACTGGTCGGTATCAATACTCTGCTTATCGGCAAGGCCGCGGGGGCCGAGGGCATCGGCTTTGCGATCCCGGTGGGCGCCGCCAGAAACGTATTGGACCAGATCATTGCCACTGGGCATGTCGTGCGTGGCTGGCTCGGCGCCAACTATGCCTTCGTACCGGTTGCCGCCAACAGCGGCCTGCCCGCAGCGGCGCGCGGAGTGCAGGTTACTGAGGTTTACCCCGGCGGTCCGGCAGCAGACGCGGGGATCAAACCGCGCGACATCCTGCTGCGTATCGACAACAAAGACATCCTCGACCCAGCCGACCTGCGCCGTCGCGAGGCGGCGCTGAAGCCCGGCAGCACAGTGGAAATGTCCGGTCTGCGCAACGGCAGCGCGTTTCATGGCGAAGTCACGCTGGTGCAGCGGCCACCGATGAGCGCGGCCGAGGCGATCGGCACCGACTCCGGCGACTGAATTCAGCCGGGGCCGTGAATCGCCGCCAGCGGCGGATGGATCGCTTCGCCATAACGCTTGCGAAGCGTTTCCACACGCTCGACGTAAACCTGTGTTTCGGCGTAGGGCGGCACGCCGCTGTACTTCTGCACGGCACCAGGGCCAGCGTTGTATGCGGCAGCAGCCAGACGCTCATCCCCATGAAAATTCTGCAACAACAAGCTGAGATAGCGTGCGCCACCATGGATATTCTGGTTGCTGTCGAATGCATCGAGCACACCCATATCACTGGCGGTACCCGGCATCAACTGCATCAAACCCTGCGCTCCCTTGAGTGACAAGGCATTCGGGTTGAACGCACTTTCCGCATGGATGATCGCGCGCAAGAAAGCCTCGTCCACCCCGTATTCGACACTTGCGGCACGAATCGAGTCAGCGTAGGCGGTCAGGTTGAGCGAGACCCTGCCCCAGCGAATAGTCGAATTCAGATTGCAGGCGTAGCAGGTGGCGATGTAGCTGAACAACCGCTTCACCACGCGCCCCTTCAGCGAGGCCGGGCGCAGATTGGTGTACTCGACGCTGCCGTCAGGCCGCACGATGCGATAAACCGCACCGCTGAGCACACGGTTGTTCTTGGTGCTGGCCGCTGCATCCAGCTGTGCCGCGCGCCGCGACTCCTGATACGTCCACTTTCCGGCTGGCCCGTGAGCCGCGTCATTCGTCGTCGCAACGACTGGCGGCTTGGCACTGGTCTGCGCCGAACCATGCACCGAAGCCAGCGACGCATGCTCCACGATTGGAGTAGCCAGGGATCGCGCCGTGGTCGTGGCCGAGCCCACGACGGAAGCCAGCGATGTTGGCATGGCACCCTCGGCAGCCAGATTGCGCGCACTGGTCACCACGGAACCGGTCACTCCCGTAAGCGCCTCCCGCGGCTTGGGTGGCGCCTTGCGAACAACCGGCGGCGCAGGGGCATAGGTACTGATGACCTTGCACTTCTGATAACCGACCTTGCTGCTGCTGAACACGGTTTCGCCACTGGCGCCCACGCACTTGTAGAGCGTGCCGGCGTGAACCGCATTCCCCCAAAGCATGGCGAACAACAGCGCACAGAGCATCGCGACCCAACTCAGGATCGTGCGCAATGGGAAGCCCCCGACGGATCGATCGACGCTTCCCCCATGACTTGCCACGTCGAACATGGGGTGCAGTGTGCCGCCAACTGCCGCCTGCGCCAAGTGCAGGGCATTGATTTCGTGCGCCATATCCCGCTTGCAAAGGTTCTTGACTCCCCGCCGCTGGTGAACTGGCAAGGATTGACGCAAGTGCTTGATCCTCCATGGGATCAACTGGCACGCCCCTGCATGCAGAGGTACACTGTGCGGTTCAGCGATTGCAATCCTCGCTTCACGAACCACGGTGCTACCAGCCATGAGCGGCAAGCCAGCTCCTGCAAAACTCTTCATCAAGACCCACGGCTGCCAGATGAACGAGTACGACTCGGCCAAGATGGCCGACGTGCTCAACGCATCGCATGGCATGGAGTTGACCCAGAACGAGGCCGAGGCCGACGTTATCCTGATCAACACCTGCTCGATCCGCGAGAAGGCACAGGAAAAGGTCTTCAGCCAACTCGGCCGCTGGAAGCAGCACAAGAAAGACGGCAAGCCAGTGCTGATCGGTGTCGGCGGCTGCGTGGCGAGCCAGGAAGGTGAGGCGATCGTCAAGCGTGCGCCTTATGTCGACCTGGTGTTCGGCCCACAGACGCTGCACCGCCTGCCCGAGTTAATTGAAAAACAGCGCGCCAGCGGCAAGCCGCAGGTAGACATTTCGTTCCCCGAGATCGAGAAGTTCGACCGCATGCCCGAGCCGCGCGCCGAAGGCCCGACCGCCTTCGTCTCGATCATGGAAGGCTGCTCCAAGTACTGCAGCTACTGCGTGGTGCCGTATACCCGTGGCGAGGAAATCAGCCGTCCATTTGACGACGTCATCGTCGAAGTGGCGCAACTTGCCGCTCAGGGTGTGCGCGAGGTCAACCTGCTCGGCCAGAACGTCAATGCGTACCGCGGCCCCTCCCACGACGGTGGCGTTGCCGACTTGGCAGTATTGATCCACGCGATCGCGCAAATCGATGGCATCGGCCGCATCCGCTTCACCACCTCGCATCCGCTGGAGTTTTCCGACTCGCTGATCGAGGCCTACGCCAACGTGCCGCAGCTGGCCAATTACCTGCATTTGCCCGTGCAGGCCGGCTCCGATCGTATCCTCAGCGCGATGAAGCGCGGCTACACCGCGCTGGAGTTCAAGCAGAAGATCCGCAAGCTGCGCGCCGTCCGTCCGGACATCTGCGTCAGCTCGGATTTCATCGTCGGCTTCCCCGGCGAAAGCGCCGACGATTTCGACAAGACCATGAAGCTGATCGACGACATCGGCTTCGACCAGAGCTTCTCCTTCATCTTCTCCTCGCGTCCCGGCACCCCGGCCGCGAACCTCGCCGATGACACCACGGCCGAGGAAAAGCATGCGCGCCTGATGCGCCTGCAGGCGGCGATCAACACCAATGCCAAACGTATCAGCCAGGCGATGGTTGGTTCGGTGCAGCGTGTGCTGGTGGAAAAGCCCAGCACGCGTGATCCGAGCGAGCTCACCGGCCGTACCGAGAACATGCGCTTCGTCAATTTCCCGGGCCAGTCGCGATTGATTGGCCAGTTTGTCGACGTGTTGATCACCGAAGCGATGAGCAACTCGCTGCGTGGGCGCGTCAACCTGCCCGACGAGGTCGCCGCCTGAATTCGCCTGCCCAAATTGCCGCAAGGACGCCAAACGCATGCCGCTGATCCCTCTTCGTCGCAGCGGCGACGTTAGCCGTATCCTGCTGATGCTGGCCCTGCTGCTGATGGGATCGCTGTCGACAGCACACGCCAGCATCGTCAATGCGCCAGGCAGCAATCTGGAGGTGTCGCTGATCACCTACGGTCCTGGCGAAACGTACTGGGAGCGTTTTGGCCACGATGCGATCGAAGTGCGCGACCGCGTCTCCGGTCAGGCGGTCAACTTCAACTACGGCGTGTTCGACTTCGACGAAAAGGGCTTCCTGCTCAATTTCGCCCGCGGCAAAATGCATTATTTGATGGACGCGGCGCCCAGTAAACTGGATGAGCGCTTCTACGTCGAAAGCGGCCGCTCAATCATCCGCCAGAAACTCGCATTGAACTCCGACCAGGCTGCCGCGCTTCGCGACTTCTTGTTGTGGAATCTGCGCCCGGAAAACGCCCGCTATAACTACGACTACTACGTCGACAACTGCTCCACGCGCGTGCGTGACGCGCTAGACAAGGCGCTTGGCGGCATCTTGAAGGCCCAGCTCACCGACCGCCCGGGCGGCATGACCTACCGGCAGCACACCGCACGCCTGATGAGTGCGCAGCCATGGCTGATGCTGGTGATGGACCTCGGCTTGGGGCCTTACGCCGATCAGCCGCTCACAGCCTGGCAAGAGAGCTTTCTGCCGGAGGTGCTGCAGAAGCAACTGCGCCACGTCAACGTGACCGATGCCCAAGGCGCACGCAAACCGCTGCTGATCAAGGAGACCGTGACTTCACCCAACCGACTCGAAGCGCCGCCCAAGACAGCGCCCGACCTGCGCCCGGCGCTGGCAACGGCTGGTTTCGTCATGGCGGCACTGATGCTGCTGAGCCGGCAACGCTGGTCTTGGGTGTATGTGTCGCTGGGGACGATTTATCTGCTGGCCGCGGGCATGGTCGGCCTGTTTCTGCTGGGTCTGTGGACACTGACCAGCCACCACTCGGCCTGGGCCAACGCCAACCTGCTGTTGTTCAACCCGCTGGCCTGGCTGTTGTTGCCGACGCTGTGGCGCTCACGTCGCGGACTGGCCGCATCGCGCTTCATCGATGGGGTAATTGGCGCGCAGCTGCTGGCCATGTTGGTGGCTGTTGGCCTGCATCTGTTGCCCGGTGTGGTGCAACAAAACCAGCCATGGCTGTTGTTCGCGCTGCCTTGCTGGCTGGCGCTGGCCTGGAGCCTGCGCCGTACCGGCTGACGTCGCCTAGTTCGGCAAACGGCGGATCTTTGCGCCGAGCACGCCAAGCTTCTCTTCGATGTTTTCGTAGCCACGATCAATGTGATAGACGCGATCGACGATCGTGTCACCCTGCGCCACCAGACCGGCCAGCACCAGACAAGCCGAGGCGCGCAGGTCGGTGGCCATGATCGGTGCGCCGCTCATCTGCGGCACGCCCTGCACCACGGCGGTATTGCCTTCGATCTGAATATTGGCACCCAGCCGCTGCAATTCCTGCGCATGCATGAAACGGTTTTCGAACACCGTTTCGGTGACTACACCAGTGCCTTCGGCTACGCAGTTGAGCGCAGTGAACTGCGCCTGCATGTCGGTCGGGAAAGCGGGATACGGTGCCGTGCTGATATTGACCGCCTTTGGTCGACGGCCCTGCATGTCCAGCTCGATCCAGTCGTCGCCGGTGGAAATGTGTGCCCCCGCCTCTTCGAGTTTGGACAGCACAGCATCCAGCGTATTGGCACGAGCATGTCGTGTGCGCACCTTGCCGCCAGTCATCGCCGCACCCACTAGGAAAGTGCCGGTCTCGATGCGGTCAGGCAGCACTTCGTACTCGGCGCCATGCAGGCGTTCGACACCGTGGATGATCATGGTCGACGTGCCCGCGCCCTCGATCTGTGCGCCCATCGCCATCAGGCAATGCGCCAGATCGACCACTTCGGGTTCCTGCGCTGCATTTTCGATCACCGTGGTGCCCTGGGCCAGGGTTGCCGCCATCATGATGTTTTCGGTACCGGTGACGGTCACCATGTCCATCACCACGCGCGCGCCCTTGAGCCGCTTGGCCCTGGCCTTGATGTAACCGTTCTCGACCGTGATGTCCGCACCCAGCGCCCGCAAGCCGCGGATATGCTGGTCGACCGGGCGCGAGCCGATCGCACAACCACCGGGCAGCGACACTTCGGCCTCGCCAAAGCGCGCCACCAGCGGGCCGAGCACCAGGATCGAGGCGCGCATGGTTCGCACCAGATCGTATGGCGCGACACAGGTATTGGTAGTGCGCGGATCGATGTGCATTTTCATGCGATCGTCCAACACCAGCTGCACGCCCATCTGGCCGAGCAATTCAATAAAGGTAGTGACGTCGTGCAGATGCGGCACATTGCCGATGCTGACCGGTTCGTCGGCCAGCAGACAGCCGGCAAGAATCGGCAACACGGCGTTCTTGGCGCCGGAAATGCCGACCTCGCCTTGAAGCGGCACGCCGCCACTGATCAGGATCTTGGCCATGGTTTTCCTTCGGTAATTTTGAGCGGGAACGCAGCAGCTGCCATCAATGGCGCGCTGCGACTTCCTCAGGGGTCAGAGTCTTCAACGCCAGCGCATGGATGGCGCCGCCCATCAATTCGCCCAACGTGGCGTAGACCAACCGATGCCGCGCCAGCGGCAATTTGCCGACGAACTGGCTGGCGACCACGGTAGCCTCGAAATGCACGCCATCGGCGCCGCTGACGTCGACTTGGGCTCCCGGCAGGCCGTTTTCGATCATTGCCTGGATGCTGGCTGGGTCCATCAGAAAGGTTCCGTACGAGTGAACTGGGCCGTCGGGATGACGAGCCCGGGCAGTGGCGCAAGCCAATGCACGGACTTATGACGTTAAAATGCGAATATGCCATGGTAATGGAAATCCGCTGGTACAGAAATGACAGCAATCTTTACCGGGGTGCGGGTCGCCTCGGCAAACCTGGCCCGACACGCTGATTCCACCCTTATTCGAGCCCACATGAACGCACGCATCGCCCCATCCAGTCCGATCGAGCTCAGTCCAGAAGCCATCGTACGCAGCGCCCGTACCGTCATCGATACCGAGGCGGACGCCGTGCGCGCACTGGAGTCACGCATCGGCAAGGATTTTGTCGAGGCCTGCCGACTGATTCTGGGCTGCCAGGGCCGCGTGGTGGTCAGCGGCATGGGCAAGTCCGGCCATGTGGCACGCAAGATCGCCGCCACCCTCGCCTCCACCGGCACGCCGGCATTTTTTGTACACCCGGGTGAAGCCAGTCACGGCGATCTGGGCATGATCCTGCCGCAGGATATCGTGCTGGCCTTGTCCTATTCAGGCGAAACCGACGAGCTGCTGTTTATCCTGCCGGTGATCAAGCGCCAGGGCATTCCGTTGATCGCGATCACCGGCAAGCCGAACTCATCACTGGCACGCGAGGCCGACATCCATCTCGACGGCAGCATTTCCAATGAAGCCTGTCCGCTCGGCCTGGCCCCGACCACCAGCACGACGGTGGGGCTGGTCCTGGGCGACGCGCTGGCTATCGCGCTGCTCGAGGCACGCGGCTTCACTTCGGACGATTTTGCCCGTTCGCACCCGGCCGGCAGCCTTGGTCGGCGCTTGCTACTGCATATCAGCGACGTCATGCACAGCGGTGACGACGTACCCCGCGTATCGCCGGAAGCCAGCATCACCACCGCGCTGGTCGAAATGACCCATAAGCACCTGGGCATGACAGCCGTAGTCGATGCCCAGGGATGCCTGCTCGGCGTGTTTACGGATGGCGATCTGCGCCGTGCACTGGACGATGAAGACGTGGATTTGCGCAACGCCACCGTGGCCGAGCTGATGACCCACGGCCCCAAGACCATCGGTGCCGACAAACTGGCGGCCGAAGCGGCACAGTTGATGGAAAAGCACCAGATTCATGCGCTGCTGGTCGTCGATGATGAAAAGCGGGTAGTCGGCGCGCTGAACATTCACGATCTGCTCCGTGCCCGTGTGGTTTGATTCGTCACTGCGAATCGAACCAATCAGACACCCCAAAGCTCTATCAAACCTTCAAGTACAGAAGCCCTACGCCGTGCCCCTAAACTACCTCGCCAACCTGCCCGCCGACATCCTCGCCCGTGCCGCAAAAATCCGCCTGGCGGTGTTTGACGCGGATGGCACGCTGACCGACGGGCGACTGTATGTCGGCGAGAATGGACACGAGACCAAAGTGTTCCATGTCCATGACGGGCTGGGCCTCAAACGACTGCAAGCCAATGACGTGACGGTCGCGATCATTACGGCCCGGATCAGCCACCCGCTCGCGCTTCGCGCCGAAGAGCTGGACATCACCCATCTCTACCAGGGCCAAGGCGACAAGCGGAGCTGCCTGCTGGAGTTGCTCGATGCATTGCAGTTGCAGCCTGAACAGGCCGCCTTCATCGGCGATGACCTGTCCGACCTCGCCCCGATGCGGGTTGCCGGGCTGGCTGTCGCCGTCGCCAATGCGCACCCATGGGTGATTGAACATGCACATTGGACCACGGACAAGAAAGGCGGCAAAGGTGCTGCTCGCGAAGTCAGCGACCTGATCCTGCAAGCACAGGGCCGTGCCGATGCTGAGCGGGAGCGCTGGCTTTGAATCAACCCTCGACGCTGCGCTTGTGGTTGCGTGATCGACGGATACCTGCCGCTATCATGCTGCTCGCACTGGCCGCCGGTGCCGGGCAACTACTGTTGTGGTGGATCGGTCCAGCACCCAAAACACATGACTTCGTTGGCCCACCGCGCTCGGGCTACACACTGACCGATGCGAGCGTCACCGACTACAACGAGCTGGGCCAGCCCAGCTTCCGCATGCAATCACCGCATGTGGAGCGGCGCGAGGGCGATGAGTCGCTGTACTTCAACTCTCCCACCTTCCAGTTGCCCGCCAGACAAGCCGGCGCACCGGACTGGAAGGGTGACTCGCTCTATGGCTGGGTCAACAAGGCTGGCACCGTACTCAAGCTACAGGGGCCAGTCCATGTCCATCGACCCGCCTTTGCCGGCGAACTTGCCACCGACATGCACACGTCCGATGTCACCGCCTGGCCGAAAGAAAACCGCATGGAAACTGCCGCCGCGACGCAGATGACCCAAGGCGCAAGTAGAATGACCGGCATCGGCATGCGTGCCAATCTCACTGAAAATCATTTGGAGTTGCTCCATGACGTCCACGGCACCTTCGTTTCGCACCCGCGGGCTGCTCCGGCTCAGCCTGATCGTGCTCGGCCTGCTCGTTCTTCAGCCAGCCCTGGCGCGGAAGGATGATCGCCAAAAGCCGATGAACGTAGACCACGCCGACTCGTTCGACGGCAAGTACGCGCCCAACAGTGTCGTCAACCTGGTGGGCCATGTGGCGATCAGCCAGGGCACGATGAAGGTCAGTGGTGCTTTGGCCAAGGTGTATTTCGATGCCGACCAGAACGTCAATCGGGTCAAAATCACCGGCAAGCCAGCCCATATCGAGCAGCTCGACGAGAACGGCAACCTGATGACTGGTGAAGCCAGTTCGCTGGACTATGACAATACGCACGGCATCGCCGTGCTGAGCGGCAACGCCGTGATCAAACAGAAAGGTCGCGGCGAAGCGCATGGCGACAAACTCACCTACAACACCGAAACCAGCGAGATGAGTGGCGAAAGTGGTGGTGACGGCATGGTGCACATGACCTTCCTGCCCAAAACCCCATCGACGGCACCAGCCAGCAAACCCGCACCCAGCCACAGCAGCCCCGCACCGGCGCAGGAACAACACTGACTCATGCTCTCTGCTGAAGGTCTGAAGAAAAGCTTCAAGGCACGCAATGTCGTGCGCGATTTCGGGTTCTCGATTCGCGAGGGCGAAGTGGTCGGTCTGCTCGGCCCGAACGGCGCCGGCAAAACCACCTGCTTTTACATGGTAGTCGGCCTGATCGAGGCTGACGCCGGCAAGATCACTTTGGACAAGCAGGACATCACCGGCCTGCCGATGCATGCGCGTGCCAAGCTTGGTATCGGCTATTTGCCGCAGGAAGCCTCGGTATTCCGACGCCTCAGTGTCGCCGACAACATCATGGCCGTGCTGGAGCTGCGTAGCGGTCTGGGTGCCCAGCAACGCGAAAGCGAGCTGGAAAGCCTGCTGGACGAGCTGAAGATCGGTCACATCGCCACCCAGAAGGGCATCAGCCTGTCCGGCGGCGAGCGCCGACGTGTGGAAATCGCGCGGGCACTGGCGGCACAGCCGCGCTACATGCTGCTGGATGAGCCATTCGCTGGCGTCGACCCGATTTCGGTCGGTGAAATTCAGCGCATCGTGCGCCATCTCAAGGATCGCGGCATCGGCGTGCTGATCACCGACCACAACGTGCGCGAAACCCTCGGCATCTGCGATCGCGCCTACATCCTCAACGATGGCGGCGTGCTTTCTCGCGGCACGCCGGCGCATATTCTCGCCGATGAAAAGGTCCGCGAGGTCTATCTGGGCAAGGAATTCCGGCTGTAACCGGATCGCTCCCGCTACGAAAAGCCAGCAACGATGCGGTCAACTCTGGTCGCTTCGGCAGGCACGGGTTAGGATGGGCCGACCTAACTCGACTCGGCTGGCATGAAACCCGCACTGCAGTTTCGACTCCACCAGCAGTTGACCCTCACGCCACAATTGCAACAGGCGATTCGTCTGCTGCAATTGTCGCAGCTGGAGCTCGAAGCAGAACTGCGGCAAATCGCCGAAAGCAATCCGCTGCTCGAGTTCGCCGAAGAAATCGACAACGACGAGAGCGACAAAGACGACGACTCTGAAATCGCCGTCGAAACCGACTATTCCGACAACGTGGCCAACAGCGCCTCAAGCAGCGACAACGACAGCGACGAAGCTCCCGACTGGGCTGATGGCGGCGGGAATGCCGAATCCCCGATCGACTTCTCGAGTAGTGCCAGTAGCAGCGGCGTACGTGGTGACGACGATTTCGAACCGCAACGCGCCGCCCCCGAAACCTTGCAGCAACACTTGCTGTGGCAGCTGAACCTGGCCGCGTTCAACCCACGCGAGCACCTGATCGCCACCGTGTTGATCGACGCACTCAACGCCGCCGGTTACCTCGGCGACGACATGGAAATCCTGCTCGCCGCGCTGCCCGCCGAGATGCAGGTCAGTGTCGAGGAAATCGATGCCGTGCGCCGCCAACTGCAGGGCTTTGACCCGGCCGGGGTCGGCAGCCTCGACCTGCGTGACTGCCTGCACTGCCAGCTGGAGCAATTTGACCCCAACACCCCACAGCGCGATCTGGCCCTGCTGATTGTCGACACCGAGTTGGAACTGCTTGCGCGCAATGACATCGACAAACTGGCGCGGCGTCTGCGTGCCGATCACGATGATGTGGCTGCGGCGGCCGTACTGATCCGCAGTCTGGATCCACGCCCTGGCGCGGCGCTGGACACGACCCCGGTCGAATATGTCGCACCTGACGCTTACGCGCTGCGCGATGGCAGCCGCTGGCGAGTCAGCCTGAATCCGGATTCGCAGCCCCGACTTGGCCTCAACCAGCATTACTGCGGCCTGATTGCCAAGGCCCGTAGCGAAGATGCCAGCTGGATGCGTGGCCAGTTGCAGGAGGCGCGCTGGCTGATCAAGAGTCTGGAATCACGTGCGGAAACCCTGCTCAAGGTGGCCGAGGCGATCGTGCGCAGGCAAAGCGCCTTTCTCGACTACGGCCCCGAAGCGATGCACCCGCTGGTGCTGCGCGAGGTCGCCGAAGAAGTCGGCATGCACGAATCGACCATCTCGCGCGTCACCACACGCAAATATCTTCACACACCACGCGGTACCTTCGAGCTCAAATACTTCTTTTCCAGCGGTGTTTCCACCGAAGACGGCGGCAGCGCATCGGCCACGGCAATCCAGGCCATGCTGCGCAAGCTGATCGACGCGGAAGACTGCCGCAAACCGTTATCTGATCAGGCGATTGCCGAGGAGTTGCAACGCAAGGGTATTCAGGTAGCCCGTCGAACCGTCGCCAAATACCGGGAGGGGTTGCGCATCCCAAGTTCCAGCGAACGTCAGCGCGCTAGCTGACTGGCAGAAAAATCCAACGCGGAACTTGTATCGAACCAAAGCGTTCCCACCCTTTAAGCAAGTCACGAATGATTGACGATGTGCTCCGGCCACCCCGACCGCGGCACGTCCACCCGCCGCGAAACGCGGCACTGCAGCACCAAAGGAGGCGCACCCATGCAATTCCAACTCAGCGGCCAGCAGATCGAAGTGACACCGGCCATGCGCGAACACGTCACGGCCAGGCTCGACCGCCTCACCAAACTCGACGACAAGATAATCAGCCTGAGCGTCGTGCTCTGCGTCGACAAGCTCCAGCAACGGGCCGAAGGTACTCTCGCCGTCAGTGGCGCTACCTTGCACGCCGAAGCCAACGAAGCGGACATGTACGCCTCCATCGATGTCCTCGTTGACAAGCTGGCCAACCAGTTGCGCAAGCATCGCGACAAGATCAGTGACAAGCACCAGCGTGAAGTTCGCCAGGAACGCCTGTACGGCTGAGTCCCCACTCATCTCGACAACCAACGCGGCCCGCTGATTTCTCCGGCGGGCCGCTTTTTCATGCAAAGCGCAATAACGCCCAAGCTGGCACAATGTTGCTGCTGCCGCAGCCGCTCTGGCCTACTCTGCGGCGCAAAGGACCATCGTTTTGGATCGGATCAGCGCACGACAACTCTACGACAGCGTCAACGAACGCATGGCCTTGCGCTGGGTCGCCGGCATGCGCGGCGAATCACGCGTGCTCGAACCCGGCGCCTCGCAGACACGGCGTCCTTCGCTGATCGGCTATCTCAACGTCATCTACCCGAACAAGATCCAGATTATCGGCACCGAGGAACTGGGCTATCTCGATGCACTCGACTCGCGCCAGCGCTGGGAGGTCATGCACAAGATTGCCGCCTACCAGCCGGTGGCGCTGATCGTGACCAAGGATCAGGCGATCCCCTCTGATCTGCGCGAAGTCGCCGAGGAAACCAACACGCCATTGTGGACCAGTGCCAAGCGTGGCCATGAAGTACTGACCTATCTGCAATACCACCTGGCACGCATGCTCGCTGCCAAGACCACCCTGCATGGCGTGTTCATGGAGGTGTTCTCGATCGGCGTGCTGATTACCGGTGAAGCGGGTTCGGGCAAAAGCGAGCTGGCACTGGAGTTGATCAGTCGTGGCCATCGACTGGTGGCCGACGACGCCACCGAATTCACCCTGATCGCGCCGGACGTGGTCGACGGTACCTGCCCGGATCTATTGCAGGACCTGCTTGAAGTCCGCGGACTGGGCGTGCTCAACATCCGCGAGATGTTCGGTCACATGTCGGTCAAACCGTCCAAGTATCTTCGTCTTGTGGTGCACCTCAAACCCATGCGCGATGGCGAAGAGACCGACGCTCTGACCCGTCTTACCGGTGATATCGGCCACCGTGAAATTCTCGAAGTACAGGTGCCGATGATCACTATTCCAGTCGCTTCGGGCCGCAATCTCTCCGTTCTGGTCGAGGTCGCGGTGCGCAGCCATGCACTCAAGAGCAAGGGCATCGACCCAGCGCAGACCTTCATCGACCGCCAGGCGCACCAGTTGCGCCGGCTGCCTCCGTGGTGACGCCATGACTGATCTCGACACTACTCCGCAGGTTACTTACACCGACCCGACCGAAACCCACCTGGTCGTGCTCACCGGCATGTCGGGCGGCGGCAAGACCGTGGCGTTGCGTGCACTCGAAGATCTGGAGTTCTACTGCGTCGACAACCTGCCGTCGGCGCTGCTGCCCGAGTTGGTGGATGCGGTAATTACTGGCGCCACCAAGCGCCGACGCATTGCGGTGGGCGTGGATGCGCGCAACCGAGGCACTGATTTTGCGCACATGCCGAACGTGCTGTCGCAACTGGCTGCTGCTGGCGTGCATGTCCATCTGGTGTTTGTCGATTGCCGCGATGAAGTGCTGCTCAAGCGCTATTCGGAAACCCGCCGCCGTCATCCCTTGGCCACGCGCGGAATGTCACTGGCCGACGCCATTGTCGAAGAACGTCGCCTGCTGCGGCCGCTGATGGCGATTGCCGAGCGGGTAATCGATTCCAGCGAACTCAACGTGCACCAATTGCGGCGCCTGATCGCCACCGGCTATGCGCAAGCGCTCGAAGGGCTGACCCTGATGTTCCAGTCATTTGCCTTCAAACGTGGTCTGCCGCTGGATGCCGACTTCGTGTTCGACGCGCGCTGTCTGCCCAATCCTCACTGGCAGGCAGCGCTACGGCCACTTTCAGGAAAGGATGCACCGGTACGCGAGTTCCTCGACAACCAGCCACTGGTCGGCGAATACTTTGCCGATACCGCTCGTTGGCTGGACACGTGGCTGCCGCGTTTCGAGCAGGACGACCGCAGTTACGTGACCATTTCCATCGGCTGCACTGGTGGCCGGCATCGCTCGGTGTATCTGGTGGAAAAACTTGCCGCGTACTATCGCGAGCGCCGCGAAGGCGTGCTCACCTTCCACCGCGAAATCGAGTGATCGCGATGACTTCCCCAGCGGATCGAACAGGCCAGCAATCATGAGCGTCGGCGTGCTGTTGATGACCCACGAATCGGTCGGCAATGCGCTGATCTCGGCGGCGCATCATGTGATGCCGAAGCTGCCGCTGAAAGTCGCGGCAGCCGAGATCCCGCCGCACTCGGATCCTGACGTGATGCGCACCTTGACCGCGCACCACGCGCGCGAACTCGACCAGGGCGAAGGCGTGCTGATCCTGGCCGATCTCTACGGCGCCACACCATGCAACATAGGCCTGTCGCTCGGTGCGCTGGGCGTTCATCTTCGCTGTGTCTCCGGCCTCAACCTGCCGATGCTGCTGCGCGTACTCAACTATGCGGAAAAATCACTGGATGAACTGGCGGAAATCGCCGCCAGCGGTGGCCGCGGGGGAATCTTCATCGATCATGCTTGAACAAGACATCGTGGTATCCAACAAACTCGGCCTGCATGCACGCGCATCGGCCAAGCTGGTACAACTGGTACAAACGTTCAAATCCACGATCTGGCTGGTCAGCAATGGCCGCGAGGTCAACGCCCAAAGCATCATGGGCGTGATGATGCTGGCGGCAGGCTTGGGTACGACCTTGACCGTGCGTACCGATGGCACGGATGAGGAGTCGGCACTGGCCGCGGTGATCGATTTATTTGAGCGCAAGTTCGACGAAGGAGCGTGATTCGAATGCAGGTTGGCAATTGGACATCGACCAGGGCAGGAAGCCACCCATCGAGGCAGTGTCGTGCTGACTACCTCGCGCGACTGCTTTTGTCTGATGTGCAAACCCGACTTTCCGTACCCGGCGCAGCTGGAGTCGCGCCATGAGGCAGATTTTGAAAGGTGTGGTCGCCGCCCACGGCATGGCACTTGGCCGTGCCCGGCTGGTACAGCCGAGCCGCTATTCGGTCGATACGCGCCCGCTGGAAGAGGACGAAATCGAGCGCGAGCTCGAGCTGCTGCACGCAGCCCTCGACACCGCACGCCTCGAACTGCGTGATCTTCGCGGCAAGCTTCACGGCGCGCTGGCGCGAGAGGTCAACGAATTCATCGACGCCCACAGTCTGTTACTGGATGACGTGGAGCTGCTGCGTGGCCTGGACGATCTGGTGCGCATTGGTCGCTATCGCCCCGGCGCCGCCCTTAAAAAGCAGCGCGACCGGCTCTCGGCCGTATTCGAAGCGATGGACGATCCCTACTTGCGCAGCCGCAAGGAAGATGTCGAACAGGTGATCAACCGGGTGATCTCCGCGTTGCAGCGCCAGACCAGCCCGGAAGAACGCAAACTCGCCGCGCGTGTTGGCGAGATACTGATCGCCGACAGCATTGCACCGGCCGACATGGCTCAGCTGGCCGGCAACGGCTTGCTCGGCGTGGTCGGCAGTTCCGGCAGCGCCTATTCGCACAGTGCGATTCTTGCGCGCAGCCTCGGCCTGCCGATGCTGGTCGGTACTCGCGACGCCTTGTCCGAAATCCATGATGACGACCTGCTCCTGCTTGATGCCGAAAACGGCGAAGCGGTAGTGCATCCCACCGCACAGGATCTATCGCGGTACCGCGCATGGCAGCGTGAGGCCGCAGCCGAAGGGCGACGACTGGCGATGCTGGCCAATGCTCCCACGCAAACCCGCGACGGTATCAGCCTGAGTCTGCTCGCCAACGCGGAAACCGCCACCGACGTAGCCGGCGCACGTGCCCGTGGTGCGGACGGTGTCGGCCTCTACCGCACCGAATTCCTGTTTCTGAAGAAACGTGTGTTGCCGTCGGAAGAAGAGCAGTTCATCGCCTATCGTGATCTGGTACTGGGCATGGGCGGGCTGCCGGTCACCATCCGCACCATGGACCTGGGTGCCGACAAAGCTGACGCTGCCGGGCTGTCCGCCCGCGGCGAAGAGAACCCGGCACTGGGTGTGCGCGGCGTACGTCTGTCGCTGCAGCACCCCTCGGTGTTCACCACGCAGATCCGCGCGATTTTGCGTGCCGCATGCTACGGGCCGGTGCGCGTGCTGATTCCGATGATCACCCAGCCGGACGAACTGATTGCGGTTCGCACCCTGTTCAAGCTGGCTCGGCAGGAACTCAAGCGCGAGAACATCGACCTACCCGAGCGCCTGCCGCTGGGCGCGATGATCGAAGTCCCGGCGGCAGCGATCAACGTGCGCGCGTTGCTCGAACACGCCGACTTCCTCGCCATCGGCACCAACGATCTGGCGCAATACGTGCTCGCCGCCGATCGTGGTAACGACGCCCTGGAGAACATATACAACCCGTTGCAGCCAGCGCTTTTGCGACTGCTGTCGTATGTGATCAACGCCGGCCGTCGTGCTGGCAAACCGGTCAGTCTGTGCGGGGAAATTGCCGGCGACGTGAACTTCACCGCGTTGCTGCTGATTTTGGGACTCAACGAATTCAGCATGCACCCGGCGCAAATACTGGCCGTTCGCGATCGACTCGCCAGCCTCGACCACGCCCATTTGCGTCAGCATCACGCGCAACTGCTGCGCGCGAACACCCACGAGCAAGTTGCCGCGCTGCTGGACCAGATTCTCGCCTCCGATCCGCAGCTGGCGCGTGCGCCCGTTACTTCTTGAAGCAGGGTTCTACGATATCGAAACGCACCTCGCCGACTTTCCCAAATCTCCTCAAGTACACCTTGGTTACACGGCCTGGTTTGCATCAAAGCTCAGCCGCTGGAGAAGCAAACTCCGTTCGCCCCGAGCGTAGCTCGCGGCAGCGAGCGAAGTCGAAGGGAACCCCACCTTCGGCCCCTTCGACTTCGGCCTTATGGCCTACGCTCAGGGTGAACGGTGTGAGGTGGCTGACAATGCTCATCATCACCCTCAATACTCTCCAGAAACGTTTCCAGCAGCGCGCCTCGATATTTCTGCTTGTGCAGCAATAGAGACAGCCGCCGACGCAGATCCAGAAACGGTGTCTTCAATGCCTTGAGTCGGCCGGCGGCCAGTGCATCGGTTACTGCCATCGCGGGCAGGCAGGCGATCCCCAACCCAGCCACCACGACTTGCTTGATCGCCTCGATCTGATCCAGCTCCAATACGGTTTCGCCCGGTGGCAACTGTGCCAGTACCTGCTCGCTGGTGGTTCGGGTGGCCGAGCCCGGCTCGCGCAGCACCCAGCGCGCACCAGAAAAGTCCATCGGTTGCAGATTCCGCTTGTGTGCCAGCGGATGATCGGGCGCGGTACAGACCACCAGAAAATCGTCCCGCCACGGGCGTGTTTCCAGTGAAGGATGCGATACCGGGCCTTCGACACAACCAACGTCCAGACTGTGATCGAGCAGTTCGCTGGCAATCGTCTGGGTGTTGGCTACGCGCAAACGTACCGCCACCTGCGGATGGCTGCGCACGAAGCTGCCAAGCAGCTCGTCAACACGATAATTGCCTACCGTATTGCTGGTACCGATACGCAGCTCACCGGCCAGGGCCGCCGTCGCCGTATTGCCGCGGCGACCGAACTCCGCATACCGCTCAAGCAGCTCCTGCGCCAGCGGCAACAACTCACGCCCACGCGCGTTGAGGCGCAGGCGTCCACGCTCGCGTGCAAAAACCGGGCCCTCGAGTTGTTTCTCCATTTCCGCCAGCGCCATGCTGGCCGCCGGCTGCGTCAGGTGCAGCTGTTCGGAAGCGGCACGCACGCTGCCAAGCAAGGCGATCTGCACGAACACGTCGAGCTGGCGCGGGCTGATATTTATCATCAGCCTATCTTATATGAATGATCAGCTATTCAAAGTTTTATTGATTGACCTGCCCAAGCACAATATCGCCACTCCCCTGCTGTCTGTGCCCCATGACCTCGTCAACCATTGCCAACCTCGCCAAACCCAGCCTGCGTAATCGCACCCCCGGTCTTTTGCTGGCCTTGGCCATCGCCGGGCTGGCTTGGATCCTGGGCCGGTTCGCGCCGCTGATCGGCGGCCCGGTAATCGGTATCCTGCTGGGTATCATGGTACGCAACCTGATGTCTCCGGGCGAACGCTTTACCCCAGGCATCATGTTCGCCGGCAAGCAGGTGCTGCAGTGGTCGATCATCGCGCTGGGTTTCGGCCTCAGCCTCGATCAGGTGGCCAAGACCGGAATGGAGTCGCTCTCGGTCACCCTCGTAACGATGACGATGGCATTTCTTTCGGCGTGGGCACTCGGCCGCTGGCTCGGCGTGCACGACAAGCTGAAGATCCTGATCGGCGTCGGCACGGCGATTTGCGGCGGCTCGGCCATTGCCGCAGTCACTCCGATCATTCGCCCGGACGACCACGACACCGCGTTCGCGATTTCCACCATCTTCCTGTTCAACCTGGTCGCGGTGCTGCTGTTTCCGCTGCTTGGCCATTTGATGCATTTGTCCGACCTCGGCTTTGGCCTGTGGGCCGGCACCGCGATCAACGATACTTCGTCCGTGGTTGCCGCCGGCTACAGCTACAGCCATGCCGCTGGCGACTACGCCACCATCGTCAAACTCACGCGCGCCACCTTGATCATCCCCGTCTGTCTGGTGCTGGCGTTTGCCGTCGCAGCCCGCGAGAAGCGCAAACAGGCCCAGGCCGGCACCATCGGCAATTTCAGCCTGGCGCGCATCTTTCCCTGGTTCATCCTGTGGTTTCTGGTGGCGTCGGGCGTGCGCACGGCTGGCCTGATTCCGGTCGCAATTCAGCCCGCGCTGCACCTGCTGGCCGAGTTCCTGATCATTGTGGCGCTCACCGCGATCGGCCTGTCAGCCAACTTGCGTCGGATGGCCTCGACCGGCGTGCGCCCGATCCTTCTCGGCCTCGGCGTATGGATTGCCGTTGCGGTGAGCAGCCTGCTGGTGCAGATGGCAATCGGTCAGCTCTGAGCAACCAACGGCGGCCGATGCGCTTGAAGCGATGGCAACCGCGTCGATGACTTGATCTAATGACTGGAAGGATTGCGCGCCTGCCAAGATGTGGCATGGCTGATCCGCCCATCAACGGATCACCATGATCGAACAAAGCCTCACCCTGCCCTGTGGGCACATCCTCCCAAATCGCTTCTGCAAATCCGCGATGACCGAAGGACTGGCCAGCCCGATTGGCCAAGCCACCGACGCCCTACGACAGCTGTATGCCAGTTGGGCCAGCGGCGGTGCCGCGATGCACTTGAGCGGCAACATCATGATCGACCGCCGCTATCTGGAGCGCGCCGGCAACGTCGTGGTGGAAGACGACACCGGCCTCGACACACTGAGAGCCTGGGCCGAAACCGTGCATAGCCACGGCAGCCAGCTATGGGCACAGATCAGCCACCCGGGCCGGCAATGCCCACGACTGGTCACGCTGACCCCGCTCTCACCCTCCGACATACAGCTCTCGGTCGCCGGCAACTTCGGCAAGCCACGCGCGATGACCGAGGCCGATATCCTCGATGTGATCTCCCGCTTCGCCCGCACCGCCAGCGTGATCAAGTCGGCCGGCTTCGACGGCGTGCAGATCCACTCGGCGCACGGTTATCTGCTGTCGCAATTTCTGTCGCCACGCACCAATCGCCGCAGCGACCGCTGGGGCGGCTCATTGGAAAACCGCGCCCGCCTGCTGCTGAAGGCAGTGCGCGCCGTGCGCGCCAGCGTCGGTGTCGACTATCCGATCTCGGTCAAACTCAATTCCTCTGATTTCGTCAAAGGTGGCTTCACCCAGGACGAATGCCTGCAAGTCGTCGGCTGGCTCAGTGAAGCCGGCATCGACCTGCTGGAAATTTCCGGCGGCACCTACGAACAGATCGAGTTCTTCAAGGCGCACGATCCGGACGAGGTTCGCGACAGCACGCGCGAGCGCGAAGCCACCTTCCTGAAGTACGCCAAGGCGATCAAGGCTGCGGCCAACATGCCGGTAATGATCACCGGCGGCTTCCGCACTCTATCGGGCATGGAAGCCGCACTGCGCGACGGCGACACCGACGTGATCGGGATCGCCCGCCCGTTCTGCCTCGACCCGGATTTCCCCGGCAAGATGCTGGCCGGCCAACTCGACGCGCTGCCGATGCCTGAAGATCGCTTAGTGCTAGGCAAGGGCTGGCGTGGCCCCAACAGCAAATCGAACACGATGCGCGCGTTCAACAACCAGGCCCAGGCCGGCTGGTATTACCACCAGATCGAACGCCTCGGCGCCGGACTTGAGCCACAGCCACAGCTGTCGCCCGTGCGCGCCCTGCTGGGTCATTTCAGGAAGGATTTTGGACGCGCGATGGCGCGCAAGCGGGCGCTTTAGAGGCAGCCACAAACTGGCTGCGGCAGTATTCGCATTACCACCAGCGAACATGCCGCCACCACGATTCTTTAGCTGGTCTTGCGCAAACTGTTGCCGAAGTATCTGGACATCCACGTCGAGGTCCTCTTGTACTGAGCGACGCGTGCTTGATGACTGGTGCCCGGCGTTCCCAGGCTACCATCTCTACTACCCCGCATTTGCGCTACTGGTGGATGCGCTGCGCTACCGGCCACAGCCCACGAATGCGCGAACTCCCAGGAAATCGGTAAAGGGAAATCGCAGTTGAGCAAGGGGGCTACGCTGCTTTGCGGACAGTTGGGACTAACCATTCCCTTCCACATTGCGCCGACATTGGTAGACCACCCGGAAATCGGTCTGGCCGTCGTTCCACGCGTCGGCTGTGGGAGCACCCGCGTTGGAGGGAGGACTACCGGAGCTGACCGTGCGCATATAGATCACCGGGCCGGCGCAGGCGCTGCGCGCATACTCGGCACAGCTGGAAGCCTGCTCACTCAGTGGCCAGAAGGCGCGGCAGTCAACGACGGCCTTGCCGGTCGCATCCGCCACAGCGGGTTTCCGCTTCAGCCATTCCGGCAAATCGCTACAAGCCTGCAGCAACAGCACGGTGGTCAGCATCATGACAATCAAGATCGTGCGCGCGGGCATACGCACTCTGATTGCGATGCTCGGAGCATGCCGCATGGAGTGATGCTTCATCATCCTTCTTCAGTCCTTGAAATGGGCCGAAAGCTGACGCGGCCTTGCAAGTGCACAACCTGTTCAATGCCGAATACTGGCTGCGGGCAGATCCATCTCGAAAGATGAGTAAAAAGGACTGTGCGGCGGTGAATTCAAGTTCATCTTTGCTGCCACACTCTGGAAACAATCGACCATGGCTGATTCTTCACTCCGCCATGTTTTGCGAACTTTTCCAGCGGAGTCCAATTCCACCACCACTGCGAAAGAAAATGGTGCCACCCTGTTGACGGCCAGACAGGACGACATTGCCGCCTGGACTACTGCTGCCTGGGCTTGGACCAAAGCCTGTTGTTGCGCCACCGATAACGAACCTTCATCACGATCCGCCAATGCCTTGGCTTCCGCGAATGTCATATCACCAGCGTAAGCCAGCTGTGCTGCCAACAGCCCCGCAAGAAGACAAAATTTAACCATAACCCCCCCGAGTATCCAGCCCTGACCGAGTCCATTTTGAACATTTTGCGGAGTCTGCTTCGGGTCGAAATCCGCCCCCTCAAGCCTTCCCCTGCTCCACCAACGTCAGCGCGACCTTGTCACGCAGATACACCGGCAAGGCCAGCTCAGGTGCTTGCGCGTGGCCGGCGTTGAATTCGCGTAGCGCCAGTTCGGCGACGTGGGCGGCTTGCGGGTAGCGCATGCCATCGGCGGAATGCAGGATGCCGGTGAGGCGCTGGCTGATTACGCTGGCATAGGTGGCCCAACCGCTGCCGACCACTTGCCAGGCGTCCGCATTTGGCAACTCCAGCATGTCGGCGGTAGTGATGCGTTCGTCGTCGAGTGCGATCAGGCCGCCGTTGTCGTCGCGGCGATAACAGGCGGCGTAGATTTCGCCCATGCGCGCGTCGATCACCGCGAGGATGGCGGTGCCTTCTTCCTCGGGCGCTTCGAGCGCCAGTGCCGCGAGAGAGGAAATGGTGACTACCGGTAGATCCAGCGCCAACGCCATCCCTTGCGCCAGCGATACGCCGAGTCGCACGCCGGTGAAGGCGCCGGGGCCACGGCCGACCGCGATCGCGTCCAGCGCATGGCGACCGATGGCGGCTTCTGCGAGCAGGTCGTCGGCCATCGGCAGGACGAGTTCGGTATGCCGACGCGGAGCGATCTCGCTGCGGGCGATCAACTCGTTGCCGTGGATCAGGGCAACGGAGCAGGCTTCGGTGGCGGTTTCGATGGCGAGAAGATTCATGACTGCTCCATGATAGCGGCTGACGCACCTTCCTTGGCCACACCCGGTACCGCGGCGTACCAGTCGATGCGGCGGGTCAGGTACATCATCAGCGCGACCATCGACAGCAACACCATCGCACCGATCAGCAACGCGTATTGTTCGGCGGCGATCAGGCCGTACAACATCGCGTAGATCAGCCCCAGAGTCGCACCGAGCAGCAATCCGGCCCGCCGCGCATGCAGCACGGCCATTGCATAGCCACCAACGATGACGACCACCGCCGTCGCCGCCAGCGCATAGGCCAGACCAAAGCCGATCTGCTCCGACAACGCCAGCAGCACCACGTAAAACGTCGCCAGCGCCGCGCCGACCAGCAGGTATTGCACCGGATGTACGCGCAACTTTTTCAACACCTCGAACAGGAAGAACACCACGAACGTCATTGCGATAAACAGCAAACCGTATTTGCCGGCGCGCACATTGCGTTGATACACATCGACCGGCTGATACAGCTGCACGCCAAACGCCGAGGCCTGCAGCGCCTGGCACACGCCTTTGTCGTCATCTGTCCAGCGCTGGCCATAGCTGCGGTTGAGATCGAGCATGTGCCAGCGCGCGCTAAAACCACGGGCATCCACCTTATGTGACTGAGGCAGCGAGGCACCGATAAAACTCGGATCGGGCCATGGCGCATGCATGTTCAGGTCGGTATTGCGCGCCAGCGGCAGCAACTGCAGCGATTCGGTGCCCGCCAACTTCAGCTCGATCTGCACATCCAGCGGCTGATCACCCAGCGCGTCCAGATCCACCGGCACCACCACGTTCGGCCATCGGCCGAGCCGGTCGGCGGACGAGTCGAAGCGTACTGCCTGGCCATTGACGCGCAACACGCTCACTTCCTGCAGGCCGCGCAGATCGGCTATCGGCAAGCGAAGTTTGGCCTTGCCAGCCTGCCAGTCATCACTGCTGGCGCGATGGAACGCCGCCAGATCTTCGGCGCGAAAATGCCCGTGCAATTTGACCGTGGCGACATATACCGGCGCGTCGTAGATGCCGTAACGGCGCGTTTGTACGTCCAGCGTGATGTCGCCAGCCAATGTATCGGGAAGCAGGCTCTCGCTGCCCGTACGCCATTCGGGCGGCTGACCCGTCGGCACATTGACGGGGTGCCGCGTCGGTACAGTCAACACCGGACCACCAAGCACCTGCGCGCCACCCCAGCCCTGCGCGATCTGCCGAATGGCAGTCAGCCGCAATTGCTGGCGCTCGCTCACCAAACCATTTACCTGCATCAACGGTATCGTCATCAACAACGCCAGGATGCCGATAGCCAGCACCTTGGCCGTGACTGTCTGTGTCCACGCACCCATCGCACGCTCCTTTAGCATTTGGAGCACCGATCACAACAGCTACTGCGGCGGCGACACGGGCAGCGTAAGGCCGGGACATGGCCAATACGAGGCAATAGGCGGTGAATGAAACTTCATGACCGTAACGCGGTCAGCTGCCTACAGGCACACGAAAAGACCAGACATCTGTCCTGCCCGTCCGAACCTCCGGGGGAAGCATGCTCAAGATCGCGAAGTTTCTGGCTCGCAACAAGGGGTCCATCACGTTTCTGCTATGCATGGTGATGTTCCGCAGTGCAATCGCTGACTGGAATGTTGTGCCGACCGGCTCGATGCAGCCGACCATCGAAATCGGTGATCGCATCCTGGTCGACCGCATGGCCTACGACCTGCGTGTGCCGCTGACCCACATCAACCTGGTGCACCTGGCCGATCCGCAGCGCGGTGACATCGTGGTGCTGGATTCGCAGGCCGCGCACGAACGCCTGGTGAAACGCGTGATCGGCCTGCCCGGCGATGAGATCGGCATGCGCCAGAATGTGCTTTTCATCAATGGCCATGCGGCGAGCTACGGCACGACTGCTCGCAGCGGCATCAGCGACGATCAGCATGATCCGGCGCATTACGAAATCGAACACTACGGCAGCATGCGGCATGCGGTCCGCTTGTCCATCAACCAGCCCAGTCCGACTAGCAGTTTCGGTCCAGTAAAAGTGCCCGCAGGCAACTATCTTTTGCTCGGCGACGACCGCGACAACAGCTCTGATTCGCGCTATCTGGGTTTCTTCCCGCGTAACGAGATCATTGGCCGCTCACGTTACGTGGTTGCATCGCTGGATCCAGACAATCACTACTTGCCACGAACTCAACGCTTCGGCGCTTCGCTCGACTGATATCTCAATCGGCAGCCACAACGGTGCCCTGATGGAACACGATCTTCCAACCATCCAGGCTGCGTCGCCAAATGGTCGAACGACGCGTCAGGCGCGCGTCCTGGCGCAAGCTGTAGGTCAGCAGGTAGCAATCTTCGGCGAGCTGGCGACAATGGAATTGGCTGGCTTCCAGCGCATGCGGCTCGGGGGCACCACGACGTTCGTCGAGCACATCCAGCACATACTCTCGGCTATAGCGTTGGCCGGAGGCGCCGACTTCCCAGAAATCGGCATCAGTCATCCGCTCGAAGTCGGCCCGTGTATCGCCGAACTCAGGCCGATGAAAGATCGGCTCACGCTGACGCAGTTCCTCCAGTACGCACAGAAGTTCCGGTGCGGTGACGAGGTCCGGCTCCTTTGTGGCGCTCATCGCAATCTCCATCGGCGGTGTCAGGCAGCCTTTCATGAGCCTGAAGCGGCGCTCGCCACGGCTGAAGGCTCATCGAAAAACGCCTGCACGTCAGCCAGTTCGCGCGTGCGCGGCATCGGAGGGACACTGGCGAGAAACAACCGTCCATAGCCTTTCGTCGTGAGCCGCGGATCACACAGCACCAGCACGCCGCGATCATGCACGCTGCGAATCAGTCGGCCAGCACCCTGCTTCAACGCGATCACCGCGCTGGGCACCTGCCAACCCATGAACGGGTTGATGCCGAATTGTTCGAGCGCGGCAAGCCGCGCCATCAGCACCGGGTCGTCAGGCGCGGCGAACGGCAGTTTGTCGATGACGACCACGCTTAGTGCTTCGCCGACCACGTCGACACCTTCCCAGAAACTGGCGGCGCCGAGCAGCACGCCATGACCGCTGGCACGGAACTCCTCCAGCAGACGCGGACGCGGCGCCGTGCCCTGCACGAACAACGGCCACGGCACCCGATCCCGCAACAACTCGGCTGCCCGGCGTAATGCACGATGCGACGTGAACAGCACGAACGCACGCCCATTCGAGGCATGCAGCACTGGCAACACGGCCTCGATCACCTGCTCGGTATAGTCGCGCGCGCCGGGATCAGGCAAGTCGCGCGGCAGATAGCACAGCGCCTGGCGTGCGTAATCAAACGGACTTTCCAGACTCAGTGTGCGCGGATCATCCAGCCCGAGCTGGCGCGCGAAGTGTTCGAAATTACCCGCCACCGACAACGTCGCCGAAGTGTGGATCCATGCGGCGTGGGTGCTTTCGCGCAGGCTACGCATCGGCACCGCCAGATCCAGCGGCGTGGCATACAGCGCGAAACCGCGCGGAAAGGTCTCGTACCAGCGGACATCATGGTCGCCGTGCGATTCGACGATGCGTTCCAGTCGCGTGCTGAACAGCTCGGCGCGCTCGTGCAGGTTGGCGAAGCCGCGCGAACGCTCGGCCTGCGAGGACAGCAATTCGCCCAACGTGGCCAACAGCTCGCCCAGATCATGCAACGCCGTACCCACCCCGGCACGGTCCTCCAGTAATGCAAAAGCGCCACGCGCTGGCAGCGGATCCATCGCCAGTCGCAATTTGCGCAAGGCATCCTGCAAGGCCTCGACCGGCTCCAGCAGCAGACCGATCGCACCGGTGATGCCGGTGCACTCCGTCAACGCATCTTTCGCCAGTTCGCTGAGCTGGCGCGCGCTGACGCTTTGCGAAAAGAACTGCCCGGCCAGCTCGGGAATCTGGTGAGCCTCGTCGAGAATAAAGGCCGATGCGCCCGGCAAGATTTCGCCGAAGCCCTCCTGCTTCAACGCCAAGTCGGCGAACAGCAAATGGTGATTGACCACCACGAGGCTGGCTTCCATCGCCTCGCGACGCGCCTTGACCACATGGCAATCATCAAAGAACGGGCATTCCACGCCGAGACAATTTTCCGGCGTCGAAGTTACCCGCGGCCATAGCGATGACTCTTCCGGCACCTCGGCCAATTCCATCCGATCGCCTCGCCGGGTGCGCGCCGACCACGCGCGAATCGTGGCCAGCTGCGCAGCCTGAGTGCGCTCGAAAGTGGCGCCCTCGCGCACCGTCTGATCGAGTCGATACAGACACAGATAATTCGCACGACCTTTCAGCAAGGCGGTTTTCAGATGCGTGCCGAGGACCGAACGCACCTTTGGCAGATCGCGAAAATACAGCTGATCCTGCAGCGCCTTGGTGCCGGTGGAAATGATCACCCGCTCGCCCGACAACAACGCCGGCACCAGATAGGCGTAAGTCTTGCCGGTGCCGGTGCCAGCCTCGGCAATCAGCGTTTCACGCCCCTCGATCGCCTGCGTCACCGCCCGCGCCATGGCCTGCTGCGCCAGTCGCGGTGCGAAATTGGGCAGCTCGCGTGCGAACGGGCCTTCAGCACCCAGCAAGTGGTCAACGTCGTCGCGCGTTTCGGCATCAATCATTGCTGCAGTATCGCCCAGTGCCGCCACGCAGAAAACCTGTGCGGCATGCGTGTTGCTGGCGACGGTTGGCGGAATGCATCACCATGACGCTACCAACTCAAGGGGAGCGCAACATGACGACTGAACTGTGCATGCTGGTGTGGAGTGTGGTGCTGGGACTGGTGCAGATCGCCATCGCGGCAGCTGGATCGCTACACCAGCGTGGCGCGAGTTGGGCGGCGGGTGCCCGTGATGGCCAAGCCAAACCATTGACCGGTGTTGCCGCGCGACTGGACCGCGCGCGCGGCAATTTCCTGGAAACCTTTCCACTGTTTGCCGCCGCCGTGCTGCTGGCCTTTGCCTTGCAGCGCCACGACGGCATGACCGTGCTCGGCGCACAACTGTATTTCTGGGCGCGGCTGATCTACGTGCCGGTCTACGCCGCCGGCATACCATATCTGCGCACCCTGGTATGGGCGGTGAGCATCATCGGCATCGTGCTGCTCCTGCTCTCCTTGCAATGAGCGCACAACGCAGCCTCCGGCGTGTTGATCAATAACGCGGCACGCCGGCCTTGTGGCATTGCTGCACCCATTTGCGCGCCGAGTCCGCCGCAGCCTGATCACCGGCCTGCAGTCGCATCTCGACGATGGTCTGCCAGTTGCGTGCGCACAACGGGCCCAGCTTCGGCCCCAGCGACCAGGACTGATGCGCCAGCTTCTCGGCAGTGGCGTAGTCCTTCAGGCGAATCGCGATTTCCGCGCGATCCTGCAACAGGTCGGGCGACTCGGGGCTGAGCTTTAGCGCCTGATCGAGCTTGGCCGCCGCTTCGGCATAACGCCCCGCCTGCTCGTCCTGGGCTGCAGCATCCTGCAACGAGGCCATGCCCGGCTCTCGCAGCGGATTGACGTCGATGATGGATTGCTCGCGCGCACCGGCCGCACGAATCACACCGACCATGTCCTGATCCGGCGCCACGGTGGGCGTCACGGGCTTGGGCGCGGAAGTGCCGCAGCCGGTGATCAAGACGACAACCAGTGACAGGCTGGCGAAACCGAAACTTCTGGAAAAATGCTGCATCGTCAATCCCCGTTGGGCATGCCTGCGGCAGCCGGAACCTGGCTGTCGCTATTGGTTGAATTGTCACCGCCGCCGAACAGACCTTCGATGTTCTGCCAGAAGCAACCTTCGGAATCGGATGGCAGGCTGCCGATGACGACGGGCACTTGCCTGGCCCCCTCGCATTGCGACTCGGTGCGCTTGTTGTCGGCGGGATTGACCCAGGCCATTTCCAGTCCGTCACCCGGCATGGTGGACAAGGGCTTGGTAGGCAATTTGGTAAACAGTTCACGCCATGCACGCAAGCCACCCGTGGCACCGAACAGGGTGGTTGGCTTGTTGTCATCGCGGCCCATCCAGAACACCGCCAGATGCTCGCCGGTGAAGCCGGCAAACCAGCTGTCGCGCATGTCGTTGCTGGTGCCGGTCTTGCCGGCAGCATGCAGCCCGCTGAGGCTGGAATTGCCGAGCGCATGCGCGGTGCCGTAATTCACCACCTGTTGCATCGCCCAGGTGGTGAGGCGTACCGCATCCTGATATTCACCCTTGCCGCTCTGCACCTGATAGCGCTTGATCGTGCGGCCACTGCCATCGACCACGCCGCGCACGGCGAGCAGCGGCATCGCATGACCGTCAGCAGCCAGATATTGATACAGCTGAGCCACCTGCAACGGCGCCAGATCAATCGCACCAATCAGCAGCGAGGGGCTGGGATTGACGTCGGTCAGGCCGAACGACTCCAGAAATGCCTTGATTCGCGGCAGCCCGATGTCCAGGCCCAGATGGATGGTGGCCAGATTCCACGAATGCGCCAGCGCATCGACCATGGTCAACGGATCGTGGCTCTGGTGATCGTCGTTCTGCGGGTTCCACATGCTGCCATCGGGCTGGCGCATGCTGACCGGGCCATCGTTGAGCAAGGTGGCGAGGTTCCAGCGTTGCGGCTGGGTCAATGCCACCAGATAGACAAACGGCTTGATCGTCGAACCAATCTGCCGTCGTGCATCCAGCGCGCGATTGAAACCCGGATCACCGGGAATCTTGCTGCCGACCACCGCAAGCACGCTGCCGCTATGTGCGTCGGTTACCACCCCCGCGGCCTGTACCTTGTCGGCGCGCTTGCCCAGATCCTTCACGGCAGCGCTGACCGCCTGTTCGGTATATAGCTGGGCGGCAGGATCGAGCGTGGTGAAGATCGACAGGTTGCCTTCGCGTAGTGCCGTTTCATCAAAGTCGGTGGTGATCTGCGAACGCACCAGATCCATGAACGCAGGGAAGCGATTGTGCGGCAGCTGGCCGTTGCTGACGATGTCCAGCGGAGCAGCCTGCGCTGCGTTGAGTTGCCCCGCGTTGAGCAGGCCGGTGGTGGCAAACTCCTGCAGCACCAGGTTGCGCCGTTCCAGCGCACGCTTGGGCGCACGTCGCGGGTCGTAGTAGCTTGGCCCCTTGACCATGCCCACCAGCAAGGCGATTTCCTGCGGACGCAGATCCTCCAGCCGACGACCGAAATAGAACTCCGATGCCGCGGCAAAACCGTGCACCGCCTGGCCGCCCTGCTGCCCGAGGAACACGTCGTTGACGTAGGCCTCGAGAATCCGCCCCTTGCTGTAATGCGCCTCCAGCAGCAACGACATCAAGGCTTCATTTGCCTTGCGTGCGAAGTTCTGGTCACGGCTGAGAAACAGATTGCGCACTAGCTGCTGGGTCAGCGTGGAGCCACCCTGCACCGTGTGTCCGGCGCGAAGGTTGGCGAATGCAGCACGCAGGATCGCACCGAAGTCGATGCCGATATGATGATTGAAGTTGCGATCCTCGACCGCCTGCAGCCCACTGACCAGCAACGGCGGCACATCCGCCAAACGCACAAAGCGACGTTCCTCCTGCCTGGAACCGTATAGCGTGGCAATGCGCGCAGGATCCAGATGCGCCAAGGCCAGTGACTTGCCGCTGTCCGCGTCACGCACGGATTGCACACTGCCATTGCCCAGCGCCACGCTGATCCGCTTCGGTAACTCGCCGCCATCCGGGCCGGCGTAGCCGCGCGAGCTGATCGTGTAACGCAAGTCGTGGTTGGCCCAGCTGCCCGCTACCTTGCCGTGACCATCATTACTGTAACCGGCAAAAGTCAGCTCCAGCTCCAACGCTGACGAGGTCATCGGCGTGCCCGAGGCCAGCGGCAAAGGCCGTGCATAGACGCGCGTGGGCACGGCAAAAACCAGATCGCTGAAACGATCCTGCACGCGTTTGTTCAACACCAGCGTGTACGGCAGCACAAAACCGAACAACAAGCCCATGCCGATCCAGAACGGGATGCGCAGCCAAGGCCAACTACGGCGCGCGAACGAACGGGTACGAGTGAGAAAAGACAAGTGGAGACATCCTGCGAGCAACGATTCGCTCGATCATAGGGCCTGCACCCCGGCGCGCATATGAACGCAGCGGCGGTTTTGCGGGCGAATTGAGGGCAATCTGTGAACCAGTACCCCACCTATACCGGAGGCTTCCACATCGAAGCCTCGGGCTGGAATGGTCGTGGGCGGATACCGAGCAGGCGCTGCAACTCACCGTTGTCGGCGATCAGGTCGCTATTCAGTCGGCTCAACGGGCCACGCAATCGGGGTTGCACGCGCTGGCCCAGCCGCAACAACCAGGATGGCAACGGCAACGGTATGGTGGGCGTCGACAAACTGGCGCGCACCCGCGCGAACATCTGCTCGGCACGTAACTGCTCGCCACCGCCGATTGGCAGGATCCGCCCCACCGACGCCTGGCAATCCAGGGCAGCCATCACCGCCTGGGCAATGTCGTCCGCATGCACCGGCTGGCGGCGACCTCGGCCGGCGGGCAACGGAAACAGATGCAGGCGGGCGGCGCATTGCGCTATCGGGGTGAGGCTCTTGTCCAGTCCGGCACCGTAAACCAAGGTCGGGCGCAAGATCGTCCAGGCACAGCCGTGGCGTGCGCAGGCGGCAATCAGCGCCGCTTCGCCGGCACGCAGCTGCCGCGAAATCTCGCGATCAGCCGGCACGCAGGAATCCTGCTTGGATTCGGCACTCATTGAACTGGTGGCGACCAGCCGTGGTGATCCGGTCAGGCTGGTTTGGGCCAGCCAGTCAGCCAGCGCCTGCAGTGGGCCGAAGCTGACGATGGCCGACAGCGGAGGCAGCGCCGGCATGGATTCGGGCAAGCTGCCGGCAAGCCACTCCAGGCCCACCGGATTCGAACGTGGCTTGCGACTCAATGCCAGCACCTGCTCACCACCGGCGCACAGGCGCGGCAACAAGAAGTGGCCGATCTGGCTGCTGCCGCCGAATACCAGAATCGTCATGCGCGACTCACAGACTGCTTTGCAGCCGCGCGCTGAGATCCGCTATCCGCGGATGATTCGGCGCCAACTTGCGGGCACGTTCCAGTGACTGCCTGGCACCGACGCGATCTCCGCGTGCCAGCTGTTGCTCGGCCTGATCGAGCCATGCAGAGGCAAGTCGGCTGCCGAGCTGACTCAACGCCGCGTCGCCCGGGGAGAGCTGCGCGAGGTTTTCCAGACTCTCGCCAGCCTGGGCCAGATTGCCATTGCCCAGTGCGCGATTGAACTGCTGCTCGACCTCACCCGACAAGGACTGCAATCCACGCAAGGCATCGGCATTGTTGCCGTCGATTGCGAGCGCGCTTCGATACAAGTCATAGGCACAGTCGCCGGGCGGCATCATGATGTTGCCGCTGGTGGTCGCCTGCTGTGCGCGCTGCACCAACTTCTCCAACGCAGCGGATTGCTCCGGCGAGAGACTCGAACTCGTCGCGCCGGTCATCGGTGCGTCATCGACCGTGCTACTGGTACCTGTCGGCATCGAGGTTTTTGAGCTCTGTGCCAATCGTGCCCGCGCTGCCACCAGGTCAGCTGACTTTGGTGCCAGCGTGGCCGCCTGCTCAAGCAAGGTGCTCGCTTGATCCAAGGCACCGACATCCATCGCGGCATTCGCCTGCACGGTCAGAGCCTGGGCCACGTTGCCCAACCCGGCAAGGGCCTGTGCATTCTGCGGATCGATCGCCAGTGCGGCACGATAGTGCGCCAGCGCCGAATCATCGCCGTCGCCATTGATCTGCCCGGCACGCATGGCCGCGCGTGCTTGCTCGAGCTCGGCATTCAGTGCGCCATCGTGTTGCTGCTGACGCTGGGTTTGCATCGCGCGCAATGCGGGCAATTCACCATTGTTCGGCTGCAACGCGGCGAGCTGGGCAATGCTGGCGGCGGCCGTCGCGTCGTCATTGGCTTCGAAGGCCTTGTGCGCTTGCATCGACAACGCGTAGCCGACCTGATCGAGCCCGTGCGATGCAACCGAATTATCGGGGTCAGTTTTCAGCACCTGCTGATACAACGCACCGGCACCTTGCGGGCCATCCAGTTTGCCAGCGGCCAGCGCCTGCTGCGCCTTATCGACCAGATCCACGGTTTGCACCAGCGCGCCGTGCGCGCGCGCAATCTGCTGATCGAGCCGATCAAGATCGCTACCGCCGCCAAGCAGCTCACGCGCCACTGCCGCCTGCTGCGCAGCCTGGGTCAGTTGGCCAGCCTGCAGCGAAGCATCGGCCTGGACCAGTTCAGCGCGACCCAACTGACGCAAGCCATCGCGGGCGCGATCATTGTCCGGCTCCAGCGCTTGCGCAGCCTCGAACAACTCGCGCGCGCTACTGCCGTCGTGACCATCCAGATGACCTGCATCCAGCGCTTGCTGAGCCTTGGCCATCACCGAATCGAAATCGGTACGCGGCAGCATGCCGCGCAGGCGCGCCTGATTGAGCCAGAGCGCAGCAACTACGCCGACTACCAGCAGCAACAGAAAAATCGCCAGCCAGCTACGGCGAGGCCGAGGCTTTGCAGCATGGCGTCGCGGCATGGAGTTGCCGCTGCGCGGTGAGCGTGGCTCGATATCGACACGCGGCAGATCATCGCCTGCAGGTGCGCGCGGAGCCGGCGTATCCAGATGATCGAGATCACCCAGAGTAGGCTCGGCGCGATGGGATGAAGCTTTGTTTTGCTGGTCTCGGCGTCCGCTCATGATCCATGGCTATGCTATTAACCGGTGCAGCTTAGCATCGGCGCGCCACCGTTCAGAATGCTTCCGGCCCGGCATTGCTCCGGGATTCAGCCGACCCCGACCCTGCGCACGTCAACCACGTTCGGCAAGGCCAGCAATTTATCGAGCAAGCTGGATAGCTGCTCGAAATCGCGCACCCGCAATGTGAAGCGCATTTCCACCTCGCCACTGCTCGGCAACAGCCGGGTCGCCGACGCAATGATGTGGGTGCCGGAGTTGCTGATCACGTTGGTGACGTCTTTCTGCAACTCCTTGCGGGCGTAGCCACGCAGCTCGATGTCGACTTCGTAAGCCTGGCTGGCGGCGTGGCCCCAGCTGACCTCGATCACCCGATCCGGATTGCTGCGCAGCAGGCGCGCCAGGCTGCCGCAATCGGCGCGATGCACCGACACGCCACGGCCCTTGGTGATGTAACCCCGTACAGCATCACCCGGCAATGGCTGACAGCAACGCGCCAGCGTGGTCAGCAGATTGCCGATGCCTTCGATACTGAGCGCGCCCTGATCCAGCGTGGTCGGCCGCGCTGGTGTCGGTGCCGGTGGTGGCGCGGGCGGAGTGGGTTGTGCGGCTTCCTGCAGTACGCGCGCAATTTGTCCCGGGGTGATTTCACCCAGCGCCAGCGCAATCAACAATTCGTCATTGGTTTGCAGGTGAAAATGCGCCGGCAACTTGCCGATTTCGGATTGCGGCAATGCCAGCCGCCTGAGCTCTCGCTCAAGCATGTTGCGCCCGGCCACCAGGTTGGCATCGTGGGCGATCCGCCGGAACCACGCACGCAATTTGTCCTTGGCCCGCGCGGTGTTCAGATAACCATGATGCGGCGACAGCCAATCCCGACTGGGATCGGCCACCTTGCCGGTGAGGATTTCGACCCGGTCGCCACTCTGCGGCTGGAACGTCAACGGCACGATGCGACCATTGACCTTGGCACCGCGACAACGGTGGCCGACTTCGGTGTGTACCAGATAGGCAAAGTCGAGCACGGTAGCCCCGCGAGTCAGGTCGAACACCTCACCCTTGGGCGTCAGTAGATAGACGCGATCTTCCAGCAACTCGGTCTGCAGCTCGGCTGCCAGCGCGCTGTCATCGCTACGCGGCTCCAGCAGCTTGCGCATCCAGGCGATCTTCGCCTCGAACTCGGCATCGCCGCTGCCGCCCTCCTTGTAACGCCAGTGCGCCGCCACACCAAGCTCGTTGGCGCGATGCATTTCGTGGGTGCGGATCTGCACTTCCAGTGTCTTGCCATGCGGACCGATCACCGCCGTGTGCAGCGACTGATAGCCGTTGGCCTTGGGCCGGGCGACATAGTCATCAAACTCGTTCGGCAGATGCGGCCAGCGCCCGTGCACCACGCCCAGTGCGCCATAGCAGTCGGTGACGCTGTCGACCAGGATGCGCACGGCGCGAATGTCATACAGATCCGAAAAATCCAGATCCTTGCGCTGCATCTTTTTCCAGATCGAATAGATGTGCTTGGGCCGACCGGCCAGCTCGGCATGGATATCGGCCGCCGCCAGGGCCTGACGCAAGTCATCCAGCGATTCACGGATGAATATCTCGCGATCTGCGCGACGCTCGTCAAGCAGCTTGGCGATGCGCTTGTAGATATCCGGCTGCAAATGGCGAAAAGCCAGATCCTCCAGTTCCCACTTGAGTTGCCAGATGCCAAGACGGTTGGCCAACGGGGCGTGGATGTCGTTGGTCAGCTGCGCCAGGGCGATGCGTTGTTCGGGCGGAAGCGTGGATACGGCGCGCATGCGTGCCAACTGCCGCGCCAGCAGCACGAACACCACGCGCAGATCGCGCACGATCGCCAGCAGCAGCCGACGCAAGCCTTCAGAGCCACCATGGGCTGGTCGCTGAGCGTGCAGGGCTGGCACGCGCTCGGCGGCCTGCTGGCCAGCAACCAAACGCTGCAACTCTTCCGGCAGGGTCTTGCCACGCACAGCCCACAGCGCAGGGTCGACTCGCGCCAGCTCGAACCACAAGGCAGCCGCCTGGGTCTGCGCATCGCAACCGAGCATGCCGAGCAGATCCAGCACGTCGCAGCACTCGGCTTCAGGCAAGGCGCGCGTCGCGCACGCCTGCAAGGCATCGTCCAGTACCGGCGACAACGTGCCGGCGCGTTCGCGCCATTGCGACAGATTGCTGGTTTTGACGGAGCTTGGCATACGACTGATATCGGCGATGGACGTCTATCTTAACTGCTGCACTCGCGGACACCTCGCCGAGGCGAACTGGCAGGTCAGCGCCTGATCAGGAAAGCGCAGCCAACGCCTTGGCCAGGCGTTTGGCTGATACCGGCTCCGCCGTCTTGAGTTCCTGGGCAAACAGCGACACACGCCACTCCTCGATCAACCAGCGCAACTCGGCCAGATCCGCCGCCGAGGTACCGCCAGCTTGCTGCTGAAGCCATGCCCGCCAGTACGGCATCACCTGCAACATGCGCTGCTGATCCTTGGCTGGATCCTGCCGCAAACGCTCGCCGCGCAGGCGCATCGCTTTCAGATAGCGTGGATAGTGCGCCAGCCGCGCCGACGACAGTTCGCGCAAAAAACCTGAGCTCAGCAGCGCATTGGCTTGTTCATGCATATCGTCGTAACTGGCGCGGGCAAAGCCCAGCAGTGGCGGCTGCAGCCAGGGTTTCATCTCGGCCTGTGCCTCGATGATCGGCTCAGCCAGTTTAAGCCGCTCCACCGCTGCGCCAAACAGCTCACGCGCACATTGCGCTTGCAGTCCCTCAAAGGCTCCGGCGCTGCGCACGTCGAGTGAGTGACGCTCAAGCATGTCGCTGAAACCGCCTTCAACCAGATCTTCGCGCAAGCTGTCCACGCCACCCAGAGGTGCATATTTCAACGCCAGCGCATTGCCGATCGGCAAGCGTCGGCGCGCCTGCTTCGCTTCACTGGCCAGGGCATTGCGCAATAGTCGCAGTACACCCAGGCGATGCGCCTCGCGTGCTTCATCCGCCACTTCGAATACGCGCAAGGCCACCGTCTCGCCAAGATCAACCAAGGCCGGATAAGCCAGCAGGCCACCATCGGAACGCACCTGCTGCGGGACCTCCTCGAAATCCCAGTGGGCAACTTCCTCGCGGGTAAGCTCAATGTCGGTCTTGCGCGAAAAAGCCTCGCGCGCCCGGCTCTCCCATTGCGTGCGCAGGGCGATCAAATCGCGACCGCTGGCCAACGTCTTGCCGGGCTTCGATGAGGCATCGCCGTCATGCAAACGGAAGCACATGCGGAAATGCGCCGGCAGCTCGACCTCGGCAAAGGCCGCCGCGTCTATCTCCACGCCGGTGGCGCGCTTGAGAAAGCCGGCCAATACCTTGGCCAGCGATTCATCACGCGGCGCTTCAGCAGCCACGAACGCATTGGCAAAATCCGGCGCCGGCACAAAGTTGCGACGCAAGGCCTTGGGCAGGCCGCGAATCAACTCGGCCACCTTGTCGACCAGCAGGCCGGGCACCAGCCATTCGCAACGCTTCAACGGCAACGCGTTAAGCATCGGCAACGGCAGGTGCAAGGTGACACCGTCGGCCTCGTCGCCCGGCACGAAGCGGTATTCCAGCCGATATTGTTGCGAGTCGATCTGCAGCGATTTGGGAAAAGCTTTCGCATCTAGTCCGGCTGTACCGACCATCACGTCGTCCAGCGACCAGCGCAACGCCGCCTGCTCGGCTGGCCTTGCCTTGCGATACCAGGCATCCAGTGCGCGACTGCTGGCGATCTCTTGCGGCATCTTGTCCGTGAAGAAGTCGACCAGCTCGTCTTCAGAACGAATCAAGCCTTCGCGACGTTGCTTCGCCTCGATGCCGGCAGCTTCCTCAAGCACACGCTGATTGGCGCGTACAAAGTCCGCCCGGCTTTCGATATCACCACGAACCAGTCCTTCCCGCAGAAAAATGGCATGGGCCAGTTCCGGATCCTGCTGCTGGAAGGTCACCGGGCGCTTTTCGACCAGCACCAATCCGAACAGGCTGACCTGCTCGTAGGCGACCACACAGCCACGCTTTTTCGACCAATGCGGCTCGCGGCAATTCATGCGCAACAAGTGGGCCGCCTGCTGCTCGATCCACAACGGCTCGACCCGCGCATTCATCATGCCCCATACGCGTCCGCCGACATCGAGGATCTGCGCCGAGAAAATCCAGTTCGGCGGCACCTTGGCCAGCGCCGAACCGGGGAACACATGGAACTTGCGCTCGCGGGTGCTCTGATAGAAACCCTTCTCTGCTTTGCGACCAACCTGGGTGGGCAGACCGGCGAGCAGGCTTCGATGCACCGATTCGTACAGCTTTGACGCTTCGTCCGCCGACGTGTTGTCGATAGTTGGCGTGACAGCCGGAAGTTCTGCAGGCTTGGCATTCCGACCACGGCGCGGACGCGAATTCGCCGCTGCACTGCCCTCGCGCACCGCGTGCGCCTGAGTCGATGAAGGCGCCGATGCCTTGTCCAGCTTCCAGCCCAGATCCTGCACCGCCAGCAGCAGCTGTCGATGCAACTCGCGCCATTCCCGCATGCGCATGAAACTGAGGAAGTGGCGCGAACACCAGTCGCGCAATTTCGACTGATTCAATTCCTCGTGCGCGTCGTGATACGCCTGCCACAAATTGAGCACACCGACGAAATCGGATTTGGGATCCGCAAACACGGCATGCGCCGTGTCAGCTTGTTGGCGCTTGTCGGACGGCCGCTCGCGCGGGTCCTGGATGCTCAGGAAGCTGACGATGGTCAGCAGCTCGCGCAAGCTTTGGCTCTTTTCACCTTCGACCAGCATGCGCGCCAACTGCACGTCGATCGGCAGGCGCGCCAGGGTATGACCGATCGGGGTGAGCTTGCGCGTTTCGTCAATGGCGGAAATTTCCGCCAGCCGGCGATAGCCGTCGGCCACCACGCGCGGGTCTGGAGCCTCCAGAAACGGAAACTCGTCCACTTCGCCGAGTTTCAGCGCCAGCATGCGCAGGATCACATTGGCCAGCGACGAGCGCAGCAGCTCCGGATCGGTGAAGGCATCGCGGCCCGCGAAGTCGCCCTCGTCGTATAGGCGATAGCAGATGCCCGGGCCGACCCGCCCGCAACGACCCTTGCGCTGATCCGCCGCCGCTTGCGAGATGGGCTCCACATGCAGCCGTTCAAGCTGGCTACGCTGGCTGTAGCGTTTGACTCGGGCCGTTCCGGTATCGATCACATAGCGAATGCGGGGGACGGTCAACGAGGTTTCGGCCACATTCGTCGCCAGCACCACGCGCCGCTTCACGCCGGGTTTGAACACCCGATCCTGATCACCCGCCGAGAGCCGTGCGTACAGCGGCAGCACCTCGGTCTCGCGGTATTGCCGGCGCGACAACAACAAGTGGGTGTCGCGGATTTCGCGTTCGCCCGGCAGAAAGATCAATACGTCGCCACGCGGGTCTTCCATGGTGATCTCGTCGAGCGTCGCGGCGATGTGTTCGGCGCTGCCCTGCTGCATGTCCTTGCTACGCCCCTGCCGCTCTGCGATCTCATCCAGCGATCGCCAACGCACTTCGACCGGATACGCGCGCCCTTCCACCTCCACCACGGGCGCACCACCAAAATGCTCGGCGAAGCGTGCGGTGTCGATCGTCGCGGAGGTGACGATGATCTTCAGTTCCGGCCGCTTCCTGGCCAACTGCTTCAGATAGCCGAGCAGAAAGTCGATGTTGAGACTGCGTTCGTGTGCCTCGTCGATGATGATGGTGTCGTAGGCGCTCAGCCACGGGTCACCCTGGGTTTCTGCCAGTAGGATGCCGTCGGTCATGAACTTGATCAGGCTGCGCTCGGACACCTGATCGTTGAAGCGCACCTGGAAACCCACTACGTCACCGACCTGGCTACCCAACTCCTCGGCCACCCGTCGCGCCACCGAACGCGCCGCGAGTCGACGCGGCTGGGTGCAGCCGATCATGCCTGCTTCGCCACGCCCCGCCGCCAGGCACAACTTGAGCAATTGGGTGGTCTTGCCCGAACCGGTCTCGCCGGCGATCACGACGACTTGATGCTTGCGGATCAACTCGATGATGTCTTCGCCGCGCGCACTGATCGGCAAGGACTCATCCAGGCGAATCGCGGGCTTGGCCTCGACCCGCTTGCGGCGGGCTGACGACGAACGCTCGATATCCTCGGCGAGCTTGTCCAGCCTGCCGCTCTCCGGCTGCCGTGACAGACCCCGCCAACGCCCCAGCAAGCGTCCAAAATCGCGACTGGACACATCACCCAGCGCCTCGCGCAACTCACGCAGGCGCAACTGATCGGCGGGACTCGCAGCGGTCGGGGTCTTGGTTCTCATCAGCCGCACATGATAGCTGCTGGCTATCGTGCGCATCGGCAAGATTCATTTCCGCGTCACTGGATACCCCGCTAACCTCTCCAGCCATCCCCACCCACAAGGAGTTGTTCATGGCCATTTCCATCGGCATCGCCAAGAAAGATCGTGAAACCGTCGCCAAGCATGTTTCCAAACTGCTGGCCGATACCTATTCGCTCTACCTCAAAACCCACAGCTTCCACTGGAATGTCACCGGACCGCAGTTCAATGGCCTGCATTTGATGTTCGAAACCCAATACAACGAGCTTTGGTTGGCTGCCGACGAAATTGCCGAGCGCATCCGCACTCTCGACGTCTTCGCGCCCGGCTCCTACAGCCAGTTCAGCAAGCTCAGCTCGGTGAAGGAAGAATCCGGCGTACCGGAGTGGAAAGAGATGATCGCGCAGCTGGTCGAGGGCCACGAAATCGTCGCCCACACCGCCCGCGAAACCATCAAGGCGGCCAGCAAGGCTGGCGACGAAGGCACCGCCGACCTGGTCACCGGCCGCTTGAAGGAACATGAAAAGACTGCCTGGATGCTGCGCTCGCTGCTTAAATAGGCGCTGCGTGGCAACAAAGAGCTGCTCAAGCCGAAGGCACCGCATCTGCGGTGCCTTTTCATCCCGGGAATCGCAATCGCGAGCTGATCGATCCATCGATCCCGGCAACATCTCACTCGTCGAGCAAGGCGACCTTGACCGAGGCAACCGGAGGTTTATTGGCCGTCAACCCGACATTCGGTAAGCTGCCACGGTTTGAGCGCTTGTTGCGCCAACCTTTACGGGAATGTCTTTGAGCGCCACAGCAGCCACCGCCAACGGTCGATACCCGCTATTCACGGCAATCCTGTTGGCGCTGATCGTGGCCGCGATGAATATCGGCCTGTGGTGGTGGGGCAATTACCCACACGGCCCGGACGACTGGCACGGCAAGATCGGCGGCTTTTCGCTGTCGGTGTTCCAGCGCTATCAAAGCCCTTTCAAACAGGATTACCCCAGCAGCGACGAGATCGCTGACGACCTGCATCTGCTGCATCAGTACAGCGACCGTGTACGCACCTACACGATGCAGCAGAACGCCCAGATCTACCGGCTGGCCCAGAAAGAGGGACTGAAGGTGATGGCCGGTGCCGAGATCGACAAGCGGCTGGACAACAACGAGCGCGAGATCGACCTGTTGATCGCCAAGGCGCGTGCGTACCCGGAAACCATCAACCGGGTGATCGTCGGCAACGAGGTGCTGTTCCGCAACGACCTCACACCCGAACAGATGATGGCTTACCTCGACCGCGTGCGCGCGGCGGTGCGCCAGCCGGTGTCGATCGCCGAGCCGGACTACATCTGGCTGAAGTATCCAGAACTCGCCGAGCATGTCGACTTCATCACCATCCATCTGTTCCCGTTCTGGAACGGCATCCCGCGCAAGGACGCGGTCCCGGCCGCACTCGGTGCCTATGAGCAGGTGCAGCAGCACTTTCCGTACAAGCAGGTGGTGGTCGGTGAAATCGGCTGGCCATCCAACGGCGACCGTCACGAATACGCTGATCCGTCAGTATCCAACGAAGCGATTTTCGATCGCGACTGGATGAATGTGGCCAAGCAGCGCCACATCGACTATTACATGCTCGAAGCGTTCGACCAGCCGTGGAAGGAAAACCTTGGTGAAGGCCGCACCGGTGCCTATTGGGGCATGTTCAACGCCGATCGCCAGCTGAAGTTTCCGCTCACCGGCCCGGTCACCGAAGATACGGCCTGGCCGTGGAAGGCCATCGCGGCGAGCCTGCTGGCGTTGATTCCGATGATCTTGTTCGGCCGTCGTTTCAGCCGTTTCAAGTTGATGGGACGCTTCTTCTTTGCGGCGCTGATCCAGCTCGCCTGCGGGCTGATCGTGTGGTCGGCGACCTTGCCGTTCAACTTCTATCTGAGCTGGGTCGACTGGACCATGCTCACCTTGCTGTTCCCGGCACAGATCGCGATTCTGGCAATCCTGCTGATCAACGGCTTCGAGTTCACCGAAGTGCTGTGGCGACGCTCGTGGATTCGTCACGGCGGCATGCTGCATCCGGACATTCCGGCGCGACAGCCGTTCGTGTCGATCCACCTGGCCTGCTACAACGAGCCGCCGGAGATGGTGATCGTCACGCTCGACTCACTGGCTGCACTCGATTACGAAAACTTCGAAGTGTTGGTGATCGACAACAACACCAAGGATCCGGCCGTCTGGAAGCCGCTGCAGGAGTACTGCGAAAAACTCGGCAAGCGCTTCCGCTTTTTCCATTTGGAACCATGGCCCGGCTACAAGGCTGGCGCGCTCAATTACGGCCTGAAGGAAACCGATCCGCAAGCTGACGTAGTCGCCGTCATCGATGCCGATTACGAAGTGCGCGCCGACTGGCTTTCCACGCTCACCGGGCATTTCCACGACCCGAAGGTGGCGGTGGTGCAGTGTCCCCAGGCGCATCGCGAGTTCGAGCACAACACCTTCCGTCGCATGACGGCGTGGGAATACGACGGCTTCTTCCGCATCGGCATGCACCATCGCAACGAGCGCAACGCGATCATCCAGCACGGCACCATGACCATGGTCCGGCGCAGCGCGCTGGAAGGTACCGGCGGCTGGTCGGAATGGACCATCTGCGAGGATGCCGAACTTGGCCTTCGCCTGATGCACGCCGGTTACGACCTGGTCTATGTCGACGAGCTGATGGGCAAGGGTCTGACCCCGGCCGACTTCAAGGCGTACAAGAGCCAGCGCTATCGCTGGGCGTTCGGCGCCATGCAGATCCTCAAGGGCCGCTGGAGCTGGATGGTGAAGAAGGGTCCGCTTTCGGCGGGCCAGCGCTTCCATTTCCTCACCGGCTGGTTCAGCTGGTTCGCCGACGCGCTGCATCTGATTTTCACCATGATGGCGCTGTTCTGGACCGCGGGCATGATTGCCCTGCCGCAATACTTCAGCCTGCCGATGCAGCTGTTCCTGATTCCGGTTATCGGCTTCTTCTTTTCCAAGGCGATCTTCGGCATCGTGCTCTATCGTGCACGCGTACCATGTAGTTGGCGCGATACCTTGATGGCTTCGCTGGCCAGCATGGGCCTGTCGCACGCAATCGCTCGTGGCATCCTGCATGGCCTGACCCGCGAAAAAACCGCCTTCGTGGTGACCGCCAAGAGTCGGCGTCTGGGAGGCAGCAGCTTTGCCGCATTTGCCCCGGTACGCGAGGAAATGCTGATGGCATTGGCGCTGATGCTATGCATCATCGGCATGGCTGACGCATATGGCACACGTTATATCGAAGGTACATTGTGGATTGTTATTCTGGCGGCTCAGTCGATTCCCTACGTGTCGGCAATGATTGGCGCCTGGATCGCGCACCGTGCCGGCGACAAGGCGGGTTGAGCCCCAGGAGCGTGGGCGGTAGAGATCAGGCGGCTGCGGCTGCGCGCCTTTGGCCGGCTTTTCCGCTCCTTTTCGTTGAATAGCTACGGCTATTCGCCTCAAACGATCGGAAAAGCCCGACTCAAAATCGCTTTGCCTCGCTCGCCCGCTTTCTACCGCCCACGCTCCTCGTTCCGGCTTCATATGAAGTCAACATGTTTTTGGTTACGCTGCGCCAACCTGCCGCCCCCCCTGAGGATGGAACACCTCGCATGCGCCGATTCATCCGACGCCTGAGCCTGCTGGCGCTGTTGCTTCCCGCGCTGGCGCACGCTGGAGTGCAGGTGGTTGTGGATGGTGTCGACGAGAATCTGCAGGCGGCGGTCGCCGGCAGCGTGGCGCTGAGTCAGTACGCCAAACGGGATGTCAGCGACGCGCAGATCCGTCGCCTGTACGCACAAGCCCCGGATCAGGCCAAGACGGCTTTGCAGCCCTACGGCTATTACGACGCCAGCATCACCTCCGATCTCCAGCAAGTCGGCAAGGACTGGGTGGTAACACTGCACGTGAAACCTGGCGAACCGGTCAAGGTCACCGCCGTCGAGCTGACGCTGGACAAGACGGCCTCCGACATCGCCCCGATCCGCCGTGCCAGGCGTGTAATCGAACGAATGAAAGGCCAGACCCTCAACCACGGCAGCTACGACAGCGCGCGCGATGAACTGAGTGGTCAGCTCACCGCCAATGGCTTTCTCGATGCACGCCTGCTTACCCATCGGGTTGAAGTCACGCGCGCCAACCACAGTGCCGTGATCAAACTGGCCTGGAAGGCCGGGCCGCGTTATCGCTTTGGCCAGGTGAAGTTCGAAGGGTCGCAGTTCAACCCGGGCTTTCTTGATCGCTACGTACCATTCAAGTCCGGCGACTATTTCTCGCAGAACGAATTACTGGCTTTGCAGCAGGCGTTGAACGGTGCCGATTATTTTTCCGTGGTGAATGTCTTGCCTGACGTCGACGACGCCAACGGTGGCGTGATCGACATCACCGTACAGCTGGCACCGGCCAAGCGCACGATCTACACCGGTGGCCCATTCGTGGGTACGGATACTGGCGTTGGTATCCGCGCCGGCATGGAACGACGCTGGATCAACAAGCGCGGCCACAAGTGGAAAAATGAACTGGTTCTGGCGCAAAACCTGAAAACCATCGCCACGCTGTATTCGATCCCGATGCCTGGCACCAACCAGCGCAGTTACAACTTCGGCGCGAATTACCGCGACGAGAACACCGATACGTCAAAGTCCAAGACGCTTGAGTTGGTCGCCAACGAAACCCGCCAATGGCACGGCTGGACCCGCGTCATCGGCATCCACGCGTTGGCCGGCACCTTCATCGTCGGCCAGGAAGGTGACGAACCGGAAGACACACCGGGCATCGAGCACGGCAAGAGCAACGAGCTGTTCGCCGAAGCGTCGCTATCGCGCAAAAAGGCCGACAACGTCAGCTTTGTGCATCGCGGTTGGTCGCTTACCCTGGCCGCTCGCAGCACGGCCGGCGGGCTGATATCAGATGCCAGCTTCAGCCAGATCACCGCCAACGCGAAATGGATCCGGGCATTCGGTGAGCGCAAGCGCGATCGGCTGATCGTGCGCGGCAGTGCCGGCGCCACCTGGACCGATGACTTCAGTGCGCTGCCACCGCAACTGCGCTTCTTTGCCGGTGGCGACCAGTCCGTGCGCGGCTACGGCTATCAATCGCTTGGCCCGCGCAATAGCTACGACCGCGTCATTGGCGGCAAGAACCTGCTGGTTGCCAGCACCGAAATGGAACATTACTTCACCCGCAACTGGGGCATGGCTGTGTTCGTCGATGCCGGCAATGCCTTCACCGACACCGATTTCCGCCCTGCCATCGGCGCGGGCATGGGCGTACGTTGGCGCTCCCCCGTCGGAATGATCCGTATCGATCTGGGCACACCAATCCATAACTCACGCGAAAGCGGCGTCCAGTTGCACCTGGTGATCGGGCCGGATTTATGACGACGACCGAATCAACCCGCAAACCCACGCCACCACGCCGCCGCTGGCTGCGCTGGACAGGCTATTCCGTGCTGGCGATCGTGTTGCTGCTCGCGATTGCGTTGGGCTGGTTGTTGGCCACCAGTTCCGGACTGCGTTTCGTGCTGGCGCGAGCCGCCAGTGCCACCAATGGGGCACTGAGTGTGCAAAACGCGCACGGCCGCCTCGCCGGTCCTCTGGATCTTGTCGGGGTCCGCTACAACGACGGCAAGGGCACCGATATACGTCTGGCCACAGCGCATCTTGATCTGCGCCTGTGGCCACTGCTGCACAAGCACCTGCACGTGCTAGATCTGCAGGCAGACGGCGTCGAAGTCGATCTGCCGGCAAGCAGTGACAAGCCCGAGCCGGAATCTTCCGGCATCGACTTGCGACCACCACTGGATATCCAACTGGATCGCGTGCACGTCGGCAAGCTGGCGATTCGTCAGGCTGGCCAACCGCTGTTTGCCTCCAACCGGCTTGACCTGGCCGGCAGCTGGACCAACGCCGGCCTGAGCCTGAGCAAACTTGAACTCGATGCGCCGGATGGTCAGGCGCAACTGGATGGCAGCATTGCCATCGGCAGCGATTACCACGGCGACGGCAAGGCCACATTCCGCTGGAAAGTGGCCGATACCGACTATGCCGGAAATCTGTCCGCGCGCAGTGATGGGCGCAACGCCCACCTGGAATTGCAGATGAGCCTGCCCACGCCAGCCAAGCTGATGATCGATCTGCAGCAAGGCGGCAACTATCCATGGACGGCCAAACTCGACGCACCCGCTTTCGATCCCAAACCGATTCTCGGCGACAGCTCGCTGACCCGCCTCGGCCTCGCGCTGGCAGGCAGTGGCGACCATCGCGGCGGCACGCTGGATGGGCATATCGATATCAATGGTTACAAGCTGCTGCTGAAGCCGCTGCGCGCGCGATTCAACGATGACTTCAGCACGCTGCAGCTGGAACAACTTGAGCTCGGCTCGCCACAGATCAAGGGCATGCTGAGCGCCAACGGTGTCGTGCAGCTTGGGGCCGAGCCGATCAGCGGCAATCTGGATATTGCGTGGAAGGATCTCGAGCTACCCGCCGACCTCGCCGGCCAGGACCTGGCCAGCCACGGTGAACTCAAGGCCTCCGGCAGCGCGGAGAAGTTTCATGCCGAAGGTGAAGTGCATATCGGCCCACCCGGCAAGCTGGCCAAATTGCAGCTCGATCTCGACGGCACCCAGCAGCTGATCAACTTGCACACGCTGGCACTCGTGCAGGACAAGGGTGGCATGCGGGCCAAGGGTACGCTGACCCTGCAGCCGGTGCTGGGTTGGCAGGTCGAAGCCACAGCCGATCAACTCGATCCGGGCCAGGTGCTGGCCAGCTGGAACGGCGCACTCAACTTCGACATTGCCAGTGACGGCACCCTGCCGCAGCAAGGACCGAATGCCACCCTGGATATCCGCAAACTGGATGGCCAGCTACGCAAGCGTCGGGTAAGTGGTAGCGGCAAACTTCATCTGTCATCGGACGAGGTAGTGGATGGCCAACTCGATCTCGCATCCGGTAGCAGCACGATCCGCATCGATGCCAAACCGGGCAAGCAGAACGATGCAGACATTCGGCTGGCGATCGCCACGCTGGCCGACTGGCTTCCCGATGCTGGCGGCGCCCTTAATGGACAACTGGATGTACGCGGCAAACTTCCCGCGCTGTCGATCAATGGCACACTGGATGGCCACAAGCTTTCCTACCAGACGCAGAAGGTCGACCAATTGCATCTGATCGTCGGCGTGCCCGATATCAGCAAGCCCGGCGGCAAGCTCGATTTGAAAACCAGCGGCATCGTGGCCGGCGGCATGAGCTTTCACACGATCGATCTGCTGGCCGAAGGTAGCCAGGCCAGCCACCGGCTGACCCTGGATGCACGCGGCACCGAGCTATCCGCCGCCATGGCGATGGACGGATCCATGAAAAACCAGAAGTGGAATGGCACGATTTCCACGCTGAATCTCGAACCCCAGGGCATGCCGCCATGGCGACTCCAGCAGCCCAGCCAGCTGAGCTACGCCGACGGCGCAATGAACATGTCCGACTTGTGCCTGACTGCTGGCGAGCCATTGCTCTGCTTCGCCGCCAGCCAGGACAAGCGCGGCAACCTCGATGCCAGCTACCGACTACGCGACTTGCCGCTGGCCTTGCTGATGACGGCCGCCGGCTCGGCCGAATTGCCGATGCGCGCCGATGGCACGCTGCAAGGCGAAGGCAAGATCCACCGCAACGCTGCCGGCGCACTCACTGGCCAAGCCACGATCAACTCTTCCAATGGCTCTATCACCTATACCGACAGCCCGGATGATCCTCTTGCCAGCTACAGCAACCTGTCACTCGACGCCAAGCTCAGTCCCGCCAGGCAGGATTTGAGCATGCAGGTCGACTTCGTCGGTGGTGGCCGCATCGAAGGTCAGCTCGGCATCAGTGGCGCACAGCAAGCGCTGAGTGGCCAGCTTGACATTCGCATCAACGATCTCGGATTCATCGAGCTGTTCACCTCCGAGCTGGCCGCCGTGAAGGGACATGCCGATGGAAGTTTCAACTTTGCCGGCAGCTTGTCGGAACCCTTGATCACCGGACAAACCGCCATCGACGACTTCGCCGCCGAAGTGCCGACCGCAGGCCTCAAACTCAGCAAGGGTCACATCGCACTCAACACCAATGACGCCAAGGTATTTCACGTCGACGGCAACCTGAGCTCCGGCGAAGGTTCACTGGCCATCAACGGCGCGATCGGCATGGGAACCGAAGATGAAACAACACTAACCTTCAAGGGCGACAAGTTCACCGCTGCCGATATTCCCTCGGCCGATGTGGTGATTTCACCGGACCTGGTGCTCAAGCAAAGCGCCAAGGGCATCGATGTGAGTGGCAGTGTCGGCCTCGACAGTGCCGATGTGAACCTGAACAAGCTGCCCGGCGCCGGCAGCACCAAGACCTCACCGGACGTGGTGATAGTCGACGAAAAACAGCACGAGGCACAACGCGAAAAATTGCCGATCACCGCAACGGTAACGGTCAATCTTGGTGACAAGACGCACATTGCCGGCTATGGACTGAACGGCACGGTCAAAGGTCAGTTGGTGGTAAAGGAGCAACCCGGTAGGGAAACCACCGGCCAAGGCCAGATCGCCGTGGATGGCACTTATCGGGCCTACGGCCAGAACCTGCACATCGAACGCGGCCAACTGCTGTTTGCCAGTACACCGATCGACAATCCAGGCCTGAGCATTCGCGCCGTGCGCAAGCTGAACCCGAACGCGACCATCGATGATGGTCAGCAGGTCGGACTGATGATTACCGGCACCGCGCAACGCCCCGTGCTCAACGTATTTTCCAATCCAGTGATGGAACAATCCGACGCGCTTTCCTACCTGGTGACCGGCAAGCCGCTGTCCCAGGTCAAAGGCGGCGAAGGCAACATGGTCAATGCCGCTGCCCAGGCACTGGGATCAGCTACCGGTGATCTGTTGGCCAAGCGCATCGGTTCGCATCTTGGCGTTGACGACATCGGCGTATCCAGTGACGACGCTCTGGGTGGAAGCTCAGCCTTTACGGTCGGCAAATACCTCTCGCCCAGGCTTTACCTCAGCTATGGCGTCGGTCTGTTCGAGCCAGGTCAGGTCGTCACGATCCGATACATTTTCAGCCAGCGCTGGAATTTCGAAGCGCAGAATGCGACTGAGTTCAACCGCGCCAGCTTCAATTACCGGCTGGAAAAGTAGCTCACCCACCGCACATCCAGCCGCTGCACTCTTGATTCGGCCCGCAAATACTGAGAACCCCGTTCGCCCTGAGCGCAGCGGAGTCGAAGGGTGATGGCGATGGTGCTGTTCAAGGGCCGGATCAATCCGGGTGTCGTTACCCGGAATCCCACCTCGATTTGCCGCGACAATCCTCACGATTCCTCACGCATCGACTGGCAATTCCGTGCGAATCGGTGCGTGCCCACCACCGACAGATTCTGCTAACGTCACCGGCTACGGGTAGTGGCCCGTCACATCTACGGAGATCATCCATGTTCGTCAAAAAGCTTTTGCCCGTGCTGCTGCTCGCGACCACCTTTACTGTCAGCGCCCAGTCCGGCAGCGCTGCCAAGACCACCGCTCAGCCACAGCCCACTGCCGCCCAACAGGCGCAGGAAGCACAGATGAAGCAGAAGATGGCGCAGAGCGCCGTCGGCATCGTGCAGATGATCGACGCGAACAAGGTCGGCGAAGTCTGGGATGGTGCCTCCAGCGTCGCCAAGCAGGCCGCCGCGCGCGATGCCTTCATCAAGCAGATCAGCACGGACCGCGCGACCTTGGGCAAGCCCATGTCGCGCGGTGTTGGCAACGTCAACTTCACCCGCTCCGACGGTAGCAACAAGAACCTGCCAGCAGGCATTTACTCCAACGTGGCTTTCAGCACCAAATTCGCCAACAACAAAGAAGCGGTCCGCGAACTGGTGTCGTTCCACCTGGACAACGACAAGGTCTGGCGTGTGGCGGGCTATACGGTGCATTGATCCACCGGTAGAAATGCTTCAGCAATATGGCTGAAGGATGAGCTTCATCCTTCAGCCTGCAGAATTGCTGCAACCGGCTGTTCCCCGATGCCAACCTGACGGCTAGTCATTTACTGGTTGACGACCTTGACGAACTGGCAAGACAACGAGCCGGTGTCACTTCGGACGCACACTTCGTCACAAGAGCTTGCCCCCAGACTTACCGGCCTGCCCGACTGAGTTGCGCGACGCGTCCCAGCCACGTATAACGTTCGTTATAACGTCTGTGAGTACGCCTTATGAAGCTGAAAATCACCACCATCGGCAACTCCTCCGGAGTCATCCTGCCGCGTGAACTGCTGGCTCGGTTGCGGCTGGAAAAAGGTGACGAACTGTTCGCGCTGGAAACGCCGGACGGTATTCGCCTCACGACCTACGATCCTACCCTCGCCAAGCAGATGGAAGTGGCCGAGGAAGTGATGCGCAAGCGGCGCACACTGCTGCACAAGCTGGCGCAATAGGGGCGACTATGATCATCTGGATCGAACGCCCCCTCGCCATCGCCATCCACGAACGCCAACTTGCCGAACATGGCGGCGGCATCGGCGTGCGCGACGACCACCTTCTGGACTCCGCACTTGCGCGCCCCCAACAAGCGCATGCCTATGGCGATCCTCCGCCAGATCTTGCTGAACTCGCCGCAAGTCTGGCCTTCGGCCTCGCGCGCAACCATCCGTTCGTCGACGGCAATAAGCGTACGGCTGCCGTGGCCTGCGAAACTTTCATCATGCTCAACGGAGGCACGCTCGACGCGGATGACCTTGATTTATATCCGCAGTATCTCGCCCTCGCCGAAGGCAGCCTGTCCGAAACCGAGTTCGCTGCGTGGCTGCGCCAGCACATCAAGCTCGATGCCGGCAAACGCGTGAACGAGCCAGCGACAAGTTACGCACGCTGAGAACGCTCGACGTTCTCATTGACTCATGCATCAAGCAGGCACTTCTGCGCGACACAATCGCGAGTTTCGCTGACGTCGTTCATCAAGCGTAGTACGCGCACCGTATAGTCATGATCATTGCTGCTCGATGCCGATCGTCTTCAACCACGCATCAGCCAGCACGGGCCAGCCGCTGATCGGAAACCTGGTCGGCCGCAAACCGAACGCATGGCCGCCGTGCGCATACAGATGCATTTCCGCCGGCACCTTCGCCTTCGCCAACGCGGTGTAGTAGACCAGCGCCTGATCCACGCCATCCACGTAATCGTCTTCCGCCTGCACCAGAAACGTTGGCGGTGTCTTGCCGGTGACCGGAACATTCGCGTTCAACTTGCCGTCACCGCTGGTCAGATGCCCCGGATAGATCGGCATGGCGAAATCCGGGCGGGCACTTTGCTTGTCCGCCGAATCCACCGGTTCATACAGGTGTCGATCAAAGTTCGTGCTGATCTCTGCCACCAGAAATCCGCCCGCCGAGAAGCCCAGCACGCCGATCTTGTGCGGATCGACATGCCACTGCGCCGCATGAAAACGCACCAGCCGCATCGTTCGCTGCGCGTCCTGCAACGACGGCACCGACAGCGCAAAGTTGTGTGGCCGGCAGTCGCACTTCCAGACATACGGAATACTTGGCACCCGATACTTCAACAGCACACAGGTGATACCCCGAGTGGTCAGCCAATCGCACACATCCGTGCCTTCAAAATCGATGGCGAGGATCTGAAACCCGCCTCCCGGAATCACCACGACTGCAGCGCCCGTGTTTTTCCCCGTGGGCGCATACACCGTCATCGTCGGACGCGTGACATTGGTTACAGCCGTCGCCGGTTTGCCAGCCAACAACTTCTCGCTCACCGTGGCGATTTCCGGTCCGGGAACCGGCTGCAGATCTGGTGCTGCTCCCGGCCATATCGGTATTTGCGTATGTCCGGCAGCTGGCTGCCAGACTGTGGTTTTCGCCTGCACGCCTGCGCATGCCATCAGCAAACCCAAAGCAATAATCCATGGCTTCATAACACGCACCCCTCAGGCCTACGGCCTGGTCTGTCAGTACAAGACGAAAATCAGTTGGAACATCTCCTGCCCATTCTGCGTGTCACATCGGCCCGGGCGCAGCCAATCCTGTGACTTTTTTGAAGTGGTCTGCAGCTCCCCATGCCATTCCGATGAGGATCTTCCATGAAGAGCAGATCACGAAAGATGATCCGTTCCGTGGCGTCAGTGACCGGCCTGGTTCTGCCCCGCCACATCCGCATGCGTGCTCGCCCGTGGGTGCACCTCGATCGTGGCGGTCATGCCGGCCGCCAGCAGCGTTCCGTCGGGTAGCGAGTCGGTATCGATCGCAATGCGCACCGGCACGCGCTGCGCCAGTCGCACCCAGCTGAACGTGGGGTTCACGTCGGCAAGCAGATCGCTGCCGGTGGGGTTGTCGCTGTCGGTGATGCCATGCGCGATGCCGCTGATGGTTCCCTTCAGATGCACACCGCCGGCCATCAGGCGGATGTCGACCGGATCGCCCACGTGCAGCTGCGGCAGTTTGGTCTCCTCGAAGTAGCCATAGATGTAATAGCTGTGGCTGTCGACCAGTGCCAACCGGGGAATGCCGGCGGCGGCATAGTCACCCACGCGAACATCCAGGTTGGTGACATAGCCATCGACCGGAGCGCGAACTTCGGTGCGCAGAAGGTTCAATCTGGCCAGGTCCAGCTCGACCTGCGCCTGCTCGACGGCTGCCTGCGCTTGCTGGCGTGCCGCATCTGCCTGATTGCCGCCCGCTTGCGCCTGCCGCCAACTGGCCATGGCGGAGTTCGCGGTGGATACCGCATTGCTGCGGTCTTCTTTCGCGATCAGGTCGCCCAGATCCTGGCGACGCTTGGCCTGTGCCACGTACATGTCGTATTCGGCCTTGCGGGCCTTGGCTGCGGCGACTGCCGAATCAATATTGGCGCCAGCAGCACGTGCGCTCGCCATCGCCGCACTGAGATTGGCCTCGGCCTGATCCACGGCGTTGCTGGCGCGCGCCTTGTCCAGCACGAACAGCAAATCCCCTTTGCGTACCAACTGGTTATCGACCACGCCGATCTGGGTCACCAGACCGGATACATCAGGCGCCACCCGCACCACTTCGGCGCGCACACGCCCATCGCGAGTCCACGGCGAATACAGGTAGTGTTTCCAAAGCGCGTGGCCGAGCAACACAGCCAACACGACAACGACGGCGGTAATCAGGAAACGCAACAGCGACTGTGTTTTCATGGGGATGATTTCAACGAAGCAGCAAAAGTCCGGCGCTACCGAACAGACAGACAAACAGGGCAAGCCGGAACAGCGATGGATGCCAGACGTGGCGATAAAGCCCAAGCCGGCCGACCAGCAGATCGAGCAACACCATCAGCAAAAGGCAGCCGATGAAAACCATCAGCAAGCCCGGCAACAGCACGCCATGGAAAGAGATTTCACGAGGCATTGGTGGACTCCTGCAATGGGAGATAGCTGGCCAGCGGCGATTCCTCATCGCGCAAGGCACTCAGCAACTGGTACAGGTGCAGCCGCACAAGTTGGCTGCCGGAGGCTGACACGATGGCATCGCGCACTTTTCGTTCGGCTTCCTGCCAAAGCATGGTGTCAGGCTCGCGATACAAACTGGCGACTGCCTGCAGCGCCGCCTGTGCGGCATCGTGAATGGCCGGCGCAAGGTCGCCGCTGGCAAGATCACGGCGCAATTCCAGCACGGCACGCCCGCTTTCCTGCACCGTCAGGCCCCAGGCGAGCAGGTTGCGCGATTCATCACTGCCAGGCCTGGTATGCGTGACCACCTGCTGAAACAGGTCGCGGCTGACACTTTCGAAACGATAGGCCAGTCCCGCCAAGGGCTCGCTTGCCGCCAACGTGACCTGCCCGCGCAGCCGCCGCAATTGGCGTGCGCGCTGCCATCCGCTGCCAGTCACACCCGGGATGATCATGAACGCCACACCGGCAAAGCCCAGGCCTGCCACCTGCGCAATCGCCTCGTTGAAGAAGTGCGTCGGGTCATAAACCATGGGGTTTTGCAGCGCAAGAATGTAGACGAAGCCGAGCATGTAACCCGCGCCGATGCCCGGCAGGGTATCGCGCGTCATCAGATACGGTCCGATCAGCAGCAGGCCCGCGCTGGCTGCGATCAGCATCGTGAAACCATCGCTGCCAGGCAGCAGCACAAACACCACCACGAAGGCACCCAGCATGCCGGCGACATAACCTTTTGCCGTGTGCGCGGCTGCCGCAAGCGGGTTCGGCGAAGCGGCCAGCAAGCCGCTGAAGATCGTCGCCAGCAGCATCGCGCTTGCCCCCTCGTCCCAACTGCTGGCAATCCAGAATGCACTGAGCGAGGCCATCGTAAGGAAGGTCCGCAACACCGCGATCGCCGCACCGGCCCAATCATTGCCACGGCGAAAGTGCACACGCTCGACATTTCCGCTCACCTGCTTCTTGCGCAGTGAATTCTCGGTGGCGGTGTACTCGCTCAGCTCCTCCGCCAGGCGCACCACCAGGGCGGCACCGGTATCGAATTCCAACTGTGCAGCCGGATCGACGAACGACAGTCGCAGAGTCCTGGCCTTGGTCGACAGCTGCCCGATGCATTCGGCCAGTCGCGGCGTCAGCACTGACGGGTCATGCTGCTGCGCTGGCTCCGTGGTGAGCGCGGCACCGATAGGCTGGTAAAGCGCGATCAACGCATCCGCCACCAAGGCACGACCGCCGCGCTGCAAGCGATTGATCAAATGATGCAACGACTGAAAGCTGGTCGAAGCAGCCATGTAACGCTGATTGAGCAGGCGCATGCGCGTGCTGCGTGCGTGTACCTCGGGATTTTCAAAGATCACCGACGCACGCAAATCCTCCAGTTGCACCGCGGCGCGCACCGAGGCCAGATGGATCTGTTCCATCTGCATTCGCGGAATGCTGCCACCGGTGCTGCCACGCATCAGGTCGATGAACTGAGCGAACTGCGCACGCGCACTCTGGCGCAAAGCCAGACGCAGACGCTCCGGAAAAACCACGTCGCTCACCACCGCGGCCACCATGATGCCCAGCAACACCTCGCTCACGCGCATCACCGCGGAGTCGAATATATGCAGCGGATTGCCGGTCGCCGGCAACGAGACGATGGCCGCCGTATAGCCGGCCAGCACGAAACCGTAGGACATGAAGTTGCGGTACAGCATCGCGCCACCAGCGCACAACGCCACCCACAACGACAAACTTAACAGGAACAACTCACTCTGCTGTGGAAACGCCGACATGATGAGCAACCCGCACAAGCTGCCGCATAGTGTGCCGACCACGCGGTAGAAGCTCTTTGCCAGCACCATGCCACTGTGTGGATGCATCACGATTGCCACCGTGATCATGGTGGTCGCCGGCTGCTCCAGTTGCAGCCACATCGCAAGCCATGCCGCCAGGTAGATCGCCAGCAGCGACTTGCCGACGAAGATCCACGCGCGCCGCTCGCCAGCAAGGAAATCAGCCAGCCACGGCCAGCGCGGCCCAGTCTGCATCGGATTCAAGACAGCAGATGACATCGCTCAGACCTGATCGGGCCGGTCAAGGAATTTCTTCAGCAGCTTTTCCAGCTGCACCATTTCGCGCGGCTGCAGCCCCGCCGTCTGCCGATCCAGCAGCACACCAATATCGGGCAGCAAGCCTTCGATCATCGACACACCCGCTCTGGTGATAGTCAACGCCACCTTGCGCCGGTCAGTCGCATCCGCCGTGCGCTCCACCAGCCGCTTATCGCACAGCTCGTTGGTCAGTCGCGTGATATTGGCCGACTTCTCGCCGGCGGCCTCGGCCAGTTGCGAAGGATTGAGCGTGAAGTCCTCACTGCCGTACAGCATCATCAACAGGTTGTACTCCGGATGATTGATACCAAACGGCCGCAGCACGGCATTCGCATCGTCATGCACGATTTTATGGATGGTCTTCACCAGCCGCACCAGCACCGCCGGCCCACGCGGAAATGCCGGATAGCGCCGGCAAGTGACCGCAACACGCTGCTCGGTGGGGTTGAATTTGCTGAAAGGATCGGACATGAATTCACATGCATTTAGTACATATGTGTACTATTTACTTGTGAATTTTATGCCGATCAATCGGGTACAGCAAGTCCCGTCGGCTTGTACCGCGCCGCAACGGTCATGCAGCAAGACATCAATGCTGCAATCTTGTGCACTTGCGACGATCAACCACCAAGTCGCCGCGAGAAATTTTCCCCGATGCTGCTTTCCGATGCGCTGGCTTCAGCCAATGCGGCCTCTTGTTCGCTCAGGCGCACTTCGACCGCTGGCTAGCCGAACCACCGCGATACGGCTTGGGAAGCCGCCTCATGGTTGAAATCGGCCTCGCCGACCCAGGCGATGAAACCATCGGGGCGCACCAGCACAGCGCTCAAGCCCAGCCGCTCCTTGACATCACTTGCGATATACGTGATCCGACTGCTGCAGCGGCTCGCAAGCGCATGCAGCGGCGCATCAACATCGAAGTCCAGCAACAGGCCTTTCCCGTTCCTGAGGATCTCACCAAGCTTCCTGCCATCGACCAGCTCGAAATCCGGGGCGCTGCATCCGACCAGCGGATGGTTGCTGCCAAGGTCGTAGCGTAGGGAAATGCCCCACACGCGCTCAGCGAAATACGTCGCGCCATCACGCGTGTCGATGACGTCACGGATGATCGCCTCGAGCGCGCGCGAGTTCCGGCTCGGCCGCATCAGCGCCACCTGCGCACGCGACCAGTCCAGTACCCGCTCGCCTACCGGACGCCGCTCACTCTCATAGCTGTCGAGCAGACCGGCAGGCGCGTCGCCGCGGATCGTGGCGGCAAGCTTCCAGCCCAGATTCATCGCATCGCCAAAGCCGAGATTCAGCCCCTGCCCGCCCAGAGGTGAATGGATATGCGCGGCATCGCCGGCGAGCAGCACCCGCCCTTTTCGATATGCCTTCGCCTGATAGGCGCGATCCGTCCAGGTGGTGCCCGCCTTGAGCGTGACCAAGCTCACATCCACGCCGGCAACGCGGCGCAACACCGCCTGCACGTGCTCCCGCGTAAGCGCTCGGGTCCGGTGGAAAGCGCCGCCATCGAACTCGACCATCGCGATGTCGCCGGGTTGCCCCTGCGCATACATGCCTGTGGCTGTGTAGTTGCGGCCCGGACGGAGCTGCTGCGGCTCGGCGACCTCGACCTGGACGGAATAACCGGTGAACTCGGGATCGGTGCCGACAAACTCGAAGCCGCCGATCTTGCGCACGATGCTGCGTGCGCCATCGCAACCAACCAGCCAGCGTGCACGAAGCGTCTTGCCACCAGCGCGAACGGTGACACCATCATCCGATGACTCGAAGTCCTCCACACCGATTCCACGCCATACCTCTGCACCCATCGCACTGGCACGAGCGGCCAGGCCCGCTTCGATGTGCTCCATATCAGACGCCATGTTGGTGATCGGCGAACCCGGGAGACGATACAGCCACTTCGTGGGATCGATATTGTCGTAGTCGAACTGGATACCGGCGAAATGCCCCGCAGGGGGACGCAACCCCTCGGTGCCCTGCCGCGTTGCCGAAGCACCGCTGCCAAAGCCGACAGCCGCCACTTGCGGCATCGTGATGTCATCCAGCATCCCGCGACGGTAGAACGCGTCGGTGCTGGGCGCCCACAGGCCGCGCATGCCGAATGGCAGCTGTTTCAAGGGAGAGTGCGGATCCTCGGCCTGCTCCAGCACCAGTACCGACACGCCGGCGAGCCGCAGCTCACAGGCAAGAAACAAACCGACCGGACCAGCACCGGCAATCACGACATCATGGCTCAAGTCAGCATTCCTCTTGCCTGTGGTCAACGACTCTCCGGGAAAGCGCCGCCATGCAGGAGCTACCAGCAACCCGAACTTTTCCTTGAGGCACGTCGCTCATCCGGCTATAAATTGCACCAAGTGCAAAACTTTATTGCACCAAGTGCAATTTTGCAAGAATCTGGGGAGAAGTGAATTTGAAATCCGGGTCGAAAAAGTTGCATGGTCTGCGCGAAAGCAAACGACGCGAGACCTCCGAACGGATCATCGAAAAGGGCCTGAAGCTGTTCGTGAAGAACGGCTACGAAGACACCACGATCGACGCCATCGCCGATAGCGCCGGCATTTCACGCCGAACCTTCTTCCACTACTTCAAGTCCAAGGAGGCCATTCTGCTGACCGCGCATGACAGCGGCTTCCGCGAAGCATTGAAGCCCGCCATGCTCGCCGAGTCGCCCGATCAGGCGCCCATCGACGCTGCCAAGAAGTGCCTGATCAAACTCGCTTCCCGTTACGAGACCAGAGAGTCCGTCATCTTCGACCGCCTGATGCAGTCCACTGAAGCTCTTCGTGCCCGCAAGGAAGCCGTCTTCGTCGAGACCGAACAGATCTTGCTGGAAGCCATGTGCGAACTCTGGCCAGCGACGGCACGACGCGAAGGACTTCGGCTGGTGGCGATGATGGCGATCGGCACGCTGCGTCTGGCGCTGGAAAAATGGAAGCAGGGCGATGCAGCACACCCGATGGCCTACTACGTCCGTCAAGGCTTCAACCTGCTGGCGAGGCAATTCAGAAATTGTCCCTGACGCCATTTCCATATTTCGACCGAAGCACAAACCGGTACACGCCGACCTGGCATCGGGAATGCGCCGCGGATATCCGATGCTATTCTGTGGCCCATGTGCCGACGGACATCCTCGGCAATCGCGCACGTCTGGATAGGGATTGATGGGGAACCGATCGGGTTGGCTTACACGACTGACCGTGGCAATGCTGCTGTTCGGCCTGTCGTTCCCGACATGCCTGCTGGCTACAACGACGGCGCAGGACCCGACCTCGCTCGACCTGTTCGATCTGGGTGCGCCATCGTTCACCACGTTCACCACGCGCGACGGCCTGCCGGACCCGGTCGCGGTCACCGTGCGGACCGACAAGCAGGGCATGGTTTGGGCCGGCACACCGCACGGGCTGGCCTGGTATGACGGCAAACGCTGGCATGCGCTCGACAACCCCGCGCTGGCCGGCTACATCAAGCAGCTGTTCGTCGACGATGCCGGTACTTTATGGGCCTGCGGCAGCACGTTCGGCCTGGCGCGTTACGACGGCAAACACTGGCACATCGAAGGTACGGCCGATGGCTTGACCAGCCACAACGTGCGACGGCTGGTCGAAACCGATCACCATGGCAGCAAGCGCCTGTGGGCTGTAAGCCCTGATGCCGGGCTGTTCTATCGCGAGCAGGGTCGCTGGCATGCCGACCCGGGAAATGCGCAGCTTCCGCTGGCGGGCTTTCTGACACTGGCGCAAACCCGCAACTTGTTCGGGCAGGAGAGGCTATGGGCCGGCTCGGTCAACAATGGCCTGTGGTATCGCGAAGGTGATACCCGCTGGAAGCGCTTCGATGCGCCGGGCTTTGATGCCAGCAATGGCCTGGCATACCTGCTGGCCACAAACCACGATGGCCATGAGGCCTTGTGGGTATCCATCTACGACTCCGGCTTGTGGCGCCTGGACGAGCACGGCTTGCGCCACTGGAGCGCGGCCTCGGGCGAATTGCCCACCGACGTGTTGTACAACATGGTCGACACGCCCACCGCCAATGGCGGCCACGCCGTGTGGGCATCGTCCCGCAACGGGCTGATACGCATTTATCGCAATCAGGTGCAGGTGTTCGATCGGCGCCACGGGTTGCGATCGAACGCGATTCGTGGCGTCAGCATCTGGCGCAGCCCCAACGACACCTATGTACTGTGGGCCGCCACCGAGAACGGTGTGGCTCGCATGGTCGTGGACGAGAGCAAATGGAAGGCCGTGTCATTGCTGGGCTCATCCCAGATCGGCGTGCTCAGCGTGCTGGTGGACCACGACGATCAAGGCGATGAACGCCTCTGGGTGGGCTCCGATGGCGATGGTCTGGGGCTTTACGAACATGATCACTGGCGCTACTTCAACAAGGCCGGCGGGCAGCTGCCGGATGCTACCGTGAATATGATTGCGCGAGCCGACGACGCGCAAGGTCATCCGGCGATCTGGCTCGGTACGGGCGCGGGCCGCCTGCTGCGCGTTCGTGACGGACCGGACTTTGAAAAGGTTGCCACGCCCTGGCCGCAACGGCCCGGGCAGCGCCTTAACGACATGCTCAGCCGTCACATCGACGGTCATGTGGAACAGTGGTTCGCCACCGATGCCTCCGGCGTCTATCGCCTGCGTGATGGCATATGGACGTCTTTCCATCCGAAAGCTGCCACCGGCACGTGGTCGGCAGTAAAGCTTCTGGCGCAAACCACCAGCTACGGCCAGTCCTGGCTGTGGGCCACCAGCAATCAAGGGCTGGCACGCTTCGATGGCAAGCAGTGGGTGCTGCTTGGGCGCGATATCAGCCTGCCCGGACTCAATCTGCTGGGCATACAGCTAATTCCAGACGCACGCGGCAGGCCCATCCTGTGGCTCGGCAGTGTCGGCCAAGGCATCATCCGCGTCGATATCAGCGACCCACTGCACCCGCGCACGCTGCCTGCGGAGTTGCCGCCCACGCCCGACCTCACCACTGACGGCGCACTGGTCGACACCAGCGGCCGCATCTATCTGTGTACCGATTCAGGCGTGCAGGTGCTCACACCCGACGCGGGCCGCTTCCGCTCGCAGGTGTTCACCGTCCGCGACGGCCTGCTCAACAACGAATGCAATGCCAACGCACAATTCATCGATAGCCATGACCGCTTCTGGACCGGCACCCTGGGCGGGCTGATGGTCCACGACCCGAACCGGCAAAAGCCGGATCATGATGCCAAGCCGCTCAAGTTGGTCCAGGTCAGCGTGGACGATCAACCCGTGGCCAGCGACAACATCACCATCCCGCCAGGCCATCATGATCTGCGCATCGATTTCGCCCTGCTCTCCTGGCAGCACGAAAACGAGTCACGCTTTCGCACCTGGCTGGAAGGCTTCAGCAAGACACCCGGCGCATGGACGACGGAAAACTTCCGCGACATCGGTGTCTTGCCACACGGCAATTACATCCTGCACGTTGAAGCACGCGATTACGCCGGCAACCTCAGCACGCCAATCCTGCTCCCGATTAACGTGCTGCCTTACTGGTGGCAGCGCCCGTGGGCCTTGCTGCTGTTCGCCGCCATCGCCATCGTCCTGATCTACTCCCTGGTGCGCTGGCGCACGCACGCTGCGCGCCGCCGCCAACACACACTGGAACAGCGGATCGACGGGCGCACCGCCGCGCTGAACAACGCCAACCGACAGCTGCTCGAACTCTCCCGCCGTGATGCATTGACCGGCGTATTCAATCGTCGCTGGCTGATGGAATCACTAAGGCACGACATCGACGTCAACCCTCGCAACGTCCTGGCATCACTGATCTTCATCGATGTAGACCACTTCAAAGCCTTCAACGACAGCCTCGGCCACATCGCCGGCGACCACGCGCTACGCATCGTGGCCAAAGTCATCGGCCAATGCGCGCCCGCCGACGCCATCGTCGCCCGCTACGGCGGCGAAGAATTCGCCTGCCTGCTGTTCAATCTCGACCTCGCTGAAGCACACACCCTCGCCGAACGAATTCGCACCGAAGTGGCGCAACGCAACGTGCAGCCGCCGGGAAAAACCGCCCGCCACGTAACCATCAGCGCCGGCGTTGCCAGCATGTTGCTGGGCTCAGAGGACGACGCCGAAACGCTGCTGCGAAAAGCCGATGAGGCCTTGTATGAAGCAAAGCATGCCGGTCGCAACTGCGTGCGTAATGCCACGCAAGCGTCCTGATTGGAACGGTGGGAGAGCCGTCTCACCGGGTGATGGCCTTGCAGGTAGAAACAGGAATAGGTTGAGTTGACCCGGCCTGCTAAGTAGGGCAGCAGCTTCTCTCAATCAGTAGCTCAGAGAGATTTGATAGGCTCTATTTTTCTGGACAGCGAAGGCATGAATCATAAAGGCAAGAACAAGACAGGCCGAAATGATCCGTGCACATGCGGCAGCGGGCGAAAATACAAGCATTGCCACGGCGGCCCCGACTACTTCAACACGATCACACGTGGCGCTGAGGCCGCACAAATCGCTAGGCAGCTAGCAGTGGTAGCCGATGGGGGACGACAGCGCATCCAAGGATTGGGGCGTCCGATTCAATCTGCCGCGACCGAGGAGGCTCGGATCGTCATCGTTGGGCATCGCCGCTTCTCTGGCCGATGGAAGACCTTCGCTGACTTCCTTATGTTCTATATCGCTCAGCAGTTCGAGAGCGAATGGGGCAATGGCGAACTGGCCAAGGCCCGAGAAGACCGCCACCCCCTAATGAATCTGTACCAGAAGGTCTGCGCTATACAGAAGCGTGCGTGCGTTGTGGAAGGGGAACCGTTCGCCTTCCCAATCACTGGGGCAGTTTCCGCCTACCTTGGTCTGGCATATGACCTGTACTGCATCGAACACAATGCACGAACACAGCCTATCTGGGATCGTTTGATGCATCGGCTGCGAACTCCAGATCACTTTTACGCCACCTGCTATGAGGTCATGGCTGCTGCAGCATTTGCTCGATCTGGCTTCGCAGTGGATTTTGAAGACGACACCGACCTAGACGCTGATCATGTCGAATTCGTCGCGACACACTCCGGTACCGGGAAACAGTTTGCTGTCGAGTGCAAATGTCGGAAAGGCGACGACGATGAAGCCTTTCCAGCAGGCACAAGTAAGCAGTTGGCTCGAGCGCTCCGGAAGAAAACCAATCTAGATCGTGTCGTTTTCATCGAGCTACACCTTCGGGTGCAGTTTGAGAACAAAGGGATGACGCAATGGCTACGTGACGCCGTACGGCAGTTGGAAGCATTACAGGCCAACGTGAAGAACGGGGGCCACCTTCCACCTGCATATGTATTCCTGACTAATCGCCCTCAGTTCCATCTTCAAGACGCTGAAGGGTACGGCTTCATGGGTTACCTCCATGGCTTCAAGATTCCCGATTTACGGTATCGAGAGCGGGGACCTCTGGAGGATTTAGTTAACGCCCGAGAGAATCATCCGGAAATTCACGAGCTACTTCAGTCGCTGAATCTGCACTCCTGTATACCCAGCACCTTCGATGGGAGTGATGGCCCACGGCCAGAGCGAACAAAGACCCCACTAGAATTCTACGACTTCATCCAACAGTCCTGCGCCGGATGGCCAAAGGCAAAGCTGCTTCAGGCAATGCAAGATTGGCTGAGTATCTCCGAGCTTCAGACCCTATCGCGCGACGAACTCGCCAAGCAGTATTCAATACGCTGGGCTGGAAATTTCATGGCGCACCTCTCAAGGAATACCAAACTGACTATGCCGTAGGTTTCAGCCCGCGTCCGTAGAATCAGCACCAACCCCAGTAAACAGGAAACTCAATCTGCAGCCCTGGCTCCATCTTGGCTTTTCGAAAAAATGCGGGCCACGATGGCCCGCTGCTCTACCCGGGGCCCCTGTGCAGCGGTGAGGCGGGGACGACAGGCCGCGTAGCGGGAGTCGACATGGATGTCGGCTCCTTTTCGCCAGCACAGGATGTGCTGTCGAAAAGCCCGGCCCCGGCTCACGGACTTTCCGGACAAGGATGTCCGGCAAGCGCCAAGCGGGGTGTCGTTTTCTCTTGGGTACTTCTCTTTTGGACAAGCAAAAGAGAAGTACCTCGGTCGCCGCAGGCGATCGAAAGCTCTTCGCTCTGAAGACATGAAGCAACGAGCAAGTGCGTCGCGCACAGGGTGCGCTCCTACACACGACGCATGTTGCCTATCGACTCAGTACTGCCCAGAACCTTGCATGCTCAGCCCATCGATACTCACAACGAAAACAGGGTCAGTTTCGAAGTAACCGAACCTGACCCTGAGGCTTCGCTATTTCACGGCTTTGCAACTCGTCAGCGTGCAATCAGCCGCTGCCAGCTGCACCGCCGCCGTGCCAACGAAGGTATCGGCCGACTCCCCCAGCTCGAAGCGATAGCTTCCGTCAGCGCGCTGCCAGCCATGCGAGGCCTTGTCGAAATCCGCCAATCGAATCGGGCTGGCGGTGATCGTCACCTGGCGCGTCTGCCCGGGCTTCAACGCCACACGTTGCCATCCTGCCAGCCGCCGTGTGTGGCCCGAACCTGGCGGCGTGACATACAGCTGCGGCACGGCGACGCCTTCGCGCTTGCCAGTGTTGCTGATGCTGAAGCTCATTTTCACCGTACCATCGGCCTTGGTGAGCTCTGGCTTGCCGTAGTGGAATTGCGTGTAGGTCAGGCCATGACCGAACGGGAACAACGGCGAAATCTGGCGCTTCTGAAACCAGCGATAGCCGACGTCGGCCCCTTCGATGTTGTAGTCGACGCTGGCCGCCGGCTCACCCTGCGGGTCCAGACCAATCGCGGCCAGACCAGCGCCAGGAATGGTGGCGCGTGGCAGCTGGCTTTCGTTGCGCGGCCAGCTGATCGGCAGATGGCCGGAAGGCGCCACCTCTCCGAACAGCAGACGGGCGATTGCCTCACCACCGTTGACACCGGGATACCAGGCCTCCATCACCGCGCCGACACTATCGAGCCAGGGCATGCTGACCGGGCCATTGTTCTCCAGCACCACGATGGTGTGTGGATTGGCCTTGGTCACCGCCGCCACCAACGCATCCTGATTGCCGGGGAGTGCCATGCTCGGCACGTCGAATGATTCGGACGTCCATTGCGTCACAAACACCACGGCCACCTTCGACTGCGCCGCCAACTTTGCCGCTGCGGCAATATCATCGCCGCTGGCATAACTCACCGTGCCATGCGTGCGTTTGGCGATGGCCGCCAGCGGTGCCGACGGTTGATAGATACGCGGGCCAGGCCACTCGGTTGGCACCAGGCCGGTAACAGCGCTACCACCGCGTGGCTTGACGGCAGAGGACCCACCACCCGTCACCACTCCCTTGTCGGCATGACTGCCGATCACCGCGATCGAGGCCAGCTGCGGCGACAACGGCAGCAAGTCATTCTGATTGCGCAACAGCACCGTGCCAGCCTCAGCGGCATGTTGGGATACCAGCGCATCGGCGCTGAAATTGATCGGCGACGCCTTGGCTGGATGCGTCACCACATCGGCAGCAAACAGGCTGCGGGCAATGCGATGCACCATGTCGTCGATGCGCGATTGCGGCAGCTTGCCCGCCGCCACCGCGTCCCGCAACGGCTTGCCGAAAAACTCTTGCTTGTCGAAGGCGGGGACGTTACCGGCCGACTCCTGATCCAGCCCAGCCTGCGCCGCGGCGACCGTGCTATGCACCGCGCCCCAGTCAGACATCACGAAACCGGGATACTTCCAGTCATGCTTGAGTACCTGGTTGAGCAGCCAGTCGTTTTCGCAGGCGTAAACCGTGTCGACTTTGTTGTACGAACACATCACCGCACCCGGATGACCGGTTTCGATGGCGATCTGGAAGGCCAGCAAATCGGATTCGCGCGCCGCCGTGTGATCAAGCTGGACGTCGATGGCATTTCGATTGGTTTCCTGATCGTTCAGCGCGTAATGCTTCACGGTGGACACCACATGCTCACTCTCGATGCCGCGCACCGCGGCACCGACGATGGTGCCAGCCAGCAACGGATCTTCGCCGGCGTATTCGAAATTGCGCCCGTTGCGCGGATCACGCATCAAGTTCACGCCGCCAGCCAGCAACACATTGAAACCAAGCTTGTGCGCCTCGCTGCCGATCATCGCACCGCCGGCCTCGGCGATCGCCGGATCGAAGCTGGAGGCGGTGGACAAACCAGACGGTAACGCCGTAGCGCCCTCGCCATACGCATGCTGCAAGGCCACGCCCAAGCCTGCATCAGTTTCCTGAATCGCCGGCAGGCCTAATCGCGGCATCGCCGGGATGAAGGCCGCGTTGTGCATGCCACCTGCTGGCTGCGACTCGCCGGGAGCCATCGTGGAACCATAGTCGGAATGGACAAGGCGGAATTTCTCCTCGGGAGTCATCGCATTGACCAGGGCAGTCGCCCGTTGATCAGGTGACAACGCGGGGTTGAGCCAGGGTTGAGCCACTGGCGTGGTGGCCGCGGCCGTCATGCTCATACCGGCCAGTGCCATGCTCAACGACAGCAGACTCACTCGACCCACCCACCCCGGAAGACGCACGCCACTTATTGCCATCGGACCATTCCCTCATTTGATGAAGACCCTCAGGATGTGCAAGAAATTCGTCCAGCACAAGCCTGCCGTGAACTTGAGGATATTGACTGCCGCATGATCGATGCTTGTCACGTCATCAAGCTTCGCTCCCGCTTTGGCGAAGGGCGAACGGTGCCAGGTTCAGTTGCTGCCACGCCAGGCTTGGGTCCGTTGCCGCTACCTCAAACGCTGGGTCACAAAACCCGAATCAGAGTGAAATGGCACTGACTTAAGTCAGTGCCAGAAGTACCTCGGTCGTCGCAGGCGATCGAAAGCTCTTCGTTCTGAATGCATGAAAGACGAGAAAAAGCATCGCGCACAGGGTGCGCTGTTACAAACCCAGCCCATCGATACTGGCAATATCGCTCGCATCAAATCCGGCGAGTTGGCTGAAGCGGCGACCGCGTTCAGCATAGTCCTTGAACTGGTCAAAACTCGGCGCACCAGGGGAGAGCAACACCACCCCGCCGACAGGCGTGTCAGCCCTGGCTTCAGCCACAGCAGCAGCCAGGTCATCGACCCTGATCAATGGGCAGAGTGTTCCAGCAGCGCGCAAGGCATCGGCAATACGGCCACCATTGGCACCCATGCAGACGATCGCATTCGGTGGTTGGGCAATCATCGCCTCGACAAACGGCGTCCAGTCCAGGCCGCGATCATGGCCGCCAACCAACACGGTCACCGTACGACCATGCAGGCTTTCAAGCGCAGCCAGCGTGGCCAGTGGCGTGGTGCTGATCGAATCGTTAACCCAGTCGAATCCATCCTGCGCGCCCAGCGGTTGCAGCCGGTGCGGCAACGGACGAAAGCTGACCAGCGCTGATGCAGCGGAGAGCGCATCCATGCCGAGATCGGCCAACGCTGCCAGCGCAGCACACGCGTTGAGCGCGTTGTGCTGGCCGGGGGCCGCGAGCTGCGCTACCGGGAAAACCTGCTGGTTGCCTCGACAGATGAAACCATCGGCCACATGCCAGCCTTGCGGCTGACCGAACAACTGGCGATGTGGATGATTTTGCGTGCGCTCCAGCAGCACCGGTTGCAACGCGTTCACCAGCAATTGGTGTGACACATCCGCAAGTCGCAGCTTGTCGGTGACGTATTGCTCGCGCGAGCCGTGCCAGTCGAGGTGCTCCTCATACAGGCTGGTGATCACGCCAAGTTCCAACGCACCGGCCTCCATGGTCTGGAAGCTGGATAGCTCAATCACCCACAAATCCGCGTGCTGGCCGCGCAGCTCCAGCAGCGGCAAGCCGATATTGCCGGCCAGTGCGGTGCGCATGCCGAGCGAACGCGCCAGATGCGCCAGCATCGCGCTGGTCGTGCTCTTGCCCTTGGTGCCGGTGACGCCGATGACGCGGGCGTCGGGATTGTCCGCAAACCACAACGCGGTGCCAGAAGTGAACAGCGTGCCCTGCTCTTTCGCCGTCAGCAAGGCCGGCTTGTACGCCGAAATGCCCGGCGACTTCACCACCACCTCGAAGCGCGCCAGCATCGCCGCATCCGGCTCGCTGCCGATCACGTCAAGGGCAGGATCGAATGCACACGCGGCGTCGACTTCCGCCAATTGACAGAACAAGGTGAACTGTTTTTCCGGGTGACTCTCACGCAACGCGGCCAGCGCGGCGCGGCCTTCGCGACCGAAACCCCAGATCGCGACGCGTTTGTCGGCGAGGTCAGATATGCGCATGGGTTGGCCAAAAAAACATCATCGCGGCCAGTCGCACTCCGTAGGAGCGCACCCTGTGCGCGATAGCTTTTATGCCGATGAACGAAACAAGAGCTTCGCGCACAGGGTGCGCTCCTACAGTTGCTGTCGACATGTCGCGGTTGAAACCGTTCCTGTGCGCACTCATCAGCCCACGACATCCAGCGCCGGCAACAGACGCTCGGGAATGCGATGTTCATCGGAGCGCTCCAGCCACGGCTCCAGCGCCAGTTGCGACGCGTCGAGTTGCGGCAGGATTTCCTGACGGAAACGCGCTACCAGCGCATCCTCCTGCCACTCCGGCCGCTGACTCAATGCGTACATCGCAGCGCGTGCTTCGGCAGCTTCACCCACGCATTCGAACGGTTTGTGATCCTGATATTCCAGCAAGGCATCGAACCCGGCGCTCTGCGATTCGTCATCCAGCAGGTTGCGGCCGAAGATCGACAGCAGCCGTGGCTTGGGCAGGAACGGTGCCAGCGCGAGGAACACGAAATGGCACTTCGGGCATTGCCCGCACCAACGGTCGGCAGGCTTGGGGCCGAGCAACTTGAAGTTGCGGTTGCAGCTGGAAAAGGTGTCGAAATAGGGCGTGAGCCTGGCAAACGCGCGGGTGATTGCCAGCTCCGAATACGGACGCAACAGCGAGCAGTAATCCAGATCGCTGGCCACATGCGTGTGCAGCCAGTTGCCGAGCAATTGCTCGAACGCGTAGCCCTTGCTCCACTGGTGGTTGACCTGCTGGCCGTCGTATTCCAGCGTTGCCGCGGACGCGGATCGCTCGTTGGCGAAGGCAATCGAATCGTAGCCGTAGAGAATCGCCGCCACCGCCAGGATCGCCGAATTCACCGCAGTCACCGGAATATGGCCATTCCACGCACCTTGTCGATTCAGCTCGAACAGGCCCGGCGCGAGCTCGCGCTGGATGTTCAAGGTGATCAGGCCGGTACGCTCTGCGCAGGCGGCAATCAGTGCTGAATTGCCTACCCACACCGCCGTGGCCTCGCCACCGATCGCCTTGATCGCCTCGACCGCCACCAGCGAATCCTTGCCACCGCCAATCGGCACCAGGGTGCGCCTGGGCAGTTTCAAATCTGCCGCCGGTGCTGCTGCAGTTGCACCACGCGCAAACGCGATACGACCTCGCAAATCGATGCCGTTGCGATAGGCGAACTCGGCCAGCCCATGCAGATACAGCGCATCCAGAAGATCGGCGCTGGCATCGTCCAGCGGCCCATCCGCCAATTCGATCTTCGGCGGCACACCAGCCTTGTAGTAGCTGATGCCGGCGATCATGTGCAGCATTTTCAGCGCCGCGTCGAACGCCGCCTGCCGCTCGACCGGCACCGCCGGCGCATCCGGAAAACAGATGCGCTCGATCAGTTCATCGCCATCGTCGAACGCATAACCCAGCTCAGCCACGCCGTCGGCATAGCTGGCACGGGTGAAGCGAAACACCTGGGTCAGGCGCGGTTGTATCGTTTGTTGCACGTTTTTCTCCAGCCGGTCGCCCATTGGTGAGTCTTGAAGCAAGTCTCGAGCATCGTCATTCCAGCGCAAGCTGGAACCCAGTGCCTGTGCGCATCAGGGATGCCTGAGTCACTAGATCCCAGCTTGCGCTGGGATGACGGAGCCTTAAATGAGGCATTCAAGCCCCATTATCGCTGCTCTTGCGCGTTACTGGCAGGGGCTCATTCGATGATCACTTCCTCAGCCTCATCACGCATGTTGTAGGGCGAGGACATCACCTTGCCATAGGCACCCGTCTGGGCGATCAGGATCACGTCGCCTTCCTGGGCTTCAGGCAGGCGCCGGTCGCTGCCCAGGACGTCGCCGCTTTCGCAGATCGGGCCGACTACCTGGTATAGCGCAGTGGCGGGCTCGTGCAGCCGGGTGAGGTTGGCGATCTCGTGCCAGGCCTCGTACAGCATCGGCCGGATCAGGCTGTTCATGCCGGTGTCCAGACCGAGGTAGCGCAGTGCGCCCTTGCCCTTTTGTTGGGTGACTTTAGCCAGCAACACGCCCGCATCGGCGACCAGATAGCGACCCGGCTCCATCCACAATTGATAATGCGGATAAGCAGCCTTGACCTCACGCAAAGTGCGGTCGAGTGCAGAAATATCCAGCTTCGCCTCACCCGGATGCGACGGCACGCCCAGGCCACCACCGATGTCGATGAAGGCCACGCTGCCGATGCGCTCGGCCAGACTGGCCAGTTGTCCGTAGACCTCGCCCCAATGCGCATCGTCAAGAATGCCCGAGCCCAAGTGCGCATGCAGGCCGCGCACGGTGACGCCATGCGCATCAGCCAGTGCCAGGAAGGTGTCGAGCTGCTCCACCGGCAGGCCAAACTTGCTGCCGGTGCCGCCTGTGCGCACTTTTTCGTGATGCCCCAGACCGCGCCCCAGATCCACCCGCAGCACGATCTCATGGCCACGGAACAGCTCACCCCAGTGCTCCAGCGGATACAGCGAATCCAGCGACACGGTGGCACGCGTGCCCAGCGCCCAGGCGTAGTCCTCGCGCGGGGCAAAATTCGGCGTGAACAGCAACGGAGCGGATTCAGGCACATTCGCCAACACGAACTTCAACTCGCCCGGCGACACGCACTCGAAACCAAAGCCTTCTTCTGCCAATGCACGCAAAATCGCAGGATGCGTGTTTGCCTTGACCGCGTAATGCAGGCGATCGACGGCCGCCAGCGACTTCAACTCGCGCGCCTGATGGCGCACGGTCGGCAGATGATAGACATAGCGCGGCGAGGCTTCGGCACCAATCTGCAACAGGCGTTCGCGCTCGGTCTCGTGCCACCACGCGGCGGTCGGCGCCAGCGTTTCGCCCTCGCCATACAGTGCCTGCCAGCTCGGGCCGAACAGCGCACTGTCATCGGTGCGCAACGCGCCTGCGCCAATCAGCAGCTCGTGCAGGTGCGGCAACAGGCTGTCGACGACTTCCTCATCGACCACGAAGGTGAGATTCAGATTGTTCGACGACTGCGAAATCATGTGCACGCGCAACTGGCCGAACTCGGCCAGCACGCCCGAGAGCGAGTGCAGCATCGAACGCATGCCACGTCCCACCATTGTGATCGCGGCACACGGCGCAATCACCTTGACCCGGCACACTTTGGCCAGATCGCTGGCCAGTGCGGCGATGGCATCGGAATCGAGCAGGTTCTCGGTCGGATCGAGCGAGACCGTGACGTTGGTCTCGGCCGAACCGATCAAGTCGACCGATAGCCCGTGCTGCTTGAACTGGGCGAACACGTCGGCGAGGAAGCCGACCTGCTGCCACATGCCGACCGATTCCATCGACACCAGCGTAATGCCCTTGCGTGCGCTGATCGCCTTCACGCTCGGCGCATGCGCACGCACTTCGGGGCCGATCACCGTGCCGTCGAGCTCAGGCCGGTTGGTGTCCTTGATCAACAGCGGCACGCGCGATTCACGCAATGGCGACAGGCAGCGCGGGTGCAGCACCTTGGCACCGGTCGAGGCGATTTCCTGGGCTTCTTCGTAATCCAGCTTCTGCAGCAGGCGTGCGCCGGATACCTGGCGCGGATTGGCGGTGAACATGCCGGCCACGTCGGTCCAGATTTCAACCCGCTGCGCCTTGAGCAAGGCACCGAAGTACGCCGCCGAGGTATCCGAGCCACCACGCCCGAGCAGCACGGTGCGACCGTTGTCGGGTTCGCGTGCAATGAAGCCCTGGGTGATGAAAACCTCGCCCTGTTCGGCCAGTCGTGCCGTCAGCACAGGATCGTGGCGCGAGTCGACCATCGAGGACAGCAGCCGGGTGCGCTCATTCTGATTCGGCAAAGCCACCGCCGTCAGGCACTCCCGCGCATCCAGCCACTGCGTAGGCAGACCGGAATGGGTCAGAAAAGCTGCACCGAGGGCACTGGACATCAACTCGCCATGCGCCTGCACCTGCGCCTGCCAGGCGAGTTCACCGTGATGCGCGGCGCCGGTGTCGGCCAGCTGCGCCAGATCATGCAGTCGTTCGCCGAGTGTGGCCGGCAATTCCAGCTGCATGTGCTCCAGCAGCTCGTAATGCCGCTGGGCGATGACTTTCGATGCGTCCTTGCGTTTACCCTGCTCCGCCTCGCTGCACAGGTGTTTCAGCGCGTCGGTAATACCGGTCAGCGCGGAAACCACGATCAGCACGCGCGCGCCTTCGGCACGACGGCTGGCAACCAGTTCACGGATGTTCTGCCAACGCGGAAGCGTGGCGACACTGGTGCCGCCGAACTTCATCACGATCCAGGGGGCATCCGCGGGAAGCGGGGCAAGGCTATTGGAAGTCACAGGCTTTCGGGCCCAGGTTGGGGAGAAATTATCCGCCCAGTGTTGCGCTGCGACAAAACAATTGCAACCCTTTGATATGGACTGGCGTTTGGCCGTTTAGACATCCAATTATGGAATTGGCCTGGTGTATGCTGGCCACTCCCAACGCCACTTCCAAAGTGCAACGGAGCTTACACGGAGTCACCAACACTCCCAGCCGTTCGCGCTGAGCGTAGCCTGCGCAGCAGGCGGAGTCGAAGCGCCGCCCTGCATGAACTGGACGTCGCTCGCATGTCCTTCGACTTCGGCCTGCGGCCTACGCTCAGGAGGAACGGATTTACGTAAACGCCCTCCATCTCAGAAGAAATAAATTCGATCACTCTGGAGCGTTGTAGCGCGGCACCCTCCCCCCACTCCTCGGCAACCGCTCCCTGCGACGCTCTACCTCCTGCATCCATGCAGTCGTCTCCCGGAGGGAGAGGAGACAAGGGCGTGCGCTGCGCGCACCTCGTTATTGAACAAAGACGGGAATCTTGCCAATCCGCGCCTGCCATTCGCGCGGACCGGTCTGATGCACCGAGGTGCCACCGGAGTCCACCGCCACGGTGACCGGCATGTCCTCGACGGTGAATTCGTAGATCGCTTCCATGCCCAGATCGGCGAAGCCGACCACCCTGGATGCCTTGATCGCCTTGGAGACCAGATAAGCCGCGCCACCGACCGCCATCAGATACACCGACTGGTGTTTCTTGATTGCCTCGATCGCCGCCAGACCGCGCTCCGCCTTGCCGACCATGCCGAGCAGGCCGGTCTGCGCCAGCACCTGTTCGGTGAACTTGTCCATGCGCGTTGCAGTGGTGGGGCCGGCGGGCCCAACCACTTCCTCACGCACCGGATCGACCGGGCCGACGTAGTAGATGAAGCGACCCTTGAAATCGACCGGCAGCGGTTCGCCCTTGTTGAGCATCTCGACCATGCGCTTGTGTGCGGCATCGCGACCGGTCAGCAGTTTGCCGTTGAGCAGCAGGGTTTCGCCTGGTTTCCAGCTGGCCACCTCTTCCCTGGTCACGGTGTCGAGATTCACGCGACTGCCCTTGGAGGTGTCGTAGGTGAGCTTGGGCCAGTCTTCCAGTGAGGGCGGATCGAGCATTACCGGGCCGGAACCGTCCAGCACAAAGTGCGCATGACGGGTAGCGGCGCAGTTCGGAATCATCGCTACCGGCAGATTCGCCGCATGGGTCGGGAAATCCTTGACCTTGACGTCGAGCACGGTGGTAAGACCACCCAGACCCTGCGCGCCAATGCCCAGCGCGTTGACCTTTTCATACAGTTCAAGGCGCAGTTCCTCGGCGCGATTGGCCGGGCCGCGCGCGATCAGCTCCTGGATGTCGATCGACTCCATCAACGACTCTTTCGCCAGCAGCATCGCCTTCTCGGCAGTGCCGCCGATGCCGATGCCGAGCATGCCCGGCGGGCACCAGCCGGCGCCCATGGTCGGCACGGTTTTCAGCACCCAGTCGACGATCGAGTCGGACGGATTGAGCATGGCGAATTTCGATTTCGCCTCGGAGCCGCCACCCTTGGCCGCCACGATCACATCCACCTTGTCGCCCGGCACGATCGTCATGTTGACCACCGATGGCGTGTTGTCCTTCGTGTTGATGCGCTTGCCGGCCGGATCAGCCAGCACGCTGGCGCGCAGCTTGTTGTCCGGATCCATGTACGCGCGACGCACGCCTTCGTTGGCCATGTCTTCCAGCGACATGCTGGCGTCGTCCCAGCGCACATTCATACCGACTTTCAAAAATACGGTGACGATGCCGGTGTCCTGGCACAGCGGGCGATGTCCCTCGGCAGCCATGCGCGAGTTGATCAGGATCTGCGCCATCGCGTCCTTCGCCGCCGGCGACTCCTCGCGCTCATACGCGGCAGCGAGGCTCTTGATGTAGTCAACCGGGTGGTAATAGCTGATGTATTGCAGTGCATCGGCGACGGACTGGATCAGGTCTTCTTGCTTGATGGAGGTCATGGCGGCAGCTTTGATTTCGAGGGGAAAGTGGCGTCCCGAACTGCTATTGGCGACGCACAACCCTCCTATTGTGCCGCAAGTCGGGCCGATGGACTGCAGAATTCGCCGGTATGCGCTGGCTCTGCGGTGCATCGCAAGAACTTTCGCGCAGCCAGCCCTTCTCGCATCCACCGCACAGGACTAGGATCGGGGAAGCGGCGCAACGCCGGTCGTCAGGGGGAACTGACGACGTCGCGGGGAAAGACAGTTTTTACGATTCGCTCTCGGCTGTGCCGGGGAAGCGTCGTCACCGCGTTGTTGTCTCTGATGACAAAACCACCCGAGCCAGCCCTGTCCATTTCAGGGAGAAATGCTCATGCTCGTGAAATTGCACCGAAACGTTCTTGCCGCCACGCTGGCGACCATGCTGGCGAGTTTCGCCACCTCGGCCACCGCATCCGGCTTGGAGCCAGCAACCGACCAAGGGTTGGCGGCCAACGATCAGAAAGTCACTGTCAGCCTGGTACTGCGACTTCGAAACGAGGCCGCACTTGAAAAATATATTCAGGAAACGGCCACGCCGAGCAGCCGGAATTTTCAGAAATTCCTCACCACGGCCGAATTTGCCGACCGTTATGGCGCCACCGATGCCCAGATCAAGCGTGTGCAAGCGCGCCTGGCCACGCAGGGGCTGCAAGGTGACGTGCTGGACAACCATATGGTCATCACCGTCAGCGGCACGCTAGGACAATTCAGTCAGCTTTTCAGCACGCCGGTGCACAAGTTTGTGTCAAAGAGTGGTCGTCGATTCCACCGCCCGGCGCACGCGCTGGTCATGCCGGTGGGTCTCAATGACAGCGTGATGTCAGTCAGCGGTCTCAGCAACGAACTGAAGTACCTGCCCCATCACACCAAGGTGCCGGGCGGATCCAACCTGCAGCTGCACAATCACCCCACCACGCTCAGTGCGCTGGCCGCAAAGAGCGCCAGCAACCCCACGTCCACGGGTATACCGGGTGAGTACACCGTCGGCGACGTGGCCGATTTCTACAACATCAATCCGTTGTACCAGCGTGGCATCACCGGAAAGGGCTCGACCGTCGCTATCGTGACGCTGTCCAACTTCGACCCGGCTGATGCAGAGTACTACTGGAACTATATCGGCCTTGACACCAAGCCCAATCGCATCAAGCAGGTGCATGTGGATGGAGGCGGTGACCTCGACGCTGGCAGCAGCGAGACCAACATTGATGTGCAGCAAGCCGGCGGCCTGGCACCACAGGCCAACATCATTGTGTACGACGCGCCAAACGCCGGCTCAGGCTTCGTCGATGCGTTCGCTCGCGCCGTCTCGGACAACAAGGCCGACAGCATCTCAACCAGCTGGGGCTTGGGCGAGATATTCAATTTTGTCGCACTGAACGGTGGCAACAAGAAGGACACTACCGACGTCGGTGATCTGCGTGCCTACCACCAGATCTTCCTGGAAGCCGCCGTGCAGGGGCAATCGATGTTCGCCGCCAGTGGTGATTCCGGCGCCTACGACACCGTACGCGCACTGGGCACGGGCACCGGCCCCGACGAGTTCAGTGCGCCGCTGACCGTGGACTCCCCGGCCTCCGATCCGTATATCACAGCGGCCGGCGGCACCACCCTGCCGTTCTCCTACAGCTTCAGGGGCGGCCCGACGGCGTCGATCACCAAGGAAAGCGTCTGGGGCTGGGATTACATTTCCGACTACTTCCAGACGAACTTTGGCATGGATGTCAGTGCTCAGATTTTCTCGGTCGGCGGTGGTGGTGGCGTCAGTGTGTACTGGCCCACGCCGCTCTACCAATTCTTCACTGGCGGCATCAAGACCAGTGAAAAGAATCAGGCACTGGTCTACAACGATCCGGCCACTGGGCCCTACACCTACCTCAAGCTGCCTGCACGCTTTGCCGGCCGCAACGTACCGGATATTTCGTTGAATGCCGATCCGTACACTGGCTACTCGCTCATCTTCACGGATTACGGCGACGGCTACAGGTACCTGGGGACCAGTGAAGGCGGCACCAGTTTTGTGGCACCCCAGCTCAACGGCATCACGGCGCTGCTGAAGCAGAGCACGGGTCACCGCATCGGCTTGTGGAATCCGCGGGTCTACCTGCTGCAGAGCGTCTTCGGTTACGGCAAGTGGTCGGCCTTCAACAAGGTCACCACCGGCGATAACTGGTTCTATGAAGGCAAACCCCGTTACAACCCGGGTGCCGGCCTTGGCACGCTGAACGTGGCCAATCTCGATCTGTTCCTGCGCAGCGGTTTCTAAACCACCAGCCGGCCCGTGCGCAACGCGCGGGTCGGCCAACCGGCTTGCCGGGAAGCTTCACCGATGCGATGGTCTGGCGAACTTGTCCAAGGATTTCGTCATGCCCCGCTCGCGCCGCTTCATGCAACTCGATGTATTTTCCAGTATCCCGATGCAAGGCAATCCACTCGCCGTGGTGATTGATGGCGAAGGTCTGGACGACGCCACGATGCAGGCGTTCGCACGCTGGACCAATCTCTCCGAAACCACCTTTCTGCTGCCACCAACACAGTCACAGGCGGATTACCGCGTGCGCATCTTCACCCCGCGCCAGGAGCTGCCGTTCGCCGGCCATCCCAGCGTGGGCAGTGCGTATGCGGCGATCGAGGCTGGTCTGGTATCTGCGCAGAAGCACGCGATAGTGCAGGAGTGCGCCGCGGGCCTGCTGCCGGTGCGGGTTGAAGGTAATGGAAGTGATCGGATAATCCACGTCCAGGCTCCGCCTGCGCGTTTGAGTGTCGTCGATGAAAGGCTATGCGGCGAGCTGGCCAAAGCGCTGCAGGTTGAGCTTTCGCCTGCGCAGTGCCAGCACGTCGATAACGGCCCGCACTGGATTCTCTGCGATCTCCGTGAAAGCCGGATCGTGCGTGCACTGCACCCGGACATGGCCGCGATTGCCAGCTTGTGCGAAGCGCACGTCGCGGTCGGCGTCAGCGTGTTCGGCCGCGAATCGACGGGCGATGCCGCGATGGCCGTACGTGCATTCTGCCCGGCTGACGGCATCCTCGAAGATCCCGTCACCGGCAGCGCCAACGCGGCGATCATGGCGTTTCTCGCTGCCGGCGGTGATGCCGATGGTTACGGCTCGCGCTATCTGGCCAGTCAGGGTCGCGAAGTGGGCCGCGATGGGCGGGTTGAGGTGTCCCATGACGAAACAACTGGCGCCATCTGCATCGGCGGGGCGTGCGTGCCTGGTATTCGTGGTGAGTTATGCATTGATTGATGGCAGACCAGCAATTCCTCATTCCTGCGGCTGGCGGCGAGTTCAAATGCTCGTCATTCCTGCGCAAGCAGGAACCCAGTGACTACGCGCTCGTCGAACAAGACCAAAGGCGCCAGGTTGACCAGCTTCGCTGTTGTGAAGCGCTTCTGCTTGCGCAGGAATGACAAACGTTCAATGCAGATCCCAGCTTGCTGCCAACATACAACCACGCCATGCTCTGGTGCTTTCGCCGGATCAGATCTTCGATGAGTTCAGCCAAGCCGCAATACGAACGTAGTCTGCGTCCCTGGGACGCCGCCCTGATTGTGGTGGGCGGCATCATCGGCGGCGGCATCTTCCTTAATCCCGGCATTGCGGCACAGCGCACTGAATCCGGATTGGAGCTGCTGCTGGTGTGGGCTGGTGCCGGTCTGCTGACCCTGATCGGTGCGTTGTGCTTTGCCGAACTGGGCGCGCGTCGACCAAGTGCTGGCGGCACGTATGTGTACCTGCGCGAGGCTTTCGGCCCTCTGGCCGGGTTCCTGTTTGGCTGGACCATGCTGCTGGTGATCTACTCCGGCTCCACCGCAGCGGTCGCCACGATTTTCGCCAGCTATACCGCCTCTCTGCTTGGCCTGCCATCGACGATGGCGTTACCACTGACGGTGGGTGCGCTGGTATTTGTCAGCGGCATCAACCTGTTTGGCATCCGGCTTGGGGCGAAGATCCAGAACCTGTTCTCCCTGCTCAAGTTGCTGGCGGTGGCAGTACTGGTGGTCTGTGGCCTGTTCCTGGCGGGCGCCGGGCAACACAACCTGCTCGCGGCCGATCCGACACGCGCAGGTGTCGGTTTCATCGGCGCGGTCCTGCCGGTGTTGTTTGCCTATTCGGGTTTCACCTACCTCAACAATCTGGCCGGTGAAGTACGCGAGCCACAACGCACCCTGCCACGCGCGCTGCTACTGGGCATGCTGCTGGTGATTGCCGCATATGCGCTGGTCAACGTGGCTTACCTGGCCGTGCTCGGCCATGCCGGCCTGGCTGCCAGCAGCGCACCCGCCGCCGACGTGATGCAGCAAGTCGCGGGGCCGATCGGAGCCAAGCTGATTGCGCTGGGCGTGGCGGTCTCCACCCTCGGCTTCTGCAACATCACCTTGGTTGCCGGTGCCCGCGTGCTGCAGGTGATGGGCGAGGATGGCCTGTTTTTCAAATCGGTGGCGCGGCTGCATCCGCGCTACCGCACGCCGAATGTCGCGCTGTTGTTGCTTGCCGGCTGGGCGATCCTCCTGGCGCTGTCGGGCACCTATGGCCAACTGCTGGACTACGCGACGTTTGGTGACTGGCTGGCTTGCGCGGTCGGCGTGGCCACGCTGTTCTGGTATCGCCGCCACGACACGACCGCGGTGAATTTTCGCGTACCCGGTTATCCATGGCTGCCGTTACTGTTTATCGTCATCGTGGCATGGGTGGTATTCATGACCATGCTCAATAGCCCGACCAATGCCGGCTTCGGTATGTTGATCATGCTGGCCGGCGTGCCGGTGTATTTCATCTGGCGCCGGCTGTTCAGCCGTACACACTCCTAAGCACACGGTGGCAATGTCACAATGTGCAGGTCTGCCTCCAGGAGAGAAGTGAATGGCGCTCGCGCAAGACCCGGCCGCACCTGTCAGTTCCATTACGGACCCTGCGGCCAACAAGGCACGCGACGGCATTGGCCTGGAGGTCAACGGCGAGAGCTACCGCTACGCAGGTGATCCGCAGATGCCACTGTTGTGGTATCTGCGCGATGTGCTGCGACTGACCGGCACCAAATACGCCGGCGAGCATGGTGAAAGCGGCGCCGATCTGGTGCTGGTTGACGATAAGGCGGTCTCGGCAATCACTCTGCCGATGAGTCAATTGGACGACAAGCAGGTGAAGACGGTGGAAGGCCTGGCTGGTCGCGATGGAAGCCTCCATCCACTACAGCAAGCTTTCATCGATGAAGATGCGATCGGCTGCGGCTACTGCACGCCGGGCTGGCTGATTGCCGGTATCGACTTGCTGCGACGCAAGCCCAAACCCAGCGACACTGACATCGACCACCTGCCAAATCTTTGTCGCTGCGGCTGCCAGACCCGCGTGCGCCGCGCGATCAAACGTGCCGCTGCCGGCAAGGCAGGCCAGCCATGAGCCGCGATACCACGCCCAATACCATGCGTCTGTCGCGCCGCCGCTTTCTGCAAGTGCTGGCCACCGGCACCGGCGCCTTGATGGTCGGCATCCGTGTCGCCCAGGCCAATGACATGCCGTTGCCCCCAGCGCTGCTCGGCGACGACCTGCACGATCTGGGCGCCTACGTGCGGCTGGATACCGATGGCCAGGTGATGATCGGTGCGCGAGATCCCGACACCGGCACCGGCGTGGCCACCTCGTTGCCGCGCATCATCGCCGAAGAACTCGATGCCGACTGGACCCGCGTGATGGTGATCCCGCTGGGACTGGGCGTGAGCGACAACCAGGGCCAGCCGCGCTGGACCTATGGCCGTCAGGTCGGTGGCAGCGGCGGTTCAATTCCCGCCGCCTGGAATGACCTGCGCCAGGTCGGCGCCACGGCGCGCTGGCTGCTGCTGCAAGCCGCCGCGCGTCGACTAGGCACACCTGCCGAGCGCCTGCGCACCGAGGCGGCGATGGTGATCGCGCCGGATGGTCGTCGCTTCAGCTACGCCAGCCTCGCTTCCGATGCCAGCAAGATCGCACTGCCGACCCAGCTGCCAGCGCTCAAGCCCGCCAGTCAGTACCGGCTGATCGGCCAGCCCGCCGGCGACGTCGATGCGCGCGCCATTATCACCGGGCAGGCGCGCTATGCGATCGACCACCACGAGACTGAAGCACTGGTCGCAGTACTGGTGCATTGTCCGTGGCCGGATGGCTCGCTGGATCAGATCGACACCGCTGATGCGCTGGCCGTGAAGGGCGTAGTCAAGGTGCTGCCGCTGCAACCCGAAGCGGGTCAGCCACTGGGTAGCACGGTGATCGCACCGGCCGTGGCGGTGCTGGCCGACAGCACCTGGGCCGCACTGCAGGGGCGTGAAAAACTCAAGCTGAAATGGAAGCCCGGCGACAGCGCCAAGGCAAGCAGCCGCGACCTCGAACAACAGGCCTATGCCTTGCTGTATCCCTCCGATGACAAGAATGCATCGGAAGAAAATCCGCCAGAATTCACTCGCGTTCGTAACGACGGTGACGTCGATGCCGCTGGCAAGAAAGCCGCGCGCCGCGTATCGGCCAACTACTCCCAGCCATGGCTGGCACATGCCACCGCCGAGCCGATGAACTGCCTGGTGCGACTGGACAAGGATCACGCAAAAGTCGTGGTGCCAACCCAGGCGCCGCAGAAAGCGTGGGCCGTGGTGCAGCGATTGACCGGCCTCAAGCCTGCACAAATCGAGATCAATGTTCCGCGCGTTGGCGGCGGTTACGGCCGACGCCTCGACCACGATTACGTTGCCGAAGCGGTGATTCTGGCCAAGGCGATCGACAAACCGGTGCGCCTGCTATGGACGCGCGACGAGGATCTGAGTCACGACTTCTACCGCTCCGGCTGCGTGCATCGCATCGATGCGGTGATCGATCGCAAACGCCAGCTGATCGGCTGGAACCAGCGCATGGCCAGCGCTTCCGCACTCAGCGGGCGCGGCACGGCCGACAATCGTCTGTGGACGTCCGAACTGCAGGTCGATCAACTGCCGGCCGGGCTGGTGCCGAACTACCGCAGCGACTGGTATCCGTTGCAGTCAGCCATGCCACGTGGCCCTGCCCGTGGCATGCCGCACGTGAGCAACGCCTTTGCGGTGGAGAGTTTCATCGACGAAATCGCCCACCAGATGCGCGAGAACCCGCTCGACACGCGCTTGCGCATTCTCGGTGAACCACGCCAGCTGCCGCTCGACGGCGGTGGCAGCATCGATACCGGACGGTTGGCCAATGTGCTGAAACTGGTCGCCGATCGGATCGACTGGAAAGATTGGCTACACACCGTCAACGGTCTCGGAATTGCGTGTTGGCATGTCAACAGTGCCTACGTCGCGCACGCGGTCGAAGCCGCCATGCAGGGCGAGAAATTGATCATCCAGCGCATCGTCTGTGCAGTGGATGTGGGTCGTGTCATCAACCCGCTGGGCCTGCAAGGCCAGGTTGCCGGCGCCACGCTCGACGCGCTGTCCAACGCACTCAATCTGGCCATTACCTACAAGGACGGCCAGATCCAGCAAAACAGTTACAAAGACTATCCGCTGGCGAGCATGGCCCAGCTGCCGCGTGATGTCGAAGTCATCATCGTGCCCGGCGGGGATCGTCCGCCGGCCGGAGCCAGCTTCTTGGCCATGCCCACCGCTGCACCCGCACTGGCCAACGCCGTCTTCCGCGCCAGTGCCGTGCGCGTGCGTAAATTGCCGTTGATGAAGGAATTGTTGCGTTTGTTGTGAGGTGCGAGGGGCCGGAGTTACGGTCCCAGCCCGCTCAAAAAAAGGAAGGCCGGGATGTTTCGAACATTGCCGCAGTCAGGTCAGCCAGCCTCTCGCAACTCCCTTGCGACTCAGCCATACCAGTCCTATCCCGACGACCAGTACAACCGACTGCATCACCACGGCGACCGGGCCGACCACGCTCAGGGCTCTGTCCACCAGAACAAATAGCCCGACGTCCTGCACCACGATGCCGACTAGCGACAAGACGAAAACAAGGAAAGCCCATCTGCTGCGGAGAAGCAAGCCGATGCAACCGAGCACGCCGCCCAGAACGGCGACGGCGGTAGCTGCGACGCTCCAGCCGGGTCGTGCGGCGTAGAGTGCCTGCTGTGCCTCCGGCAATTGGGCGATGTCCGCCGGCGTCATCAGCCAGTCGGCCATGAATGCCGTGCAGCCGAGAAGATTCCAGAGCAAAGCGACGACGGCAACCAACTTGAACCATGTGGGCGAAGTCTTCATTCACCAGCTCCCGGCAGCGGACGAAACTCTCGCGACAGCCTACTCCTGTCCAAGCTCATTAAAACTGGTCACTCGCCGGTACCCACGAACTGGATGACGACGCGGGGGTTTGCGTTCGTTTCACCGGCAAGTCGAGGGTCGGTGCACAACCAAGTGGTAGCGGACCGCCGGTGAGGCGGGCGGCAGCGCATTCGGCACTGTTGTCGTACTTGATCATCGGTGCCGGTGGCGGTTCGCTGGTGCCCGCGATGCTGGCGGCAGCGGCTGGTGCGGCGACTGGGTTGGCGGGCGCCATGTGCAGGCGATTGTAGACCTCGGCGGCAACGGGTTTGGCTGGCGGATCAGGATTGTGGCAACCGAACAAGGCGATCGGAAGCAGCGGGGTAATCGCGCATTCGACGCGCACGCCGCGCGGCAGATGGAAGGTGTGCTTGACCTGGGTTTTTTCCACTGCGTGACGCAGAGCTGCGTCGATCGCGTTCTCGCCGTCCGGTGCCCAATCGTCGTTGAAGCGGGTCGGCGCATAGGTGATGCCGCCGCTGCTGTGATTCATGATCTGGGTGTCGCCGGTGGGCTTGAGTTGCACGTAACCCGGCAGCGCCCCCTCTTTCTCGCCGTGATCGGCACCGGACTGGTTGCCGCCAGGCTGACCGCTGCCCCGCTCGGTTCCAGCCAGACCCTGACTCTTGCCTTGCGCAGGATTGCTTGCCAGATTACCGGGCTTGCTCACGTCAGTCGGCGGTGCCTCGACCATACCATCAGGCTGACCGGGTGTCGCCGTGTCGCTACCCTGCGGCGTCGCATCGGGTGCCGTGCTGACATCCTTGCCCGATGGCAGCGGACTGGCGGCTGGCGTTGCTTCGCTGACCGAGGGCAACTCGGCGGCGGTCGGTGCAGGCGCACTCGAACTGCTCTGCGCTGGTACGGTCGGTTCCGCTTCGGCCACGGTCGGCGGCGCAATCGGCGCGGGTGCTTCGATTGTTTGCTGAATCGCTGGCTTCAACGCCTGATCGGCAATCTGGATCTTCAATTCGGGCGCCGGCAAGGTGGCGCTGGTGGGCGGCGCCGGACTCAGTGGCACGGCTTCCAGTTCGGCCGGTTCTTGCGCAGCGACTTCCAATCGCGGGGCCTGCACCTGCGGTTTCTCATACGGAATGTCGGGGCTGGGTGGGCTGATTTGCGTCTGCAGATTCACCGTGGGCGCAGCTTGTGCCGGTAGCGGCACCGGCTGCAGATCAGGTACAGGCGGAGCCGCAGGCAGCTCGATTCGGGCTGGCGTGATGCTGGCAGGCGCGGGTGTATCAGGCACCTCGGTGTTCAACGCGATGCTGGAAATCGTAATGGGAGGTGCTGCCGTCGGCGGCACCTCGGGCATCGCCAGCGACGGCGGTGGCTGCACTGGGCGGTTGCCTTCGAGCTGGGGCTTGCGCACAGCTTCGGGCTGGAACTTTGGCGGCACCGGTGCCTGCAGCGCAGGCGTCGGCAGTTCGATCGTCGGCGGCTCTCCAGCCAACGGTATCGGTTGCAGGTCCGGCGTCGGTGCGGGCTTGGGCAGGCTTACTGGTGGCTTTGGAGCGGCCGTCGGCTTTGGCTTGCTGACTTTTGGCCTGGCCGCCTGTGCAATCACCGGTTTGGCCGGCGCAGGTTTGGCTGCCGGCTTCGCCACCACGGGCTTGGCTGGCGCACTGACTGCGGCCACCTGATTATTGCTGCGCTCATGGTTTGGCGTAGGCCGACTGGCCGTACCCTGGTGACGCGGACCATGCTCCTTCGGTGGCGTGCCGCGTACGGGTGGCGGAGGTGGTGGCTCGGGCGGCTCGATCAGTCGTATGCGCAGAAATTCCTGGGTTGACGGCTTCGGCGGTTTCACTTGATAGGCCGGCCCCAGCACAAAGGTCAGCAGGCAGATCACATGCACCAGCAACGAACCGATGATCCCCCACACGCGCACGCCATTCTGGGCCGATTGCTTGCGTCGCCCACGATAGACCCTGGCCCGAGCTGCCGCGGCCAGCGGGGAGTCCAGCATGGCCCGTGCAGGATTGCCGAAGGCACGGCGGGCAGCAGGTTTTTCCGGAGGCGGCTGGGGCATGCAGGCAGTGTAACGGGCGATGCCTCGATTCCGCATGACATGGCGTTTGCCAATGTATCTTCAGGGCTTCCTTGTCGCGGCTGCCGCCTTCTCGGCACGCGCCTTCATCTCGGCGTCCACCGAACGATTCGGTGTATCCATCGGGCAACCCCAGGCCAAGGGTTTGTTGGCGCGATACATCGCGATGCAGGCTTCGACGCTGGGTGGCTTGTCCGCGTGCGCATAGCCATCCAGTGATTTCGCTGGCGCCATGCTCAAGCGTTCATCGCCGTCCTTGTACGAAGGTCGTGGCGGTGGGTTGATGCAATCGGGGATGGGAATGCCCAACACAGTAAGGCACTTCAAATGCACCCCACGCGGCAGATCGACATTCTTGGTGTCTATCACCGCGTCGACGACGTGGCGCACCGCGGCACCGCCGGCAGTTTCGTCGGCTGGTGGAAAGTATTCATTGAAGCGGGTCGACTGGTACTTGATCGGATCGTGGTGCTGCATGATTTGCGTGTCGCCTTGCGGCTTGTGCTGCACATAACCCGGCGTGGGCGCGCTGGCTGAACTGGCCGGTAGCCTCGGCAGGCCGTCGGCGTCATACAGCGGCGCCGGCGTGGCCGGCAACTGGATCGTCATTGCATCCTTCGCGGGCGGTTCGGGTTTTACCGGCCTGGGTGGGGACACGGCGTGTGTTTGCGCATGCGGCGCAGGCGGGCGCGGCACATCAGGTGGTACACGAGTTAGAGCAGGTGACTGCGGGGCGATGAGGCGCATCTGCAATGCTTCGTGCCAACGCTCTGGCTCAGGCATGGGTACTGCAGGACGCATCGCCTGCCATACCATCCAAAGAAACAGCAGGTGCAGCACCATGGCCACAACCAAAGCCAGGACATGCGCACGACGATAATGCGGCGGCTCACGTCGGCGCGGTTGCACGACGAAAGCATCCGCCAGCCGAAGCGGTGGTCGGCGTCGACCATCATCAGGATCAGGAGCGACCAACCACCGATCAGGATCGGGTGGCTGACGATGATCGAGCTGGTGCGGATGGGCGATAACAAAACCTCGCAAGATGGGCGGCACGGCACAGCATGCCTAAGCGCGCTTGAACGCGACTTATAGGTGTTTCGATCGCGATTATCCGATTGTGACCACGGTCAGTCGGCGCTGGTTCCCCCGCAGTGCAGCTTGACCCGGCCAGCACTTCGCTCAAATCTAGCCAGTGGTGCTCAGGCACCGCTCCGCCATGACCGCCTCTGCCGCGCCGTTGCTGCCGCGCAGGACGACCATGACGGCCCGCGATATCAGTCGCCTATGCGCGGCTTGGTGCGGCGCCGTTGTTCATGCCGGCACGAAGCCACGCCCAGTCATGGGAGGGTCGCATCGTGTCTTACACCACGGAAAGCATCCGCAACATCGCACTCGTCGGTCACGCCAGTGCCGGCAAAACCACCTTGTTCGAAGCGCTGCTGGTCGCCGGCGGAGCGATCCAGACACCGGGCACGATCGAACGCGGCAGTACTGTCTCGGACAGCGACGCTCAGGAGAAGACACGCGCCCACTCGATCGACAGTTGTGTCTGCCATATCGACCACAAAGGTTGCCATATCAACCTGATTGATACCGCCGGCTACAGCGATTTTCGTGGTGCCACGCTCGCTTCGCTGGCGGCAGTGGAAACTGTCGCGGTGGTGGTCAACGCGATCAACGGTGTCGAACACAGCACCCGACGACTGATGGCGCATGCGCGCGAACGCGGGCTGGCACGCATGCTGGTAGTCAACAAGATCGATTTCGACGGCGCCGATCTTGCTGCGCTGGTGGCATCGCTGCGCGAGGAGTTCGGTAGCGAATGCCTGCCGGTAAACCTTCCCGCTGGTGGTGGCAAGCGCGTGCTCGACTGCTTTTTCCATCGCGAGGGCAACACCGATTTCTCCTCACTGGCCGAGGCGCATCAGCAAATTATCGATCAGGTCGTCGAGGTCAACGAAAGCGTGATGGGCAAGTACCTCGACGAAGGCGAGCAGGCATTGACGGCGGAACAGTTGCATGACGCCTTTGAACAATGTCTGCGCGAAGGCCACCTGGTGCCGATCTGCTTCGTCAGCGCCCGCAACGGGGTGGGCGTAAAGGAGCTGTTGGAGCTGACCGAAAGGCTGCTGCCGAATCCCGCCGAAGGCAATCCGCCACCATTCAAGCGCGCCGACGATAGCGCGCTGACGATCAGCGCCGACGCAGACAGTCACGTGATCGCCGACGTGTTCAAGATCGTCAACGATCCCTTCGTCGGCAAGCTCAGCGTGTTCCGCGTATGGCAAGGCACGATCCGTCGCGACAGTCAGCTGCTGATCGATGACAACCGCAAGCCGTTCAAGATCGGCCATCTGTTTCGCATGCAGGGCAAGACGCATGATGAAATCAGCGAGGCGATTCCTGGTGACATCGCTGCGGTGGCGAAGATCGAAGATATCCATTTCGATGCCGTGCTGCACGATTCGCACGACGAGGATCTGATCACGCTGGCACCACCAGCTTTCCCCGCGCCGATGTACGGACTGGCGCTGGAACCGAAGCACAAGGGCCAGGAGCAGAAGCTTTCCAATGCGCTGGCGCGACTGGCCGAGGAAGACCCCTGCTTCCGCGTCGAGCATCACAAGGAGCTCAACGAAACGGTTGTGCGCGGGCTATCCGATCTGCATCTGAAAGTGATGCTGGAACGCATGCGCGAACGCTATGGCGTCGAAGTGGAAACCCATCCACCACGCATCGCCTACCGCGAAACCATCGCCGGCCACGCCGAGGGGCATTACCGGCACAAGAAGCAGACCGGCGGCGCCGGCCAGTTCGGCGAGGTTTTTCTCAGAGTCGAACCTTTGGACCGCGGCAAGGGTTTCGAATTTGTCGATGCGGTGAAAGGTGGCGTGATACCGGGCCAGTTCCTGCCGGCCATCGAGAAAGGTGTACGCCAGGCGATGGAGCACGGCGCGATCGCCGGCTACCCGTTGCAGGATCTTCGCGTCACGGTCTACGACGGCAAGTCACATGCAGTCGATTCGAAAGAAGTCGCCTTCACCAGCGCTGGCAAAAAAGCCTTTCTGGATGCGGTGGCCAAGGCTCGGCCGATCGTGCTCGAACCCATCGTCAACGTCGAGGTGGCGATACCCGCCCACCACGTCGGCGACGTGACGGGAGGCCTGGCCAGCAAGCGTGCCCGCATCATGGGCACCGATACCCAGCGCAACGGCGAACTGGTGATCAAGGCGCAAGCACCGCTGGCCGAGTTGATCGACTACCCCACCGAACTGAAATCGATGACCGGCGGCCGTGGCCGCTACGGTCTCGATCTCAGCCATTACGAAGCGGTGCCCGCACCAGTGCAGAAGCAGTTGTGCGAGGCGTGGAAACCGCATGCCGAGGAGGATTGAACGAGATCCAGACGGGACACCGGTATGCTGGATGTCCTGCCGACAACCACGAGGCATGACCATGCAATCACTACGGATACCGTTTGCCCTCGCCGTGCTGATGACCAGCGCTTGCAGCGTCCGCGCCGATCCGGACAAACCCGCACCTCCCACCAGTGTCAACCTTCAACGCAGCACCTGCTTTGGCAATTGCCCCGGCTACACAGTGACACTCGCACCCGACGGAGAAGTTCGCTTCGAAGGTCACGCCCACGTGCAGACGAAACAGGCGCAGGGACACGCCACACCCGCACAGGCCGCTGCCATCATGGATGCGGTGAAGCAAAGCGGGTTCCATGCAATGCAGGACAGCTACACCTCGCGCAACGACGGCTGCGAAATGATGATGAGCGATCAGCCGGGCATCAAGATCACCGTCAGCAACGCCGACGGCAGCAAGAGTGTCGATTTCTATCAGGGTTGCGAGGGCGCCATCGCCGATGCCGTGCGACCAAAGCTGGAGCAGCTGGCCAACACCATCGACCAGCAACTGGACACCGCCCGCTGGATCGGCAAAACCGTCGCACCAGGAGCGGTAGAGCAAGCCGAACGTTGAACTGCGCAGGGCCGGCACGGCCTGCAAGTTTCTTGTCTGATCCGGAATACCGGCGGCCCTCCCAGCCGCACATTAGCCGCCGCTAATCAGCTCTTCGGCTGCAGCAGCGTGCCTGTGCATTTGGGCGAGCCGCACAGGCATTGCCACAGCTTCTTCAGACGCTTGGTATACGGCAGGTCGAGCACGATACCGTAGTTGTAGGTGAGCTCCTCACCTGGATTGATGTTGCGGATCGCCTCGATCAGCACCTTGTCCTTGCGCGGGTCACCACTCTCGCTCTCCTCTACCAGCGCACGGCAATTGGGCGCGCAGCTGTGGTTGATCCAGCGCGCACTATTGCCCTTCTCGTTGGCATCGATGATGTAGTCATCATTCAAGGTGAACAGAAACGTGTGTCCGCTCTCGCCGTCATCGGCGTAGATCTCGTCCGCTTCCTCGTGGGTGCGAATGCGCCCCTTGTACTCGATCACATGCTCGCCCTTGGCAATCGGTGCCGTGGCGAATACCCCATTGCCGTGGATGGGTGAGCGGCGCGCGATGAAACGACGGGTACGTGTGGACGAAGTCATGAATGGATCGGCTCGACAAGGATCGGCCCACGATGATGCACGCCGCAGCGTGCAATGGGAACCGCTGTCACATTCATTCGCCGGCAAAGAGCGCCCCCATCAGTGCTCCGGACAGCTTCCGCCGCAAGCGGGGGAAGCGAAGCCTGGTATCGCCGACGTGCAGACTGTCGGAAGCATCGCTGACTCACAAATCTCGTCATTCCCCTGTTCGGGTGATTATGCAAATGACTTTCCTCCAGCTCCGCCCACCCTGTTCCCCATTCCCTCGGCCCTGCTAGTATTCAAACAATCGTTTGAGGTGAAGCCATGAGACGACTGCTGCAGGTTTTCCTGCTTGTCATGCTGGGCACGGGCCTGGTCGCCTGCGGGCCGACCAAGAAGAGCGTGTACCCGCCTTCCGTGAGCATCCAGCAATTACAGGTGCTTCCGGGCGGGCAGTGGCAGCTGACGGTGCGAATCCAGAACAACAGCTACGGCGAGATGGACTTCCGCTCGATCGAAGGCCTGTTGCAGGTGGCCAAGTTGATGCCGGTACGCCTGCACGCGAACTTCAAACGCGACATCCCGGCGCTGGCCGGCGACGTTATCGAGATCAACCTGTTGCCCACCGCAGAAATGAGCCAGGCATTACAGGCGATTGCAACCAAAGGGAGCGCTGGCGCGCTTGAGTACCGCATCAGCGGCAGCGCCAGCGCCAAACCCGAACAGGAAGACAAGATCCGCAACTTCGACTTCAGCGGCAACGACTGGATTTCGGCCGCCCCAGGCATCCCCAACACCTTTCGCTAATTTCGACTTTTCACCAAGGAATCATCATGACCATTTACAAGGCCCCGCTCGACGATCTGCGCTTCACCTTGTTTGACGTGTTGGGCGCAGAAAAGACTCTGACCGGCCTGAAGAACGGTGACGCACACAGCCGCGACCTGATCGACGCCGTGCTGGAAGAAGCCGGTCGCGTCAGCGAACAGCTGCTGGCCCCGACCAACGGACCGGCCGATGCCGAGGGCTGCCACTTCGACAAGGCCACGCATACGGTGACCACGCCGAAGAGCTTCAAGGAAGCCTTCAAGCAGTTCGCCGAAGGCGGCTGGACCGGCCTGACAAACCCCGAGAAGTACGGCGGTCAGGCACTGCCGGGCGTGCTGGGCACGGCCACCACCGAGATATTCCAGTCCGGCAACCTGGCCTGGAGCCTGTATCCGCTGCTGTCCGAGGGCGCCACGCACGCGATGGAAATGCATGGCGAAGAATGGCAGCGCGAGCACTACATGAAACCCATCGTCGAAGGGCGCTGGACCGGCACCATGTGCCTGACCGAGCCGCAGGCCGGCTCGGATCTGGGCCTGCTCAAGACCCGCGCCGAGCCCGACGGTGCCGATGCCGACGGCCACACGAAATACAAGGTCAGCGGCACCAAGATCTTCATCAGCGCCGGCGAGCACGACCTCACCGAGAACATCGTGCATCTGGTGCTGGCGCGCCTGCCCGACGCGCCAGAAGGCAGCCGCGGCATCTCGATGTTCATCGTGCCGAAGTTCAAGGTGAACGAGGATGGTTCGCTGGGCGAACGCAACAGCGTTGCCGCCGGCGCGATCGAGCACAAGATGGGTATCCACGCCTGCTCCACCTGCGTGATGAACCTGGACGGTGCCGAGGGCTACCTGATCGGCAAGCCGAATAAGGGCCTGATGGCGATGTTCACCATGATGAATGCCGCCCGCCTTTCGGTCGGCGTACAGGGCCTGGCGCTGGCCGAGCGCGCATTGCAGAACAGCCTCAACTACGCGCGGGAGCGTCTGCAGTCGCGTTCGCTGTCGGGCGCGAAATTCCCGGACAAGCCGGCCGACAACCTGCTGGTGCAGCCGGATATTCGCCGCATGCTGCTGACCCAGCGCGCCTTCGTCGAAGGCTCGCGTGCGCTGCTGCTTTACACCTCGCTGCAGACCGACATCGAATCGCGCAGCACCGACGAGTCCGCACGCAAGCAGGCCGGCGAACTGGTCGCGTTCCTGATTCCGATTGCCAAGGGTGTGGTCACCGAGCTGGCGCAGGAATGCACCAAGGAAGCGTTGCAGGTTTACGGCGGTCACGGCTACATCGCCGAAAACGGCGTCGAGCAGTTCGTGCGTGACGCCCGCATCATCACCTTGTACGAAGGTACCACTGGCATCCAGGCGGCTGACCTGCTCGGCCGCAAGATCCTGCAGCTGCAGGGCGTGGGCTTCAAGCACTTCCTGGAAGAAATCAGCGCGTTCTGCCAGCAGCACAGCGCCGACGAATCGGTGCGCGCACTGATAGGCCCGCTGGCCGTGTACGCCAAGCAGTGGGGCGAGATGACCATGAAGCTGGCCCAGCGTGTGCAGGCCAATCCGGAAGAACTCGGCGCTGCGGCCAACGACTACCTGTACTTTTCCGGCTACGTCAGCCTTGCCTACCTGTGGGTGAAGAGCGTGGTCGCCGCCGAAGCCAGCTCACAGTCCGAGGCATTCAAACAGGCCAAGCGTGATACGGCGGCATTCTATTTCGCCCGCATCCTGCCGCGCTGCCTGATGCATCAGGCAGCCATCGAAGCCGGTGTGGATACGCTGCCCGACATCGTCTGACCCATCAGCGCAAAGAAATGAAAAAGCCCGGACGTATCGTCCGGGCTTTTTTAATCTGCAACTGAATTGAGGCCGCCCTGCCATGGCCATGTGTCACATTGGGTCAGCTTTGGCTCAAGTGTGACAATCCTGACCAGACAGACGATTCAGTCCAGCTGCGATTCGTCCGTCATGCTGAGATAGCGTCGAATCATTTCCTCATGTATTGCGTCGGCGCCTAACAGTTCCTGCGCCAGCGCTTCCTGCGCTGCCGCAACGCTCGCTCCCGGGTCTTCGACCACACGCGGCACGACTTTGGTGACACGCGACACCGGCTGCACCTCGAAGGCCGGTTCGGTCTCAAGCAGATGAGAAATGTCATAGGCATGATCGTTCATGCTTGGAGCAAAGCAACAGTCTTGCCAATCGTCATCGTCACCGCACTCTATGGCGACGTCAGGGATCATCCTTTAGTTCGTTATCGGCCCATTGCCGTTGCTCGGAGAGCGCCACCGCCGTTTCCACGGCATGCTCGCTGGGACGAATCGGTTTGCCGCGGGCGTCGGCAAGACCGCGAGTGAGTTCGGCACCCACCAAGACGATGATTGAAGAGTAGTAGACCCAGGTCAGCAACACGATGATCGCGCCGGCCGCGCCATAAGCGCCGCCAACCTTGCTGTGATCGATATACAGCCCGATCACGAACTTGCCTGCGATGAACAGGAGCGCCGTCAACAAGGCCCCAACCAAAGCCTCGCTCCATTCGATGATGGCATCGGGCAACACTTTGTACATCGCACCGAACACCAGTACGAACACCGCCGCCGAGACGAGGTCTTCGACCAGCGAAAGCACAAAGGTATCTCCGGGCACCATCAACTTGATGATGCCGCTGAGCAGGAACGAGATCACCATCAGAAACGCGATACCCACCAGCAACGCGAGCGCACGTGTGCGCGTGCGCAGCCAGGCACCGACGGCGCCGCCAGGTTTGGCACGCACACCCCAGACACGGTTCAATGTACGTTGCAGCTGCGCGAAGACGGCGGATGCACCCATCATGGTGACCACCAGGCCGATGATGCCGGCGATGTTGCCGGCCTGCGGGCGCTCCTTGGCGTTGTCCATCACGCCCTTCACCGCCCCTGCTGCACGCGGACCAACCATCTCGTTCAGCGAATTGATCAGCTGCTGATCCCAGCCGCTGTGCAGCATCGACAGCCCCCATATCAGCAAGACCAGCAAGGGGGCGAACGACAAGGCCGAGTAGAACGCCAATGCCGCCGCACGCGTCATCAGCTCATCGTCACTGAAGCCCGCGGCAGCCAGCCGAACCGTGTGCGTGGCAGTCTTGAAGAACCTGTTCATGAGGCAACCCGGATTGCTCGATCAAGGCGAGTCTAGCGTCGTCATATCTGACGACTGCGTGTACTTGGTGTTGCCTTAACTGCCAGATCGCCGTTGCTGGGTGATCACAAGACGACGATCGCAACCTCGGTACACAGTGCCAGATGGCCTCAACCGTGCTCAAGAATATTGATGAGCTTGCCGAATGGATCGCGCACATAGAAGCGGCGAACGCCCCATGGCTCATTCACCGGACCGTACTCGATGCTGATCCCGGCGTGCCTCACCCGATCGAGTGCGCTGGCAAGATCGTCAACCTCAATCGACAGATCAGGGACATCCGTTCCGGAGCCACCTTCCGACGCGACACTGAGTTGTACAGTCATAGCCTCGGCCATGCCAAAAGTTCTGATCCATCCGTGATCCATCAGTAGTTCAAGACCGAGCACGTCACGATAAAACCGATCCGCTTTCGCGACATCTTCAGTTGCGACATTGGCAACAATTCGACGTACCTTCACGAGCATCTCCGATGTCCACTGGGCGCGTTGATCCTGGCCGATCTGGAAACACCCCGACCGTCACAATGCCCACCAAAAACTGAATGCAAGTTTAGTGGTGTGACGCCATAGCGCTCGTCTGCCCGGCAAATTGCGGTAGGTTCAAAAAGGACGGCAGACATCAAGTGCTGCTGGTTACCCGCCTGAATTTGGCTGCCTCGGCAAGCGCAGGTCAAAAAAGCAAGGAGATCGTGATGAATATTCGAATCAACCGGACTGCCATTGTGGCAGTGAGCCTCTTGGCCGTGGGCCTGGGCGGGTGCTCGCAGTACGTCAAGAAATCGGAGTACAGCGCAGCGATCCAGCAGTTGCAGCAGACGCAACAGAGTCAGCAACAGCAGATCGACTCGATCATGTCGCAGATGCAGTCGCAATTCTCCAAGTACGATGCGCAGATCACCAGCATGCAAGGCCGCGTCAGTGTCGACACCGTGGCGCACTTCGACTTCAACAGCGACACCCTCAATGAGCAGGACAAGCCGGCTCTGCAGAACTTCGCCGAGACGATGAGCAAATACCACCCCGGCGCGGTGGTCACGGTTGAGGGCTTCACCGATCCTGCCGGCTCGCGCGGCTACAACAAGAATCTGGGCAAGCGTCGCGCAGAGGCCGTGCGTGACTTCCTGGTCAGCAGCGGCATGTCGACTGATCAGGTTCGTGCGGTCAGCTATGGTGAGGACAGCAATCGTCAGGTAGCCAAAGGCGCCAGCCACGATCGCGGCAGCGACAACCGTCGTGTGTCACTGACGGTGGATTCCAGCGGTACCAACGCGGTCGCCTCGGCTTCAATGTAATTCCACCTTGCCAGTCCACGAGCTGTTTCGGGACTGAGGTGGTTCGTGCCCACGACACCGTTGCAAATTTGCAACGGTGTCGTGGGCTATCAGCTCTAACTGTTCTTCAAATTCGCTGATGACGACCCTCTATTCAGGTCAGTTCAAAACGCGTCGTGCGCGTATCCGGGTCCGCCTGAACCAGCTTCACCTTCACCTCGGCGCCCAGCGGCAAGGCGTGATCGCTGCTGACCCCTGCCTCAATCGCCGGCTCGCGAACAATGACTTCGCCGCGCGACGTATCCTTTGCAGCAACCTCGACAATCGCACCGTCGAACACCTCACCCACCCGCGGCGCCAGCACGGCTGACTCGGCCAGATCAAGCACAGCACGCTCGTATTGGCTGGCGCGATGACCGGACGCTTGCATGATTGCCGGCAGCTCCGGCAGCGCATCAAGCACCCACTGCGGGACGGATTGCTTGGCACACAGGGCCACGCAAACTTCGCCGACGTAGCGATCGACCAGCCGTCGCAGCGGCGCGGTGGCATGGCTGTATTCGGCTGCCAGTGCCCATTGCATCGGCTGCCCGGGCAAATTGCCATTGAACGCTGCGTAGCCTGCACCGCGAAGCACCGTGGTGCAGGCGGTCAGCATCGCCACGTGCGCATTCTTCGATGGATCGAGCGAACGGATGAAATCGGGATAGCTCATACCTCCGGGCCATTCGATACCCAAGCCTTTGGCGGTGATATGCAAACGCTGCAGCGCCTGCGGCTCAGGTGCCGGCAATGTGCGCAGCAAACCCACCTTCGCCTGCACCATCAGTTTGGCGGCCGCCATGCCGGTCAGCAGCGAAATCTGTTCGTTCCAGTCCTCGACCGGCAGGCGCGCGCGAAAGTGCAGCGTCCACTTGCCGTCATCGACACTGATCTCCTGTTCAGGCAACGGCAGACTGATGCCACCGCGTGCCTGCTCGCGCTGCCGCCTCAGCTCACCCACCTGCTGCAGTACCGCCCACATCGGTTCGGCATCGCCGGCGTCGATCTGCTTCTGCATGTCGATGTAATTGAGTTTCGCCCGGCTGCAGACCATCGCGCGGCGCACGTCGGTGCTGCTGATCTCGCCGGTCTGGTCCAGTTCGATCGTCCACAACAAGGCCGGTCTATGTTGATCCGGCAGCAGCGAAGCAGCATTCTCGGACAATACCTTGGGATGCAGTGGAATCTTGGCATCGGCGCCGTACAGCGTTTCGCCGCGCCGATGCGCTTCAAGATCAATCGGGTCCCCGGCGCTGACGAAGGCGGCGACATCGGCGATCGCGTAATACACACGAAAGCCGCTATCGATGCGTTCCACATACATCGCCTGATCCAGATCCATCGATTCAGCCGGATCCAGTGTGATCAGCGGTATCTCGCTGCGATCAAGCGATGGCGATCGAGGATTGGCTGCCGCCGTGGTGGCCGCCGCCTCGACCTCGGGCGGAAACGCCTGCGGCAACTTCAACTCTTGCTGGATCGCCTGCATGCCGCGAGTGAGTACAGCGCCATCGGTGGTGCGGACAAGAAATCGACGACTGACGGTTGGCACAGGCAGCTCCTCGCATGACGGCTTGAGGTGACAGGGATCATCGCCGACATCGGCGATCACACATCCCAATATACATGTGCATCTGTAGGCTTCCTGCGACGACAAGCAAGGTGTAGAAACAATCAAGCGACCCACTGCCTCGATCAATCTGCCATGACCGAATCATCACTGATCATCCGCGCAGCCGAAGATGACGACGACTTCATCCTCGCGCTGGTGCCACGCTTTGTCGACTTCCCCCTGCCCGCATGGCGACAACGTCATGTATGTAACGAAGGCGTTCGCCAGGAGCTGGTCAAACAGCTGGATGATCCACCCGCAAACAACTACCTGTTCGTGGCCGAGGATGCCGAACGCGAACGCGTCGGCTTCATCCACCTGCAACGCACGATGGATTTTTTCAGCGGTCGCAACAACTGCCACATCGCCAACCTCGCGGTGGCACCAGCTCATGAAGGCATTGGCATCGGCAAGGCACTGATGGCACATGCGGAGGAATGGGCACGCAAGCAGCAATGCCAGCTGCTGACGCTGGCGGTGTTTCCGGGCAATGAACGCGCCCTGGGGCTGTACGAAGCCTGCGGCTACGCTACCGATCTGCTGCGACTGGCCAAGCCCGTGCGTTGAAATCGGCAAGGATCAGGCGGATGCATCACGGCACTCCGCTGCGTTCCTGGCTGACATAAAAAAAGAGATGGCGCATCAACGCCATCTCTTCAACTTCCACCTGATATCAGCAGAGCCGTCACGCGCTGAGCGTGCCGGCGTCACGATTGCAGAGTTCAGTTCACCTTGGTGCCACTGGCGGCTTCGGCCTGCTCACGCGCATCCAGACGCTGAGCCAGACGATCGATATTGCCGAGCGACAGCAGATGGGCATAAGCCCAAGCCAGCACGCCTTGCTGCATGAACTCGTGCGTGGTCTTCTCGTCCAGCTTGCTCAGCTTTTCTTCGCTGATCACGAACAGGCCATTGAGGTTGATGGCCTTGCCATCATCGCCACCCTTCTTCAGCTGCACGTTGCGCGGCTCGAGCAGGTCGTGCTTCTGCAGCTGCTCCATGAACAGCTTGGTGCGTGCCACGTTGCGCTGGAATTCGCCAAGGAAGCTGACGGCATTGCTCAGCATCTGGGTGTCGCTGCCGTCTTCACCGAACAGGCGCTCGCCTTCGGTGGTGTTGAAGCCTTCATAGCCTTCATCGAGGAAAACGGTGAAGTCTTCATCGCCTTCCTTTTCCACCGGCTTTTCGGCCAGCACGAACGGATAGCGACGCACGAAAGCCGGCACGTAGGAGTTCGGTGCCCACTGGCCATCGGCATCGACGAACAGGTTTTCATTCTGGCGCAGGCCGAGCAAGGCGATCGGACCGGCGTCTTCGGTGGTCGAGCCGGCAAACACGATCAGCACATCGCGCGCGGCCTGGCCGAATTCGGCCACGGTCAACGGCACCGAGTGCACGTTCATTGCGAACTTGACGTTCGGCACGCCCTTCAGGCGCAGATCCTTGTGTTCGGTACGGTTGAGCGGTACCGGGCGCTCGTAGAAAAGAACTTCAGCCACTTTGAATTACCTCTGCCCCCCGCACGCCGTGCCGGGTCACCACCTGAGCGCCCCTCCAAACCCGGCGTCGGGTCTGTTATCGACTGACAATCATATCAGCGCAGCCGCGGGCCGGCGACCACCAGATAACTGGCGACATTTCAGACATTTGCATGCGAATTGCAATGAAATTGGTCTATGCTGGCCCCAACAAGCATTGTTGCATCATCTGGAAACGCTCTTTCAACGCTCAGGCTGAGGGACGATCTACATGCTGATGGAAGTGCAACATCGGGCCGACATCAACGCGACCCGAGTCCTGTCACTGGACGTCACCGGCCGTATCCTGGACTGGATCAGCTGGCAGGAGGCGGCTTGTCTCTACGTTCGTGAAGCCATCGCCTGGACCCTCGGCGACCCGTGCCTGACCGTACATGGCGGCATCAACCGCGAGTTGGGGGCGCAAAGCCTGTTGCAGCTGCATCCCATTATTGCCAGCACCGGCCGCTGCCGAGACCAGGCGGTTGATCCGGCTCCAGCGCTGACCAATCCTGCTTTGTTCGCCCGCGATCGCCACCTTTGCCTGTACTGCGGCAACCATTTCAGCCGCGGCGAACTGACCCGCGACCACGTGCTGCCGATCTCCAAGCAAGGCAAGGACGAATGGGAAAACGTGGTCAGCGCCTGCCTTCACTGCAATCTGAGAAAGAGCAATCGCACCCCGCAACAGGCCAACATGCCGTTGCTGGCCGTGCCTTACCGACCGAGCTGGGTCGAGCACCTGATCCTTTCCAACCGCAATATCCTGGCCGACCAGATGGAATTCCTGGTCAACCATCTGCCCCGCGATCGCCGCTCAGCTCACGCCTGATCAGGCATCACCTTCGTCCTCATCGTCTTCGTTGTGCAGGTCGCGCGTATCCTGCTCGATCGTGTGGATATCGCCATGGGCAGCATGCGCCAACTTGCAGTAATGCTTGCGAACGCGTTCGATTTCTTCGTCGTCCAGCTCTTCCAGATTGAGCAGCGCGTTATGCGCCTTGCTTGTGCGGATCAGCTCGTCGAGCTTGATCTGCAAAGCCGCGGTATCGCGGTTCTGGCTGTTCTGGATCAGGAAAACCATCAGGAAGGTAATGATGGTGGTAGAGGTGTTGATCACCAGTTGCCAGGTATCGCCGAAGCCGAACAAAGGACCGGTGGCTGCCCAGACAACCACTAGTGTGACGGCGAGAATGAAAGTGAGCGGCTTGCCGGCGTAACGCGAGGTAGCCGCGGCAAAATGGCGGAAAAGCTTGTTCATAAAGGTCCTCCACGCTCTGATTGGACGATGCCAAGCGTTGCTCCAGCCCCGTCAGCGCCGCGTGCAGGCCGATCCCGCCCCGGTCTGTTCAGACCACCGCCCTTGCTCCATCTTGCCGCTGGGCCAACAATACGCGGATGAACGACCTTTCCCACTACCCGCTGTTGGGTCCAATCGAGACTCCGGCCGATCTGCGCCGCCTGTCGGATGACCAGCTTCCTGCCGTAGCCGATGAGCTGCGCCAGTATCTGATCGAGGCCGTCGCCAGTTCTGGCGGCCACTTCGGCGCCGGCCTGGGTGTGGTGGAACTGACTGTCGCCCTGCATCACGAATTCGATACGCCGCACGATCGACTGGTGTGGGACGTCGGTCATCAGTGCTATCCACACAAGATCCTTACCGGCCGACGTGATCGCATCACCTCGATCAAGAAGAAGGACGGCCTGGCACCGTTCCCGCGGCGCGAGGAGAGCGAGTACGACACCTTTGGCGTCGGCCATTCCTCCACCTCGATTTCCGCTGCACTGGGCATGGCGATCGCCAACCAGCGTCGCGGCGACCATCGCAAGGTGGTGGCGGTGATCGGCGATGGCGCGATGACCGCCGGTATGGCGTTCGAGGCACTCAATCACGGCGGCGATGTCGAGCCGAACATGCTGGTGGTATTCAACGACAACGGCATGTCGATCAGCGAAAACGTTGGTGCGCTGACCAAGGTAATGGCGCGCGCGATGGCCAGCCAGACTCTCAACAGCTGGCGCGAACGGGCCAAGCGGGCGATCCCCAAGCAATCCTTCTTTGGCCGCTGGTTCAAGCGCTGGGAAGAGCATGCCAAGGGTATGTTCGTGCCTTCGACGCTGTTCGAAGAGCTCGGCTTCCACTACACCGGCCCGATCGACGGCCACAACATCCCGCAACTGCTGCAGGCGCTGCGCACGGTCAAGAACCTGCCCGGACCGCAACTTCTGCACGTCGTCACCACCAAGGGCAAGGGCTATGCGCCTGCCGAACAGGCGCAGATCGAATACCACGCCGTCGGTCCGTTCGATCCGCAAGCCGGATTGAAAAAGAAATCCGGCCCGGCCAAACCGACATATACCGATGTCTTCGGCGACTGGCTGTGCGACCAGGCCGCAGCCGATGAGCGCCTGCTCGGCATCACTCCGGCGATGCGCGAAGGTTCCGGCTTGGTGCGCTTCTCCAAGGAATATCCGCAACGCTATTTCGATGTAGCCATTGCCGAACAGCACGCTGTCACACTGGCCGCCGGCATGGCCTGCGAAGGCGCCAAGCCGGTGGTGGCGATCTATTCAACCTTCCTGCAGCGCGCCTACGATCAGGCCATTCACGACGTGGCACTCCAAAACCTCGATGTGACCTTCGCGATCGACCGCGCCGGCGTGGTCGGCCCCGATGGCGCCACCCACTCGGGCAGTTTCGATCTCAGTTTCATGCGCTGCCTGCCGAACATGGTGATCATGGCGCCAGCCGACGAAAACGAATGCCGCATGATGCTGAGCACCGGCTTCCAGCATCCCGGTCCCGCTGCCGTGCGCTACCCGCGTGGCACTGGGCCAGGTGTCGCAATTCGACCCGAACTGGAGACACTGCCTATCGGCAAGGCCGAGTTGCGGCGACGCGGCCACGGCATTGCCCTGCTCAGCTTCGGCGTGATGCTGGCGCCCGCGACCACCATTGCCGCCGAGATCGACGCCACCCTGGTCAACATGCGCTTCGTGAAACCGCTGGACGAGACGATGATTCTCGAACTGGCGCAAAGCCACGATGCCTTCGTCACACTCGAAGACAACGCCATCTCCGGTGGTGCAGGCTCAGCTGTTGCTGAGTGCCTTGCAGCCCACGGCGTCACCTTGCCGATACTTCACCTTGGCCTTCCAGACGTCTATCTGGAACACGGTAGCCGCGATGAAGTTCTGGCCATGGCCGGCCTCGACCTGCCCGGCATTCGACAAGCCATCCATGCGCGCTTCCCACAAACCGGGCAGCTCAATCAGGCGAGCGGCTGACCCTCTAACCAGCGACTTCCTGTGACCCGGTACATGAAATCAAGACACCTACACAGGAAATCGGCATAACCTGATTGCCCTGTCAGTCAGCGGCACTATGCTCAGGGCTTCGGACGGGGATGTCAGGGGAATCACGTTGGCTGCATGGATGCAGGACTCATGGCACCAGCTTGAACGCTGGACCAATCAAGGCGTCATCAGAATAGGCAACCGGGCCACGCTGCTCGCCGCGCACAAGGCGTGCGTCACACAGGCACTGCGCCGCTCGGAATCCCTGGCATACGAGCAGATCGTCGCGGACTTTCGGGAGCTGGATATCCAGCAGATCGCCGGCGAACTGATCGCCGTACTACGCGAATGCCTGATCGTGATGCTGACCACCACCGGCATCGGCGCGTTGCTGGGTGGCGTGGTCGGCGGCGTGTTCACCCTGGGTGCCGGCGCCATTCCCGGTGCAGCCGTCGGCGCCGCACTGGGAGCCGAAGCCGGTGAATGGATCCTCATGATCCTGGGCTTGAAGGCGATCATCGAATTCGTGATCCAGGATCTGCCTGCCATCGGCCGCATCTACTGGGATGGCATTCGCGAAGCATGGTTTGCCGCAACGCCACCACCGCTGCCGCAACAGCAACCGCAGATCAATCAACTCGCCATCGCCCATTCCGCGCAAATGATCGCCCGCGGCCATGTCGCCGCGGTTGTCCTTTTGCTCGTCGGCATCGTCGCCTACTTGAGCAAAGGGCGCGGAAGCATGAGTGAGCTGGCAGCCAAGGCGAGTCGCGGGGAGGCTGGGGCGGAAGTTTGCGGAGTGGCTGGTCAGGAATGAGGGGAAGTTGAAGAGCAACCCCCGGCTCCAGACTCGCCAAGAGCTGGCAACGAAGATCAATGCTGGCAACCTGCGCACCGAGCACACAAACACCAAATCACCTCCAGGTAGAACTAAGAGTCATGGAGCTGAACCAAAAAATCGTGCCGGGCGGATTCAAGAGAACATTCAGAAGTCCGTCGCACTTGAGGACCTCGAATTCAAGGGGCTAAGAGCTCAACAGATCCTTAAGGGAAGGAAGGGAACCATTGCAGTTATCGGCAGAACGATGGGTAATGAGACCCGTGCGGGAGTCCTCGACTACGGGAAGGGTCTTTCAAAACTTGGGTACAAGACAGAGCTATTCGATGGCAAGAACATATCCCCAACCGCTCTGGATGAATTCCAGCAACTGGCAGCCGATGCCAAGCAAGAGTTTGTGGCGGGCCTGCGCGAGAACGAATATCTGACGACCGACGAAGTCAAACAAACCCTCTTGTACAAAGAGAATGTCGCTTGGGCTACCAAGCTGAAAGCGCAAAGCTACACCGTGATCGACCTTGGAAATCCTTACAATCTCACAAACAGTGCGTTCTATGATGCAGAAAAGGACATCCTGTTCAAATGAATCTATCCACGATGGACATCCAGAAAACATCAGCTCTACTACAGGAGCACCTGAAATTCCTGAGGAAATGGGATCTATCGTTCCTCGGGGATGAATCGGTCCCATCGGCGCTGCTTGGAGAGCGGCTGTTACTCATATACAAGTCCAGATCCACCGGTCGGTCCGTGCGAATCTACTTTTCGGAAGCCCGGCAGAACAAGCCCGAACGTTTGGCTGTATTCATCGACTCGGGGAATGGCCAGAGTTTCTATCTTGACGACTATCTCGCGAAGCACGACCTGAAGAAGTTGGTGAGCTTCTTCTACAACAGCGCACCGGAAAAGCTGGAAAACATCTTCTTTGAAGACTTCGCGAAGATCCTCCGGATTGTCTTTGAAAACTCCTTCTCGGATCTTCTATCCGGACGCACGTGGGACATAGCACCCTTTGACTGGTCACCATATCGCTGACCTTATCGCTCTTGAACGCAGCCTTACGGGATTATGACGAGAAATTAGATATTTGACTGGAAATGGTTATGGTCACAACCCCACGGTGAGTTTAGTCAGCAAATACTCAATGAAAATAGTTCATTCCGCGAAAAATATCGAATTAGAGATCTGGCATCACTCGACGAACTTGGATCGTGAAAATCCCTTGGAACACCACGCACACTCCAATTTATGGCGCGAATGGTGACGCGCGAGAAAGCAGAAGACTCAGTCAGAAAGACCTTGGCGCTATTGAACATGCGAATGGTGAAAAACCCCACCTATTGCGTTTATCTCCATGCCCATGAGCAGCTTGAACGCATGTTGGTAGAATTCAGTCACCCCTGTCTTGAACCCGCATCAAAGCGCGAGTGGGTCGATATCGGACTGATGGCAGTCAGGGAGCTTGAATTGGTGGATATGGACTTGGCAAACGCGCTCATGGATGCTGATTACGACTTCAAACATGCCTACTGATTGCGTGTACGCAAACTTGTGATAAGTGGAAGCATCCCGCAGTCATGCGTGACATGCAATTATCTTCATTTGCGAGCTACCCAACAATAACGTTGGTGACTGAGAGCCTTAATACGCTGATTGTGCACCACTGACACGATCGCGATGCTCAAGGTCTTTTGCCGTAAACGCGTCAACAAAGCCCGCCACCATTAACAAGTCGCGAATCGCCGCCCCTTGATTCCAGCCATGCTCGAATAGTAGCCTGCCTTGCGGCTTCAGATGCGTGCGTGCACCGTCGATGATGCGGCGGATGTCATCCAGACCGTCGCTGCCGGAGGCCAGGGCACTGGCTGGTTCAAAGCGTAGATCGCCTTGCGTCAGGTGCGGGTCGGCGGCTTCGATATAGGGTGGATTGGAGACGATCATTTCCACGCGTTGGCCTGCCAGCGGAGACAGCCAATCACCGTGAAGGAATTCTACATTGGTGATGCCAATGCGCTTTGCGTTGCGCCGCGCGACGGCTAGCGCCTCGGCGCTGGTGTCGATGGCAATGACGTTTGCACGTGGCCGCTCATCGGCGATAGCCAACGCGATGGCACCACTGCCGGTACCCAGGTCGACTACCGTGCCCGTACAGCCTACAGGCAGGTGCTCCAAAGCCAGCTCCACCAGCAACTCGGTTTCCGGGCGGGGAATCAAGGTGGCTTGGGTTACTTCCAAATCCATCGACCAGAATCCGCGGCGACCTGTGATGTAGGCCACTGGCTCGCCTTGCATTCGCCTTTCTACGACTGCCGCAAAGGCCTCCTGAACCACAATCTCCTGCGGATCATCGGCATGCGAAAACAGCCAGCTTCGTGGCTTTCCCAGCACATGCAAAAGCAGCGCCTCGGCACCGGCACGATCGCCAAGTTGTTGCGTGGCCTTGGCCAGCAGCTTGCGCAGGTCAGGCATGGAAGAACAGTTCCTGTATCGATTTGGATCGCTTTTCAGCGCAATTCAGTCTGATTGAACCGGCAAGCACGGCAGTGTCATTGAAAACTATAGGGCCGTGAGCATTTCTTTGCTCAACGCGCTATCAGCTCGCCAAGTGTAAATCGAACACGGACAAGACAACGTGTCCAATGCATCCATCACCAGACTGGCTGCGTATCTATCACATGCCACTTTGCATCATCCCTTCAGTCAGACGCCGTATTACAGCGTAATTGCCTGCCATCACAGACAAGGACATCTGCATGTCGCCATTGCAGCCCACTGAAAACACACACCTAAACGCCACCTGATTTTTTCCGCCTTGCTGCTGGCTGGCAGTGTGCTTTTGAATGGCTGCCAAGCTGTGCTGTTCCGCAGCCTCAACGCCACCGCCAGCAAGACTGATGTACTCACAAGGCATGACGTTGTGTTTGATTCGGCACATCAGTTGGCACTCGATGTATACCGACCTCCCAACGCACACGATGCGCCCGTGGTGGTGTTTTTCTACGGTGGCAGCTGGAAGTCCGGCAAGCGGCAATGGTACCGCTGGGCTGGGGAAGCGCTGGCCCGACGCGGATTGGTGGTGGTGATTCCCGATTACCGGTTGTGGCCGAAAGTGCGGCTGGATGGCTTCATGCGCGATGGCGCTCACGCCGTAGCATGGACGCGTGAGCATGCCGCGGACTATGGCGGAAATCCTGATGCGTTGTTTCTGATGGGCCACTCCGCCGGTGCGCATATCGCCGCCCTGCTCGCCACCGACGCCCACTGGCTCGATACCGTTGACATGCAGCCACGCGAGCTGGCCGGCTTTATCGGGCTCGCTGGCCCTTACGATTTCCTGCCGCTGAAAGATCCGGATTTCATCGACATGTTCGGTCGCACGCATGACGCGCAGCTGCGCTCTCAACCGGTGCATTTTGTGGATGGTGACGAGCCGCCGATGCTGTTGATGCAGGGCGATGCCGACAAGACCGTGTGGCCGCGCAACGCAAGTTCAATGGCATCAGCAATGCAGCGTGAGAGTGAGTTGGTTGAGGTGAAGATGTATCCGGACATAGGGCATGTCGGGCTGCTTCTGGCGATGTCGAGTACGTTTGGAAGCAAGGCACCGGTGCTTGAAGACACCATGAAATTCATTCACGCGCATGCCGCTGGATGGGATTTTCGAAAGGCTTCAGGGAGATCGGCTGAGACTCGATGAAAGCTCAAGGGCAAAAACGCACCCATCAGCTCCGTTTCGTCGGTGTGCAGGCCTTTCGTTATCGAAGAATTCGAATGGAAGCCAGCCCCCTCTGCAACAAAAAGCGCGCCAGTCTCAAAGACTGGCACGCTTTTGATTTGACGCTGCCGACATAAACAGTGTCGGCAAATTGAGGCTATATCAGCCTCGACTCAGAGCGAGGACGAATCCTGCTTTGCAGCCAGTGCGCTGCACAACTGGATCGACTCACCGGTCTGTGCCGCGCCACGCTCGATACCAGCGGCATCGTTGATGCGGGGCTTGAAGAACGCCTGCAGACGATCGTTCTCGGCGGCCGAGCAACCACCCGCACCAGCCAGCGACGGCAGACGGCCACCGGCGAAGCTGCCGGTGCGCGCCAATACCTTGTCGTAGTTGCTGGTGAACCAGTTCCATGTCGCATCGCGCTGGGCACGGGTATCGCGACCTGCATACAGCAGCATGGCCATTTCACCGACCTTGACCTGCTTGTTGAGCGAGAAGTTGCGCACCTGTTCGGCCAGCGCCGGATCCTCGACCTGGGACAGGCCGGCGAGCATGCCATTACGGAGTGCCGCGTCACTGGTCTGCGGCAGTTCGGCGATCAAGCTATCGACAGCCGGCTTGCCATGCTCCTGCACCGCCACGCCCAGTGCATCGCCGAGCAGATCAGGATCAGCAGCGGTCAGGTCGAGACGGCCATCCGCGTTCTTCCTCAAAGCGGCGTCACCCTGCTTGAGCAGTTCGGCGCGAACCTCGGGAACCTTGTAGGTGAAGGCCAGATCGCCGGCCAGCGTGTTGCGCATAAGCGAGGCGTCATCGGATTCACCCGCCTTGCGCTGGTAGCCGAGCTGTTCAAGGCGCGGCAGGTAGGCCTGCTTCACCCAGTCGGCCACCTTGGCACGTTGCGCATCGGTCTTGGCGACGTGACGAAAAATCCATTCGGCCGAACCCAGCGGCGCAGTCGCCACTTCGCGAATACTGGAACTGGTCAGTGGCTTGAGTGCGGCCAGCACGGCGCCGGCATCCATGTCGCCATGCTGGAAGCTGGCACTGACGGCATCGGCGTAAGCGAGCTGTTCGGCATCGCTGAGCTTGCCCACCTCAGCGGTCAGTGCGGCGAGCGACTGCTTGCCCATGCTGAAGCGGTAGTAGCCGCTGGCGTTGGCGTTCGGCATCACCCAGGTCGGCTTGCTGGCATCGGCCAGCACCATCGAACCGGTTGCCTTGTCGAGCATTTCGCAGCTGACCTTGCTGCCGTCGGCGGTGCCATAACGCACGCATACCGGCACGCCCCACACGCGCTGGCTGTCACCCTTGCTGCCGACGGGAAGGTAGCGGCTCTGGCTCAGCTCAAGCACGGTCTTGCCATCCTTCTGCACCAGTTTGGTCTGCACGTACGGCACGCCGGACTGGTCGAGGAAGCTGTGGAACGCCTGCTTGAAGGCCTCGCCCTTGTCGGCGGCAGTGGCGATCGAATCGACCAGATCGTTGGTGACCGCATTGCCGAATTTGTGTTTCTGGATATACGCGCGCATGCCTTTCTGGAAGGTCTTTTCGCCCACGTAATTCTCGAACATCGCGATCACGCCGGCACCCTTCTGATAGGTGATGCCATCGAACGCGGTCATGATGTCGCCGTTGCCGGTGATCGGCTGGGTGATCCGACGTGCACTGACCAGACTGTCGTTGCGCATCGCACCCTGGGCGCCGCGGACGCGATCGAGATCGGCGCGATATTCCGGATGCACTTCCATCGTCACCTTCTGCTGCATCCAGGTGGCGAAGGCTTCGTTGAGCCAGATGTCATTCCACCATTCCAGCGTCACCGCATCGCCAGACCACTGATGCGCCAGCTCATGCGCGGTGACGTTGAACGAGCCCTGCACGTTCTTGGCCGGGGAATCCTTGTCAAGCAGCAGCAGCCAGTCGCGGAACGTCACCAGGCCGGCATTTTCCATCGCGCCGGCGGAAAAGTCCGGTGCGGCCAGCACGTCAAGCTTGTCCCACGGATAACCGAAGCCGTAGTAGTTCTCCAGCGCATGGATGATGCTCGGGGTTTCGCCCAGCACGTGCTTCATGCGATGCGCCTCGCCCTCGGCGGCGATGCCGCGCAACGGCAGCGGCTTGGAGCGATACGCATTGGGGCTGATGTCGGCAGCCGTCTCGATGCTCCACGGACCCACGCCAAACGCGACCAGATAGGTCGGCAGCGGCTCGGTCTGCGCAAAAGTCAGCGTCTTCCAGCCCTTGCCGGCAGCGGTTTCCTTCACTTGCTGGGTATTGGCCACGCCCACTTCATCGGAAGGTATGGTCAAGCTGATGTCGAACGGCGTCTTGAAGCCCGGCTCGTCGAAGCTCGGGAAGGTGTAGCGCGCGCTGATCGGCTCCATCTGCGTCATCACATACGGCTTGCCCTTGGCGCTGACCTTGTACAAGCCCTGCAGCTGCGCGTTGAACGGCGCGCTGTACTCGAACTTGAGGCTCAGATCCTGCGGCTGCAGGGTGCTGCCGAAATCGACACGCACCACGCCGGCCTTGGGATCGACATCGACGTACTTGCCGTCGTGCGTTTTGCCAGCGGCGTCAGTGATGGTGACTCTGGAAACTTTCAGCTCCTTGCCGTCGAGCCACACGTGGTCGGATGCCTGGGTCAGCTTGAGCTTGATCGTGGTGGTACCGGTGAAGTTGTCCTTGGCCGGATCAACCTTGAAATCGATCTGATAGGACTGCGGCACCGCCCATTGCGGCAAACGGCCTTGCGGGGCCTTTTGAGACGGCGCAGCCAGCGCGGCGCCGCAACAGGCGGCCAGCGCAGTGAAAACGAGAGGACGGAGCAGTGGACGCATGAGCTTTCCCTGGGTCTGGTTTTGGACAATCCCCACGCTAGAACGGAGAGTGACTTTCGACCCAGTGCCATAAGGCACAGGGCAACCCATACGCATGCGGACGGCACCACTGCTTGCTACTATCGGCAGTCCACCGCAGTGAGTCCGGCATGAGCCCGTCCAAAGCCAAAAACGCCCGATCCGGCAACCTGCACATCGCCGTACTTGAAGACGACGAGGACCTGCGTGAGCAGATCCTGTTGCCAGCCTTGCGTGACTACGGCTTTGCCGTGACCGGCGCCGGTTCGGCGGCGGAGCTGTATCGACACATGATTTCGCAGCAATTCGATATCGTCGTGCTGGATCTTGGCCTGCCCGATGAGGACGGCCTGAGCGTGGCCAAATACCTGCGTTCTGTCTCAAGCGTGGGTCTGGTGATGCTGACCGGCAGCCGTGAAAAGCAGGACCGCATCCGCGCTCTGCAGGAAAGCGTGGACGCCTTCCTCGGCAAGCCGGTGGACGTCGATATCCTGGCCGCGACCTTGCACAGCCTGGCCCGCAGGCTGCATGCCCCGGCCGCCGATGCAGCACGCGAAGAAGCCAAGTCACAACCCGGCTGGCACCTCGAGGCCAGCGGCTGGCGCCTGATCGCCCCGAACGAAAGCATCGTCGCACTGACTGCGCCCGAACACTGCGTACTCACCATGCTGATGGCGCATATCGGCGAACCGGTGCCACGCGAATCGCTGATTCAGGCACTCACCACCGACATCTACGACTTCGATCCGCACCGTCTGGAAATGATGATCCATCGGCTGCGTCGCAAAGCCCAGGATCAGACCGGCAATGCCTTGCCGCTGCTCACTGCGCGCGGCACCGGCTACCTGTTCGCCGGCGACTCAGCCAACTGACTCCGCTTCGACCAGCGGCTGGATGAGCGGAATCTGGATGACGAAGGTGGCCCCCTCACCCGGATGGCTACGTACCGTGACACTACCGCCGGCGTGCGAAATCACGTCATGCACCACCGACAACCCCAATCCGGTGCCACTGCCAGCCGGCTTGGTGGTGTAGAACGGCTCGAAGATATGCGCTGCAACGTGCTCGTTGATACCCTGACCGGAATCGGCAAGCTCGATCACAGCCAATGCATCGACACGTTGAACCGAGACCCGAAAGCGTCCGCCGTCGGGCATCGCATCGTTGGCATTGGAAGCAATGCTGAGCAGGCTGAGTTCGAGCTGGCTGCGATCCATCTCGATCCACAATGGCTGTTCCGGCAGCTGCTCGATCAGCTTGACTTGAGCACCGAACAATTGACGCATCATTGGAATCACAGCCTGCATCACCTCACGCAAATCCAGGGCAATCAGACGGGTGACGTCGTGACGACTGAAACCCAGTAACTGGCGACTGATCAGCGTCGCTCGCTCGGCTGCGGTATGAATGCCGTCCAGCGCACCCATCAAACTGGACGCACCCCGATCGGCAAGATGCTCACGCCGTGACGTGTAGCCAAGAATCACCCCAAGAATGTTGTCGAAGTCGTGTGCCACGCCACTGGCGATGCAGCCGACGGCCTCCATCTTCTGCGCATGCACCAGCTGCTCCATGGTGCGCTCCCGCTCGGCCATTTCGTGCTCAAGCCAGCGGTTGGCCCGTTCCAGCTGTTGACCGCGCGCATTCGATTCCGAAAGGCTGTGGCGCAACGCCGCGATGGTGCGATCGAGCATCACAGCCACCACCAGGTAGCTGACTACCATTGACGCCTTGATGCCCCACTGCCAGTCGATACTGCCCTGCGCCTGCATCCTGATTTCGTCGGAGACGGTGCCAATCACAAAGATCAGCATCAACGAGCCAAACACCGCCCACAGCCATCCCCGTCCGAGCATCAGGCCGGCTAGACCCAGCAACAGCAGCGGGAAGGGATCGTTGGAAAGTCGCTGTATTCCAATCACTGCATAGGCCATGGCGCCGGCCACCAGCATCACCGCCAGATACAAGCCCACCGCCTTGCGAAACTGCCCTTTGCGAAGCAAGTACAGGCTGGTCCACGCCACCCCGACCATCATCAGATCGGTCAGCGCATCCATGCTCAAGCCGGCGCTGGTCATCGTTCCACGGAACGTCGCCGAGAGGAAATGGATCACCTTGTTCACGGGGATCGCGCTGCCCATGACGATCAGCAACCCCTGCATGAAAGGGGCATTACGTCGATCGACCGGGTCCTCGATTGGCACATTGCGCAACCAATCCCTGGCCCGCGTCCAGATCTTACTTGTCACTAGCACACTCACTATTTCAGGCAGCCGACAGTTGTACGACGGGAAGCTTGCGTGAGCAAGCGTGAGCTTGCGTGAAATTCGCAAAAAAGCGTTGTTTTGCGTGCGTGACACTCCCTGCCCGCTGACTGAAGCTCGGTCGGTCGAATTATCCGCCGCATGATTTCGCGGGGATCGCATCGAGCAGGATGCCTGATGACTCTCCCCCGCAAATCGCGGCGCTGACTTTACGTCTCGAGGCCGAATTTGGCCTTCATCTGCGTTCGGGGAGAAACTTATGAACACGATCTACAGCAAGATCTGGAATCCTTCGCTCGGAGCCCTTGTGGTGGCTTCCGAATTGGCCAGCGGCAACGGCAAAGGTCGTCGCGGTGTGATCGCCCGACGCGGCATGGCCATCGCGCTGACCCTGGCATTGACGCCATTGGCATCGCATGCGGCAGTCTGCAAGGGAACATTCGACTCAGGCATGAGCCCGACCGCCGTCGGCACCTCGCTGGCCTGCGGCGCTGTGGCAGCCGCTACTGGCGACTACGCCACCGCGATCGGCAACAACACCCTGGCCAGCGGCAACCACAGCAGCGCCTTCGGCGACGCAGCGCACGCTACCGGCAACAAGAGCGTGGCACTGGGCGACAGCAGCGAGGCCAAAGCCAAAAACAGCGTGGCACTGGGTCAGGGTTCGGTGGCCAATGAAGCCGATACCGTCTCGGTCGGCAAGGCCGGCAGCGAGCGCCGCATCACCAACGTGGCTGACGGCAGCAACGACCACGACGCGGTGAACAAGCAGCAGCTCGACGCCGCCGCCGCCGCGGCCCAAGCCGAGTCCGATGCCGTCGCCACCGATGCCGCGACCAACCTCAACAATGCCACCCGCTACTTCAAGGCCAGCGGCAAGAACGACGGCACCGATGATGCGCAGGCACTCGGCACGACCTCGGTCGCCGTCGGCGCCAAGGCACACACGGCCGATGGCATGCACAACAGCACCGCCATCGGCGCCGGCAGCCACACCGATAGCAACTCCGGCTCCGCGTTCGGCGGCAACGCGTTCGCCAGCGGCAGTTCTTCCACCTCGGTCGGCGCCAACGCGACCTCCGCCGGTGGCTCGGCCACGGCCGTCGGCGGCAACGCGATCGCCTACGGCTTGGGCAACCTGGCAGTAGGCGATGTTGCCTTTGCCTACAGCAAAAACGGTGCGACCACCGCCATCGGCACCGCCTCCGACGCCGAAGCCGATGGCGCCACGGCAGTCGGTGCGGAAGCGGCCGCCCTGGGCGCCGGCAGCGTATCGCTCGGTCGCCAGACCGGTGCCGGCGGCACCGCCAGCACCGCCGTAGGTGCGCGCAGCATCGCCGTGGCGGATTACAGCACCGTGATCGGCAGCTACGGCGTGGCTGTGGGCGACAGCAGCACCGCTGTCGGCAGCTACACGCAAGCGATCGGCGCGAGCAGCACCACGGTGGGCACGCACAGCATTGCCGTAGGTGACCACAGCGTGGCGATGGGTGAATACGCCGCCGCAGTCGACAACAGCAGCATCGCCATCGGCGGCAGCACCTGGGTGGACAGCAATGGCAATCAGATGCCGGATCCGGGCGAAGCCACCATGGCCAATGGCCAGGGTTCGATCGCGCTGGGCTCGCTGGCCAGCGCCAATGGCATGGGTGCGCAGGCAGTCGGCTACATGAGCCAGGCCGAGGGAGATGACGCTACCGCCAGCGGCGACATGAGTGCTGCGACCGGCTACGGCGCCACCGCCACCGGTGCCAGCAGCATCGCCGGCGGCGAGCAGTCCACTGCCGCCGGCAACATGGCCTACGCCGGCAGCGACTACGCCACCGCGGTGGGTTCGGCCAGCTTCGCCTTGAGCGAAGGCTCCACAGCCACTGGCAGCGGCGCCAGCGCGATCGGCGACTACAGCTCCGCCACCGGTTACAACAGCGTGGCCCAGGGCAATGATTCGTCCGCCTACGGTGAAAACACCCAGGCTTACGGCGAGCGCAGCGCCGCCGTCGGCTTCAGCGCCATCGCCATGGGTAACGACAGTATCGCGATGGGCACCAACGCGGCAGCCGACTACACCAACGGCATCGCCGTCGGCCTCAACGCGCATACCTACTACGACGGTGTCGCGATTGGCGCCAATTCCACCGCCAATGGCACCACCGCGGCCGCCCTCGGCTGGAACTCCCTCGCCTATGGTGCCATGAGCACCGCCATCGGTGGCTCCAACGCCCGTACCAACGGCGCGTTCGCCACGGCGGTCGGCTCGTTCGCCTATGCCAATGGCCTGGAGGCCACGGCAGTCGGTTACGGTGCCAACGCC